>Ga0172369_10007429_pt1 | contig 12718 bp, 10 predicted proteins | sample LakKiv25m_FD_114539 | JGI IMG/M metagenome (GOLD analysis project Ga0172369, IMG submission 114539) | Freshwater microbial communities from Kabuno Bay, South-Kivu, Congo - kab_022012_11.25m | ecosystem: Environmental > Aquatic > Freshwater > Lake | place: Democratic Republic of the Congo... | reverse complement strand
TTCCGTCGACCACTACTTTATAATCCAATCTGGCATCCGGTGCAAACTTGCTGACAGCCATCCAGATATCCGAAAATCCCTGCCTGGCTCCGCGGTATCCCTCGGCATCAGGCTGCCAGCGATTGAAATCGCCGGCCCAGGATACATTTTTTGCTTCACCGCGGTAAAGGAAAGCTACGGAATCGCCGATGCGGAACGGTACCAGATCTGCCTTCACCAGCTGATTCCAGAGCGTATCCGTAAGCCGGATCCTCTCAGGCGGATCGGGTATGGTGGTGATTCTCTCAAGATTCTTCCTGAAATCCTGAAAACTCCTGAACGGGTATCCGGATGGCTGGGCCATCGCAGCCAAACCTGACAGGACAAACAAAATCAGATTAATAAACAAACGTCTCATTATCTGTTATTTGATCATTTCTTTAATGGATTCTTCAGCGACTGGCCGGATTCCGGTTCCGGAGGTTTGCTCCCAAAAACTCGACCGGGTATCCACCAGAATCTGGGTATATACGATCCAGCTCTGGATCCAGCCGGTGAGGGTTCCCCAGGCTCCCCAGCCTGCATCCGCGTTGGATGCCCAATAATCCCACCGCTGATAGTCAAACGCCCTGAACCAGGCCCCGTCAAGGTCGGGCCAGCGCTCACTCCTCACCTGGATCCTGGTAAGGAAATCCGATAGTTTATTAACCGCCTTTTCGTACTCCGGATTCCCGGTTGCTTTCCAGGCTTCCTGAAGGCCGAAGAAGGCGAAGTTGGAGGTATAGAGCATGTCGGCCACCGGATCTCCGTTCCTGAAGATCAGCGGGGCTTCATACAATCCGTAGGCTTCATTGGAGTGCGTCTGGTCGAACGGGCTCGAACCGGTCCCGAGCTCTTCCCGGATAGCACCGCTTTCCATTTGGTTTTCAAGCAGTTTCCCTACCACTTTATCCAGCCATTCCCTGTGCTCGGGGGTATCCGAAACCCGTACCAGCCAGGCCAGCGGCAGGATCATCCTTGCCCGCTCCTGCTGGATACCGTTGGTCCACGACCAGCGATCGGGGTAGGCTTCCATGGTAAGCCGGATCGCTCTCTCGGTTTTGTCGAGAAAGGGCTGATACTGTGTTTTATCGTACAGCCAAAGGTAGCAGGCCCATATCCAGGATTCAAAATGAGGATGGGGGTTGATCAGGGGAAGTTTCTGGTAATATTTGAGTCCGTTTTTCGTAACATCCTGTTCATGAATCCGTTCGCCCCTGAAACCATTGATCCCGGTGGTTCGGAAATTGGCGATGATCCCTTCGGCGATCTGGCGGTCCCAGCGGCCTGTCCCCAGGTTGGCCGAGGCCCCGATCATTCCCAGCAGGGACCGTGCATTATCATCCTGGTAGTAGACCCAGGGGTGGGTCAGCGACCAGCCGAGCAGTCCGTAATTCGGATCTTTCGGATCATTCCTCGGGCCTCCCCGGATAATACTGCCCAGCGTGAAATCGACCAGCCGCGCCGAAGCATCCAGCCAGGAAGGCTGATTCAGATATTTACCAGCGGCAGCCAGGGCCAGGGAAACCTCGCCCTGCACATCATTCCGGATCCAGTACCGGTACTCTTCGGCACCATTCCAGGCTACACGTGAGGCATGACCCTCAAGGATACCCAGACTCCCGTCGCCGTTGGGGAATTCCTGCGGTACGGGCGGTCCGAACGGGTTGGTGCCATCGCCCTGATATTTGAGCCACATCTCTTTCCAGGAGGGATCGATAAAAAACCTCCCCTTGTAAAACCATTCGGTGCCTTTCCTGACAGATTCCAGTCGTGCGCTTTCCTTAAGCGGTTCTGCACTTCCGTAGGCCGGACCGATATAATGCTTCCAGTTGGGAGCCTCCAGCTTTTCGGGTCCCCCAACCGACCTGATGATAAATCCCCAGATCCTCTTCCAGTCTTCAACCGGACCATACCTGCCCGTAGCAAACTGGCTGAGTTTTGAGGTTGCCACCAGTATCCCGTCATGGTAGAACAGCAGGGGATAATTGGGAACTCCGCCGGTGCCATATTCCGCCTTGTCAAACCCGGCTACTTTGGCCATGATGATCAAACTGCTGTCAACCTGAACCGGCAGCAGGTAACAATGATTTAATCCGATCAGCGACATCGGCTTCAGAAGCGAATCCATTTCGGGGGAAACCACCACACCTCGCTCAAGATTCATTATCAGCGGTTTGGAAACAGAATCCAGACCAGGAACCTGAGCAGGATACTCAACAAAGAGGTTAAGGTGTTTGCGGCGGGCAATTCTGTATACCTCCTCCGGTATGAGGGTGGTTTTCTCAGGGTATTCTCCTGCCAGGATCAGCAAACCGGTACCACGCCGGGCAGCCTTGACCGCATCCTCCGGAAGGGTGAAAGTGCGAAACTTGACGTTTGAACCCTCAAGCGAGAAAACCAGGTCATTGCCAGGCTCCGCACAAATGGTCAGCCTGTCGCGGCTCAGCCACCACCAGGAGATCCCGATGATCAGGAGACCGATGACAACACGGATCAGGATCTTCATCTATTTCTTGCTTGATTTTGCCCTGGGATTGAACTCCAGGGCCATATCGATCCATCTCTCCAGGTCTTCATCCAGGTCCACAAAATCCGGATCCACCATGATGAATCCCTTCATGGATTTACCCGTATCATCCATCAGCCGTGTCCCCTCACTGCCCAGCGCCTCCTCCTGTTGGGCCGGATCGATTCTCACCATCACCTGGTTCCTGAAAATTCCCGCACACATCTTTTCATCCACCATGAAGCAAATGCCCCCGAACATCCGTTTGCCGTAAAATGGAACCCGGCGCCCCGCCAGCACCCGCTCCATCCTCTCCGCTAAAAACTCGTCATACGCCATCGTGAAATATAATTATCACATTACCACATCCCCACATCCCCACATCCCCACATCCCCACATCCCCACATCCCCACATCATCCTACTCCAGTGCCGTCTCCAGTGACAGGCACACCACCGTCACCTGCGGATCCAACTGATCCTCCGGCACATCGATATAAAGGAGTCCGGGATTGCTGCTCCACCAGGGTTTCATCATCACCTTTGTATTGATCGTCACGCCGGATCCCACCACCCAGGCGGTGGCCACCTTGTTCTTCAGCCCCTTGACTACAATCGGGCCGTTGGGTTTATGCTCTATAAAAAGGTAGAGTTTCCTGCCATCCTTTGAACGGGTGCTCGGGCCCGAATACCAGTCACGCGGGATACCTGCCCGGGTTCCGTAAATGGCATCGGCATGCTTGTGGGTCCAGCGGCCCAGCTCTTTCAGGATATTCACCTGCTCCTCCGGGATGGTACCATCCTCTTTGGGACCGATATCAAGCAACAAATTGCCACCCAGACCGATGCAGTCGGCAAAGACCCTGATCACCTGGTTGGGGGTTTTGTAATTTTTATCGCTGGGCTGATACCCCCAGGCATCGTTCATGGTCATGCAAAGCTCCCACCGGGCGCTGGCCGGTTTGGTCACGGGTACTCCGTTCTCCGGGGTATCATAATCACCATACCCCTGAAGCCTCGAATTGACAATCACATCAGGGTTGTACGACAATAATTTCTGCTTGATCTGCGGAGCACGCCAGGTTTTTGCGTCAAATTCCCAGTCGCCGTCGAACCACCACAAATCCGGTTTGAAGCGGGTGGCGATCTCATCCATCTGCCCGTTCATAAAGACCAGGAACCGGTTCCAGCGGACCGTATCATTTTCATACCGTTTCTTTTCCTTGGTCCAGTTCGGATAATCGGGATGTGACCAGTCGATCAGCGAGTAGTAGATACCCACCTTCATTCCCTTTTCCCTGATTGCCTCCACATAGGGAGCCACAATATCCTTTTTGGCCGGTGATTTCTTCACCACGCTCAGGTCATTCATCCGGGTATCCCACAGGGCAACCCCGTCATGATGCTTGCTCGTGAGCACGGCATACTTTGCCCCCGCTTCATCAAACAGGTTTGCCCACTGCTTCGCATCGAACTTCTTGGCCGTGAATCCCTTCAGCTGCTTCAGATAATTCTCATGGGTGATCTTCCCATTGTAGAACGACCACGACTCATCGATCCCGTCAACCGAGTAAATCCCGTAATGAATGAAGATCCCCAGCTTCGCATCGGAGAACCAATCTGGGGAGGAATCTTGAGCGAAGGCGAAAGGCGAAAGAAGAAAGGCGAAAGAAAGACTGAAGATTAAAGATTTCATGATATATAATTCGTTTTTATGTCCCTTTACCCCTTACCCCCTCACCCCCTCACCCCCTCATCCCCTTTACCCCTCATCTGCCCTCTTATATCCCCGAACTCATTGAAATAGATCTTCACGAGCACCACAAAGATCGAAATGGTGAGCGGCCCGAAAATGAGGCCGATGATCCCGAACAGCTTGGTACCCAGGATGACCCCGAGGATGGTGATGAGAGGATGGACATTGGCGAGGCGTTTTTGCAGGAGAAATCGGGCCACATTATCGACCGAACCAACCAGCACAAAGCACCAGATCATCAGACCGACACCTTCACCCACCGTGCCTGTTGCCATAGTGTAAACAACCACGGGAAGATATACCAGCATGGCTCCCACTACCGGGATCATGGAGGAGATAGCCGTAAGAACCCCCAGCAGGAGTGTTTCGTGAACCCCGAAGATCATATACCCGATCATGGCAACCGCTCCCTGCAGAAATGCCACCGTGGGAATGGTAATTGAGTTGCTCCTGACCATGCGCGTAACCTCCCCCAGCAGCCGCTTCTTGTTTATTTCCTTGAAGGGCAGCACATCATTGACATAATGCTCCATCTTCATCGAATTGATGAGCATGAAGAACAGGAACAGGTACATAAAGGCAAGAATCAACCCCGTGCGCAAAGTACCGCTGAGAATATCCTGAGCAAACTGTGTCAGCTTATCGCCGATCTTGACCAGCATGTTATTATCGAGCAGGGTAAAACCAATGGTGTCTTTCAGATAGATATTGATCTCGTTAAACAGGTTAGTAAAGAACTCCGGAGAGCCAAGTAAAGGCTGAACTTTGATAATCAACAGTTTGATAATGAACCACAGAGGCACCACAATGATGGCGGCCGTGACGATCATTAAAATGGCTGCAGCGATCCAATCTTTCATATGTTTCTGCTTCATCATCCATATCATCGGATCCTTGAGAAGCACATACAGTGCAATCGCCCCAAGAAATGACGGAAAGAGAAAGCTTAGCTCCTTCCATAAGGTCCAGGCAATTACCAGGATAATCCCAATCAGGATGAACTGATAGATCTTTCGTGGATGAATGGTATTGTCCATAAGGCAGATGTTTGAACAAATATAGCAACCGTTACATTGGAATCACTAATTTTCAACTCTCAAACCTATTTCTTCATTACCCTCCTATCATGAAATCTTTAGTCTTAAGTCTTTCTTTCGCCTCTCTCCTCTCTTCTTTCGCCTTCTCCCAAACCAGACTCCCTCTCACCGACAACATGGACATCCCCTCCAATTCGAATATCAGGCTTGAACCAGGCACTTATGCATTCGGAGATGCGGCAGCCGACGGGGTGATCAGGATCGTAGGCAAGGAGAATATTACCATCGACGGCGACAGCGTGACGGTCACGGGCACAGCTTTCCAGGGCTTCATGATTTACATAGAGAACTCACGGAACATTACCATCAGGAACTTCAAATCGGTATCGACCTATTATTATGCGGTTACGGCCAGGAAATCATCCGACCTGCACATTTACGAAAACGATTTTTCCTACAATAAAAAGGATACCTCCGGATGGATCTTTATCTGGACAGATTACAAAGAGGCCCTGGGCGGCGGGGTGCTGCTGCATCAATGCGGAGATTCGGAATTGTACGGCAATACGATGACCCAGCAGAACGACGGGATTGCCCTGTATGAATGCGACAACGTGGAGATCCATGACAATGAGCTGAACTGGAACTGCGGATTCGGGATCCGGATGAATTATACCGATAACTGCACCATCCGGCACAATGACTGCTCCCATGTGAACCGCCTCACCGATCCCAGCGACTGCGCGGCGATCCTGCTGATCGTTTCGAACAATAACCTGGTTGAGAACAATGACCTCACCTACTCCGGCGACGGGGTGTTCCTCGGGCAATATGAACACTCCGATATTCCAAACAACAACCGCTTCCTTTATAACGACTGCTCCTACTCGCCGCATAATGCCATCGAAGCCACTTTCGGCGACGGCAATGTGTATATCGGGAACAGATGCAATTTCAGCCATTACGGATTCTGGCTTGGTTACAGCTTCAACTCGCTGGTCCAGGACAATGAGATCATCGGGAATCTGCAGTCGGGGATTGCGGTCGACCGTGGATTTGCCAACACTTTCAAAAGCAACCTGATCAAACAGAACCCCTATGGATTCGAACTCTGGGAAGGCGGGAACATCGAGCATTACGAGAACCAGTTTTCCCACGATTACCTGATAACCGATAACCTGATAACCGGTAATATCTGGGGCATTAGTGCCATCAATACCGAGCACACGGTGGTTAAGAATAATACCTTCAGCCTTAACAAGCAGGATATTTACCTCGAAGGGCAGTCGAACAACGACACCATCACGGGGAATACCTTCAGGTCGCCCACCCTCTATCATATCAACAACAATTCGACCCATGCGGTGTATGCTCCTGAAAACACCTTTATACCGATGATCGATACGCTCATCCATAACCGCATCAACGGAAACGTTACCTGGCTGCCATACACGCGAACCGATGAGCCCAAACTTCAGGAGATGCCTCCCTGCGACATGGCCGAAAAGCCCGGGGTTTGGACGATCTATGCCGACCCGGGGTATGGATTCAGAAGGGATGAAACTGTGGAATTTGATTACACGGATAAAAAAGTCGGAGCCTCCTCAGTGAAAATGTATACCCCCAGAGGATGGGATGTGGGTCTCAATTACCGCCCATCGGAAGATTCCCTTGCTGTCTGGAACCTGACCGAAAACGACACACTCACCTTCTGGGTCAAGACCATCAAGCAACCCACCTATGGGTTCCAGGCGTTCCATATCCGAATCGGCAACACTAATCAGGGCTATTATGAGTACACAGCCGCCGCTACCCTCCTGAACAATGCAAATAAATCATGGAAAAAATACCGCATACCACTGAAGGGAAATACATCCTACCAGCGGGCTGTTGTGGGGAACATGAGCCTCAGTAATGTCAATTATGTGGAATTCAGGGCGGATACCTGGGATTTCGGTTATACCCTGTGGCTCGACGGCGTCCAGTTCAGGTCCTGCGAGCCTGCAGGAATTGAGGATTTGACGGAACCGGAATCCTTTACCTCAGGAGTCTTTCCGAATCCATTCAATGAGTCCGCCACCATCTGGTTTGAGCTGCCTCAACCGGGCAAAACCATGGCCGGCGTGTATGATCTCAACGGTAAATGTCTGGAGATGCTCGTGAACGAGGAGCTTCCTGCCGGAAGACATGAGACTGTCATAAAGTCCCGGAGTCTCTCGCCCGGGATCTATTTATACAGGATCCGGACCAACCTCCAGCTGGCCACCGGCCGGTTAATTGTAACTAACTGATTTTAAATCTATTTTGCCGGCTTAACCCCGGTGCAAAGGAATATGGTAAAGGTCCGCGTCACCCCGTCGGTACCCTCTCTCACCATTTCAGCTGCGGTGGTTACTGAAACCTTGGTGAACCCTGCCTGTCGGTATTGATCCATTACCTCATCCCTTTCAAAACCAAAGTGATGGACGCCGGTGTTATCGGAGTGGAACCGGCCGTAATCGGGATCCAGATCGGCAATCGCCAGGATGCCTCCAGGATTGAGGGCCTGATGCAAATCAGCGATCACTTTCCTTGTATTTTTTACATGATGAAGGGCCATTGCACTGATGATCAGATCATAGCCGGGTTCCAGAGGATCTCCCTCATCGAGGTTAAGGCAAACAGTATTGACATTAGTGAGCCCCATCTGACCGGCCTTTTCTGCAAAGACCTCCAGCATGCCAGCCGAATTATCCAGCCCGGTGAGGCTTTTCACCGATCCGGCTAACCGCAGGGAAAGCAGACCGGTTCCGCAGCCGAAATCAAGCACCCTCATATCAGATTTCATAACCACTCTGTTGATAATGGTGGCGGCGATATCCTCAGATAATTTCACCCGGTGGGACTTATCGTCCCAGGTACGGGCATCCTTGTCGAAACGGTTTTCAGTCATGGTCATTTTTCCTTCCTTTCAGGGATGTAAACAAAACAATTACAAAAAGGATCAGGGAAATCACCCCTCCGGCCAAAAATTCACGATTTTCGAAATTGCTTCCCGTGATGCCGGCCAAAACATAGCCGAGGCCCCACCACAGATGGATCCAGGCAAAATGGGCTCCGTAAACCTTGCCCTGATCCGAGGGTTCTATATTCTCAGCCACCAGGATCTGTGAGGGCAGATAGCTGAAGCTCTGACCTGTACCGGCAATCACCCAGAGAACCATGAGCACCGGGAAGGGAACAAAATTGGCGAATGTGATGGCAGCCACGATGAGGGTCCCCGACAGCAGCAGCAGCCTGCGGCGGTTGGCGCTCCGGTCGATGGCATTGGAGGTAAAAGCTGCGATGGTTGCCCCGATCCCGAAGGCGGTCATGATCAGACCGTAATCGCGGTCGCCCAGCCCAAGTCCACCTTTCACGTGACCCACCGTGTTCACCAGGATCTGGGCTCCGGCAATGGCCACCACCATCTCCACCAAAACAGAAAACCTGAGAGGCTTGAGTCCGAAAAGGAGCCTGGTTCCGCGTGTGATATTATGCCAAACACCGGTCGGTTTGATGGCGCCGGAGGTTCCTTCATTTCGGTCGACCAGCAGTTTGCCTGGCAGGAGGATAATCAGTATTGAGGCAATGACAAACGATACTGCATCAATGAAGAAAATCTGCCTTGCGCCAATAAATGCAGCCATCGCGCCCGCCAGTCCGGGTCCGAGCATCCCCAGCAGTTGCCATGTGCCGTTCGAAAGGACCAGCGCACTGGCGTATCGTTCCCTTGATCCGATCACCTGGGGAACAGAGGCCTTGTAAGCCGGAGTGAAGAACGCGTTGAACACGTTCAGCAGGAACACTACTCCGTAGAGCTGCCATTTGGTGGCAACGAAAGGGAGGCATCCAACCAGGACCATCCTGGCAAAATGGGTTATGTACAGGATCTTTTTGCGGTCGAGCCGGTCGGCCAGCACCCCGGCATAGGGTCCGAAGATGATGTAGGCGGTTACCCTCAGCGTGAGGGCTGTGGAAAGGATCAGTGCCGACTGGCTTCCCCCGAATTCAAATGCCAGCAGGGCAATCCCCACCCAGGTGAACGCATCCCCAAGCAAGCTGATGGCCTGCGCTGTGTATAATTGTGCGAACCGCCTCTCTTTCAGTGCGGTAAAAGGAGAAAGAAGTTTATTCAGATCCGGCATCGGGCATAAAATCGACGTGCGCGAAGGTACGATTTATCCCCATTTTGTATTTAACTGCCGGATATCCGATGATCACAATGAGTCCCTCCCGGCTCTTCCAACGGATTCCCTGACTCTCCCTGAATTTCCGGGCTGCCCCGCCGCTCTGAATGAACGGATGCACTCCGCCCAGCATGGTCGTTCCCAGGCCCAGCGACTCCGCAGCCAGCATGGCATAAGTGGCCGCCACGATGGGGTCGGCCGGATCGGTGTAGGGTGATCCGTAAAAATAGAGCGCAGCCGGTGCATCATAGGTGACATAATTGATGCCTTTGTCGCCCGACTCAATAAAAATGTCCACCATCGGCTTGATGAACTCCCTGAACATCTTGTCGTTGGCCTTTCCCCAGAAAGGCCTGGCCAGGGTAAGGAACCAGGCGGAGGTCATCCACCGTAGGGATTTCAGGTAATTGCAGTAATCCAGGCTGAACCTTCTCACCATCTCCGGACTGTCCATCACCAGCACATTCACATCCGACGGGGGCAAACCCATCGGAGCCTGACTTGCGGCAGCAAGGATCTTGTCGATCACCTCCCTCTCAACCGGCTTATCCCTGAACTCCCTGATGCTCCTCCTCCGCTTGAGCAGATTGAGGTAAGGTTCAAACGAAGCGGCCTCCTCCTTCTTCGGCAGCGGAAACAGATCCATCGGCGAAAGGCATCTGCCTTCCACCTTGATTGCGCCATTCGGACATACCGCCATGCAGTGCCCGCAACCGATGCATCCGAACACCGCCTGATCAGACAGGGCAGACTTTCCATCCCGGATCTCCAGACTGAAATCCTTGCACACATTGACACACAGTCCGCACCCCGTGCAAACCGCAGAATCGAAGGTTATCACCCCCAATTCACTTGTTCTTGAAGTTGGAATACCCATTGTTCGAAGCAAAGATAGTTGTGGTTGTTGTAACTTCTGTAACTCTGTAACCCTGTAATGGTTGAAATGGTTGAAATGGTTGAAATGGTTGAAATGGTTGAAATGGTTTTGTGATAAAGTGGAAACGTGATAAAGTGATATTTTCTCTACGCTCTATTCTCTTCGCTTTTCGCTGATTTTGTCACGCGTCCCGCGTCCCGCGTCACGATTTTCTATTCACTATTCACTATTCCCTAATCCCTATAACAAGTAATTCATAATCCTCCGTCGTCAGCTCGTCATTCCTGCTGAAAGCACCCAGTTTGGAAGCATAAATATTCACTTCCTTAAAGCCCAGCGATTTCAGCATCCAGGTGATTTCCGAGGGTACATAGTATCGTTCATTGCAGTGCAGAACCCTCATCTTGCCATCATCATCCGGAATCTCGTACGTGGATTGATCGCGGAATGTCATCAGGTTAAAGGAATTCCCTGAGGTGATTCCGCCGGGTGAACCGGCATTGATAAAGTCCTTCACCGAATGGTACAATGGAAACAACCCATTGAGAGTGGTAAATATCAGCTTTCCATTGGATTTTAATGAGTTAAAAGCATTTTGCAGTATCCGGTAATTCATCTCATCCGTCTCCATCAGAGGAAATGCCCCCTCACAGATCATAATCACCAGATCGAATTCCCCGTGAAAGTTGAATTCCCGGGCATCCATTTGCTCAAACCTGATATTCAGCCCCTTCTCCGCCGCTATTCCCCGTGCTTTTGCCAGCTGCCACTCCGAAAGATCAATGCCGGTCACATTGTATCCCCTCAACGCCAGCTCGATCGAATGCCTGCCCGTCCCGCATCCTACATCCAGAATCTTTACCGACCTGTCGTAATTGATCTCCTTCTCAAAAAAATCAACCTCGCCCACAGTTCCCTGTGTAAAAACCTCCCGGTCATAACTATCTGCGAAGTTTTCGAAAAGCTCCTCGTACCATTGATTCATTGAACTTGTTTCTGGTTACTGGTTAATGGTTTCTTGTTACTGGTTACTGGATGCTGGTTACTGGTTCTGAAAACAAGCAACCAGGAACAAGCAACCAGCAACCTTTTATGTCACGCGTCCCGCGTCCCGCGTCACGATTTTCTATTCACTATTCCCTATTCACTATTCACTATGTTTATTAATTGTCCCGCCGCCCGGATCGCCACGGCGACGGCCGGTTCGCATACCTTTTCATTCAGCTTTTCCTGTTTCACCAGGGCGCGGCCTTCCTGGGTACGAAGGTCGATGCCATCGAGCAGCTGACTGCAGTAAAGGGTGCCGAAGGCTTCCCTGAAGTCCTCCATGAACTGAGTGACCACCCTAAACGTCAGCTCCTTGGCATCAGCGGGATCTTCCATAGCCCGGGAACACACCATACCGAGGGCCATCACACCCCCGCTGACAGCCCCGCAGATCTGTCCGGTGCGTACAATTCCTCCGCCAAAACCCAGACCAAGCCCCATCACCTCCTCCTCAGTCAACCCCATCTCTTCCCTGAAAGCAAGCAATACTGTTTGCGCACAATTACAATCCTTGCGAAAAGGCTCCAACAATGTTTCTAACTCCTGGTTTTCCATTTATCGGTCTAATATTCCTTGAATTTAAATTTCTCGAGCAAAGGTTCTGCCGCAAGGGTCATCCGGGTCCAGTAATCGAATCTCATACCTCCCTTTTCAGTGCTCGACCTGCTGGCCAGGAGCCCTAATCCATTCTCAATATTACTGAACGGATTGAAATTAAAGTCATTGATCCCACCATAAAAATGATTGTAGATCTTGAAATCCTCGTTCCCCGAGCTAATGATCAGGGAGATGTTCCCATAAAACCTTCTGATTACGGAAGGATCTGCTTTAAGATTTTGGGCTGTCAGCTGAACGAGCAGATCATAGGGTACTTTTAGCTCACAATACTGTTTATCAGCCTGGCCCAGGTAATTTACCCACCCTGTATTCTTCTGGTAATGGATGGTGCGGGTGATCATGGTGTCGGCATAAATTTCTTTCACCTCAAAACTGAAATCGATCTCATTCCAGGCGGAACCGTTCCATTGTATCCGGATCGGCCGGTCGTCTGCCACATAAAGATCCGTTTGTGCCCTGTCGGGCGAAAAGATCACCGGAGGAGGCTCCAGTCGGGTGTACCCTATGGCAGTCGGCAACCCGGGTATCTCCACCTCAAGGCTAATGCCCCCATAAATCAGAGCACCCGGATATCCAAATACCATCTTTTTCGGGAAACAATATCCGGTGTATGGCTCCGAATTAAAAAAACCGTCCTCTTTTGTAAAAG
>Ga0172369_10007427_pt1 | contig 12719 bp, 12 predicted proteins | sample LakKiv25m_FD_114539 | JGI IMG/M metagenome (GOLD analysis project Ga0172369, IMG submission 114539) | Freshwater microbial communities from Kabuno Bay, South-Kivu, Congo - kab_022012_11.25m | ecosystem: Environmental > Aquatic > Freshwater > Lake | place: Democratic Republic of the Congo... | reverse complement strand
GTTTTCAGAGTTATGCTTATACATGGATAGACCTCCTGGTTTGTTTGTGCTCTCACACTAAACATTACCAGAAGGTCTATTCCTTTTTCAATACCCATCCTTAATTTCGGGATGAGTCATGTTTGTTTAACGCAAAGTCCTGATCCTGGGATCAATTGGGTTCGAACCAGTCACACCTGAATTATGGGGAGTGCCAGTACATAGGCAAGTGGTAAAATAAAAGCATGAAAATCGGATCGCTCGAAATCAACCTACGCCATATCGGCATCTTCGTAACCATATGCATTGTGCTGGTCGTGATGATGAATTTCAATGCACGGCTTGAGGAACTTTTTCTATTGGAGAAAGGGGCGGTTTCCGTACGTTCCCAGGCAACTGCAGTAATGCTCACCCAACTAGCCTTAAAAACCCAGGTTGCCCAGGCCACCTCCCCTGCTGCAGCAGAAGAATACGCGCGAAGCCAGGCACATATGGCCCAGCCAGGTGATCAGGTTTTGAGTATCGCAGCAGTACCAGGTTCGACCCAGGAGCCTACCCCAACCCCCACACCAATAAAAGCCCCAAAAAGTAATTGGGATATTTGGGTGACCTTTCTCTTCGGAAAATAATCATCTTTTGATGAAAAAAAGACTGGCACTTTTCCCCATAAGCACAAAAATCATTGAGGGGAAATTATCAATTGCAGATTGTGATGTGACGGGTCTAGCCGATCGTCACGGTACCCCGTTATATTTATACGATCTGGCTGACTTGGATTCGGCCGCACAGGAATATCGCCATCTTTTAATTGCATTATGGCCCGGAAAGTGGTCTGTCACTTATGCCGGAAAGGCTTTCCTATGCCAGGCCATCGCACAATGGGCTCAGGCGCAAGGATTCTTAGTCGACTGCACAGGCGCAGGCGAAATAGGGATTGCGGTCAGAGCGGGCTTATCCAACGAACAGATCATTGTCCACGGTGTAAATAAAAATATTGAAGATCTGCAAGCGGCAATTAAATATACCGGTACCATAGTTGTGGATAACCAATCAGAGTTGGGGCGTTTGGTTGGCTTGGGGAAGACAAATACCCTGCCCAAACTCTGGCTGCGGTTTCAACCGGGATCATCGGTGGATACACATGCCTTTACACAAACCGGGCATTCCGACAGCAAGTTCGGCATGAGCCGCGAACAAATCCTGGAGGCGGTAAAGACCTGCCGGGATAACAAGCTGCCATTGGTGGGGCTCCATTTCCATCAGGGGTCCCAATTCCGTGACCCGGAACCCATCGGTGATGGCATCGACCGGGCACTCGACCTGGCAAAAGAGATCGGTTTTGAAGACGATTGGCATCTATCACCGGGCGGCGGTTGGGGCATCGCGTATCACGAAGACGACTTGCCTCAACCACCCGTTGAACAGTATGTGCGGTTTATAACAGCCAACATCCAGGCTGGATGCGCAAAACGCGGGCTAAAACTGCCATATCTACACCTGGAACCTGGGCGCAGCCTGGTGGCAAAAGCCGGGGTGGCCGTTTATCGGGTTGGGACCGTGAAGCATGCCGGTGCAAAAACCTGGCTGCTGATCGATGGCGGTATGGCAGATAATCCTCGCCACGCTCTCTACGGAGCAAGGTATTCCTGCCTAACGATTGACAGGGCCACTGAAGCCCCCAGCGGGATGGTCTCGATTGCCGGGCCTTATTGCGAGAGCGGTGATGTGCTGATTGAAGAGATCCCCCTGCGTAACGTGGAAGAAAATGAACTGATCGCCATCCCGGCCAGCGGAGCATATCATTTAAGCATGGCAAGCAACTACAATGGCGCGCGCCGCCCGGCAGTGCTGCTGGTCTCCAATGGCAAAGCCCGCGTGATCCAGAACCGTGAAAATGTGGCGGATTTGTCCCAGCGGGACAGGTCACCTGGCGAGTAAAAATACTTTTTTAATAAGTTCTGGTTCGGTTAACAAAATTCACCCAATCTGTGGATTTTGTTAACCGAACCTGTTTAATAGATAATATCTGCTACTGGCAAAGTTGCCAATAACAGATTCTGCAGCGGGAGGGAATACGGCTTGAGTTTCCATTCATCAACCACGGTGATACATCCAACCATTCCCGTCAAACTGCCAAAAATCACTTCTGTAGAGAACCGGTTTTATTGCCGGCAGGTTTGGAGTGCATCTCGTTAAAAGAACCAGGTATTTTATGGATCCGTGCAATGACCGGTTCTCCTGCACAGCAATCCCAAAGATGGCAAATTTGTGAAATCCAAGTGCGGGACATTAAACGTACTATTCTACACAGAACATATTGTCAAAATCCCATTACTCTAATAAAACGCTTATTTGACAAAACAGTATTTGTAACTATAATAGTTACAAATGAATGCCAACCAGCAATTTGCCGTTTCCTGTCATATCCTCACCATCCTGGCTGCCCACTCGGAAGGCTCGCTAACATCCGAAACAATCGCTGATAGTGTGGACACGAATCCGGTCGTCATCCGAAGAGTAATGTCCCATTTGCGCAAGCATGGGCTGGTGGCATCACGCCCTGGGACAGGGGGTGGCTGGCATTTGCTGCGTTCCCCGGTGGAACTCAGCCTGGGAGAAGTGTACCGGGCTATAAGCCACGAAGGCTTGCTGTCCATACACCAGCATCCGAACCCGCTTTGCCCAATCGGCGGCAACATCCAGGGCGCTCTGGATCCCATATTTGAGGCGGCTCAAAATGCCCTGGAAAAATCATTGGAGGGATTCAACGTGGCAGATATCCTGGAAAATACCCGCCGGCAAAACGCGCGGGAATGAACGGGAAGGATCCGTGATTTTGAAAGAGAAAATGCCTGTATTATTTATTATGTCATTTCAACACGATCTGTAAAGGCTGGAAAATGAACAATCTAGTACTATTACGAAAAGACAAGGATGAATTCTTCCGCAGTGATCATCAATCACCGCTGACAAGCGAGCAGAAGCGATGTTTTTCAGGGCTGCATTATTATCCGGACAATCCATCCTTGAGGCTGGAACTGGCCCTGGAACGCAGTGTTAAGCATGAATCTGTGATCCTGGCTACATCCACCGGCGATGAGCGTGAATATGAGCATTCCGGACAGATCCGATTCGCCGTGGATGGGCAGGAAGCAGTTTTGCAAATTTATGAAGCTGATTACGGGTTCTTTCTTCCTTTTTCAGATTCTACCGCTCCGCGGGAAACATACGGGGCTGGACGTTACCTGGAGCCGGAAGAGGTAAGGCCGGGTATATTACTTGTAGATTTCAATCTCGCTTACAACCCGTATTGTGCCTATAATGAAAACTGGTCATGCCCGCTGCCACCCAGCACCAACCGGCTTAAAATAAGGATAGAAGCGGGCGAGAAAAAATTCCACGAATAGGCATTCACCAAAAAGAAGACTGGCTTTTATGAAACCTTACGTTTTAATCAATGTAGCCGTCACGGCAGACGGCAAAATGGACACCTTCGAACGTAAGGGCGCAAGCATTTCCTCCAAAACGGATAAAATGCGGGTGCAGCAACTCCGCGCCCAGGCTGATGCCGTAATGGTTGGCGGGCATACCCTGCTGGATGAAGATCCCGGGTTGATTGTGAAAAACAGCGAACTGCGCGCACAGCGAAAAGACAAGGGCTTGCCGGAAAACCCAATGAAAGTCGGAGTGGTCAGCCTGGCAGATCTGGATCCGGATGGTGACTTCATGACCTGCGGCCCGGCTCGCAGGGTGATCTTCACCACAGCCCGGACGGGCGAGGAAAAGGTCAGAACTTTATCAAAACTGGGCGCAGAAGTATACGTGCTTGGCCAGGAACGGGTAAACTTGAGTCTGGCGCTCGAAAAGTTGTACGAACTAGGCGTTCGCCAATTAATGGTGGAAGGCGGAGGAACACTTAACTTTGAGTTGTTGCGCCAGGGTCTTGTTGATGAACTAACCATCTATGTTGCCCCGAAAATATTCGGCGGGCAGACTGCGCCTACGCTGGCAGCCGGACCCGGTCTGGATGCACCTGACGCAATCCAGTTAAAGTTCGTGGATGTCCAGGCGATGAACGATGGCGGAGGCATGCTTGTCCGCTACAAATTACATGAAAACAATGTTGAATAAGGAAAACACTATGACAATCGATCACCTACACCTGCCCATAGAACAACTTCTGGATGAAAACCGCGCACATGAGTGTGATGGCTGCGGCGAGGAACATGTTTGTGTTAAGATCGCATCCATCGCAGAACTGCCAACACGCTTTGGCGATTTTCACATTGTGGCATTTTACAACAACCAGGATGGTAAGGAACATGCCGCCATCGTAAAGGGCGATGTGACCGACAGCGATGATGTAATCGTGCGCCTGCACTCAGAATGCCTGACTGGAGACGCTTTTGGTTCGCTGCGCTGCGACTGCCGCGACCAGCTTGAAGCGGCATTGATTGCCATTGGAAAAATGGAAAAAGGAATTGTGCTTTACTTGCGGCAGGAAGGGCGTGGCATCGGCCTTACAAATAAAATCCGCGCTTATGGGCTGCAGGATTATGGCATGGATACAGTCGAAGCCAACCTGGCGCTCGGATTCCGCGACGATGAGCGCGATTATGCCGTTGCCGCTCACATGCTGCAATCCCTCAAGGTAAAATCGATCCGGGTGATGACCAACAACCCAAAGAAAATCAATGACCTGACCAAGTATGGGATCCAGGTAAATGGCCGCATTCCTCATATACTCCCAACCAATCCATACAATGAATTTTACCTGCGGACCAAGGCCGAGAAATCCGGCCACCTGATCAACTTGAAAGATTTCAAAGGCAAGAAACACCTGCAAGAACAGTTCGACCGGCCCATGGTCAAGGGCATGAGCGAGGACCAGGTCAAGGCGCTGCATGAATAATCCTGTCGTGGTAATAACCGGCGCAACCGGCGCAACCGGCACTTTCGCAGCAAAATCATTTGCCAGGCAGGGCGCTTCATTGGCCCTGCTGAGCTCCAACCAAATAAAACTGGATAAGCTCGAAATCGAATTAAACCTGCCTGCCGTCCAGTTATTCACAGTAGTTGCTGACCTACGCAACCCCGTTCAAGTGAATGCCGCAGCAGCCAGTATTTATGCAAAATTTGGTCGCGCTGATATCCTGCTACACCTCGTTGGTGGTTGGACAGGTGGAAAATCACTGGTTGATACGCCTGGTGGTGATCTCGAAGCCATGGTTGGCCAGCATGTCTGGACCACATTTCATTTGGCCCAAGCTTTTATCGCCGGCATGGTAAACCAACGATGGGGAAGATTCATCATCGTCTCATCGCCGACAGCCACCACCCCTCCCCCAAAAATGGGCGCATATGCAACCGCAAAAGCCGCCCAGGAAACATTGCTACTGACGCTGGCACAGGAAGTAAAGGACAGCGGTGTAACAGCCAACATCATCCAAGTGCGTTCCATAGATACAAATGACACGGGGCAAGGCACGACGGCGGATGAGATCACTGCCGCCATGCATTACTTGTGCAGTGATAAAGCAGCCAAAATAAACGGCGCAAGGATCCCATTGTTCTGACCAGGCCCCCTTATGGAGGCTTTTTGTTTTGGATAGGAACTGATTGGGTTTCCCCAGTTTAATCAGGGGATCATGCCAACAACTCCAGTAAAGAATACCATCCATCCAGAAAGTTAAACGACTGGTCCCTTTTAACAAAGGGGCTTAAAACCATGCTAAAAGCCTTTTACACTCTGCGCCATTCACGATCAACAACGACAGCGTTTATCCTGTGGGCGTTGACCATGTTATCCCTGCCTATCATGGGTTGGATCATGGGAGAGGATTACCTGTTGCGTGGTATGTCCGTTGGCGTATTGATGCAGGTTACAGCGGTGCTGATCATTCTCTACAACCACTGGGGGTTGCGGTGCACATCTGCCACTTTTCTGACGGTGACGCTTCTCTCATTCCTGGCAGAACTGCTTGGAAGCCGCACCGGCATTCCTTTCGGCAAATACCACTACACCGGCATCCTGCAGCCACAAATTGCTGACGTTCCGGTGCTGATCCCACTGGCCTGGATGATGATGCTGCCACCGGCATGGGCCATAGCCAATTTGATCACAGGAAAGAGCGGGCGCTCCTGGAGTTTCATCAGCGTGTCTGCGCTGGCCTTCACCACCTGGGACTTGTTCCTGGATCCGCAAATGGTCGGCTGGGATTTCTGGCGCTGGGAGATCCCAGGTCAATATTTTGGCATCCCGATCAGCAATTACCTGGGCTGGTTTCTCGTTTCTGCCATGCTCACGTATATCACCGGGCCTGATAACCTGCCTGCCGGAACACTTTCGCTGGTGTATGTGCTTACCTGGGGACTTCAGACCCTGGGCCAGGGTATCTTCTGGGCTCAGCCTGGACCAGCAATTTTTGGTTTTACCTGTTCGGGGGTTTTCATCCTGGCTGCGTACTTGAAAAGCAAACACGAGCCCGGTGTTATTTGACCCAAAGTTTTACTTTGGGGTTTATTCTCTTGCGTATGCGAGTCCCAAACATTCCAGGTCTGGGTACCCAGGCAGGGTGAGGCTGAAGGACCCGCTGTATGTGAGCCCAATCCGCGGGTGACCAATATCCTGAAAGCAGGTGGATGGAAAAACGGGTTGGCAGCACTGCCGGCACGGGATCACCCCAATTTCGAGATCAACCAACACGCTGATAATTCCAGCCATACAAGCATGGAAATAACCATATAGACCGCAATTGGAAATCCGTATCTACAGATTGTTTCCGGGAATGCCCTCCTGGCAGACTAAATTGGTAAAAAGACCAGGGCTGCCAGCAGTTATCAGAACATGCAGCCAGAGCATTCCGCTGTCGGCGATATCGAAATGCACCGGAAGTGATAAAATTCCGCCCTACTCGGAGGCGTTCATGGCGAAAAAGAAGTATTCAATCCAATGGGAAAATGACGAGGCGGTTGGTTTCGAAATTAATGGTGTAGTTTATAAAAATCTGGAAGACATCCCTGACCAGAAAGATATGCGGAAAATGATGGCGATCATGACTGCAGCAGAGATGGCTGAATTGGATGATGAACCAGAAGGAAAACCGTTCCCTTTTGAAAACACCATCCTGGGAATTTTTACGGGCGTGGCAGCGATCATGTTACTGATCGCAGGGATCTCATCGGCAAATGCAATTGGGACGATCATGAAACAAAAAAGCGCGCCGGGAATAGTTGTCGATATGGTTGTGAAGCGGGAATACCTCAATGAGCAAGACCGCATCATCCAGGAATATTATTACCCGGTGGTGGATTTTACAGCGGATGATGGCCATCGCCGTTCAGTACAAATGAGCGTGGGCAGCGATTCGCCGGAATATGAAAAAGGGAATGAAGTGATTGTATTATATGATCCGCAGCACCCGTTGGATGCGAATATAAAATCCTTTGGGAGCGCTGCACTGCTGTGGGTACTGCCAGCCATAACCGGCATCCTGGGCGTTGCGTTCCTGGTAGCAGTCATTACAGTACGCATTGTCATGTCCAGGGAGCAGGACGCCTCCACACAACCAGTAGAGACGTGAGTATGACAATCAAAGAATGGTTACCATCCTATTTTGACTGGTTCAAAGTCCGGAGTCCGTACATCCCGTCACGGTTGCCGCAACCAAGTCCAGTAATTTGATTTGGTTCATGGTTGAAGAAACGTGCAGGTAAAATTTTCGCCATTCAAGCTATTATCACTAAATGTTTACAACAGCATAGACCCGCCAGGTACTTCACGATGTACTTTTCTTGCGCAGTTTATCAATGCGCCGTTGAAGGTAGGTGGAGAAGTAACCATCGTAACGGTTCCACAAATCCGGACGCTTCCAATCGTTGCCGGTGACCCGGCCACGACAGGCAGGCGTGCCGCAGGCACAATCGAATTCATCAAAGGAACTACTGTCAGACATGGCATAATCAAAAGTGATCTCCTCCCCTGCCGCTATGACACGCATCGCCACCAGCGCAATGGGACCGATCAGGCCGGCGTTGGGACTGCATGAATGATTGATGTAATCAGCAGGCTCATCCATCCCCATTGGCGCCAGGTAAAAATCATCATAAATCTGGATGGTATGCCCGCGCTCTTCACGCGACAGCGCGAGAACTTCTTCCAGCGTAACAGCCCGCCCTCCCCACACTGCCAGGAATTCATCCTTCTTCAGCTTCTGGAGGGCATAAACAGCATGCCCCCCCTTTTCCGGCGCCAGGCGCACTTCGATCCTGGGTGAGAGATAACCGGTTTTCATCCTTCTTCTCCAAGCGTCAAGAAATGGCCATTCTTCTTTAACCAATCCTTGTGTTGTTTGTAGGTGGGCAGCAAGCGCGCTACCTCAGCCCAAAAGACAGAAGAATGGTTCTTGATCTTCAAATGAGCCAATTCATGGATCACCACATAATCGATCACATCCAGGGGAGCCATCACCAGGCGCCAGGTAAAACTTAATGTGCCGCGGGAACTGCACGAACCCCAGCGGGTGCGCGCAGAGGTGATACGAAGATTCTCATATCGAAAACCATGCCGCGTTGAAAAATATTCCACCCGTTCGGTCAGCACCTTCATGGCATAAGCTTTGTACCATTTTTCAAAAACCAGCAAAGCCTGAGGCTGGGCTTTTCGGGCCAGGATAAAATCGTTCTGAAGCGCAAGCGCCGCTCCCTGATTGGAAACCACCCGCAGGGGTATCTGCCTGCCGAGCAGCAGGAACCTCTCGCCATCAGCGAACTGCCGGACCGGTAAAGCCGGGCGCTGCATGAGTTGGGCTTTTTTCCGATTGACCCATGTGCTTTTGCTGTCAACAAAAGAGTGGATCAGCCGTTCCGGTAATTTTAGCGGAGCACGTACGATTACCATGCCACCCGGTTGAATAATGATAGCAATCGTCTTTCTTTTTGAGCGAATGATCTGGTCGATAATTGCGGACATGGCGGCAAGTATATCAAACAACAAACAGCACACAAGCATGATAAATCAACCAAACGATGTATTCCACAAGCACCCAGAGTTATAATCATGGCTTGCCCAGCTATAGACGTGGCCAAATCCTTTCATCCAACACCGGGAATTAAAATGTCTTTCCTAGAAAAAAAACGCTTCGCAGAAATTTTACAGTTCAACCATTTTTCACAATATTTAAGTTGGAGAATTACCGAACCCGGTAAAAACCTCTCGGACCAGGGCAAGGTTGAGATTATCAGTCACACCGATACGAGCTTTGAATGCCTTGTAAACAGCGCCGCCAACACACTGAGAGTTAACATGCGGATGGAACACAACCAGCTGTATGGTAACTGTGAATGCAAAGCCAGCCAGCAAAGCAGCATTTGCCTCCACATGGTGGCAGCCGGGCTGACCGTGCAGAAAATTTTAAGCGAGGAAATCAAGAAGTCATGGGAAAACCGACTGCTATTCGTACACGATGCACCACATTTACGCAAAACACTTTCAAAGAAAACCCCGGATTACTTATTGCTCTTCGCGCTCAGTCATGATTACAGTGGTTGGAAAATCAAGCCGCTCACTCTTGCGATCCACAAGATTCCCGCCACTGCGGAAAAACCAGGAGAGTGGAGCCAGGAAACAATGATTGAATTCCTTGCTCAAAACCACAAAATTGGCGACCTGTTCAGCAGCAAAATTTCACACCCCCTGAGAGCAGAAGCATGCCTGAATGCGAAACCCGAAATCGTCAGCCTGGCCAGACTGCTCTATGATCTGGGTGATTCAAATTCATATTATTCTGATTCCAGCCAGGCAAAAGCGGTAGCCGGTGCGCTGGAAATACTGAGAAATAATGATTTTCCCCTTTATCCAGGCTCAACATCCTACGCCGGCGAAACCACCGTGAGCGGGCCTGATCCTCTTTCAATTTCAAAAGAAAACGCCAATATTCTGCTGGATATTGAAAACCAAAAAGATGGCAGCCTGCGATTGCAATTCCATTTGTACCTTGGCGAGTCCTTGTGGAAAATCACGAAAAAACCAACCGTTGTTTCGGAAGACCCGCTTTGGTTTTCACTTGACGATCAATTGATCCCGGCCCAGGATGGACTGGTCTCGGAACAAATCGAGAACCTGACCAAGGCTTCGCGTGTCATTATCCCGACCGAAGAAAAAGCCCGGTTCCTGGAATTTTACCTGCCACGCCTGGCTGCCCAATTCAATATTACCGGGAATGGGATCAAAACCAGGGATCTGATAGAAAAGGCACAGGCGCGCTTGTATTTACAGGAAAACCAGGGTGTATTGGATGTCTGGCTCAAATTCGGTTATGGCGACTTTGAGGTATTGGCGGAGCCGCGCACTCCCGAAACATCGTCAGCATACGATCAGGAAACATCCACCTTTACACGCATCTTCCGCGATACCCAAACCGAAAAGGATTTTTATAATCGCGTTGGCGAGTACGGGTTAAAGCGCGTAACCGGCAGCAATGGACTTTTTAACCTGCGAGCCAGGGTGGACGTGGTCGATTTTCTGATGAAATATGTCCCCAAAGCTGTTGCAGACGGTTTTGAGATTTATGGTGAAGAGAATATAAAAAATGTGCGCATAAATCGCAACAAGCCAACCATATCCTTCAACATATCATCCGGGATAGATTGGTTTGACCTGAAAACCGTGATCACTTACGGTGAGATGCCTGTATCGTTGAAGGAAATGCGACGGGCACTTAAACGCCGCGATAGTTACATCAAATTGGCTGATGGCACAATCGGGGAAGTACCCCAGGAATGGCTTGACCGCTATAAACACCTGTTTGGATTGGGTGAAGAAACTGAAGAAGGGCTGCGCTACTCCAACCAACAGGTTACCCTGCTCGACCAACTATTGGGTGAGACGGAAATCATCCGCGTGGATGAAGAATTCCAACGCCGCCGCCGGAACTTGCAAAATTTTTCCGGGATAACATCCGTACCACTGCCACTAAATCTAAACGGTGATCTGCGCCCATACCAAAAAGCAGGTGTGGACTGGCTGCACTTTTTACACGAGTACCAATTCGGGGGTTGTCTCGCAGATGATATGGGATTGGGAAAGACCATCCAGGTGCTGGCATTCCTGCAGGCTTTGCGCGAGAAGCAGGAATTATCCAGAGCCAGCTTGATCGTGCTGCCAAGATCGCTGCTGGTCAACTGGCAGCGCGAAGCGGAAAAATTCACTCCCAGGCTGCGCTTTCTCGAATATCACGGGCAGTTGCGGGAAAAAGACAGCGCCGCATTTGACCAATATGACCTGGTGCTGACCACCTATGGGATTGTGATCAAGGATATTGAGCTCTTCCGCAATTACAGCTTCCATTATGTCATCCTGGATGAGTCACAGGCTATCAAGAACCCGGTCTCCCAATCTGCCAAGGCCTGCCGCCTGCTGAAATCTGAACACCGCCTGGTGATGACGGGTACGCCTGTTGAAAACTCCACTTTCGAGTTATGGTCCCAATTTGCCTTTCTGAACCCTGGACTGCTGGGGAGCCTGGAGTATTTCAAGACCGAAATCGGCGGACCAATTGAGAGGGACGCAAGTACCGAGGCAGCTCAATTCCTTCGCAAAATGGTGTATCCTTTTATTTTGCGCCGAACAAAGGAACAGGTTGCGCCTGAATTACCGCCACGGACCGAACGTGTGATCTATGGAGATATGGAACCGGCCCAGCGCAAACTTTACAACCGCACACGTGAGGATTATCGCAAATCACTGCTTGGCCTGATTGAAGGCGAGGGCATGGAAAACGCCAGGATGAAAATCCTGGAAGGGTTACTGCGTCTGCGCCAGATCTGCATCCATCCCAGGCTGGTGGACAAAACCTTCCATGGTGAATCTGCCAAATTTGAACTGTTGCTGGAACATGTCGAGACCCTGCTGGCTGAAGGCCACAAAGCACTTATATTTTCCCAATTTGTCGAGTCCCTTAAACTACTGCGCGCCGAGCTCGATATGCGCAAAATCCGTTATGCCTACCTTGATGGGCAGACCAATAACCGCCAGGAACAGGTGGACAACTTTCAAAACGATCCGGGCATCCCTTTCTTCCTGATCAGTCTGAAAGCCGGCGGAGTCGGGCTAAACCTGACCGCAGCAGAATACGTGATCCACCTCGACCCGTGGTGGAATCCGGCAGTTGAAATGCAGGCCAGTGACCGTGCTCATCGCATAGGCCAGGATAAGCCCGTGTTCATCTACAAATATATTTTGCGCGACTCGGTGGAAGAAAAGATCCTGCTGCTGCAGGAACGCAAAAAGAACCTGGTGGAACAATTGATCAGCACCGAAACCAGCTTCTTTAAGTCACTGACGAAGGATGATGTAAATATCCTGTTCAGTTAGGAATCCTGATCTCAAAGGAAAAACTTCGCATGGCGATAGAAAGGAGTTATTGATGCCAAACCAGGTTACACAGACCGGATCGAGGCTGCTATTGCCCCATCGTTTGGAAGCCGGGCAGACGATTGGAATTGCCGGGCCAGCCAGCCCTCCCAATGAACCCGAACGGGTGCGTTTTGCGATTGAAACGGTTGAATCGCTTGGCTTTCGGGTAAAACCTGCCCCGCACTTGTTTGAACGCACCGGATACCTGGCAGGAAGTGACGCAGTGCGCGCCGCCGACCTGAACGACTTGTTTGCAGATGATGAAGTCGACGCCATTTTTTGCCTGCGTGGAGGCTATGGCGCCGGACGCCTGCTGCCCATGCTG
>Ga0172369_10007425_pt1 | contig 12721 bp, 14 predicted proteins | sample LakKiv25m_FD_114539 | JGI IMG/M metagenome (GOLD analysis project Ga0172369, IMG submission 114539) | Freshwater microbial communities from Kabuno Bay, South-Kivu, Congo - kab_022012_11.25m | ecosystem: Environmental > Aquatic > Freshwater > Lake | place: Democratic Republic of the Congo... | reverse complement strand
TAATGTGGAAACATCACTTAGAAAAAGATATTGGAAAAATTTCAGATTTATTAAAAAGCGAAGAAGGTATAAGAAAAATACAAGATTGGTTAGGAGAAAATATCCATCAGTATGGGTCTACTTATACGTTTGGAGATTTGGTTAAAAAAACTTCTGAACGGGAATTCAGTTCTAAATATTTAATAGATTATTTGGAAAAAAAATATAAAGAGATATATTAAGATTATTCGCTTTTGAGCTAATTCTAAATCGATATATAAAAAGATAGATTTATATATATTTTTAATTATATATTTCTAAGATGGTGAATAAGGTTGTTTTTGATTATTTAAGTCAGTATCATGATAAATATAATTTAGATGATCTTAAGAAAAAAATATTAAGCGCTGGTTATCCTCAGCAGGATATTGATGAGGCAATAAAACTTCTTGGATTAGATAATTCTTTGCCCACTGGTTCGGTTAATATGAATCCTTATAATTCCCAAGTTAGTGCTCCTAATACAAATAATAATTTAGGCGTTGGTTATCCTTCTTCATCTGGAATAACTAATTTTGGAACAGTTAATACTACTAGTCCTAGTTCAAGTCTTTCTCAACAGCCAAATTATGGCAATCTTAAACTCGGTGAGAAAAAATTTAAATGGATGAGGTTTGCAGGAATTTTGGGAGGGATTTATTTATTAATCGGAATTTTGTTAGGGGTATTTTCTTATTTAGGGTGTATTTCCTTTAATAATAATGTGGTCTTGTATTCTATTCTTGGAGTGTTTGCTTTAATATTCATTTCTGTATTTTTCTTTTTATATGGTTTTGTAGTTATGGGAAAATATAGTGATTCTGGTTTGCTTAGATTTGCTTCAAAATCTTATATTATTTTAGTTGTTATAGGAGTTTTGATTATAATTGGAATGGGAGTTATTGCTGTTTTTATGATTGGAGATATTGTTACTGAGGTCAATTCTGTTCTTTCTATAATTAATGGAAATCCGCTTCTCTTGTTTTCTTCTTTGGGAGGACTTGGGGAGATTCTTGCAAAATATGCTTTAATTTTTATTAGTTTAATTACTTTAGCTGGTTTTTGGATTTTATTTTTTATTGTAGCTAGCTTTTGTTTTTTTATTGGTTTGATGCAGACTGGGAATCATGTTAAATTTGCAAAAATTGCAGGACTTTTAGGAATTTTGGTTCTAGTTATTTTCTTTGCACTTGTTTTACTTTTTGCAGGAATTGCTACTTTTAATCCTGAAATGCTTATGGGAACAGATTGGGGGTTAGTTGCATCTATCGGAGTTATTGGAATTCTAGCATTGCTCGCATTTAGTTATATTTTTATGGTCATTTCATTATTTAATGCTTCAAGAAAGTTTGAGAGTGGTTATATATAATTTTTCAGAATTAATTTGAAGTTTGTTCTTATATTTTTGTACTGTTCCTATTATGATTATTTTTTGATTTTTTGAAAGATTTTTTGGATGGTTATTTATTATTTCCATATTTGATTCATTTATAGTTATTATTTGAAAATTGTTTAGGTTTGTTATTCTGGAGACATGGCCGGAGGTTTTTATTTTTTGATTTAAAAGATTATTATTAATTTGATTTATTTTTATTAACTTTGGTTCTTGAGTTAGTGAAATTGTTAGTAGAATGATTATACCGATGATTGAAATTATCATAGAAACAATAAGGAAGGATTTTTCTTTCATCAGGTTATTAAGGACAAAGCTTATAAATAATTGGGCTTTAAACTATTTATGGTTAATATGCTTAGAAATACGAGGAAAGAGAATGAAAAACTAGTAATTAAGAGGGGTTCAATATTGTATGCAATTATCACAATTGTTGCCCTTATTGGAGGATTGTTTTTTCTATCTGATAATATTACTGGAAATGTTGTTACTAATTTAGACACAGATACCTCTAATCTTGTTGGTGTGAGTTTGTTTGTTATTGGGCTTATTGGAGCATTTTTTTATTTTAAAAGTAAAAAATAGAAAGTTCTCTTTAGAAACATTTAATAAGTATTTTTTATTGCTTTTTTTATGTTAAGCGCTGAAGAAAGGTTTGAGCTAATTAAGAGAAATACTGCAGAGATTATTGGTGAAGAAGATTTAAAAAAATTATTAAAAGATAAGAAGAAACCGGTTGTTTATTGGGGAACTGCTCCAACTGGTAAGCCGCATGTTGGTTATTTTTTACCTTTTTTAAAAATTGCTGATTTATTGAATGCAGGTTTTCATGTTAAAATTCTACTTGCAGATTTGCATGCTGCCTTGGATAATACTCCTTGGGCCATTTTAGAGAGGAGATATGATTATTATGCTGCAGCTATTCCAGAAGCAATAAAAGCAATCGGTGTTGATATTCGTGAACTTGAGATTGTTAAGGGAAGTGAAATTCAATTAAAACCTGAATATATGTTTGATGTTTTGCAAATGAGTAGTTATGTTAGTGTTCATGATGCCCATAAGGCTGCATCAGAGGTTGTTAAAATGGGGGACAATCCTAAGCTTTCTGGTTTGATATATCCGATAATGCAGGCAATGGATGAACAATACTTAGGTGTTGATTGTCAGTTGGGTGGAACTGATCAAAGAAAAATAATGGTTCTTGCAAGGGAAAATCTTCCTAAATTAGGATATGATTCAAGAATTGAAATAATGAATCCCTTACTTCCCGGGCTTATTGGAAAGAAAATGAGTAGTTCTAGTGAAGATTCTAAGATTGATTTTTTAGATAGTGAAGAGACTGTTAAGAAAAAGATGAATAAGGCTGAATTTATTGAAGGAGACGCTGATAATGGAGTAATGGCCTTTTTAGAGTATTTTCTAATGGTTATTAAACGAGATAATCATGAGAAATTTTTAGTTGAGAGGCCTGAAAAATTTGGAGGAAATGTTAGTTATGATAATTTTGAGGATATAAAGAAGGACGTTATTGGAAAAAAACTTCATCCAATGGATATCAAACTTGCTGTTGCAAAGGAAATCTCTAGTATTCTTATTAAAATGAATCAAGATAAGTTGAAAAAATTAGCTGAAAAGGCTTATTAATAACTTCTTCTAGGAAAAGGCGGACGTCTTCTATTTGGTGGAAAGTTTGTTGGTCTTGGGAAACTAGGCATTTGAAAACTTGGTCTTGGGAAGTCAGGTTTTGTGAATATTGATTTAGGTTTTTTTTGTTTTAAAAAATAAATAATTAGAATAAATGTTATTATTATGGCAATTACTATAAAGATGATGATTATTATCCAGATCAAATTGTTTGAAATTGGCGAGCTAGGTTCTACGGGAGTTGTGCACTTATTATTGGTTTTTATAAATACGCCATTTTCACATATCTCTGTGTTGATTGTGCCCCCTCTAGGACAATATTTAACCTTGGTTTCTCCTTCTGTGCAAGTAACTACGGGGGTAGATGGTTGTGATAATTTTTTAATTGAAAATGTTGCTTGATTTGATGATATTGTTGAAAGAGTTATTGTAATATCATTTGTTCCATCGTTGTTTAAATCGAACTTTCTTTCATTTCCTATATTCATGATTATTTGTTGAGATTTTGAAGATACATTAATTAAAGCCGAAGTTGAAGTTAGACTGACTACTCCTATAAAATACGATACTCCTTTGAAGGATATGCTTATTCTTTCTTTTGCTTTTAATTTGATTGTAAAACCATTAGTAAGAGAGTCTTCTGTGAAAGTTGCATTTGTTTTCCAAATTATCGGAGGGTTTGTTCCTCCTCCGCCTGTGTAATATACACAAGTTACTCCATCCCATACATAATTTCTTACACATTTTGTACATATAAATCCAGAATTACAACTTTCTGAGACGTTTTCATAGTGATCAAGCTCATTTAATTTAGTTATATTCCAACAACCAGGAGCATCATAATGACAAGGAGTCTCTGTGCATGCTGATCCATTCCAGTAAGGGTTATCTGAATTACATTGAAAACATTTAAATGTTGGTCCATTTGTGCATATGCCACTTATATTCTGTGCATTTAATAAAGAAGTTTTATTTAAGCATCCAGGGGTTGCTGTACAATTGCCTTGTTTAAGATAATTTTCAGTTTGGTTTAGGAGGTTGTAATCTATACCTAAATTAGTTAAAATTTGTTCATTTATGCAAATTTCATCCATACAATAATTACTAAGACATTCAAAGTTATTTTGGCAAGAAACATTATCTCTTTTTTGGGATAGAAAAGATTTGGACATGCTGCAATATTTATTATTTAATGTCTCACCAATATTATAACATTGATTATTGTTTAGGCAACCATTGCACTCTGCACTAACTATTACAGTAGAGATTAGTGCAATAATTCCGAAAATTAAGAATATCTTTTTCATTTTTAACTACAGGTTTCTGAAGAGCCAAATAATTTTCTAATCCAACATATTAATCTTTCTGTTGAGGCTCTTGTTTTGCTAACTTCACTTAATAGGCTAGTACAACTTCCATTTTTACAATAATTGCTTATGCATTCATAACCTTGAGAACATGCAGTTTCTTCTTGTTTTTGTTCTTGCATTGTTGAGTTGAAACAATATATTTTTTTATTATTGCTGTTGTTAATTGCTCTGAATCCTTGGGTTAGACATAGGCCTTCATAGATACATCCATTTGGACATGAGGACATACAGGTATTATTCATCCAATTATATCCAAGGTTACATTGGTAACATTGGAATCCAGAGCTACAATTTCCTTCTATTATAATTGCATTTGCTATTGTTTCATTTTTGCAACCTGCATCTGTTTCGCATGGAGCAAGTCCTTCAATACATCCATTAAATGTTTCATTTGTAATTTTTCTATAACCTGACGCACATTTCCATTGGCATGGATACAGTGTATTGTTACCGGAGTAATGCCAGCTTTGTGCAGAACCTAGGGTGAAATTATTAGGGCCTATTAAAGTTGAATTTTGTCCTGCGGTTGTTGGGAGATCTCCAGAACACATGTTACTTACACAACTATCATTATTACTATTATCTAAATGATAATTAGCATTGCATTTATAGCAGTCTCCTGTATCGCAACAATCTAAACTTGAATTTACTGAAGAGTTTCCTAGTGGATTATTTTTACATTTTCCTCCATTAGGTATGCAAGTATTAGTACAATTTGTTCTAATGCAGCTTAAAAATAAAGGATCCCAAGTATATCCTTTTGATTGATTACATTTATAGCAATTGTAGCCATTAGCAGGACATGTTTCAGTTAATTGAATTGTATTTGTAAGTATTGAATTTAGACATATGCCATTTACGTTTGTACAAGTATCTATGTCGGTTGTATATCTACATAGGCTACTTAAACATACTTTTCCATCTTCACAATCTCCTAAAGGTCCCCAAGTTAAACAAGGATTTGATGCATTGTAGCTTCCACATACTTTTCTTTTAGAAAGTACTGTTCCATTACATTGAGTCTGTCCAATGTAACTACATTCATTTGTACAAGTATAGGTAATTGGTATTGTTTGTTCTGTATATTTTGATTTTTGATTATCTTTTTTATTTGTTACTCTTAGCACTACTTTATTTACTATCTCTTTTGATTCTGTTGAAATTATTTGAGATACTTCTGCAGAACCGTCATTTGAAGAGATTTGTACTTTTCTATTGGGATTATTAACATCGATATTGCAATTAGTATTTTCAGGAGAATTGGCACAATAACTAACTACAGAACCATTGTTAAGATAATAGTCCCACCAGAGCTCATAGAAGAAATTTCCTTTTTCAGGAGAATAGATTACAAATGGTCCGCAATTGCTACCATAGCTGCATGATGATGATGCTCTTGTAAATCTTGGATTAATTGAAATCCAGGTTTCTGTGGTCATATCACATTGCCAAGAGCCAATTTGTTGTAAGTTTATTGCATTGTGATTTGTGAAATCTTCTGGATATTCTTTACAAGAATAGATATCACGATTGTAGCAAAGATAGGCTCTTCCAAGGGAGGCATTTATATTGTCTTGATCTAAATCAAAATTATTCCCAGATATTTGAACATTACAATTTCCACTATAAATACTTCTAACTTCTGATTCATTCAAAGTCCTATTGTATACATCGAGTTCATCTATTTCTCCATTAAATAACTCAGTTTTCATTGAATTTGCGCCAATATTTAATTCAAGTGTATTTAAGTTAAGTAAGCTTCCTGTTCTTGCTCTTGAATCAGAAAGGATTCCATTAGTATATAGTTTCATTTTAGAACCATCATAGGTTCCAGCAATGTGATACCAAGTATTTGTATTTAGAATAGGTGTTTCTATGATATTTGTTCCTGATGCACTATCTAATTCAAATTGAATTTTTCTATTTTGAGTAGTGAATAGGCCGAATTCAGTTGTTCTTGTTGCAGTAGGATTTGATATTGAAATTATTGAAGAATTTGTAAAACTTCTTATTTTAACCCAGATACTTATACTTAGTCTGCTTCTTTTATCAAGAATTCTTCCTGGAATTGTTACATAATCTGAGATTCCATCAAAACTAGCTGAATTTCCATTTCTGCCTTTTTGATAGGTTAAGGGTGCATCGTCTGATTGATTGTAATATTTGAAATAATTAATAGTAATTGTATTTGTTGAGAGTGCCTTATCGATATTTCCAAATCTTATGAAATTTCCACTTGCGGCATTGGTTGTTGAAGCTGAACCAATGTAAAAATTATCTATCCACAGTTTTGCTGTTCTGTCTTGTATGGTTACTCTATAGGTGTGGTATTTAGTTAAATCTAAGTTTCTACAAGTTTGATTTTTATTTAAACAAGCTTTTCCTGGACTTAACCAAAGGTTAGAAGCGAATTTTCCTTGATTAACTGATACTATCCTAACTGGGTGGGCGATGTTTGCTTTAAGTCTTGTTTCATAGGTAAATCCTTTTTGGAAATTAACTGCATTAGCCCTGGTGTAAAAACAATTGCCCTTTGTTTTTACAGACATTATTAGTTCACTATTTTTTACAGAGGCAACGCAGAAATTTTTTGTTAATGGCCAGAATTTTTTATTTGGAGCAGTATTCATATTTTCTGTTCTTGTCCATGCAAATGTCTCCTTCATTATTCCATGATTATCAGTTGCACTGTCTATTATTAAACTATCTTTTCCAATTTCATTTAAAACATTCCCTTCAAAAAGATAGGAAACAATTAACCCTCCCAGAGCAACTCTATCTTGATAATCCCCTGTTGCATTCCCAGTTGTTACAGGTTTATATAGAAAAGTAAGAGTTATAAGTACAATGCCGATAATAATTAAAAATAGATAAATATTTGACCACTTCTTTTTCATAAAATTATAGAGGCGAAGTGCATATTTAAATATTACCATGATGTTTTTATTCAATCGGTATAGAATTCAATAATGTCTTTATCTTTTACTATGTGTTTTAGGCCTATTTTTTGACCTGAGAATTTACTTGAGGGCCCCCAAACTTTTGCGTATTTTATTTTTTGACTGTAGCCATGAAGAACTTTTTCAGCAACATCTTTTAGGGTGGATTCTGGTTTCAGGATAACTGGAAAATCATCTTCTTTTTTTCCTGGTTGTCTTGTGTAAACCCTTATTATATCAAAAGATTTAAAGATTTTTTCTTTTATGTCTTCTATGCCTTCATTGGTTTTTGTTGAGACTAGGATATAATTATATTTTTTTGATTTTAAGGTTTCTGAAATCTTTCTTTTTGTTTGCTCATCATGCTGATCTATTTTATTGAAGATAATTATTCTTTTTGCTTTTTTATTTCTTATTAATGAGTTTATTTCTTCTAGTTCATGAATTTTCTCGATTACAATTAGGAGAGTATCTGCATTATTAACAATTCCATGGTCAAAGTATTCACTTGCAATCGGGGGGAGATCCACAATTTGGATATTACAGTTGGCATATTTTAATGTTCCAACTTCTGGTTCAGTTGTTGTAAAACCATAGCTTGCTATTTTTGGATTTGTATTTGTTAGGGTTTTTAATAAAGAAGATTTACCTGAGTTTGTAAGACCAATGAGAACTGCTTGCATGTCTTCTTTTTTAATCCCCTTTTTGTTGGATTTTCCAGATTTCCTAGATTTAATCATAGATTCTTTTAATTTTTTTATTTTTAAACGAATGTCTCCTCTAAATCTTTCGCTACCTTTGTGAGATGGAGCTGTACGAAGCATTTCTTCAAGAGCAATTAATCTTTCTGAATCTGTCTGCGCTTGGAAATATTTTTCTTCTGCTCTTGCATATTCAAAACCTGCATTTATTGGCATTTTGTTTATCCCCTATATTAATAGAATCAGTTGTTTTTAATGTTTTTTGTATTTTTGTTAACTTTTATTATTAATGTTAAACCTCTATTAGTGGACTAGATTTAGAGAAAAGGTTTTTGTAGAGAGGTTATTCAGGTAATAGCGTTGAACTATAAATTTATAATTGATTAAAAACTTCAATTTGCTGGTGGAAAATGAAGAGAACAAATGAATATAGTGATGTATTTTATCATAGGAATGGTAGCGATGTTCTTCATAGAGTTAGGATAGACTGGGATTCTGAAAGTGTAAGAAGTGCATGTGGTGTAATTAAAACAAATCCTTCAGATTCTAATATTATTGAAATAGGGGAATTTAGTGAAAATTTTATTGATTGGCTTTTCAATTCAGGTAGGAGTGTTTATGCATTATGTTCTCATTGCAGAGATAGAGATTTTCCTTAGCTTTATATATTGGTTTTTGTTTGTGTTACAATGAAACTTGGAGTACTTTTTAGTGGAGGAAAAGATAGTACTTATGCTGCTTATCTTGCTAAGAAGAAAGGTTATAAATTGGGTTGTTTGATTAGTATTGTTAGTGAAAATCCAGATAGTTTTATGTTTCATACACCTTCTATTAATTGTGTTGAAAAACAAGCAGAGGTAATGGGAATTCCTTTGATAATGATTAGAACTTCTGGTGAAAAGGAAAAAGAGCTTTGGGATTTAGAAAATGCTATTAAGATTGCTATTAATAAATATAAAATTAAAGGAATTGTTACAGGTGCTGTTGAAAGTGTTTATCAGAGTTCTAGGATTCAGATAATTTGTAATAAACTTAAGATAGAATGTTTTAATCCTCTATGGCAGAAAGGACAGCTAGAACTTCTTTCAGAACTTATAAAAAATAGGTTTGAAGTAATTATTACAAGTGTTGCTGCTTATCCTTTTAATGTTTCTTGGATACTTAGAAAGATTGATGGGAAGTTTATTAGGGATGTTTCAAAGCTTGCGGATAAATATGAGATAAATCCTGCAGGGGAAGGGGGCGAATTTGAGAGTTTAGTTTTAAATTGCCCTTTATTTAAGAAAAAATTGAAAGTAATTGGATTTAAGACAAGTGGAAGTGGAAATGCTTTTAGAAGTGAGGTGAGGTTGAGATGAATCTGATTATTAATATCTGCAAAGAGAAACTCCATTATTTTGAATTTGTAAAACCTATTTGTGATATTTTGGATAATAATAAAATAAGCTATTTTGTTAAGGATTATAAGCGAGTTGGAAAAGCGGATTTGGAAAAAGCTTCAAAAGTTATTATTTGTGGGACTAGTCTTTATGATAATGAATTTATTAAGAATATTAAAAAATTCAAATGGATTATTGATTTTGATAAACCTATTCTTGGAATTTGTGGAGGAATGCAGATAATTGGTTTGTTGTTTGGAGGAAAAATTGGAAAAGAAAGTGAAATTGGATTTTATAATGAGAATTTTACTAGAGAATTTTTTGGATTAATCGGTGAGTGTGAAGTTTATCATTTACATAATAATTATGTTGATTTTTCAAAGTTAAAAGAATTTGAAGTTTTTTGTGTTGGGGATTTGGGCATTTCACAAGCGATTAAGCATAATGAAAAGGATGTTTATGGAGTTTTGTTTCATCCAGAGGTGAGGAACAAAGATTTAATAATTAAGTTTTGTTCTTTGTAATGTTGGTGAAAAAGATAATAGGAAGTTGAATCTATTCAAAAATCAGCGAAAACCTCCGGTTTTGTCAAACAAGATTTTTGAAATACAGAGAATTTTTATACAATTCCCTGTCTGATTAAATTTTCTTTTGAAAAATTTAACATGAAAGAACCTGAATTTTATCGTAAGAAATTAGATAATGGCATTGTAGTTGTATTTGAAAAAAGGCAAATTCCAGTTGTTGCTGTTTCTTCATCAGTTAGATTTGGAGCGCAGTATGAGTCTGCAAATATAAAAGGAATAAGTCATTTTATTGAACACCTTGTTTTTAAGGGGACTAAAAAAAGGAATGTTATGGATATTCCTAGAGGGATAGAAGGGAAAGGAGGAATGCTAAATGCATTCACTTCTGAAGAAGTTACTTGCTATTGGAATAAACTTCCGAGTAAATATTTTTCATTTGGTGCAGATATTTCCAGGGATTTGGTTTTAAATCCGGTTTTTGAAAAAGAAGCACTTGAAAGAGAGAGAAAAGTTATTTTGGAAGAAATAAAAATGTATCATGATAATCCTATGTCTTATGTTTTGGAAAAGATTAAAGAATTATTGTATAAACCTCCCTTTAATTTGCCTATTGCAGGTTCTGTGGAAAGCGTTTCAGGACTTTCTCGGGAAAAAATAGTTGAATTATTCAATTCCATTTATGGAACTAATAATATGGTATTTTGTGTTGTTGGAAAAGCGGAGTGGGAAGATGTTTTAAAAGAAGCTATGAAATTTCCAAAAGTAAATAAAAAAATTAATTCAATTGAAATTGTTAAAAGTCATGGGGAGCTGATTGAAAAAAGAAAAGGAATTGATCAAGCTCACGAGGTTATTGGTTTTCATATGCCTTTAATCAATGATAAAAATAGATATAGTGCGGATATTTTTGATTCTATTCTGGGCGGGGGAATGAGCAGCAGGTTGTTTCAAGAAGTAAGAGAGAAAAGAGGGTTGTGCTATGCAATTAAAACTCATTTAGAACAGTCAAAGGATTATGCTCATTTAATGGTTTATTCAGGAACTACTAGGGAGAAGGTTATTGAAGTTAAGGAAATTGTTTTAAAAGAGATAAAGAAATTAAAGGATTTGAAGAAAAGTGATTTTGAAGAAGCAAAGGAGACTTTGTTGGGATTAAAGCAAATTAATAAGGAAAAATGTGATTCCACAATGGTTGATTTATTACAGGAAGAATTGGGAGGAGATGCTGGAACCTATTATAATTATGAAGAAGAACTTGGAAAAGTAAATCTAGAAGATGTTAAAAAATTAAGTGAAGTAAAGGGATATAGTTTTTCAGCTTTACTTCCGGATTAGTTATAAAAAATTTAAAAAAAGAAAAATAAAAAAATTCAAATTTATTTCTTAGTAATTAAATAAATAGTGTACAATCCAGCTAATCCTACTAGGATATAAACTATTTGAACTAATATAGGTATTGTTCCAAGGATTAATGTTACTAAGTTTATGTTAGCAGCTCCTACTAATCCCCAGTTTACTGCACCAATTATCACAAGAACTAGTGCAACCCAATCTAATATACTCTTTTTCATTTTTTGATTAACCTCCTTTCAGTTTTAAGCAAAAAGGCAATTTAGTAAAGAAAAACCTCTTTAAATAGGTTTTTATTTTTGGAAGGGCTTATTTCCCTAAATTTATAATAAAAATAAAAAAATTGAAATTTATTTTCTGGATTTTTTTGAGAAGTTTCTCATTAATTTTCCAATTCCAATCACAATAACACCTATTGCAAATAAGAATGAGTAGTAAGTGTCCAATGAAGGAATTAGATCAAGTGCTTGAACAAGCATCAATACTCCAATTATTGTCACAATTACTGCAGTTAATTTTGCCATATTTATTTTACCTCCTTTGTTTTATCAGGCTAGACGCGTTTAAAAATTTTTACTTAATGTGATTAGGTTTTAATAGTTTGGATTTTTTTGTTTTTTATGAGATGCTTTATTGCTTTAGATTTGGAGAAGGAATTTATTAAAGAAGTAGTGAGCATTCAGAATAAAATTCGAAAACAAAATCTTTTTTTAGGGAAATTTACCGAAAGCGAGAATTTACATTTAACTTTGAAATTTTTAGGAGATATTGATGATGAAAAAATTGAGGAAGTAAAGGAAAAATTAAGGAAAATTAGTTTTTCTGGTTTTAATGTTGAACTCGGAGAGGTTGGTGTTTTTTCTAAAAGTTTTCCAAAAATTGTTTGGCTTAAATTAAATGGTATTGGAATTTGGAATTTGCAGAAGCAGATAGACAATGAGTTAAAAGGATTGTTTGATGTTGAGGAAAGGTTCATGAGCCATATTACTATTGCAAGAATAAAAAAAGTTCATGATAAAAAAGAATTACTGAATTATTTGAAGAGTATTAAACCTAAAAATTTGAGTTTTAATGTGGAGGAATTTTCTTTGAAGATGTCAGAATTGTTTCCTGAAGGGCCGAGATACGAGGATCTAGAAAATTATAAATTTTCTACTCCTTCAAATTAAAAATTTGAAGATTTAGAAGTTTATTTTTCTAGTGTTTAACTAGTTTAACATTGATTATAAAAAATAAGAACCCTAATAGGGAGGTATTGGTTATTTATATATTTTCGGTTTTCAATTGATTATGTTAAAATAGGGATTTGTTTATAAAACATGAATTACTCGAGTAATTTTAATGGAAAGAAAAGATATTGATGATCCCTTAAGTAGTGATACGTTTTCTTTAAGAAAGCT
>Ga0172369_10007422_pt1 | contig 12724 bp, 23 predicted proteins | sample LakKiv25m_FD_114539 | JGI IMG/M metagenome (GOLD analysis project Ga0172369, IMG submission 114539) | Freshwater microbial communities from Kabuno Bay, South-Kivu, Congo - kab_022012_11.25m | ecosystem: Environmental > Aquatic > Freshwater > Lake | place: Democratic Republic of the Congo... | reverse complement strand
CTAAATAATCTGGCCATTTAAATTTAGCTTCGTGAGCCAGCGCTCTAATTTGGAACTGGATGCCTCGCTTCTGCATCTCTACGCTTGGTTTAGGTGTTACTATTGGTACAGAAACTATTTCCAAAGATGCCACGGGAGCCTCTTGGTGAGGCTTTTCTGTGATTTCCGACCCTACATACGTCTCTGAGATTTTGGGGCTTAAAATCGCCTGTAATGCCCCCAAAGTAGCTACTAGGACTAGGACATAAAAGAACGAATGAACTTGGTGTGGTTTTTTTTGTTGTTTTTTCATATTTTTGATTGAGTTTATTAGGCTCAATTAGCAAAGATACGCTTGTTCCTGACGACAACCCGTAGGTCATCGGCAGGGTATAAGAGTAACTTATACATTAGAAGGGGATAGAATCTGGGTTGATGATATTCTCGTCTTCAAGGTGTCCCGACATAACAAATTCAGTCCATTCCAGTATCTTATTGGCGGTCTTTGAGTCTAGGCTCATTCCTAGTTTAAAGGCTTCGGTAGCGAATCCGTGGCGAATCATCTCTAAATTTAAAGGATTTTTATTCATATTTTTATTATTTATTATTATGGGGTCTACCCCAGGTTTTTGTCTTCATATGACACTCAATGCACAATGTCCTTCCATTATCTATTGCGAATCTAAGTTCTGGGTATAAATAAAACGGTTTTATGTGGTCAGCGTGTAAAACAACGGCCTTGCCATTCCCACTCTTTAACCCACACCAGACACAGGTGTATTTATCTCTTTCGAATACTGATTTTCTCCAAAGCTTATACTCTATTGATTTTCTAATTGACTCATTCCCTGGCGTTACCCCACCCTTCCACCAATTACATTTTTCTCCAGTATGTTTACCTTTATGCGATTTTCTCATCTTGATTTTAGTTTCTTCTGACATTTTAAATATTCCTTTCTTGCCTTTATTCCAGGGGGTTCTTCCTAAAATATTTTTAGCAATTTTAGATTTAATTTCTGGACTCAAATTGGCCATTGCTTTTTTGGTTTTTTCACTGATTTTTTTCTTTATTTCATCTGTCATTATATATGGTTTTCTTCCCTTTAATGCTTTGCTTATTTTATCTTTTGTTTTCTGGGATAATTTCTTTCCAAGCTGAACTTTACTAATTTTGTTTCTAGTTTCCTCCGATTGTCGTCTTCCTAAATTTATTTTATTTCCTTTCTCAAATTTCATATTATTATCTCATTGAGGCATCAGCCCAATTTTCTGCTATTTTTTCCGCCTCTTCAAGCGTGTGTCCTGCTTTAAAAAGTTCAATCAAAAAATTATGTTTACATTTTCCCCAAGATATTTTATCCCACTTTTTATCTTCTGTAGCGGTTGCTACTTTTGCCATTGCTTGGGCTTGAACCGGGGTTACCGAAGATTTCAGCCAACACTTGTTTTCGCAGAACTCTTTACCAGTATGGGGATTTATAACCATATCAGCTCCACATTTTCCACATTTTTTGCCTGTTTTATTAGACATATTATTTTAATTTAGTTTGTAAGTAGAACTCTTTTGAGGTGTCCCAGCCAGTCTTCTTGATTCCTAGAACGTCTTTGATAGTTCCGATAACTTCCTCTCCTTGCGTCCATTTCCATCTAAGGGCTAACAGGTATCGGCGTTGTTTCTCGGTTAGCTTCTCTATGTCTTGAGAGGATACTATTCTGTCTATAATTTCGGTCATTGATTTGGCTATCTTGTTGTAGTCGTTTTCGTTAATCATAAACCTAGGTTATTTAAGTCGTCGTAGAAGTTTCTAAAGTCTACGTCACCACCACTTAACACTGGCAATCTTTCTTCAACATCCATCTTTGGTATTCCGTTTTCATCCTTATGACCGGAGAAGTATAAGTTGTTTTTCCAGATAGCCTGATAGTAGGCGGCTGGAAGTATTTGTATTGATTCCATATATGTTTGTATAAGATTTATGTATGTGCCAAGACGGGGGAAAATATTGTTGCTTCGCTATTGCTGGGCTATCTTCTTACCGCCCGTCTTAGCCTTACATATATAAGTATATTATATATATAATCAATTGTAAATAGGTATTTTTTATACTAATATAAGCAAATATGGGGATAACTTTTTTAGCAATTATTTAATATATCTATTTTTTATTATTTTATGGATGTTAGTATGACATCTTTTACAAACACACACTAGGTTATCCAAATCATTGTTATGACAATTATTATCTATATGGTGTATCTGCAGATTTATTTTACTTTTACAAAAATTACACTTAAAACCGTAATTAAAGAATGTTTCCATTTTTTCTGATTGTTTCTCTGAATCTAAAGTTTTATAATTTCTTATTACTTGGTGGACTCTTTGTCTAGATACCCCTAACAATTTTGCTACCTCAGCTTGCGATTTACCAGCGTTGTATAAACTTTTTATTTTCTCTTTCATATAATTTTTATTTTTCACTCCACCAGTATTCCTCAAGAATCCGCTGGGGAAGGGCGCCCGCCAGACTAAGTGCTTTTTGTTTGCTATGGTTCTAAAAAGTATCTCTGATTCAGGATTGTAAGAGTAAGTCTGATATTTAGAAGGCTTGATATTCATATTAAAATAATTTTGCCTGTCTTTTTTCAAACTCTTGGAGGTCTTTATTCCACTGAGGGCTACCAGGCTTAACTTTAAATTCCTCAAAATTTCTTATTGTGTGGCAGTCAGGACAGAAATACCACTTAATAAAATAGCAATTTTGCTTAAATTGTTTTTCCCACAGAACCTCGTGTCTTCTTTCTAACATTTCTTTTCGGCATTTTTGACAATTTACTGGCATACGATTGTATGATAAATGATAGTATTCCCGCTAGCGACTTTTTCCCGAAGTTGCCAGTCTTTAGGCTACGAATATAGAGCATATCCTTTGGGCAAATAGCTATTCTTTGGTTGTAGTAGTAACGTTTGCTTAACATAATTATCTTAATTATCTTAATTATCTTAATTACTATGTCCCACACCTGAGCCGTGTGCTTATCTTGAGCTATTCCTTGTGTTGGTACTTGTGTTCCGTGGTTTTTATCAAAACTTGTTATCTTAGGAGGCTCGGTTGGATTGTTAATGTAGTTGCTGATGACCAGCTCTGAGTGAAGTATCCGTTATCTTTGGGGCAGGGTCTAGTTTTTTAAAGTCGCTCTCCCTCTATGTGGCACGACTATCTTTCAACAACAATTATAGCATATCTGCTTAAAAGGTCAAATGAGCTAAGATTAGATATTTTTGGCGCTTTAAATTTCGGAATTATTTCGATGTTCATCTAAATATTGTTTTTGTTGTCGATAAAAGAATCCAAATTTAGTGGCTTGTCTTTGGCATTTTTCGGAGCAGAAAACGTGGTCGGAATAGAGTTGCTTATAGTTTTTTTGGCACCATTCGCACTTCATATTTTTTTATACCAGCTCTGGCTTTCGTATTTACGACCCCAGACCTTTTTAGATTCTGTCCCGTTCCACCATCCTAACTCCCAGCCACTCTTGCCACAAAGAACGTGATGGGTTTGGCAGATTAGATTAAGGCACGGCCTAAGGCCGCTCTCTGTAATCACATAAATCGCCTTTAGCTTACACCCCTTTCTCGGCGAGTGATACCGGGGGTTGTCTATTTTGTTCACATATTTTTGCCTGTCAACTTAATTATATCACTTGATATATTAAAAGCAAGAGTGATTTTTTGGCTAAGCAGGCGGGATTTTAGAAATATATAACTATATATTATAATAAAGGGGTAAGGATTAAATTAGATGGAATCGCAATGAGCGACCATAGTCAATGGGGACAACCCACATAAAACTAAGCGGGCATTAATTACCCGCTTTTGGTGTCAATATTATGTTCTACTCTGCTAACTTCCCAGAGTACGAGGAAGAAACAACAATCGATATTAAAAATAAACAATATGAAAACCAAAGAAGAAATAACAAAGTTAGTTCAAAACCTTGTCGCCCAAAGAAATCAAATTGACGCTGAGTTGCTTCGCCTAGAGGGAGAATACCGCCGAGCCGAGGAAGAAGCAAAAGAGGCAGCCAAAACTCCTGAGGTCGCCCCTGAGAATCCCGTGGGGGAGACCAAAGAATAATCTTCAATAAACATACGCCTTGCGGTTCTAAGAAGAAAATGAAGAAGAATTAGTATGGACTCTAACTGGATACAAGAGATGATAGAAAGGGAAGCTCTACCCAAAGCTTTAAGGACTGAAACGGTAGAGGATTTTTGTACTAGACACAATATCTCAGTATCTACTTATTACTATCAGAGTTCCAAGACTGATAATTGGAAGAAGGTGCTTGAAATTAGCCTAATGTCTGCTAAAAAAGAAGTGCCTGATGTTTTAAAGGTATTAGGAGAGAAGGCTAAGGGCGGAGATATGAAAGCTATCGACCTTTACTTGGACTATGTTGTCCAGCTTAGCAAGAATATAGACATTAAGTCTGGTGGTGAAGCTTTCCCGGTTTTAGTAGAATTTATCAATGGAAAACAAAAAGACAACAATCAAGATACCGGAGGAGTTTCAGAAACTATTCGATAAAGACTGGAGAGAGGCCGCCGTTTGGGGCGGGCGGTTCTCACTTAAATCTCACACTGTCGCCAGGGTATTATTAATCCGGGCAAGGCTAGAGAAAACTCGAGTAGCTTGTTTCCGTGAATTTCAAAACTCAATCGCTGATTCTTCTTATCAGCTTTTATCAGACCTCATCAAACAATACAACCTAACTGACTTTCAGCTGACAAACAACTCTATCGTTAATACAGTAAACGGCTCAGACTTTATCTTTAAGGGGTTATGGAATAACGAGCAGAGCATTAAGTCCATTGAAGGCATAGACATAGCTTGGGTAGAAGAAGCTCAGACTGTCAGCGAGAGAAGTTTAGAAGTTCTTACACCGACGGTTCGTAAGGCTGGCTCTCAAATTATTTATACTTACAACAGACTGCTTGAGGAAGACCCAGTTCATAAGAGATTAGTTCTAGAGGGTCGCCCTAACACGCTGAAGATAAACGTTAATTACGACATTGCTCTGAAGTATGGAATGATGCCAGAAGTCATCAGGCAGGAAATAGAAGACGACAAGGAACACCGACCTGGACTTTACAAGCATAAGTGGCTTGGTGAGCCATTCAGCTCAGAGAGGAAGGTTTACAAGGATTGGGCGATTATCGAGGAGATACCGCACGAGGCTAGATTAGAGAGATTGGGAGTGGATTTCGGATATTCCAACGACCCAACCGCTATCGTGGCTATCTACCGCTATAATGGGGGTTATATCTTTGACGAGATTACCTACCAGAAGCGATTAAGCAACAAGCAGATAGCTGACATAATTTTAAATCAAGAAGGCAATACGCTGGTTGTGGCTGATTCGGCTGAGCCCAAGAGCATAGATGAGATTTCTTCCTACGGAGTTAATATCATCCCCTGCGTTAAGGGGAAAGATTCTGTCCAGCAAGGCATTCAGTATGTCCAAGACCAACGATGCTCAATTACCAAACGTTCAAATAATATAATTAAAGAATACCGCAATTATCTTTGGAAAGCTGACAAGGAGGGGAAGATAGTCAATGTCCCAGAATCCGGCTATGACCACGCAATGGATGCAATAAGATACGGGCTGGATTCTATGTCCCCGTCTACTCCTAATGTGATAGGCGGAGGCTCTAACCAATATAGATAAGTCTATATGAAAACTAAGACAAACGTAAGCTCAACAGTGAGCCAAATAGTAAAAGATTTTAAAGAAAAGACAGTCGAGATGACTAAGGGCTTTCACTTCTCCCAATACGAAACTATCAGGAGAATTAACCTCTACATTAACGACAAATACCTAGAGCGTAATGATGACGCTATTTTTTGGAATATAAGTACTCCGCGCATCCCACACTTCGCCAAGAACATTGACCTTGATACTAAGGACTTAATGCCTTATGGGGAGGGTGATGTTGGTATTTTGGAGGCATATTGCCTACGCATTAAGTTCAGACGCTGGCTAGACGAGAACCACTTTGCCATTACCCTTAATGATTTAAGTGAGGGGTTGGCTACTTATGGTTCAGTAGTATGGAAGAAATACTATGAGGATGGTAAGGCAGAGCTTGAAGAAGTAGACCTGACTAACCTTTATTTTGACCCCAGAGTTAAATACATCAAGCAGGCTGATGTGGTTGAAATGCACTATTTAACCGATAGCGAACTCAGAGAGAAGGAATGGGACAACGTTGATGAAGCTTTAAAGGCGGCTGAAAAGACTACCTCTAATGGGAATAAGAACGACAAGGATGCTATCAAGTCTAACGAGATATGGGAGTTCTGGGGAAATATTGAAATGGAAGATGGCTCGTTTGAATATAGGCATTACATCGGGGCTGGATACGGAGATAAGGAAGTGATTATGGTTGAAGACGATGTCAGCGATGACGACTTCCCTTACTATGATTTTCACGTTGGAAGATACCGGAGTAGATGGCTGAGAATGGGGGTTGTGGAACGCCTTTTCAAGCTCCAAGAGAGAGCCAATACAGTGGTTAATGAGAACGCTCAGGCGACCTCTATTGCTTCGTTGCTCTTAATGCGGACTTCTGACCCAAATACGACTGGGAACGTGCTACAGGGGGCAATTACAGGCCAAATAGTAAACTCTAAAGACCTGCAACAGATTGGTATAGACAATAGAGCCTTTAACCTTCTTCTTAATGAGTTAACAACAATCGAACGTCAAGCAGATTTACTCTGTATGACACCAGAGGTGGTGATGGGAGAAACAGCTCCATCAGGCACACCTTTCCGTTCTTTGGCTGTTACTGCTAACTCCGCTAAGAGTTCGTTCAGATACATTAAGGAACGAGTTGGAGAGACTATCGGTTATATTCTAAAAGAAGAAATCCTGCCAACCGAGATAAAGAAATGGAATAAAGGAGGAATCTTAGAAATACTTGATGACCTGGCTGATGTTGAGATGTACGATAAATGGCTAAAAGATATAATGCTCCTAGACCAGCTAAAGGCTGGAGCTAGATACACCCCCGAACTTGAGGCCGCCATCCAAAACGAGATAGATAACAATGTCAGATACGTTGGGCGTAAATTAAAGCTCAACGAGAATATGTTTAAGTTCGACTACAAGATTAAGTTCAATATTACTGGGGAGAGTGTAGACAAGGCCCAACAGAACGATGCTTACTTTAACGCCATCACTATGTACTCCCAGAACCCAGCTCTTGTAGACATCCCACTGTTCCGTCAGTACTTAGAGAACAATGGAATTAGCTGGTGGAAGCTTACTCCTAAACAGAAACAAGACATAGTGAACACCGCCCAGCAGATGACTGGTACTCAACCAATAGCCAAACCGCAGCAAGACCAGATGATGGCCTCTGTCGATACGGCTGAATAGTATGGAGAACGATTATATAAAACAAACACTAAATACTGAAGGTTGGGCTTTAATAGAGCAGATGATTAAGGATAGGATTACCGAAGTTCGTCTAGCTCGAAACATAAAGAAGAGCAAGAGATATGAGGATATTGCTATTGAAGTTTTGGCTAAGAGTCGGGCGGCTAACAAGATGTTGTCGCTCTTGCAGAAATTAGACCGGATTAAGAACGAAAGCGAATATAAGAAAGAGTCTTTTAAATAAGGTGGCAGCCAGTTTAACAACTAATAAGCTATTATAGCGGAGACTTGGTTCTTGCCACCTTGTCTCGCCCTAGAGGTTAAGTGGGTTCGACTCCCACAAGGGCATATTGCTGAGTCTAGCAGCTTTAACTAGACACTAATTGGTCGTTCCAACGACCTTTAAATAATATGGATGAAGAAACAAAGGTTGACTCCCAGGAGGAAACCACCGAGTCTGTCGACTCTCAAATCGACGAAGAAGCGGCCACTGTTGTGGAAGCTGATGACCCCTATGAGTCTAAAACTATCGAGGACTACAAAGAACTCGAAAAGAAGAACAAGGAGTTATACGAACGTGCCAAAAAGGCTGAGGCACTGGCTAAAGTGGCCAAAAGCAAGCCTCTTACTAACGAAACTCCGGCTACACTTACCCGTGAGGAAGCAATTCTCTACGCTAAAGGTTACTCCGACGAGGAGGTAGACCTTGCTAATAAAATAGCTAAAATCAACGGGACTACTATTATAAAAGCGACTGAAGATGAACTCTTCAGAGTAAAGTATGAACAGCGATTGAAGAAAGAAAAATTAGAAAGAGCCTCTTTATCACCCTCTGCTGGGTCTGGTCGAGTCAAAGCTGACAAACCACAGGGAGAGATGACTCGTGAAGAACACGAGGCGTACTACCGAAAGGTAATGGGGCTGTAGTCGTTGACAAATTAATATCGTGGCAACTGGTGCTTTCCCTACCGCAACCGAAACTAACACCACTCTCGCCTCTGTAATCCCTGGTTTGTTTGCCGAAAGAATGAACAACTTTTACAGAGACAACTTGGTGTGTGCTAAGTTCTTCACCGATTTATCTAGTGATATTTCGAGCGGTACTAAGACCCTGTTAATTCCGAATATCACGGAAATGACAGCACACTCAAAGTCTAACGCTACTGTCGTTACTTTGAACAACCCGACCGATAATCAAGTTACCTTGACTGTCGACACTTGGTATGAATGTTCCTTCGCAATTGAAGACAAGGAAGCTGAACAGATTAAGAAGTCTTACAACTATATGGCTAAGTTGGCTGATAACGCCGCTTATACCGTAGCTGCTGCTTACGAAGATGCGATTATCGCGTTATTCGATAACTTCAGTCAGACTGCTGGTACTTCCGCTGCTGCTATGGCTGACAGCGATGTCCGCCGTGCCATCCAGTACTTGGATGAAGCTTCTGTTCCTCAGAGCGACCGTGCGTTCTTCATTACTCCTAAGCAGAAATGGTCTGACTTAATGGCTATTGACCGCTTCTCATTGGTCACAAATACAGCTGGTGCTGACCCAGTATTGAAGGGTCCGATTGGCTACTTATATGGTATCCCGGTTATTGTCTCTGACAGAATCGGTGCTACTAATGGTTCTGCCCAATCCTGCTTAGCTCATAAGGACGCTATCGTACACGCTTCTACCATTATGCGTGTCCAGTCCAATTACGTTCCTCAGTATCTATCTACCGTTACTACCGCTGACGTTGTCTTCGGTGTAATCGAGAACAGAGATACTTCTGGCGTATGGATTAAGACTGCTGATGTCTAGATTTCTTGTAATCTTAGCTGAATATAACAACTAAATTAATACATAGATTGTTCCTGCCCTTCGGCTTCCCAGTTCAAGCCGGTGAAGCTGAGGGGTAAGGCTTGAAAACAATATGGAGATGATAATGAAAGCGGTTGAGGAATCTAAGAAGTTTCCCAACCCAACAATAGAATACAATTTTGAACTCCCAGAAGATAAGAATGTTAAACCAGATAGCTTCTTCGGGGTTAAGGCGGTCTTTAACAAAAACATACCTAAAGCCACTGGCTACCAGGTAATTTATAAATACTAATATGACTGGAGCAGTACCACGCGACCTGTCGCCAGAAGAAATCGCTGCGGGCAGAGCGGAAAGAACGAGACTAATTCTTGAGTATAAAAATTTGCCGAAAGAAGAACTTATAGACCAAATATTTGGAGAATACGGGGACGAGTTAAGCGAAGAAGAAAAAGAATTAATTAGAAGCTAACAATATGAATGTAGTAATGTCGCCTAAACCTAAGAGGGTGAGAGCCTTTATAAGGGGAGGCCAAATTTATGCGGGAGGAATTGAGGAGGCGTTTGGAACGGCCACTGACCTGGGAGGACTTAGAGATTTTAAGGAAGTGGGGAATACGCCAAGCGGAAGTCAAGAAGATACATCAAAATAAGCGATATGTTTAGCCCAAGAGTAATGATGATAAATAGTGGCTATGATGGTTGTTGCTACCCACGCATTTACCTTCCTTGTGTTCATAACGGATATTGGACAGACAAGCCTAGGAGGGGAGAGGACAAAATAAGCATATCTGAAGTTCGTAAACAGCTCCAGGCGGCTGACGTAGTAGTGTTCCATCGAGCAGAAGAGCAGACCTACCACGAACTTGCCAAGTTATTGAAGAAAGATGGGAAGAAAATAGTAATGGACAACGATGATACCTTTAAGGTTGAGACATATCATCCGTTAGCTAACTTTAACCCAGACGGAACAGACATCGATAACCTGGCTAGAAGGGAGAACAATCTAAATGACTTTCTGGGTATGTGCGACCTAGTGACTACCACGACAAAGACACTGGCCGAGGAATATCGCCAAATTAATCCTAATGTTGCCATTCTCCCAAATTACATAGACCCGATGGACTGGCCTGAGCCAGAGAGAAACGAAGGAGAAAAAATACGTATAGGTGTGGTTGGTTCTACAGCTATGGCCTATGACTACTCTCACGTTAAAGACGTGCTTGAGTGGTTAAGCGACCGAGATGATGTGACGCTGGTGCTATTCGGGCTGGGAGACCTAGAACACCGTAAAAATAATCCGAAGGTCACTAAAGCCTTTAGGGAGGAGTATGACTTCTGGGACAGCTTGAACAAAGAGCAGTTCCCCTGGGTTCATAATCATCTTTATCCAGACACCCTAAATGACACTAAGTTAGATATAATGATAATTCCTCGTGCCGATAATTATTTTAACCGTTGTAAAAGCAACATCAAGTTCCTTGAGGCTTCGATGCTAGAGATACCAATTATCGCCCAGAGCTTCTCAGATGGCCCTTATGAAGAAATAACCCCTGATATGGGAGTGCTGATTAAAGACAACGCTAAGTGGAAGGAAGAAATAGAGCGGTTGATAGCAGACAAGGGATTACGCAGACAGATGGGAAAGAACGCTCGTGAGTATGTTTTAAAAAATTACAATATTGCCGACCACTATCAAGAGTGGGATGAGGCTTATAAATCAATCTATGAGAAAAATTGAAATCAAAGACGCTAAGTTATCTAAAATTTTAGAGGAAAGAGGTTTAGTGTTTAGGGAAGTTGGTAAAATCAATGAGCAATTATACGCTCTCGACAAGGAACGCACTAAGTTGGGCTATAAAATGGAGAGATTAAAGGAAAAGACCCAGCCGATTGTCGATAAATTAACTCCCAGTTTTGAATTACAGGAATTTGAAATTATTTCGAGAGTCTATATCAACGAAAATCGTATGCCTGAGGTAGAAATCGTTGATTTAGTAGAAGAATATAAGAATAATGTCCGGGAAGATAGGAAGAAGAAAAAGTAATATGGTTGTCTATACTTACGGTGTCTTTGACCTGTTCCATTATGGGCATTTAGAGGCCCTAAAGAAGGCTAAATCGCTAGGAGATAAGTTAATTATTGGGGTATTCACCGACAGGCAAGCAGAATTGTTTAAGCGTAAGCCAATAATGACCCAAGAGGAGCGTTTTAGGCTCATAGAGGGGCTAGAAATCGGCGATGTTGAATATTTAGATGAGATAGTGCCTAGCCAAGAGCATTTAGACGAGTTAGGGGTGAAGATGATAACAAAAGCCGCAGGAGCTGGATGGTCCGTGGAGATGTACCCGAAATGGAAAGGAATCTACTCATTTTTGCTAGATTACACACCGGGTATTTCTACCAGCGAGATAATAAAACGAATCAAATGATTATAAGCAATAATCTAGTTGGTAAACTCCCCCTCCCGGAAGAAACAATCATCAGAATTAACCTGGCCTGGATAGACAGTTACGAGACCGCACAAGCCCTTATTTCGTCATCGGAACACGAAATCTACTTAGACTACCCTGACGGGCGTAAAAAGCCACCACGGGGCATTTTGAGCCTTACAGAGGCCATACAGTTGTCTAAGCTGCCTAAAGTTAAGTACTTTGCAGTATCTAATTGCGAAGATGTCAATAAGATAGACGAAATACGCTCCCAAATAGACGTGGAGTTTGTCCCTAAGATTGAGACCTTAAATGGAGTTAAAAATATGATGGCGATGGTTGGGTCTGGGATTAAAACCTTTATGCTCGACAAGGAAGATTTATACACCGATGTAAAATGTGATTCCGCTACCTTTACCGCCCTAGTTGAAGAAGCCAGGAAGACACCAGCCAAGGTGCTTGAACTTAAAGGAGTTATTTTTGATTAATATGTATACAAACGGCATTCCAGGTTATGTAGTTATGAACCAACTTTTATGGCTTAAGGAAATGGCATCAAAAATGGATAGTGTGGCGGAGGTTGGTTGCTGGAAAGGTAGAAGCACACACGCACTAGCTACTGGATGCAAAGGTAATGTCTACACGGTCGACACATTCGGGGGGACAAAAGGTGAAGAAGAATGGTTTAAAGACAAAGACACCGCTTACGAGCAGTGTAAGAACAATTTGAAAGACTTTAAAAATGTAACTATCTACAATATGTCCTCGATAGAGGGGAGTAAGGTTATCCCTGAAGTAGATATGATTTTCATAGATGGTGACCATTCTTATGAAGGAGTCAAGGAAGATATTAAAGCTTGGTTGCCGAAGGTTAAGAAGTTAATCTGCGGACACGATATTGGAAGGCTGGTAGTCCAACGGGCAGTTAGGGAAACAGTCGGAGATTACGAACAGTACGATAATATTTGGTTTAAATATGTTGCTGACATTCGATGATAACAACTCATCTAATGAGACAGTAGCCAAATCTCTTTATGAGTTAGGAGTCCAGGGGGTATTTCT
>Ga0172369_10007421_pt1 | contig 12724 bp, 10 predicted proteins | sample LakKiv25m_FD_114539 | JGI IMG/M metagenome (GOLD analysis project Ga0172369, IMG submission 114539) | Freshwater microbial communities from Kabuno Bay, South-Kivu, Congo - kab_022012_11.25m | ecosystem: Environmental > Aquatic > Freshwater > Lake | place: Democratic Republic of the Congo... | reverse complement strand
TCGCACCGCCGCGCTGCCGCCTCGGCAAGACGACGGCTTCGTGCGCGCGGTGGTCGATCCGCTGATGAACGCGGTCCACCGCGCGATGCTCGGCAGGATACGCACTCTGAGGCCCGACATCGCCGAGAGCCGCCAGACCCTCGCCGACAAAGTGCTCGCCGAGGGGCCCGACAGTGCCGATACGCGCTCACGCAAAGTGATCCTGAACGATCCATCGTTGATGGAGAGGATTCACCAACATCTGTGGCAACACGGCGACGCGGCCGTGCTGCGGCGCTGGGGCATCGGCGCCTGAGAGAGCGCGGGGCCGCGCGCGGCGACAGTTGACGTAGACACACCTGCTTCGTAATGTGTCCACATGGAAGTCGGCGTCAGAGAACTGAAACAGCACTTGTCCGAGTATCTGGAGCAGGCGGCGAGCGGAACCTTGATACAGGTGACCGATCGCGGGATTCCCAAGGCGCTCCTGGGTCCTCTTCCTGGCCGCGTACGCCTCGATCAGGGAACGACGGAAGGCTGGGTGCGCAAGGGAACCGGCGGCAGTTTCGCGCCGGTCCGTCGCGTGCGGTCGCAGCGACGCATCGCCGAGGTACTTGCCGAGGACCGCGAGCAATGAGCGCCTACGTCGACTCGAGCGCGCTGCTCAAAAGATACGTCGAAGAAAAGGACAGCGCCGACTGCGAGAAGATCCTGCTCTCCGACGCCGACTGGGTCACCGCGCGACACACCTGGGTGGAAGTCTTGCGGGCCATCGCGCTTCTTCACGACGGCCGCGAGCGACAGAGAATGGACGCGGCGTTCCGCAGCGACTGGACGCGACTCCATATCGTCGAGATCGACGAGGAGACCTGCGAGCGAGCCGCCGACGTGGCCAGAGCGCACGGAACGCGCACGCTCGATGCGCTTCACCTGGCCGCAGCACTGCGAGTGGGCGGACCCGGGTTCAGATTCTTGACCTACGATCTACGTCAGGCACGAGCGGGGCGAGCACTAGGGTTGACGGTTCTCGGGGCGTGACCGCGTGCGCTCCGGGGCTCGTTGCCGATCTGCCGCGCGACCAACGACGGAGCCGTCTCGCCGCACCTGAAGTAAGATGGGCGAGCGACTAGCGTCGCTCACCGACGTCGAGCGAAGAAAACCGGCAACGGCCGTTGTGACCGGCTACCGCTTTCGCCCGGCGTGCAATCCCCCCGCGAATAGGCTTTCATCCGCGGACTTCGGCCGAACCGCCAAACGAGGTCGTAGCCCGGGAATCCTACCGACGGATCGTGCAAGAGCGCGGCCGGTAGCGGCGCCCGGGACCGAAACGATTGGAGAGCAGCGAGGATGTTTCACAAAGTTCTGATTGCCAACCGCGGTGAAATCGCGATCCGGGTCGCCAAGGCTTGCCGCGAACTCGGCGTGCGCTCGGTCGCGGTTTACTCGGAAGCCGATGCGGAGGCCCCGCACGTCCAGGCCTGCGACGAGTCGGTATTGGTCGGCAAACCCGCCAGCCGCGAGAGTTACCTCAGCATCGACAACGTCGTGCAGGCCGCTGTAGCGGCCGGCGCCGATGCCGTCCACCCCGGCTACGGATTCCTGTCAGAGAATGCCGCTTTCGCCACCGCCGTCGGAGATGCCGGCATGGTCTTCATCGGCCCCTCGCCGTCGGCGATCGCTGCAATGGGCGACAAGACCGAGGCGCGTGCGCTGATGCGCACCGTCGGCGTTCCGGTCACGCCGGCCATCGAGGCACCGCCGAGTGACCCTGACGAGCTCAAAGCGTTGGCGCTTCGCATCGGCTTTCCGCTGCTGGTCAAGGCCGCCGCCGGCGGCGGCGGCCGCGGCATGCGCACGGTGCGCAGCATCGACGAGTTAGCCGAAGCTCTCGACGGGGCTCAGCGAGAGGCAACCTCCGCCTTCGGCAACGGCCGCGTGTTCATCGAGCGCTACGTAGAGCGTCCGCGCCACATCGAGATGCAGATCCTGGCCGACCGCTACGGAAACATCGTCCACTTCGGCGAACGCGAGTGCACGTTGCAGCGCCGCCATCAGAAAGTCGTCGAAGAAGCGCCTTCGGCCAACGTCGATCAGGCACTGCGCGCGCGGCTCGCGGCGGCCGCAACTGCCGCCGCGCGCTGCGTCGCCTACGCCAACGCCGGCACCGTCGAATTTCTCGTCGACGACGACCGCAACTGCTACTTCCTCGAGATGAACACCCGCGTGCAGGTCGAACACCCGGTCACCGAGTGGGTCTACGGCGTCGACCTGGTGCAGGCGCAGATCCGCGTCGCGGCGGGCGAGCCGCTGTGGATCCGCCAGGACGACGTGGTCGCGCGCGGCCACGCGATCGAAGCGCGCGTCTACGCCGAGGATCCCGAAGCCGGCTTCCGTCCCTCGCCGGGCCGCATCGGCCAGCTGCGCGAGCCCAAGGGACTCGGCGTGCGAGTCGATTCGGGCGTGGCGGCCGGCTACCAGATCCCGATGTACTACGACGCGATGGTCGCCAAACTGTCGGTGTGGGCCGGCGACCGCGATTCGGCGCGCCGCCGCATGATCGCCGCGCTCGCCGACTACCGCGTCGAGGGTGTCACCACCAACCTGCCCTTCCTCGGCGCGATCATGCGCCACCGCGACTACGTCACCAACAACGTTTCGACCGCGTTCCTCGGCGACGCACTTCCCGAGCTGCTCGCCGAAGCCAAGAGGCTGCAGGAAACAGGGGAGGCGTAGACGCTGCGAACTTTCCCGGACCCACGATGACGGACGCCCACAACCCGAGGCACTACAAGTACTACGACCTCGTGATGGCGGCCTTCGTCACGGTGCTGCTGTGCTCGAACCTGATCGGTCCCGGCAAGGTCTGCAACTTCTGGGGGTTCACGTTCGGCGCCGGCAACCTGTTCTTCCCGATCAGTTACATATTCGGCGACATCCTCACCGAAGTGTACGGCTACGCCCGCGCGCGCAAGGTCATCTGGGCCGGCTTCGGGGCAATGATCTTTGCGACTTTCATGAGCCAGATCGTGCTGCGCATGCCGGTAGATCCGGGCGAGCCGTACAACCAGATCATCCAGCCCGCGCTCGAGACCGTGTTCGGCAACACCTGGAGGATCGTGGCCGGGTCGATACTGGCGTTCTGGGCCGGTGACTTCGCCAACTCCTACGTGCTCGCCAAGATGAAGGTGTGGATGGGCGGGCGCTTCCTGTGGATGCGCACCATCGGATCGACCGCAGTCGGACAGGCCGTCGATAGCGTGATCTTCTATCCGCTCGCCTTCTGGGGAACCTGGACTCCCGACAAGATGCTGCAGGTGATCGCCTTCAACTACACGATCAAGGTGGCGTGGGAAGCGCTCAACACGCCGATCACCTACGCCATCGTCGGTTTCCTCAAACGCGCAGAGAACGAAGACTACTACGACAGCACCACCGATTTCACGCCGTTCTCGCTCAACGACTGAGCACAGGACCAACGCCGATGAACGATCAACGAGTCAGCTTCTCGCTACGAGACGGTGTCGCCACCGTCACCCTTTGCTGCCCGCAGCAGGCCAACTCGATCGGAGTCGAAATGTCGCGACAGCTCTACGAAGCCGCCGTGCGCTGCGACTGCGACGAGGTGCGCGCCGTGCTGCTGCAGGCCGAGGGCCCGATCTTCTGCGCGGGCGGCGACGTCAAGGCCTTCGGCGCCGCCGGCGACGCGCTGCCCGATCTGCTCGCCGAGATCCTCGCCCCCATGCACGCGGCGATCGCGAGGTTCTCGCAGATGAACGCGCCGCTGATCGTCGCGGTCGGCGGCCCCGCTGCCGGCGGCGGACTCGGCCTGGCCTGCGCGGGCGACCTGGTGCTGGCCGCCGACACCGCCAAGTTCGCGATCGCCTATACCCGCATCGGTCTGACTCCCGACGTCAGTTCGACGTACTTCGTGCCGCGCCGCATCGGCTTGGCGCGCACCAAGAGCATGCTGCTGTGCAACCCGGTGCTCGACGCCGCCACCGCGCTGGAATGGGGACTAGTCGATCGCGTCGTCGCGGCGGCGGACCTCGGCTCCGAGGCGGCAAAGCTGGCGCGCGAGTTTGCCAGCGGACCGACTTCAGCCTTCGGTGCAGTCAAACGCCTGCTGCTAGCGACGCTCACCAACGACCTGCAAACCCAACTCGACCTCGAAGCGCGAACCATCTGCGAGATGGGCGCGACCGACGACGGCAAGGAGGGCATCCGCGCGTTTCTCGAAAAGCGCCCGGCACGTTTCGGCCGCTCGCCGAAGTGAACGCCGATCGGCGCACGAAACCCGCGACGCCTCGCGACTGATCCCTGAGGCGAGCACAGGGACGACCGGTACAGGAGTATCCCGATGCGAATCCGTCAAATCGCGCTGGTCGCCGCCGACCTCGAAGCGACGCTCGAAACCATCACCGACGTGCTCGGCATCGACGTCGCGTTTCGCGATCCGGGAGTCGGCGTCTTCGGTCTTGCCAACGGCGTGATGCCGATCGGGGACACTTTTCTCGAAGTGGTCTCGCCGGTTCGCGACGACGCCTCCGCCGCACGCTACCTCGAGCGGCGCGGCGGCGACGGCGGCTACATGGTGATCTTCCAGACCTCCGCTCTTGCCGCCGAGCGGACGCGACTGGCGGGGCTCGGGGTTCGGATCGTCTGGGAGATCGCGTTCCCCGACATCGAGACCGCGCACATCCACCCTCGCGACACCGGCGGCGCGATCGTCTCGCTCGACGAGGCCAGGCCCTACGACGAATGGCGCTGGGCCGGACCGAGCTGGCGCCAGCATCGCCGCACCGACCGCGTCACCGCAATCCGCGGCGTCGAGATCCAGAGCCACGCACCGCAGGCTCTTGCCGAGCGTTGGACGCAACTCTTTTCGCTGAGGCCGGGCCGCGACGCGAGCACTCGCGCACTCGACGACGGCGGGGAGATCCGCTTCGTCGACGCGAGCGACGGCCGTGGCGAAGGGATTCGCAGCGTCACGCTGGCCACGGCCGACCGCGACGCGGTGGCGACGGCGGCGCTGCGCCGCGGCCTCGCCGTCGAAGGCGACCTCACGCCACAGCGCCACAGCAGCGACGGCGAGGTCGCCGTCACGCTCTGCGGAGTGCGCTTCGTGTTGGGCTGAGAGTGCGAAAACCGCCGCGAGCCGTGATACAAGGGAACTGATGACGCGAACCACCGGGAGGCCCTCCCCCCTGAGCGCGGTTGCGCGCCCGGCTGCAGCGCAGCGCGCGCAGCGCAGCGGGCCGGCGTCGGCCGCGCTCACAACGATCCTGGCAGCGTGGACGGCGGTATCGTTCACCGCTTGCACGACGGCTTTCAGAGCGTCGGGTTCCACCGATGCCGCAACCGGCGTGCGCCACAGTGGACCGCCGCCGTGGTCGGACCGCAACGCTGCGACCACGACGGCGCCGCAGGCCGGAGCTTTCGATCACGGACGTGCGAGCTTCAGCGTCGAAGTACAAGACGTCGAGTCTTCGTACCGCATCACCCCGGTGTTCGTGCTGCCGGGCCAGGAAGTGACCGTGCGCGTTGCCGGTGCGTCGGGGACGGTGCAGGCCGCGGCCGAAGCCGGACAGCTTCGCATCGACGGCCCGCGCACGTGGACCTGGACGGCACCCGCGGCGCCCGGCACCCATCCGTGTATCCGCTTCACCGAAGCGCGCCGTCTCGACTCGATCTGCGTCAAGGCGTTCGTCCTGCAGCCCTACCACGGCGAGGACAGCGTGGGCGGTTTTCGCATCGGCCACTACCAGCGCGACCTTCGCGAGGGCGATCCGGCCTACGCCCTCCCCCAGGGCCTGCTGCGGGTGAGCGCCGACGAAATCGGCGAGCCGGTGTCGCCGCACTTCCGGCTCGGCCAGTTCCTGTGCAAGCAGGAAGGCAGTTTCCCCAAGTTCCTGGTGCTAAAAACCGCGCTGTTGATCAAACTGGAAATGCTGCTCGAGAAACTCGCAGCCGAAGGCGTGGTGGCCGACACCCTGCACGTGATGAGCGGTTACCGTACGCCGTACTACAACGCCGAGATCGGCAACGAAACCAGCTACAGCCGCCACGCCTACGGCGATGCCGCCGACGTCTACGTCGATCGCGACGCCGACGGGATCATGGACGACATCGACGGCGACGGACGCAGCGACACGCAAGACGCCCGGCTGATGTACCGCGTGGTCGACAGCACGCTCGATGAAGCGGGCCCCGGACGTCTGGCCGGCGGCCTGGCCGTCTACGGTCCCAACTCCGCACACGGTCCCTTCGTTCACGTCGATACTCGCGGACACCGCGCGCGCTGGTAGCGCCAGCCGCGGCTGCTCGCCGCGGCCTCAGGGTTCGGCGCAAGAACACCAAAGGCGCGCCAACTCGGGCCGCGCGCCGCCCGGGATCTCGAACGCACACCGAGGCTGCGCTGCGATCGGTCACGCGCCGCTTTGCGAGCCTTCGCGGCCGGGGCTAGTGTGCCGCGCCGGAACGATCATCGAACGACGACCCAGGCGTGAACGAAATCACGCAAGGCCGGCTGCGCCGCAGCGAGCCTTGCGCCGAGGGCGCAATGTCATCAACCTCGCCGACTTCCTCGTTGCCTTCCCCGCCGCGCGCTCTCGACGTGTCAGCGCTGGCGCGGCGTTGCGATCCTTCCAGGCTCGGATTCACCACCAGCGCCGAACTCGAGCCGCTGACCGAGGTCATCGGCCAGGCACGCGCGGTCGAGGCGCTGCGCTTCAGCGCGCGGATCGGCGCCGGCGTCGACGGCTTCAACCTGTTCGTGATGGGACCGAGCGGAATCGGCAAGCGCACCACCATCTTGCGCCTGCTCGGCGACGAAGCGGCCAAACTGCCCGCGCCGCCCGCCTGGTGCTACGTCCACAACTTCGACGCCGCCCACCAACCGCGGGCGATCTGTCTGCCGCCGGGCCTGGCCGTCGAGTTGCAGCGCGACATGCGCGTGCTGATCGACGAACTGCGCGCTGCCATACCGGCGGCGCTCGAGAGCCAGGAGTTCCAGAACCGCGTCGGCGAGATCCAGGAAGAACTCAAGGAGAGACAGGAAACGGCGCTGACGGCGCTGGCCGCCGAAGCCGAAACACAGGGACTGCGCCTGCTGCGAACCCCCGGCGGCTTCGCTTTCGCGCCGGTGACCAACGGCGAAGTCATCACGCCCGAACAGTTCAACCAGCTTCCCGAAGACGAGAAGAAACGAATCCAGGACGCACTCGAAAGCGCGCAGGAAAAGCTCGCCGATCTGATGCGGCGCGTGATCGGCTGGGCCAAGGAGGGACGCGACCGCGTCAAGGAAGCCGGTCGCACGCTGCTGCAATCGGCGGTCGGCAGCCTGGTCGACGACCTGCGCCGCAAGTACGCCGATCACGCCAAGATCCTCGCCCACTTTGACGCAGTTGCGAAGGACATCCTCGAGCACCCGGAGGATTTTCGCCGCGACGGCGACACGCCGCCGACGCCGTTCGAAATGCCGATGCCGAGCGCCAAGCAGGCGCTGGCACGCTATCAGATCAACGTCGTGGTCGATGCCGGAACCGGCGCCGGCGCACCGGTGGTCTACGAAGAGCACCCGACCTTGGCCAACGTGGTCGGCCACACCGACTACGAATCGCGCTTCGGCGCGCTGACCACCGACTTCACCCAGATCAAGGGTGGCGCCCTGCACCGCGCCAACGGCGGCTTTCTGGTGCTCGACGCACGTAAGCTGCTGATGCAACCGTTCGTGTGGGAGGCTCTCAAACGCGCGATCCACTCACGCGAAGCGCGTATCGAATCGGTCGCGCAGATGCTCTCGATCATCAGCACCGTCGCGCCCGAGCCGGAGCCGATCCCGCTCAGTGTCAAAGTCGTGCTGGTCGGCGACCGCACGCTGTACTATCTGCTGCACGAGCTCGACCCGGACTTTCGCCAGCTCTTCAAAGTACCGGCCGACTTCGACGACTGCGTTGCACGCAGCGACCAGAGCGAAGTGCTCTATGCCAGACTGGTTGCGACGATGGCCAAGAGTCTCCAGCTGCGCGCCTTCGACGCCGCCGCGGTCGCGCGCGTCATCGATCGGGCGGGCCGCATGGCCGACGACTCGCTCAAACTCTCGGCCCACATGGGTGCGATGGTCGATCTGGTGCGCGAAGCCGACGACCAAGCCGCCCAGCGTTGCGCCACGGTAGTTGCCGTCGCCGACGTCGAGGGTGCGATCGAAGCGCGGCGCCGGCGCAGCGGCCGCATTCGCGAGCTGATCCTCGAACAGGTCAGCCGCGGAACCGTGCTGATCGACACCGCCGGTGCAGTCGTCGGGCAGGTAAACGGACTGTCGGTACTGGCCTTCGGCGAAGAAATGTTCGGGCAGCCTTCGCGCATCACCGCCACCGCCCGCATCGGCAGCGGCGACGTCATCGACATCGAACGCGAAGTGCGTCTGGGCGGGCCAACCCACTCCAAGGGTGTGTTGATCCTGTCGAACTTTCTCGCCCAACGTTACGCCGGCCACAAGCCGCTGGCGTTGTCGGCCAGTCTGGTCTTCGAGCAATCCTACGGCAGGATCGACGGCGACAGCGCTTCGCTCGGCGAACTGTGCGCGTTGCTGTCGGCGCTGTCGGAAGCACCGATTTCGCAGGCGCGCGCGGTCACCGGTTCGGTCAACCAGCGCGGCCAGGTGCAGGCCATCGGCGGCGTCAACGAGAAGATCGAAGGTTTCTTCGATGTCTGCAAGCAGCGCGGGCTGGACGGCAGCCACGGAGTCGTGATTCCGGTCTCCAACGTCGAACACCTGATGCTGCGCGACGACGTCGTCGACGCCGCCAGAGCCGGCAGATTCTCGGTATGGGCGGTCACCAGCGTCGACGAGGCGATCACGCTGCTCACCGATATCGAAGCCGGAGAGGTGGGTGCCGACGGTCCCTATCCCGCCGCGTCGATCAACGGACGCGTGCAAGCGCGCCTCGACGAGTTGTTCGAGAGGCGCCGCGCGCTGTCCAAGCCCGACGCTGACAGAAGCTCAGCGCCGCAGGCCGCGCCCGCGCCGGCCGAGCCTGCGCCGCCCGGAACGCTGCCCGAGCCTGAGCGCGGCAACGGCGCGGCAGCGATGATCGCCGCGCCGGCCGCAGACGCGCACGCGGCACCTGCCGCTGTCGCGTCGGCGCGGATCTCGAACGACACCGAAGCGTTTCCGCCCAACTTGGTGCCGCGGATCGATCGCGCATGAAAGCCGGAGAGGAAGACGCCGCGCGGTCCGAGACCGAGCAGCCCGACGGCCACAGCAGGCGCAACCCACACGACTCGGGCGACTCGCGCATCGAGCGCAACTTGCGCATCGAGCGCATCCTGGTGGCGCTCGACGTCTCCGAGCACGGCCGTGCGGCGCTGGCTGCCGCCGCCGAATTGGCTTCGCGCCTGCAAGCCAAATTATCCGTGCTGCACGTCGAAGACGCCGATCTGCTGAAACTGGCGGCGCTACCGTTCGCGCGCGAAATCGACGCGCGCGCCGCCGCCCGCCGGCTCGAAACCGCGAGCATGGAAAGGGCACTGAAGGCCGGCGCGCGACGCGCCGCGCAGACTTTCGAACACGCCGCCGCGAGTTGGCGAGTCAGTGCCAGCTTCCGCATCGTGCGCGGACGCGTCACGCAGGAACTGCTCGCTGCCGCGCAAAGTGCCGACCTGGTCTTCGTCGGCCGCGCCGGCGCTGCGTGCAGCCGCCGCTCGCCGCTCGGACGCACCGCGCGATCGCTGCTCGGCTCGAACTCGCCGGCAGTGGCGGTGTTCTCCGATCGCCACGCGCTCGAGCGACCGATCGCCACCGTGTTCGACGGCAGCGAAGGCTCACGGCGCGCGCTCGAACTCGCGATCGCGCTGGCCGGTGAAGATCACCACAATCTGCTGGTCGCGATCCCGCACTCACCCGGCACCGGCAGCAACCGGCTCGAAGCGTTGGCGCAGACCGCCACTCAGATGGCGGCGCCGGCCGCCATCCGCCCGCGTTGCGTCGCGCTTTCACCGGCGGCAGTCCAGCGTCTTCCCGAGTGGCTGCACGAGCAGGGCTGTCGCGGCCTGGTCGTCGATCGCGGCGCCGCACTGTTCGCGCGCAGGCCGCTAGCCGCAACCGTCGAAGCCTTCGACTGCCCCGTCATAGTCGTCCGCTGAGCCCCCGCGCCGCAACACGCGCGCGCTTCAGGCGCCGCGCGGGATCGTCACCTCGATGTTCGTGATCGGATACGACACGCACGGATGGACATAGCCGAATCGCTTGTCGGCGGCCCTCCTGCCGTCATTGTCCGGCGCTATGTACACGTCTCCTGAGACCAGCAGCGCGCGGCAGAATCCGCACTCGCCCGAGCGGCACTCCGAGGGCGGCGCCAAATTCGCCCGTTCCAGCGCCACCAACACCGTTTCGGCAGCTTTGGCCGGCACCTCGACGGCGACTTCTCCGACGTTGGCCTTGAGTGAAAAAGTGCTGCCGGCAACTTCTCGAGGGAAACCCGCGAGCCGCGTAACGTCGTCGAGTTCGCCAAAGACCTCGCGGCGTATCCTCTTACGCGGCAGGTCGAGAGTTGCCAGCTGCGCATCGACGAACTGGTACATGCGCTGCGGCCCGCAAACGAAGAACGAGCTGTTGCCGACGTCCGCGTACTTCCTGATCAGATCGGCGGTGATGAACCCGCGCTCGCAGTCTTTGCGCGAAGTCCTTGCGGCACTCGACACGTGTACGACCCTGATCTTGTCGGGCGTCTTGCGCGCGAGCTGCGACAGTTCCGCCTCGAACACGACGTCGTCGTCATCGCTGCTGCCGTAGAGCAGCAGCAACTCGGCTTCCAATTCACCGCGTGCGATCGCTCTGGCCATCGAACGAAACGGGGTAATGCCGGAGCCGCCGGCCAGGCCGACGATCTTGGCGGCGTCGCGCAAAGGCTCGTGGTAGAACGCTCCGCACGGGCCCGAACTGCGCACCTTGGTGCCGACCTTCCAGTTCTCCCATATCGAGGTCGTGAAGAACCCGTCCTTGCGCCTGCGGACCGTGACCTCGTAGAACCCGTCGTCACCGAGAGTTTCGAAAGGCGCAGAAGAGATCGAGTAAGGCCTCGTGACCCTGACGCCGTTCACCTCGACCTTGAGGCTCAGATATTGCCCGGCACGGAAGTACGCCAGTTCGCGCGTCGGCGAGTTCGGGTCGGCGACCAGCTTGAAGGTCTTCGTCGTGCGCGTCTCGTCGCGGACACCGGCTACCACCAGATGCTGGATGCCGGGGTGCAAGCGCCGCGCGAGCTGATTGATCGGATCGACGCCAACTGCGCTCGCCGGTGACGAAGCGATGCGTTTCTTGCGTTTCGGAACCAGGTTCCGGAACGCCAGCATGTCGCGAACGTACCCGCGCACTCGCACTTTCATTGTAGCGCCTTCCCTTCTTCGATCAGGTCTCTCAGCGTCAGCAGCGCCGCGATCTGCCCCGACATGAAGGAACTGCTGTAGCCGTGGCACCGGAATGCGAAACCGCCGCAGAACTCGAGTCCTTCGAAGTGTTTGTCGTCTCCCATCATCATCATTCTAGGAATCAACGAGTCCCACGGCTCGGGTTCGTAGCCGTAGATGACCCCGTTGAACGACCCTGTGTAGCGCGCGTAGGTCTCGGGCGTGGCGACTTCGATCTCTTCGATGTGCTTGCTCAGCGGCACCTCGAGCGCACGTTCGAGGTCGGCGATGAGATCGGCCGCGATCGCGTTCTTTACCTTGACGTAGTCGCGCGGGCTCACGTCCTTCCACACCTCGGGCCTAAACAGCGTGGTGGTCGACACGATCGAGGTGCCGGGCGGCGAGCAGTCGGGAATCGCGTTGTTCAGACACATCACCGCCTGCACCTTGGGAGCCGCGAGCGTATTGAAGGTCTCGTACATCGCGGTAGTGTCCATGTTGCCGTATACGAAGTAGCTGTACTCGTTGATCCCCAGCTCCTGCAGCGTGGCGTCGAGCCCCAGGTATACGACCATGGCACTGGTCCCGCCGACTCGCGCGTTGCACGAACGCAGAGCGGCCTGCGGCACCGCACTCTTCGGACTCATCAGGTGGTTGTAGACGAGCGTCGGTGAAGCGTTCGAAATGACGTGACCGGTCTCTATCCGGTCGCCCTTCGATGTTACGACTCCGACGACGCGGCCGTTCTTCGTCAGGATCTCGTCGACTCCTGTGTTGTACTCGACGTGCCCGCCCTTCTCCCTGATCCGCGCATCCAGGGCCAGCGCGAACTCGTGAGACCGCTGCCTGGGGATGTACGCGCTGGTGGTCAGGAACTTGTAGAGCATCGCGCCGTAGATGGTGAAGTTCAGACGGCTGGTAGGCGGGCCGATGTAACACCACTGCGCGTGCAGGATCTTGAGAGCGCGTTCGGGAATCCCCAGAGCCTCGGCAACCTGGTCGGCGGTGTACGCGCAGGTCTTGAGGAAGTTGGCGTACTTCTTCATCAGCACGCGCCGGTCGGGATTGCCTTTGGACTCGCCGAGGTAGGTCAGAGCCTCGATGATCTCCCGGCACAACTCGACGTACTTGGTAACCGACGCTCTGCTGCCGGGCACTTCCTTCTCGACGGCGGCGATGAACTGTTCGACGCCGTAAGGCATCGTGACGTCCATTTCCTGGCCCGGATCGGTGAGGATCATGCGGAAGGCTTCGGGAATCTCGACCCAGTCCAGGTACACGCCGAGGTCGTCTTCGAGGAACTGCCGGACGCCGCCTTTGGAAGTCGGAGAACCGACGT
>Ga0172369_10007418_pt1 | contig 12727 bp, 11 predicted proteins | sample LakKiv25m_FD_114539 | JGI IMG/M metagenome (GOLD analysis project Ga0172369, IMG submission 114539) | Freshwater microbial communities from Kabuno Bay, South-Kivu, Congo - kab_022012_11.25m | ecosystem: Environmental > Aquatic > Freshwater > Lake | place: Democratic Republic of the Congo... | reverse complement strand
AGCTTTGCGCAGGCTTTGAGCTTGCTCAAAGCTGTTGTTAGCAGAAGTCCCAACGGGACTTTCTGCGTGCAAAGCTGTTCCCCGTTAGCAAGAAAGCCCGCAGGGATTTCTTGCTAACGGTTTTCAGCTATACGCAGGCAGGGCTTTTACCACTGAACTTCCTACGAAGAACTGAACTTCAAATATACCACTTTTCTGTCCTACGAAGCACGAAACCCCTGCTTGCGTATAGGTGATGTTATGCCTTCGCCCTTCTTTTTCTGTGTGTCTATATTGCATATTTAAGTCTGTTGTTTTTAAGGTCAAGAACAACCTTGAAATTATTAAAAAAATCAAAACCGATAATACCGTCCGTTCCGCCCAACATCAATGTCATTTGTAATAGTGACGGTAAGTTTCCATATTTCACAATAAATTCTTTATCTCCGAAAACTGTCGGAATTTTAAAGCATTCAGTTTGAAATATACCTACTCCTGGATAAAAATCTTCATCTGTTCCAACGCGTTCATAATTACTTGTCAAGCTGTCCGTTAAATAGGAAAGTTTCGCTCCTGTGTCCAAAAAGAATTTTAGTTCTTGATTATCAATTGTCATTTTAATTATCGGTATTCCCATAAAATTTGAAATGTCCATTTGAGTTCCATCAATGTCAATTTCCTGTTTGCTGAACTCAATTACTTGATTTTGATAGTCTAAAAGGATTTTGTAATCTGATAATACATCGGCTCCAAGCAAAGTTGTTATTTCTGTTCCAAGCATATCAGAAATTTTTGAAACGGTCAAACCCATATAGTTTGTTGAACATCCGAAACTTTGTGAACAGAAATTCAAAGTGTCTGAAGTGTGAATAGTTGAGGGTGCTCCCGTGTCAATTAATATTCTATTCTCACCGTCATTGATAATCGGGTGTCCTTTGAATAGCTTTATTTGAAATTGTTTCATTGTCTTTTGTATAGTTTGTATGTTGAACCTGTTGAATTGAATTGCGGAAACGATTTCAAAGTGTCTTTGAACCCATTGTTACTTAGTAGTTTGTCAAGGGTGCTGATTTCCCAATATCTTATTCTAAATTCATCTTCGTAGCTAAATTCTTGTCCGTTGAAAATGCCACTACATTGTTCCTTATAGGTATATATGTCGTCTTCGTTGTTGCTTTTTAATTCTACAAGTCGTCTAAATGTGTTTGTGTTAATATTGGTCAAACGACCTGCGTTAAAAAAAACTGTATTGGGTAAATCAAAAAAGAAATATCCGTTTGTGTAAATGTGCTTGCAAATATTCTCTATGTTCTTAGAAAGTTCATTTTCTGTGATTGAATAACTTAAAACTGTGAAAAGAGCAATTGCCAAATCTGCCTTCCCATTCTCATATTCTGAAATTGAACAGTTATGAATTTCAATTTCAGAATTTTGTCTATCTATCTTCCTTTTGAAGTCATTTACCATTCCTATGCTTTTCTCTACAGCTATTACATTGTAACCTTGTTCTGTCAAAGGAAACGAAAGTCTGCCTGTCCCTGCTCCAAAGTCAAGAATTGTTCCTGTTGGCAAAATTTGGTTTATTACACTTAGGGTTTCTTTTGTCAAGTTGCTGTAAAAACTTCCAAAAGTCTGTTCGTAAACAAAGTCGTAATATGTCCCCCAATTGTCGTGTGGTTGTTTCATTGCTGTTTGTCTTTTAGGGTGAGGCATAACGGGGAACAGCTTTGCGCAGGCTTTGAGCTTGCTCAAAGCTGTTGTTAGCAGAAGTCCCAACGGGACTTTCTGCGTGCAAAGCTGTTCCCCGTTAGCAAGAAAGCCCGCAGGGATTTCTTGCTAACGTTTTGCGGCTTGGCGAAGGTGGCGATTTTCACCACAAATGCTGATGCGGAGAACCAAACTTTGATTAACCACAAAACTGACTGCGGAGGACGAAACCGCCACTTTTGCCAAACCGCTGTTAGCGGTTCGGCTTTCTATTTCAGTCGCCACATAAAGTGTCTGACATACTTTGTAAATTGATGCGACCATTTATCATTAATTTGTATATTGGAACACATAGAGTTTGTATTCTTCATCATAAACAAGTTTTATTTTCATTATTCCACCACCTTCAAGATATGCTTTCCAAGATGTTTCTGAAATAATTACGTATTTTTTATTATAAACTTCAACTTGAGCATTAAGTGCTGTCATATTATCTGTATGCTGGATACAATAATTTGATAACCCTGTTTCTTTGTCAAAGTAATATACAAATGTCCCATAATACATTTCTGCTGATGCGTATTTTCGACCTGATGTCGTATAATCTACTTTGAAAACTTTGTCGGGATACATTGCCTTAATGTCTGCTAAGGTTGAGCCTAAATGAGCTTGTGCTTTACAAAGAATTGGAAGCATCACGATGATTGCGAAAATTAACTTTTTCATTTTGCTATTTTTTTTTGTTAATGTTTATTTGATTTTGTGTTTATTGATTATTTGAAATTTGGAGCACAACCTAAATTTTCATTATATGGTTGTATGTATTCCCAAAATGCTTTTCCTGCACTGTTCAAATAGTTCAGCGAATAATTAAACTTAGTATTTGAGCCAACTTGATAAATATACTCTGAACAAGTGTAAGAGTATTCTTTCTTGAAACATACAATTGCAAAATAAAGTGTTTTGTAGTCAACTGACACTTGATAAAATGTCACTTTTGAAATTGCGTCACTATTATAGCTTGTGTATGTTGTCCCATAGCCACCTTCCTTTTTTACATACTCCATAATTTCGTCACAGGTCTGTGCTTTAACAGCAAATGTCGTCAATGCTATGAAGAAGATTAAAATGATTTTTTTCATTTCGTTGTAATATATTTCGTTGCTTACTCTTGTCGGTTTTCAGCTTCCCCGTCTGCGGTCGTGTCGTTGTCCTAAGCTGACCGCTAACGTTTTGGCGCTTGGCGCAGTGGCGGATTTCGGAGCACAAAACTGTCAATACACCACAAAAGTTGATGCGAGGTAGAATGTTCAATTAACCACGTTACCCGCCATTGAGCCAAACGCCTGTTATCGGTTCGCCCTTCTTGTTTGTATGTTGTTTGTTCGTTCATTTGGTCTGTCGTGGTGCGTTGGCTGGTGGCTCTTTTGCATTTTTTGTTTGGCTTTGTGTGTCGGCAAAAATGCAAATGTGCCACCAAGAGCGTTGGTTAATATTTTGTCTGTTTTAAAAAGTCTTTTAATGTTATTGTCGTTATACCTAAACCTTTTGATTTAACTTGTAAACCGTTGTCAGATGTTAGCATAATTGGGTTTTCGGATTTGTATTTTAGTGCAACCGTCAAAATAAAATTGTCAGGCGATTTTTTGTTAAAGTCGTTTGGTAGCAAAGAAAGGTCGGCTGTGTCCATTTTGATATTGCGTTTGTCTATGCTTTCGTTTATTAGTCTTAGTGCCTTTTGAACATTTTTCTTTTGTTCATCTGTCAATGAAATTTTTAAGTAGTCCAACTCGTCAATAACTTTTGCTGATAAAACTACTTGATACTTCTTGTCAATTTTTGAAATGATGTCGGGGCAATCAACAAATACATTTGTGTCAATGATGTAAATATTTTCTTTATCCTTATTGATTTCTTTTTTCGTTTTTTCAAATTGTGAAAGGTCTATTTTGCCAACAACCTTTAAGCCTGTTTGATTTTGTGGCTGTTCTTCAACTTGTGTTTCCTTAGGTTCTGCTGTTTTGCTTTCAATTAGCTTCTTTTCTGTTGAGTAGTAAAACGAATATTCGTCATTTAGTTTTTGAAGATATGTTTTAACATCTTCGTCTAAATGAGGATAAGAACTGATAATGTTTGTGTCAGCAATAATAATTGTATGTCGTTTTGCACGACTTGTCGCAACATTAAACAAACGTTTTTCTAATGAATGATTGTAGCCCGAATTTGGAATAACAAAAATTGTTACATCAGTTGTTAGACCTTGTATTCTTGCAACGGTTTCAATCAATAAGTTTTTAGGGTTGTCAATAGAACCGTAAATATTTTTTTGCAACGCTTTTACTGTGTCAATGTAATTGCTTAAAACAGAAATATGTAATTTTTCATTGACGATTAATAAATGAGCAACTAACAATTTGGCGATTTCTAAGGCGTTTGTTGGTTTTTTATTTCCAACTTCCAAATCGGTTTTTATGAGCGTTGAACCTCCTTGCGGATTGAAAAAAATATTTATATCATTTGGCATTTCAGGAAATGAAAGTCGTATATCCGTATTTGCTTTTGATTTTAGACTGTTATTATAAAACAAACCTGTGTAATTAGAGCCTCTATTTGGCAAACGATAAGTTTCTGTTAATTGAAAAATTGGAACTGATGAAGTGTCTGAAAGGGCTTTTAAACCGTCTACTAAAAAGTCATAATTCTTTTTACTTACTTTATCATCGTTGATTGCAACAACAGGCGGTAACTGTCTTATATCGCCAATCCAAATGTTTTTCTTTCCTAAAAGTTTAGCTGCACTAAACATAGCAAGTAATGCTTGACTTGCCTCATCAACAATTACATAATCAAAAGGCGGATTGTCCGTTATGTTAGTAGCTTCGCTACTTGCGATAAAAAAGGTTGATAAAACTAAATTACTTGGTTGTGGATTTATTTCTTTCGTCTGTTGTAATTGCGGAATTTCGTTTTTCTCGTCAGTTGAAACTTTCGTTTTAAAAACTTTCCCTGCTTCCAACAAATTTGCTAATGCTGGTTTTTCAACAACCTCAATTAAAGCTCTGTTAGTAAGCGAAGTTACTAAAACGGATTTTCCTTGCTCACATAAACGTTTACAGATTTTGGCAATTTGATATGTTTTACCTGTACCTGGTGGTCCAATTAAAACAACTTGGTCGGTTAATGCTAATTGACTTAGAATAAAATTTGGAATGTCGTTTTTGTTGTCAAGTAATGACGGCTGCCAATTTGTGGTTTGAAAATCTTTGTCTAAAACCGAACTTACATTTTCCGAAAAGTTGTTTTGAACAATTTTTTGAAGATTAGCAATGTATTCAAATGGCGGTCTATTCGGCCCCAATAGCAAAATCATTTTTTCTGCTTCTGAAATATTTACTGAAAAATCCAATTCAACCCCACGAAATCCAGCTATGTAGAAATCTTTTTCAATGTTTCCGTCTTTATCTTTTGAGGGTGCTTGCCACACACAAACAGTTTCAGTAAAGTTCCCTTTTTCTTTTATTAAATCGCCATACGTCTTTTCTCCCCAATTTCTGAAATCTCTCAATTCCTTTGGTACAGTAAAGCAATACAAATATTCTCCTTTGCGTGGCAAGCCACGTTTAGTTGAGAATTTTAAAATCATTTCTCCGTCTTTGAAAGTCAAAAATTGAGCAACAAAAAGCTCCTCTCGCTCTTGAAGCAAAAATGTAGCGGAAGTATTTAATTTCTGGTTAAATGCTTTCGTTTGTGCTTGAAGTTCTTCTTCAAGGAAATTGTTATGTTCTTGTCTCGTGTATTTCATTTACAATAGTTCTTCATCATCTGCACTTAAATCTTCTTCGTTTTGCCTTTCGTCAAAACGGTAATCGCTTAAATCTTTGGCTACACTATAATCGCTTGGTTTTACACTATTAAAATCAAAATGAACGTTGCCGAAGTAATGAAGCAATTCAGCAAACTTATCTAGTCTATCCTCTACATCAAGGTTCTCTGTGCTGAAGCTGATTGTCAATTTATCTTGATTTCTCAATAACTCATATAATTTTAGGCAACCTAATTTTCTGTTTCCAAAATGTAACCAAAACATAGAGTTTGGTTTCATTAGTTGTATCCATTCGTTTGCACCAATTTTTAATGGTTCGTCTTGGTATTTGTAACTTTTTACCACAAGTGGAAATTCTACATCATCCTTGAAAACACCGTCTATTGTTGAGTATTTACCAATTCCTTCTGTAAATTCAAATCCTTCTCTTTCTAATTTTTCTTTGACAATTTCTTTTGCCTCTCTATTCGCTTCTTTTTGGTCGTTTTTAGAAATGTCGGTGCTAAATTCAGTTCCTAATGTCGCTGCATTTGATTTCCTTAATTGTGCGTTCTCTTTTTCTAATACTTCTAATTTGTTTTGCCACAAACCGTCAAAATCAAAATCGTCATATTCCAATTCTAATTTTCGCAATTCCTTTTTAACATCTGCATTTTGATTTATGTAAATGTTGTTTTCATCATCTATTGCGGTGTTGCCTTCATAAAAAGAATAAAACACATAATCGGCAATTTCATCAAGTGAAAAGGATTTTGGCATTTCACCCTCGTATAAGAAAATGGAAACATTTGATTGCTGTTTCCAATTTTCGTAATACGCTTCTTCCCATTCGGTGCTGTTTTCTTCCAACATTTCAAAATCAAATTCATCTTTAACTTCTAAATTGCCGCTGTTGGTTCTGTTGTCATTGATTACATCAACTACTTTCTTAAATGTTTCAAATTGCTCTTCCGATTTAAGTACAAGTTCTTTTTCTTTTAACCATTCAAATGAATTGAATAAAGATGTTTCATCTTCGTTGAAACGTGTTTCTTGTGCTAAGCGGTTATTGTGAAAAACTTTGATTTTGCCGCTTAAATATTTTCGCAACTCAACTATTACAGAGTTTTCTGTCCAAACGCCTAAATCGGAAATGAAATCAATCTTAGTTTCATCTGTACCAAGCCATTCCATTACATAATCAGGCAAAACTTCATTTTCACAAGCGTATTTACTTGGATAAACTGATATTGTTGGATTAAATCCTAAAATGTTTTCTGTATCTACACCATCAATTTTACTCCAATCAATATTTTTGATTGCGGACTTTTTACTTTTCTTATTCCATTGGTTGAATATGAAATCAATAAAACTTAATTTCTTCTCATCTGATAAACCTTCTACAAGGTATGGACAAATGAATGTATCGTCTTCAAAGCAGGGTTCTTTAATAAGTAACAAATTGTCGTTGTCTTCTACTACAATCGGGAAATCTTTAAATATTTTCGTAACCCCTCTGTATTTTTTATGAAGTATTTCAGACTTCTCTATAAAATCAAAGTCCGTTAAATACTTGTCTGTTCCCAAGTCAATTTCTTCTTCATCTACATTTAAAGCTTTAAACTGATTGAAGTCTATTTTTTCAATATACAAACCATAGAGAAATAAAAACGCTAACTGCTCGGCATTCTCCAATGTTCCAACTTGTTCAGAAAATATTTGAAAAATGTCGCTGGGTTCAGGGTCTTCACTTATACCAAATAAATTTCCAATTCGCTCTTTGCTTAAACCTAGTGCAATAAATTGATTTATCAAACTGCTTAAATGGTCGCTGTTTTCGTAATTGGTAGGAAGAATTTTCGCAAGACTGATTTCGTATTCGTCAATTTTTATCTTGTCTGTAAAAGGTGGGATTTCGGAAAGTTTTAAATCTTGTTTTTCTGTTTCAATGATGACTTTGTCTTTGAACATTTGGTAATCGTTTTCCTTCAGTTCATTACAAGCCAATTCCAAAATTTTATATTCATAATGCTCTTTGGTGTATTCGGCTTCTGAATTAAATCTGAACTCTGAAAGTTCCAGTAAAAATTTGTATTTGGCTTTATACTTTACAATATCAACAAGAGTTTCTTTGTGTTCATCTATATCTACAAATTCCAATATTAGACTGTGCAAGTCATCGGCTTTTATAATGCCTTCTTCGTCCTTGTATTCCAAAAATTCATAAGGAAGAACAAACAAGTTGTCACTACAATTTACATCTAAAAACTTCCGTGCTTCCTTGTCGGCTGACTGAACTTGATAAGTTCCATTTGATTTTTCATCAATCACAAACTCGTTATTCTCTTTCCTAATGATAAATTCTTTGAAGAATGACTTTTGGTTGTCTTGATAAAGTTTTATAAGCGATTTGATTTCTTCTGCTGTGCTTAATTCAGCAATAATATTGTCTTGGTTTTGTTGGTATATTTTTTCGAAGATGTCTTCCGCTTCTGAAATCAAGTATAGATTGAGTTCGGGAAAATATTCTTCTTGTTTTATTTTAAATGCGTTTAGCCAACTTGGGGTTTTAATATTACCAATAAGTTCTTTTAGTGGTTTTATTTCTGAATTGCTGTCGCAGAACAAACACAAGTCTTTTAATGTGCCTTCGGCAACATTGTCAAACTTTGTTTCTTCGTTAATGAAGTTGAGAAATAACTTTTTCTTTTCCTTTGCCGATAAAGTGTTTGTTTTACATTTTTCAGCAATATGTAAATACATAAATTTTTCATCTGGCATTCTTTCAATAGAGGAAAAAATGTTTGGATATTCAGAAGTATTTATTTCTGAAAGAAAAATTCCAAGTTCGTTGAGTTCATTTACTATTCTTTCGCTTTTTTGCGTTTTGAAAAACACATTGGAATAACCATAATTTATAGTAGTCCTATTTTGTATGGTTTGTTTATTTACAATTTCGTTGAAAGAATAAAATTCATCATTTGAGAACTTGAGAAGTTTGATTTGACAAATTTTCACTTTGGTTTCTTTGCGTAAATAGCTTTCTTCAAGCTCTTTTAGAAATACTTTATAGTTTTCTTCATCACAACTGGCAATCCATTCATTTACGCTTTCAAGGTCAGCATTTTCAATAATATCTCTTATGTCCCATTCTTCAATTCCTAATTTCTCTGATTTAGTTGCTTCATCAATCAATAATTTGTCCGCTTCGTTATTCCACTCAAACCATTGAATATCGTTTAAACCGAAATCAGATAAGTTTAATTGAAGTTTAAGTTTGTTGATTTTTACATTTTGGGCATCATTAGAAAAACCACCTTGAGTTGGAATGTTTTCAGATATGTATTGATGAATGAACTTTGAAAAGCTATTATTTATGTGAGGTTTATTTTTTGGGTCTTTAGATAATAGAAAATTAGCATACAAAGACAAAAACAAACTACGATTATTTTCTTTCTGTTTATCTGAATATTCAATTATACTTTGTGCAATTATTGGCAGAAGTCTTTCATTGATTTGTGAATTAGCTTGAAGTTTACGCCTGTCATTATTCATATCAAAGGCGTTGCAATGCAATAAAAAACTAAAACCGTTCTTTTCTTCGTCCATAGAAAAGAACGTGTAAAGATTTGGTGCTAATTCGTTTTGTAAATCAACAGCCCTTTTGTAATCACGATAAAACGCAAATGTGAATTTTATGTCCCGATTTTTATTTTTTGGATTTATGTCTGTGAACTCTTTACTGTCAATTGGAAAAGAATGTGAGTAATCCAAAACAGCTTGTGCTTTGATTTCTTCGCCATTGATGTATATTTTTTGCAAACTATTCAAGAATTTGAAAGAATAGGATAGTCCGCTTTTAATTTTATCAATACCTTCATCAAGAAATTTGCTTTTCCCTTTACCTAATTTGAGAAAGAAAATTGAACCACTTTTTAAATTGTTTGTTTCTTTCAGATTTACATTTTGCAAAGATTGTTTTAAGAATGCCCTCATTTCGGACAATTCGTTCTTTGAAAATTTTACGCCATCTGTGTCGTAGTTTTGCAATTTTAGTTTTTCGTCCAAATGAGAGGGAAAGCAGGTGTAAAGTAATTTTACAAGCCAAGGATTTTCGCTATCCTTTTTTACGTCAAAACCAACTTTTATTTCATCTTCTTTTAGAAAAGCCTCTAATTGAAAAAATTTATTCCAACTAAAAATAATCGGTCCCGCATAATCGTTTATTATTGCTTCTCGTCCGTCATCAGCACCAACTAGTCTGTGTAATATTTTGAAACCAATACCAAACGTGCCAATGTCTTCTCCGTCTTTATAGTTGCCTGCAACATTGATAATTGCGGACATATCACGGTCTGAAAAATAATTACCGTTGTTTATGCAGAGTAAATAGTCCTCATTGTAACTCACGCTGAAAAATGACGATTTGCAATCGTCTGCGTTTTGAATAAGTTCATATATAGCTTGGTCGTCTGCGGCTACGTTTAATGCAATCGTTCCTAAGAGTTTTCCTAAATCTTCCCTGTTCCCATATATGAGTTTTGAAAATCCTGTTTCTCTACGTTTTTTGTCAGGGTGTAGAGAGCCAACAAAATTGAGGTCTATATGACCACTTTCTCTTGCAACTTCTTCTTTGTAGAATTTACGAAAATAAAAAGCATTTCTTGTGAATAACATTCGTCTTTAATTCTTTTGGATTGATAGATAGTCCGCAGTGCGGTTGGTGCAAAAGCAAATGTGGTGCAATGCGTTGGCTTGTGCGTTTGGTTGCACCTCTTTTGATTTTGCTGAAGCGTTGGCTTGTCCTTTCATTTGTCTGTCTGTTTAATGTTTCCACGGTCGTTCAATAGGGTGACCGATAACGGATAGCGGTATGTTTTTGTTGCCGACTTCGGAGTACGTCACTGTCAAGCCACGATGAAGTTTGAAGCGAGCCACTGCCGTTGATTGCACTACTAACTCGGCAATAAAATATACCGCATGTTACCAACTGGGCATTTTTGTCTGTCAATGTTTTGAGATACCTTTGCATTTTAAATTTATTCAAATTACGGTTTTTCTGTCGGATCGTGTACCAGGAAAATTTTGTGTTTTTAATTTATTTTTTATCAACATTTAAGACTGAATTGTTATTTTATTTTCTTGGTTTTACAAATTTTGTCATGGAAGCATTGATTGTCATTATTTGTTTTTATCATAAAACACATTAAAATCAATAATAAAAACTTAACAATTATGCTTGCCCAAACTAAATTTACGAGATCTTGCATGAAATATTCTTGTGGCCATAGATTAAGGAAATCTGCAAGAATCGTTATTATAAAATTAATAAAAATAAGAATTGACCAAAAGATTATATATCTTAAATAAACTTTCCAAAACTGAGGTTTTGAATTATCAACATTAATTAATCTTATACCCAATAAATATTTTCCTAAAGAAGTTGATCCCATACCATCTGTAAAAACAAAATATAATCCATATAAAAGCAATGTTAAAAATGGTATGAATTCATAATTTAATTGAGAATTGCAGAAAAATAAGTCCGTTCTTAAATAATCTATTGGATAAAGAGTATCTCGGCAAAACCAAAAAACACTCCCTAATTCATCAATCTTATAATCAAGCATTATGTTATATATAATAACTAAAATTATTAAAAGTGGAAAATAGTCAATAACTGAAGCTGCTATCCACGAGTATAGATTTATTTTATTATTTTTTTTAGCATTAATAACATTTCCTTTTTTTGTGTTTTGTATTAGTGGGGGCATATATAGTGGCGGTGGCTTTTTGGGAAAGAATACCTCTAATTCTTTAAATTCTTTGGCTTCTTTCCAAATAGGCTGATCTTCACGCCAAACTTTTGTAGTAGGAGTCAGAATTTGTTGACCTATTTGGTCAATTGTCAGTGGACCTATTTGCTGTTCATTTACATATATGTAGTATATCATAACAGGAATTTTATAGATTATCTATGTTTTGGATATGATTTAATCTTTATTATTGATTTTATAAAATATAGCTACAATACCTACGACTCCAATAATTATCACAATTATAAGCCAACTTGGCATTTTACTACTATGATGACTACCGCAATCTTCTTCACAAGGATTACATTTTCTATACTTAGTTACTGTCCTATATTTAGTAACTTCCTTATCAACTGAAATAGTAGGGGCATTAACTCCCCAGTTCGCAACTTCAACATTTGCTTTAAAACTGTATGGATTTAGTTCTTTTGTGATACTTATAGTTTCAGTACTCCCCGATGAAATATACTTTTCAGTACGAAATTCAATTTTATCCCCTTGTGAAGTCAAGTATGCGTAAAATTCAAATGTACCACCATATTCACTAGTATTTGTAACAGTAGTATAAGCATCCATTGTAGGATTATCTCCAAAAAGAATGGCTCCTTCATGTCTAAGGTAATACATCTTATTATTTTCAATATTGTAATTTAGTGTAACATCAGTTTTTTCTATAACTGTGTAAGGTTCTTCCTCTGTATAAGTGACATCAACAAGGTCACAATTCTGGCAGGATTGAATGAAAATTGCAAAATTTATTATTACAAGTATTACTAATGAATTTTTCATGTTCTTAAATTTAAAGGTCACTATATTATTCAGATTCATCATTTTTATGATATATTTTGTAAGCATATTTAGACCAAATTTGATAGGCATTGTCATCAAGGGTTTTAACCATTATTTCGTCAATACCTTCAAAAATATTTTCTAACCGAGATTTACCGTAAAGATTATATACAGCCCTTCCAATAAACCCTAATGCAAAGAATATAATTAAAGCAATCCACCATTTCGTTTCGACCCATATCCATATGCAAAGGATAAGTAATACACCAATAAACCAATTGTAATATTTTGAAATTGATTTAGTTTTATCTGTTATTTGCGAAAAACAGAATGGGTCTCTATCGCCGCATTGCGGGCATGAGGTTGCAGTAATTGAAATTTTATTTTTGCATGATTTGCAATTAAGAAGTGCATTCGCATCATCTTTTTCAAGTTTGACGTTAAAAATTTTCTCCATGAAATCCAAGTTTAAATGTTAATATTTATTTGTTCCTTTGTTTTGCCTTGTTGGTAACGGTCGAGTGTAGCAGCAGTAAGGGATTGAGGGCTACTTTCCTGTCGAAATACACCGAAGTTTGAGCGGGGCAGAATGATTGAATTACCACTGAAACCCTTATTGCTGCTACACTTTGTT
>Ga0172369_10007417_pt1 | contig 12728 bp, 6 predicted proteins | sample LakKiv25m_FD_114539 | JGI IMG/M metagenome (GOLD analysis project Ga0172369, IMG submission 114539) | Freshwater microbial communities from Kabuno Bay, South-Kivu, Congo - kab_022012_11.25m | ecosystem: Environmental > Aquatic > Freshwater > Lake | place: Democratic Republic of the Congo... | reverse complement strand
CTTTTTCAGCGACAAGGAACTGATCAATCTCTGCGGTGAGTCGTTCAACTCCATAGCTCCAAACTCGCTCGGTGGCGGAGTCATCTAGCGGCAGAATCTCAACCTCTCCATTTGAGGGTTGCTCAAGAACACTCCATTCCTTTTTCTCGCCTTCCCATCGCATCTGAGGAACGCGAATGGAATTAGTTTTCTCGTTGTAATAGATGGGAAAGAATTGCTTCGGTCTGTCTCGTCTTCGGCTGCCACTGCTGCTCTTCCTCAAGTTCTCCCATTCGAAATTACCACCATTTTCGTCTGTCAGGCTGTAACGGCCCTTCTGGTCCTCACTGTGAGAGAAACGCCCGACCACAGCATCGCCGCTTGACTTTGCATAGAATAGACCGTATTCATGATTGACCGCAAAGCCTCTGACAGTCGAACGTCCTGATGGGTTGTTTCTGATTAACACAGTGGCGAGATAATTGTCGCTTCCAAAAGCCTCATCTACTACAAGCTGCAATCTACTGAGTTCATAGTCGTCTATCGTCACGCACAACATGCCCTTGATACTCAGCAAAGCACGCGCCAATTCCAGCCTGTCTCTCATCAATGAAGCCCAAGACGAATGCTTGAATCGGTTCTCGTATGCAATCTCTGTGGCTGACGCATTATACGGCGGGTCAATGTAGATCGCCTGCACCCGCCCCCGAAACTTCGGCAGCAGCGTATTGAGCGCCTGGTAATTCTCGCTGTGCACCAGCCAGCCGTCCAGCGCCGCGTCGTGATCCCCGAACAGCGCCACGATCTCCGGCTCCAGGTCGGGGAAGTGGGCCGTGTCCAGCGGCAGGAAGCGCAGCCGCCCGTGCAGCGGCGCGCCGGTCAGGTCGGTGGCCTGGGTGGCGGCCCACAGAGCTTGCGCCTCTCCGGTGTCACCCTGAGCGGGTTCGTCCCGTGAAGTGCGTTGCGGCGAAAGTCCAGCGAAGGGTCTAGGCACAGATTCTTCGCTGGCTGCTTGCCGTTGCGCGAGGTCAGGGGCAGACCCGCTCAGAAGGACAGGCGCGTCGTCCGGGAATGTCATGCTGAGGCCCGCCGTCTGGGCCGAAGCATCCTTCGCTTCACTCAGGACAAGTTCTCGCCTCGCACGACGAGATTCTTCGCTGGATGCCCGCCGTCGCGCGAGATCAGGGGTTAACCCGCTCAGAATGACAGGCGCGTCTTCCACGGATGTCATGCTGAGGCCCGTCGTTTGGGCCGAAGCATCTCCCAGCATCCCCAGCTCGCGCCACTCGGCCATCTGCGCCGCCATGCCCGCGTGGCCGAACAGGCGCTCGGCCAGGCCCGCGTCCACATCCAGGATCTTGTCCAGCGTGATCACGTAATGGCTGTTCAGCACGAATTTCGGCTTGTTCCAGATCCGCACCAACTCATCCTCGAAGCGGGCGATGAAGCCGATGATCGCGGTGGCGATGGCCTTGATCGCCTGGAGCTGGCGCAGCCGCGTCTCGGTAAAGGCGCTTTCCCCCCGGAAAAGGTACTGGTACATCCACAGGTCGAACTGCTCTTCGAGGAATGCCCTGGCGTCCTTGTTGATGAAGTAGTCCACCTCCGACTGCTTCTCGAAGACGCGGAACGCCCGCGCCAGCGTCTCCTCGTCCACAGGGGCGCCGGTCTTGCGGATCGCGGCCAGGATCTCCTCGGTCTTGGTCTTGCGCCCCTTTTCGGAGTACGTCACGGCGAAAACCAGCCGGCCGTCGGGGTCGCGGCGGCGGAACTCGTAGATCAGCTCGCGCTTCTCGTTGGCGCGCTTGTGCGCCATGCTCGCCACGTCGAAGAAGAACCGCTCGTCGTCGGCCATCACTTCCATGCTGGCGAACAACCGGTCGGTCTTGACGTAGTAGAGCATGTGCGTCTTCCAGAAGAGCATCACGTCGCGGTCGTCGGTGTAGACGCGCTCGTAGATCCCCTCGCTGGCCGCGGTGTGGCGGAAGTAGATGCTGCCGCTCTCGCTGAAATAGCGGCGGAAGAAGTCATAGAGCTTGTCGAACAGCTCCTCGCGGAAGCTCGGCTCGAACGGCTTGCACGCCGCGTCCACGTCGCGCAGCAGCTGCGGAAAGACGCCGCGCTCGAAATAGGCCGCCTTGATCCGCATCAGGTTGATGTAGCCGGAGTCCCCCTCGACTTTGGCGCCGACGAAGATCGCCTTCAGCGCGTCGAGGAATTGTTGTTCGTAACGGGTGGATGGGGGCATGGGTCGCTCGGTCGGGATTGGATGATGGATGGTATTGTACCACAACATGAGAAGAGCGGCGTAGGTTTCACGACTTCAACGCGGATGTCGCTTCGCCAGCCCTATCAACTCGCGGCGCAGGCGTTACGATAGGGCGGCCGGTTTGCGTGGCCGCAATGAGTTCTACGAAGGCATGGCACAAGCGCCGAAAGGAGCGCGATCGTTCGCTGGCCAGGGAGATGTCCAGCACGTTTGTATAACGTGACTGATCGCGCACCTCGCGATACCCGAATGCGCGCTGAAGCCATTCCTTGGCCCCGCGCCGCGCCTCAGGATCATCGGGGTAGAGCCGTCCCGGCTGGATGCTCGGAAGACTCGCCAGAAACCAGGCTTCATATTCACGTTTGGCGCAAACGACCATCACCGAAAAGGGCAATTCGCCTATCGTCCTGATCCGCTCAGCCACCTGGGGGCCTACTTCGGCTGGGCAGTCGTCATCGAGGTCAAATAGCACCAATACCGCCGCGCAATCATCGAATTCCTGATGCGCCCGCAGCGCGTTCAAGAGCCGATCTGTATTTGGATAGAAGTCACCGCACGAGTCGAGACGCCAGGGTCGTCGCCTGGCCGGGAACACCTCCCAAAACTGGAGATATTCCAGCAATCTGGCAATCAGGACCTTCGCCGCGGGTTCCTGACCTGCGCCAGGAGGATCAGCCTCGCCATGGCCTTCGACGATGACATAGACTTTGTTACGGGACACGGTCAATTCCCCTGCGCACGCTCGAGGCCCTGGGCGCGCAAGAGTTGGCCCGGCGCGACCAGACGTTTCTGGATCATCCGCGTTTGTTCCTCGCTCACATAGCCGATGAACGAGACCCCTTCGACTTTTTCCATGATCCGCAACTGCCGTGCGCTGCACATATCGAGCAGATCCGGGCTGTGGGTGGTGATCACGATCTGCGTGCGCTGTGACGCCAACACGATCTCTTCCCAGAGCAGCGCCAGGGCGCCGGGGTGGATCGCCAACTCCGGCTCTTCCAGTGCGACCAAAGTGCGCGGCGGATGCTGGTGCAGCGCCGCCAGGATGCCCAGCATCCGCAGTGTGCCATCTGATTCTTGCCACAACTCGAACCACGGGGCGATGTTCTCGTTGGTCGCGCTATGACGCAATCTCGCGGTAAGATAGCTGCCAACGGGGCGGACATCATAGCCCTCGATATCCCCTGTGACGGATTGCACGGCGCGTTCCAATTCGACCGCAGCGCCGGGAGTATCTTGCTTGAGCGCCCGCAACATCGTAGCAAAATTGCTGCCGTTCTCGTCGAGAGGGTAGGGGTTGGAGAATTTCTGCGGCTCCCTGAGTTGACTGGGAAGAATGTTGTAGAATCCCATGCCGGTCAGTTGATCGTAGATAGCTTTGTATGGTTCCAGAGCAGCCAGGAGCGGAAGCGTCAAGGCGGCCGGCTGGACCGCCGGCGCAATCCCCGAAGGCGGATTGACCCAATGGCCATCGCGAGTCTCAAATCCGGCAAATGTCTCTGGTCCCAACATGGGAGTCAGGAACTCCCGCTTGACGCGATACTCACCGCGCCGCTCGCTTCCCAAGACGAAGCCGTATGTACCGCGCCGATCCTCTGTGTGGATTGTCAACTGAATTTCTACATCGAAAGGTCGTCCCTTGGCAGACCAGCGTCGGAGCGCGCTCATTTTGTAGCGATTGACAATCGCCGCATCTAGACCGTACTGCAAGGCATCTCTGACGAAACGTAGGACATCCACAAGGTTGCTTTTGCCAGCCCCATTCGGGCCGGCGACAATGGTTAGTGCGTCGAACTCCACCGTCACATCTGCCAAGCTACGATAATTCTTTACGGTGATATCTGTAATCACGATACCCTCCCTGCCAGCGCAACAGGTATTCGCACGATCCGACGCTTTGCGGAGATCGAAAGCGCGCTGCGCAAACGCTTCCATCTCGGGGCGCAACGCCCTTTTGTGGTTGGGGCACGCTTCGCCCCATGTGGAACGCGCCATTTCCCGCGCGGGAAATCCTTTTGTCCACGCGGGATACACGCTTCCCCAACGCGGGAAACAGCCTTCCCCATGCGGGAAATAGGATTTCCCGCATGGGGTGCGCCATTACACCTTCGTCATCTTCCCCTTATCCGCCGCATCCGCGTTCGCTTTCGCCGCGGCAGCGTTGGCAGCCATTTCTTCGACGGTCTTCGTGTGCAGGCGCGCGGCGCCCTGCGTCTCGATCAGGCGGACGCGCGTGCCGGTGCGCTCGGCTGCGGCCAGGCGTGCGGCGGCGGCGGGGATGGCGGCCGCGAAGTTCGGCAGCCATTGCGCCTGCGCCACCAGCATCTCGTCGGTCATCTGCCAGATCTCCTCTGGGTTGCACACCGCGGCGGTCAACGGGTCGTGCAGCATCGCCTGTTTGAGCAGGGTCACGTCGCCCCGCACGGCCGCCTCGACCCCCATCTCCTGCACGCGCACCGAGGCCGAGCAGGTGGCCGCGCACGCCAGCGGCAGGTCGCCCACCACCGGCATGTTGATGCCGTTCTTGTCCGCGTAGCCGGGGATTTCGATCACACAGCCGTCCGGCAGGTTGGTGATGTGGCCTTTGTTGACCACGTTGAAGTGCCCGCGATAGGTGCGGCCGGTCTCCAGCCCCTCGATGATATAGGAGCCGTGCTCCTCGCTGCGCTTGTAGGCGGCAAAGTCCCACGGCGGCTCCTGCAGCCAGCGCGGGAAGTCGGTCTCGAACCAGTTGCGCCCTTCGGTACACACCCGCAGATAGCCGCCCGTCTCGCCGTTGATCCAGGAAGACAGGTCAATCCAATCCCGGATTTCGTCCGTGCGTTTGCGGTACCACGGCACATACTCGCTGAAGTGGCCGCTCGATTCGGTGCTGTAGTAGCCGAACCGGCGCAACACGTCAATACGGATGCGCTCGGTGCGCGAGTATTCGGGGTGCGCCTCGAACAGTTCCAAGAGCCGCGGGATCATGTCCATCCCCCGCCACTGGACCTTAACATACCAGGTCTGGTGGTTCAGGCCCGCCGCGATGATATCCACGTCGCGGCGATGCAGCGATTCGTCCGGGCCAAGCAGCCCTTCCTTCTTGGCCCACAGCTCGATGCAGCGGGTGATCTGCCAGTGGCCGCCCTGCACGCCGTGGCACAGGCCGATGGTCTGGACGCCGCCGTACTTGTTGCAGGCCCAGGTGTTCATCGCCATCGGGTTCGAGTAGTTCAGGAAGATGGCGTCGGGCTTGGCGACCGCGCGGATGTCCTTGCAGAAATCGAGCAGTTCGGGGATGGTGCGCTGTGCGTACATCAGGCCGCCCGCGCAGAGGGTGTCGCCCACGCACTGATCCACGCCGTACTTGAGCGGGATGTCAATGTCGAGCTGGAACGCCTCCAGCCCGCCCTGGCGGATCGTCGAGATGACGTAGTCGGCGTCGGCGATCGCCTCGCGGCGGTTCATGGTCGAGACGAGTTTGGCGGGCACGCCGCTGGCCTGCAAGTCCAGGCGGCACAGTTGGCTCACCATATCCAGATTGCGCTCGGAGATGTCCATGAAGTAAAAGACCGTGTCCGAGAGTTCGGGGACCGCGATGATGTCACGCATCAGGCGGCGGGTGAAGCCGATCGAGCCGGCTCCGATCATGGCGATTTTGAGTGGCATAGATGACAGACTCCTTGTAATGATGATGAATGACGAGCATCCTGAGCGGAGCAGCGGTTTCTGCTGCGTAGTCGAAGGATGCGGGCCTGGCGCACTCGCCGCGCCCTTCGACTACGCACGGCCACACCCCGCCGTGCTCCGCTCAGGGTGCTTTCAATGCCTAATTCGCAATGCCGCAAAAGTCACTACCCGCTGCCTGTCATGCTGAGCGGGTCTACGACGCAAAGTCAGAGGCGGCGAATATCCAGCGAAGCATCTCGTTGCCGAGACGAGACCCCTTCGACTGCGCTCAGGGCAGGCTCTTCGCTAGATTCGCGCCGCAACTGACTTTTTGGGGTCAACCCGCTCAGGGTGACAAAAGTGAGTTTTGCGGTACTGCCCTAATTCCAATACTCCTCCACGACGCGCATTGCCATCTGCGCCCATTCCCACAACCGCTGGGGCTGATAGCGCACGGTCGAGATGTCTTTCAGGATGACCTCCACGGGCAGGCCGCGGGCTTTGTCCAGAAAGGCGCGCAGGTCGGCTTCCGCCAGGTCGGGCCGCCAGACGTCCTCGGCCAACCAGGCCGGGTTGGGCTTGCGCGACATGACGTAGCGGCCGCCGATCTCTTTGATCGCCCGCTCAGTGTTCACCCACGGGCTGACCGAGACCTTGCGCAGGTTCGGAATCCGCCGCAGGATGCCCATTTTGACATCCAGCGGCTCGCAGCAGCCGTAGTAGGTCAGCCCCCAACGTTCGAGCCAGCGCAGCTCGTGCTTCAGGGCGAAGTCCCAGTGCATCTTGGGCGACACCGAGCCGAAGATTTGCGCGGTGGCGCAGCCCCACAGATTGCGTGTGCGCGGGTGCGCCGGGTCGAAATCCGGGCCGGGCAGCGCGTGCGTGTGACCGTAGCCGCCGGAGCCGATGCGCGTGGCGTCGTCGTTGCGCGTCAGGAGGTTCAGCGCCTCCCACTGATCCAGCTCGCACAGGTATGCGTCCACCAGCCGGGAGATCGCCGCCTCCACCATTTCCGGTCGGTCCACCAGGTCGCGCAGCGCCTCCTGCACGCCCCACCAACGGATCAGCTCATCCCACGGCGCAAACCACGTGCCCTTCTTGCCGACCTTAACGACCTGCACGCCCAAGGGCGTGTCGCCGAAGATGTCGCACATGGCCGCGTAGTTGGCCGCGGTCTGCGTCGCGTCGTGCGTCACGACCGGCTTCTGAATCTTCTCGATATCCTGCGGATTGACGATGTGCGGGTGAAAGTGGCGGGAGACGACGGCGTTGGTTGCATCGGTCTTGACGATGTCCACATCCTCGCGCAGGCCGAAGCCGGTGCTGTGGATGACGAGCGGGCACGGGATGGAACCGTCCACGATCATGTCGCCGGGCATGTGTCGCCACTGGTAGAGCAACATGCGCAGTCGGCCCTCGATCTCGCGGGCGAACGCGCCCGTGCAGCGCAGCGTCAGCTCATCGCCCACGTTCATCTCGTTCCAGGGGATTTCGTTGATCCAGACCATCGGGCGCACGGGTTCCAGGTCGTTCAACCGACGCCAGAGTTCGGCCTTCTCCCGCTGCGCCGGCAGCGTGGCGATCTGGGCTTGCTGTTCCGCCAGGCGACGCAGGATATCGCGATCCGGCGCGTTCACGATCGGGCAGTGTGTTGGCGTGGTGTGGGGCTGCAAGTTGGGCATTCCGATGCTTCCTTTCGCACCACGAAAGCCTGCTGTCCGCGATCCAGGTTGGGGCGTCTGCGGATTTGACGATTCAAGCAGGCCGGTTTATTCTCTGACCCAAAATAGTCGAGCGCCAGACCGCTGCAAGCAATCTGGCGTCCTATTCATATGCCTACCGGGAGCAAAGGACATTGCGATCAAGTGATGTGGGTCGTCATTTACCCGGCGCGGGTGACTGGGGTCGTTTGCGTTTCCGGTGGGAGCCGGTGAGTCGAGCTCGGGGACAGGGATTCGAACCCCAAATTTCTGATCCAGAGTCAGATGTTTTACCATTAAACTATCCCCGACTGATGGAAGAATTTTAGCACGAATCGCCCGGTTGCGCAAGTTGGGGGGTATGCCGCAAAAGTGTCGGCGCGCCCCCTGAGCTTGCCGAAGGGCGGCGCTTCGACAAGGGCGGCGCCAGGGCGAAATCATTGCGCGGGACGCGCCGCGCCCCTGCAACAGTCGTAGCGACCTAAAGGGCGCGGCGGCGCCGGGCGTCCACCTGGGTGGACGCGGCCCGGTCGGCGCAGGCCGACCTGGCAGCCAGCGGCTCCTTAGCCGCGATTTCAATCGCCACAGATAAGAGCGGCGCTTCGACAAGCTCAGCGACCGTGGCTCCGACGGTTTTGCGCTATACTCCAAGTTGGGGCATTGGCTTTGTGCGAGCAGCAGCGCGCGATCAGGGGGCGCTGGCGATGCGGAAGGTGACGAATGAGTAGCCTTCGGTCGCCGCCAGGTAGGCCTGGGCGTGGATGGCGTTGCTGCCCTGGCGAATCCAGGGCGGATAGAAGACGCTGCCCAGGACGCGACGCGCGGCCGCGCCGGTGGCCGCGGGGATTTCGTCGGTCTCTTGTGTCCACTCACACAGGTAGCTCGGCTTCATGCCCCCGCGAAATTCGGTATGGGTTGGGTGGGTATGCGGCCATACTTCCAGGTTGATGCCCTCTTGGGTGATTTCGTCGGCTAACTCGTGCAGTTCACCCATGCGCGGCAGCCGCAGTTGCTGGCCGGCTTGGGCGCTCAACCACTCGCAGTATTCACTCGCCGCCACTTGAGACACATAGGTGACGGGCGCGTGGGGATCGCCAGCCTGACCGAGCGGCGCCGGGATCGGCCGGCCGATGGCGTGCAGGTAGGCCTTGAATTCCTCCCGGCTGACCGGGCGCGCGGCCAACATCGCATTTGCCCCACGGCTGTGTAGGGCGATCATCTCGGTCATCAGCTTGACCCTGCCAGGTTCCGCAGCAGTTCTTCGCCGCGCAAACAGCGGGCCAGCGTCTCCTGGCGGCCCAGCGCGATCAGGCTGCCGAAGAGCGGCGGCGCGACGTTCTTGCCGGTGGTCGCCACGCGCAGGATGCCGAACAGTTGCCCCACTTTGACGCCGAGTTGTTCGGCCAGCCCGCGCAGGGGCGCATCCAGCCCTTCCTCGGTGAACGGCAAGTCGGCCAGCAACGTGCGGGCGGACGTCAGCGCGGCCAGCGATTGGGCGGGCGTCAGCCCCTTGGCGACGAGCATCTGCGGGTCGTAGGTCAGTTCCTTGACGAACGCAAAGTCAATCAGCGCGGCCGCCTCGTCCAACGTCTTCAGCCGCTCCTGGATCAACGGCACGAGCACCGGCAGCGCGGGGTTGCGCCACAGCGTCTCGACCGGCTGGCCCAACGGTTCCGCCAGGAAGGGCAAGAGCCGTTCGGTCAGGTCTTCGGGATCCAGCCCGCGGATGTAATGGCCGTTCATCCACTGGAGTTTGCTCAGCGGCAGCGCGCCCGCGGCCGGGTTGATATCAACGATGTCGAACCTGGCGATAGCTTCGTCGCGGGTGAAGAGGTCGGTATCCGCGCTGTAGGCCCAGCCCATGACCGCCAGGAAGTTGAACATCGCTTCGGGCAGATAGCCGGCTTCGCGATACTCGCGGATATAGGTCAGCAGCTCCTCGTCCCCCTCGCCCTTCTTTTTCCGCTTACTGAGCTTGCCCACGCCGCTGGGATCCAGGATGAGCGGCAGGTGGGCAAAGACGGGGATCTCCCACCCCAGGGCGCTGTACAGGTTCACATGCAGCGGCACGCTGCTCAGCCACTCGTCCCCGCGCAGAATGTGGGTGATCTCCATGAAGTGGTCGTCAATGACGTTGGCGAAGTGATAGGTCGGGAAGCCGTCCGATTTCACCAGGATCGGGTCGCAATACAGGTTGTTGTCGAACGGTTTGATCTTGCGCAGGAGATCCACGAACCGGGTTTCGCCGTCCAGCGGCATCGCGAAGCGGACGACCGCCGGCGCGCCGGCCGCCTCCAGCTCGGCGCGTTGGGCCGCGGTCAGGGTGCGGCAATGCCGGTCATAGCCGATGATCGGCTCTTTGCGCGCCCGCTGCGCTTCACGCAGCCCAGCGAGACGTTCCTCCGCGCAGTAACAGCGATATGCCAGCCCCGCACGCACCAACTGGTCGGCCCAGTTGTGGTAGAGCGGCAGCCGTTCCGATTGAAAGTAGGGGCCATAGGCGCCGCCGACGGCCGGGCCTTCGTCCCAGTCCAGCCCCAGCCAGCGCAGGCTGTCCATGATGTCTTGCAGCGAGTCGGGCACGAAGCGCGTCCGGTCGGTGTCTTCGATGCGCAAGATAAACGTGCCGCCGGTGTGGCGCGCATAGAGCCAGTTGAACAGCGCGGTGCGGGCGCTGCCCAGGTGGAAATATCCGGTCGGGCTGGGCGCCATGCGTACGCGGACGGGGCGAGGAGTGGTCATGGTTGGGTTCCTCTCGACTATTCGAATTCGATCTTGCGGTAGCGCATCGCCACGCTCTCGGTCAGCCCGATGCCGATGAGAAAAGTCCACAGCGCGCTGCCGCCGTAACTGATGAATGGCAGTGGTAAGCCGGTCACCGGCAACAGGCTCAGGTTCATCCCGATGTTCACGACCATCTGGAACATGATCATCGCGGTCACGCCGCTGACGATGAGGCGGCCGTAGCTGTCGCGGGCAATGCTGGCGATGCGGAGCAGCCGCAGGAGCAGGAACACCAGCAGCAGGATCAACAGCACGGCGCCCACGAAGCCTAACTCTTCGGCAGTCACCGAGAAGATGAAATCGGTATGCCGGATGCGGAGGAAGTGGAGCTGGCTTTGCGAACCGCGAAAGAGGCCGCGCCCCAGCCAGCCGCCCGATCCGATGCTGATCATCGCCTGATCTATGTTGTAGCGGTCGGCCGCGGCGGCCGCCGAAGGATTGAGAAACATGAGCACCCGATCACGCATATAGTCGTGGAGCAGATATTGCCAGGCCACGACCGCCGCGCCCATGGCGAGACCGCCCAGCACGACGATGTGCCGCCAGCGCAGGCCGCCCACGAAGAACATTGTGCCCCCGATGACCAGCAGCACCAGGGCGGTCCCCAGGTTGGGCTGCAGGAAGATGAGCACGACGGCCGGGGCCAGCAGCAGGATGCCCAACAGCGGGGTCAGGAAACTCTCCATCTTTTCTGCGCGCGCCGACAAGTAGTGGGCCAGCACCAGGATCACGCCGAGCTTGATCAGCTCCGACGGTTGGAGCAGGAATTCGCCGAGGGTCAGCCAGCGTTGCGCGCCGCCCGCGACTGTGCCGATGATGGCAATCACGACCAGCGCCGCAAGCAGCAGCGCGTAGATCACGTAGGTGACGCTGGGCAGCAGCCGATAATCCACCGCGGCCGCCACGAAGAGCAGGATCAGGCCGATCACCAGAAAGCCGGCCTGGCGCAAAGGCCAGGAGGCCAACACCTCGTTGCCGGCCAGCGCGCTGGCGATCATCAACACGCCGAAGCCGCTCAAGATCAGCGTCAGGCCGAGGAGCACCCAATCAAATCTTCGCCAAAATATGCGTCGCATCTTTTGCTCAGCCTCCTGACCCGTTGCCGGTGGGCCTGGCGGCCGGCGCCGGCGTCTGGGTCGGCGTCGGGGCAGGGGTGGGCGCAGGTTGATCTACCTTGAAGTATGCGCGCAGGATTTTGGCCGCCACCGGCGCGGCCACCGATGAGCCTTCGCCGCCGTTTGCTACGAAGACGGTCACGACGATCTCCGGGTCTTGATACGGCGCAAAGGCGTCGAACCAGGCGTGCGTCGGCAGGTTGCCCTTGGCGTCCCGGTCGGCCTGGCCGTCCTTGTCCCAATCACGGGAGTATTCGGCGGTGCCGGTTTTGCCCGCCACGGCGATCCCTGGGATGCGCACATTCGGCGCGGTGCCCTGGGGCCAGTTCACGACGCCGTACATGCCCTCGCGTATGGTATCCAGGTGGGTCGGGTCAACGGCGACTTCGCGGCGCAGGTCGGGCTGGAAAGGCTGCACAACCTTGCCCTCGGCGTCGGTGATGTGGTCCACCAGTTGCGGCCGATAGAGATAGCCGCGGTTGGCGACCACGGTTACCGCCCCCGCCATTTGGAGCGGCGTCGCCAGCACGAAACCCTGGCCGATGCTCATGTTGTAGGTGTCGCCGGTGAGCCACGGTTCGGCATAGTTCAGGCGTTTCCACTTGCCGTCCGGGATCAGTCCGCGGCCTTCACCCGGCAGCTCGATCCCGGTGTTTTCGCCCAGGCCGAATTGCTTGGCATAGTAGCCGATGGCGTCCACGCCGACGCCGCGGAAGATCTCCAGGTAGCCGCCGCCCAATTGATAGAAGAAGATGTCGTCCGACACGGCCAGCGCATCCCGGACGCTGATCTTGCCCCAGCCGAACCCCTGTTTGTGGTTCCAGGAATAGAAGGGTTGGTCTTTCGTGCGATCCCAGGGCAGATATTGATTCGGCAGCCAGATGACGCCATCGTTGGCGCCGTCCCACCCATCGCCGAGCAAGGTGCGGGCGTTGATGACCCCTTCTTGCAAGCCGGCCGCGGCGACGATCGGTTTGAAGATCGAGCCGGGCGGATAGAGCCCGCCGATCGCCTGGTCGAACATCGGCAGGTCTGGGTTGTCCACCAGCGCCTGCCATGCCTCGGTCGTCACGCCCTTGGCGAAGACGTTGTTGTCGTAGCTTGGCAAGCTGACCAGCGCCAGCACTTTGCCGTTGCGCGGATCGAGTGCGATGACGACGCCCTGGGTAGCTTTTGTGAAGCCGCTTGATTTGTCGAGCGCCTCCTGGAGCGCGGCGGTGGCAACGCGCT
>Ga0172369_10007410_pt1 | contig 12734 bp, 23 predicted proteins | sample LakKiv25m_FD_114539 | JGI IMG/M metagenome (GOLD analysis project Ga0172369, IMG submission 114539) | Freshwater microbial communities from Kabuno Bay, South-Kivu, Congo - kab_022012_11.25m | ecosystem: Environmental > Aquatic > Freshwater > Lake | place: Democratic Republic of the Congo... | reverse complement strand
TTTCTTCATCCCGAAATGCAAGCACCCTGATTCCTTCTGCATGGACTCGTTCAAACCCGAAAAATTCCTCGCTGCCGTAGTAAGCTGCTTTAAAAATGGCAGTAACCCGTCCAAATGAGTTCGTTACTCTCGATATCGAATCAATAGCATTCGAGGGAGTAGCCGTTGCACGTCACGAAGGAAGAGTCTTTTTCGTCAAAGGTGGTCTTCCCCAAGAAAAAGTCATTGCAAAAATACTTCGTAAAAAGAAAAGCTACGTCGAAGCTCAGGTTGAAGAAATCTTAATAAAATCTGATGAGAGAATCGAACCTGTATGTGAGCATTTCGGTGTCTGTGGTGGGTGTTCATGGCAGAATTTGAATTACTCCTCTCAGCTTTTCTGGAGAAAGAAACACATCGAAGATGCTTTCCAAAGAATTGGAAAAATAACACCAGGCGTGATATTTGAACCAATGATGCCACCAAAAATCTATGATTACCGGAATAAGATGGAGTTCTCTTTCGGTGCTTCACGCTGGCTGACCGGAGAAGAGATAAATTTGGCTTCCGAAGTGTTAAATAAAAATTTTACATTGGGTTTGCACATACCCGGCAGATTTGATAAAGTTCTTGATATTTATGATTGTAAGCTTCAGCCGCAGCTATGGAATGATGTTATTAATTTCGTCAGGGAAAAAGCTTTAAAATTTGGTTTGACATGCAATAACGAAAAGAGCCATGAAGGATTCTTGAGAGGTTTGGTTTTCAGACGCTCGGAATATTCTGCTGAAACAATGGTTATTCTGATTACTACTACACCATTAAAAGAAACCGAAAACGAATTTCTTGACTGGTTCAAAAAAGAATTTACCTCCTTATTCCCAAGCATTACTCATATTATTCATGCTGTTAATAATTCGTGGTCACCCATCGCTTTCGGTGAATGTGACTATATCAAAGGAAGTGAATATTTGACTGAAAGCATTTTAGGAGTGATGTACAGAATTTCACCATTTTCATTTTTCCAAACAAATTCGAGCCAGCTTGACGGTTTCATTTCGAAAATACTTGAATTTGCCGACTTGAAATCGAATGAAGTTCTTTGGGACCTCTATTGCGGTACAGGCTCAATATCTTTACCAGCCGCAAGACAATGCAAAGAAGTGTTCGGTATAGAACTTGTGGAAAGTTCAATCAAAGATGCAACACACAACGCAGAAATTAATGAAATCTGCAACGCCATATTCATCTGCGAAGACTTGCATTCAAAGAAAGTCGGAGAATTACTAACATCGCTTCCAAAACCGGATAAAATCATCATTGACCCGCCGAGAGCGGGAATGCATCCAAATCTTGCTGATTATATGCTTAATTCCGGAGTTGGTACTATCGTTTACGTAAGCTGCAATCCTGCGACTCAGGCGAGAGACTGTGCCTTGCTCTCAGAGAATTATGAAGTCGTTAAAGTGCAGCCGGTGGATATGTTTCCTCAAACTTATCACGTAGAGTCCATTGCTCTGCTGAAACGGAGGAATAATGCCGGCTGATATACTCAAAAAAAAATTCAATGTTTCGGAAATCTTTCATTCCATACAGGGTGAGGGACTTAGGGCGGGTTTTCCGTGCGTCTTTATTCGTTTGCAAGGATGCGAACTTCGCTGCTCATGGTGTGACACAGATTATGCTCTTGATATAAAAAAAGTTGAGCAGATTCTTACAGGTGAAGAGATTTTCGCGAAAGCATCTTCATATTATTGCAATTTCATTACGTTCACCGGTGGAGAACCACTGCTTCAGAAAGGAATCGCAAAACTAATGACATGGTTTTGCGACGAGGGCTTTACCGTAGCTGTAGAGACTAATGGTCATCAAGACGTATCGGAACTGGACAAACGAATCATCAAAATCATGGATTTGAAATGCCCGGGTTCGGGAATGGCAAAGAACAACAACCTTGAGAATATTGCCCATCTTACGAAAAGCGACGAAGTAAAATTCGTTCTTGCCGGCAGGGAAGACTACGAATGGGCAAAGGAAATAATTGAAAAATACAATCTCACTGAACGCATCGCGGCTGTACATTTTTCTGCCGTGTTTGATGCCGTAAGCCCTAAAGAGCTTGCCGAATGGCTGCTTGAGGACAGTTTGAACGTCCGCCTTCAGCTTCAGCTCCACAAATTCATCTGGGAGCCGGGGAAGAGGGGAGTGTGAGAGAGAGGTAAGTAAGACTACGCTTACAAATTTATTTTAAGCTTTAACCAAAGCTCTTTTAATTTTCCTAACTCCTTTTAAAAGTAGTTATATGATTTTTCCATTTTAATTTCCTCTAACAGTTCATCAAGCATGAATTCAATATCAAGCTTTAGTTTTTCTTCTTGATAAGCTTTCCTGAATTCTTCATCCTTCATTTTTCCGGCAAAATATTTTTCAGCTATGTTCATTTTCTTAACAAACCAATTTTAAACGTAAATAGTATTCGGATTTTCCGGCATAATTGAAATTGCATAGCCATAATCCATTAGAATATAATATTGAAGTTCAGAAGAAAAGTGAGTCATTTCGATTTCACGGTCTTCGTCCATATCCGCGATAACATTAATCCAAATGTGATCGGGGTCGTCTGGAGAAACTTCCAGATTTTTTAGAACAATTTCAGGATATTGTTCTTTAACTTTGTTGAATAATTCGTCAATTAGTTGTTGTTGTTTATGATTTATTCTCATTTTATCACCTTTAAAATAATTTCAATTAATTCTTGAGCATTTTTTAATTGCTCTTTTGCTACTTTTTTACTAATTCCTGCTTTATAATCAGCAGTATTTCTTTTATCCTGTAAGTCACCTAAAATCCTTTTATATTTCGACGGAATAACTTTTCTTCTATTGAAAAAATTGTCAGAAAAAATAGTTTGTATAGTACGATGTTCAATTTTGGGTTCGATTCCTAAGGAGTAAATTGCGGCTAAAGTAGCATGAAAAGCAGCAAAATAAGCACGATTTGCAGTTGCATTAAAAAAATTATTATCAAAAGCTAATTCAGCAGCTTTTATGTTTTCAATCGCCCTATTTTTAAATGATTCTTTCATATATTTTACTTCGATATATTTTTAGTCCGGTTTAATTCTTTATTTGAAATCTGATAAATTCTGCATTACGAGTAACCGGCTTCGGTATCTCATAACCTTCTTCAAGCATTCCTTCAATGTGGAACTCCATTGCTTCTTTCATCAATTTCTCCGTCTCGATTTTAGTTGAACCGGCAGCTACACATCCCGGTAAGTCAGGAGCATAAGCTGAGTATCCGGTTCTGGTTTTCTCCAAAATCATAAGATATTTATACATATTCTATCCTTGCTTGTTTTAAAATACTTTTTTGTGTTTTTATTGCTAACTCATCATTTGGATGACCAGCGACCGTTACTAAACCAGATTTTATATCATTTTTATATTGACGATGGCTACCTTTATATCGTTTCAAATACCATCCGTCATTTTCAATGATTTTTATTATTTCTTTTACTTTCATCCGGATTTGGTTTCGTTTTGGAATTTGAATACATTTTTATCGCATCGTTTAACTGAGCATCCAATAATTTATCAATAATTTTATTATTTAATTTGAGTTTATCTTCATGATAAGCTTTCCTGAATTCTTCGTCCTTCATTTTTTCGGCAAAATATTTTTCTTCGTCCTTCATTTTTTCTTTTTATATACTTCTTTTCTATGTGAAATATCCAGGATTAAAATTTCATTTTTATCTAAATTCATCAAATATCTGATTCTATAATCACCAACTCTGATTCGATATTGATTCTGATAACCTTTGAGTTTCAAAGCACCTAAAGGTTCGATTCCAACTCTATGATTTTTAGCTTATTCAAGATTTTTTTCCTAGTTTGTTCAGAGATATTATTTAATCTCTTAAAAACTGATTTTGGGATTATTACTTCCACTGCTTTTTAAATTAAATCTTTAAGATTAATCACATCACCCTTATCGTATTCAAGCAGTGACTCGTTCACTCTCTTTATTACTTCCTCAGATTCTTCATATTCGTCCCATTCAGATAATAAATCTTTTTCCAGACTTTCAGCAATGAAGATTTTATCTTTTCTTGGCATTGTATTCAATGCTTTAATTAAATATCGTGAATCTATTTCAAGAGCGATAGCCATTTTTGACTCCAGTTAAATGAAAAATAATTTTTTTTCAGTTTACATTCAATTTTTCTTTAAATGATTTAACAAAATCGCTGTTATCAATTTTTTCTCTAATTAATAATTTGAATTTTTGAAAATCATAATTTGCTTCCTTAAGAAATTCATCTTGTATTTTTCTCTGAAAAGCTACACAGTCAAATGTTTTTTGTCTCATTGTCAAGTACCTCCCGCGAACTCTTCGTCGAAGCATCCTCCAATTACCTAAGTATCAATATAAATTCTTTGCTTGAGCATAGTAATATTCAATTAAAGAAAATCAGCAAAAGTCAGCGAAAGAATCCGACAACAAAAGTTTTATTCTAAGCTGTTTTTAAATCTTTGCTATTTAAGCTTTCAAAATAAATGTTCAGCTCGTTGTTCTTTAATCTATCATTAACCTGTTCGATTAATTTTCTAATGTCGTAATTTGCTTCTTTGAGTGCATTTTCACGAACTTTACGTTGAAACTCGACGGAATCAAAAGATTTTTTAAACATTGCTCAATACCTCCCTTGGTGTTCGTATTTCAATGGTTTTATAATCGTTTAATAAATTTATCATATTATATTTTGAGATCTTTTCCAAGTTTACTATGTGTTTGAAATTCCAACTAACCAAAACATTCGCATTGGATATTGAAGCAATTGCTATATGTAAGGCATCGTCAGTCGATTTTTTTGTAATAATTTTACTTTTAAGATAACTCTCAGCTAATTCAACAGCTTCTACCGATATGAGTAAATACTCAATAAATTCTTTAGGAATCGTAGTTATTTTTTCTCTGACTTCAAGCCTGGCATTTTGTAATTCATCAATAGTTAATTTTGAAATCAATGCAATTTTCTTACCTGCAATAAACTCTTCAAAAAGTTTATTCGACCATTCTGCGAACTCTTCGTCGAAGCATCCGCCGATTACCGAAGTATCAATATAAATTCTTTGCTTGTGCATTTCCGAATTTAAGAAAATAATGACACAAAAGCAAACATTTTCCTTAATTTTGCACTTCGATTATTGACAATAATAGCAAACGAATGAATAGAAAATTTGATTTTCCAAAAATAGATGAAATTCCCCAAGAATTTCGAATTAAATCCGAAATTTATCAGAATTGGTACTTACTTGGCGGAGATATAAAAAAAATTGACGGCAAAATGACTGATTGCCTTTCTCCGCTCTTTCTCAAGACAGAAAATGGGTGTAAACAAGTAAAATTAGGTGAAATACCGGAGTATTCAGAATTGGATTCGATAAGGATTCTCAATAGTTCACTTCATTCCTATAATAAAGGTAACGGTATCTGGCAAAATATGACTTTCGAGCAGAGAATCCGTCTTGTAACTTCGTTCATTGAGCGGCTTGCCTCAAAGAAGGACTTATTAGTTCAATATCTGATGTGGGAAACCGGGAAAAATCATGTTGAATCAGTGCATGAAGTAGAAAGAACTATTGAATATACTCATCATACAATAGATTCCCTTCAAAAATTGCATAAAGAGAATGATGAACCAATCAGCGACAGTGGTTTTACCGGTTCGCTCAGCTTATCACCTGTCGGTGTAGTGCTTTGTATGGGACCAAGCAATTATCCGATGTACGAAACTTATTCTATTGTACTTCCGGCACTACTGATGGGGAATAACGTTATTTTGAAGGTTCCGCGTTTAGGGGCTCTATTTCATTATTTCTTGTTTGAAGATATGAAAGAATGTTTTCCTCCGGGGACAATTAATATCCTTTATGGACAATTAGAGAATACGGTTTTGCCGATTATGAGAACAGGAATGATTGACATGCTGGCTTATTTCGGTAACAGCACGACAGCAAATTCAATGATTCACGAGCATCCTTCACCCAACCGGCTTAAGCTTTTACTTGGTCTTGAAGCGAAGAATCCTGCTGTTGTTCTGGATGATTGTGATTTTCAGCTTGCAGTTAAGGAAACTTTGTTAGGTGCTCTTGCGTTCAACGGTCAGCGGTGTGCTGCAATTAAAATTGTTTACGTTCATAAAAATAAATACAGAGATTTTGTAAATGAACTTGTTAAGCAAGTTCAAAAAATTCCAATCGGTATGCCCTGGGATGAAGGTGTTAGAATAACTCCACTATCCGATGCTTCAAGAGTGGATTATATGAAGGAACTTATTAATGATGCCATTTCAAAAGGGGCAAAACTTGAAAATGAAAAAGGCGGATTGAGCTACGAAACCCTTTTTTATCCGGCTGTAATTACCAATGTCAATGAAAGCATGAGAATATACAATGAAGAGCAGTTTGGACCGATAATTCCGATAATTCAATTTGATAACATCACTGAACCGGCAGAATATATAAGAAATTCCGAATTCGGACAGCAAATTTCAATTTTTGGAAATAATCCGGCTGATATTAAAGTCCTCACGGATTTGGTTAAAAATCAGGTGAGTAGAATTAATATTAACTGCAAGTGTCAGCGTGGACCAGACTCGTTTCAATTCTCCGGACGTAAGAACTCCGGCTTGGGTGTACTTTCTCTAAAAGAAACTTTGCTTTCTTTTTCCGAACAAAATATTATAGCCGCTAAAGATTCTTATAAGGATATTGTTGAGTTATTATAAAGTTAGTCTATGGAAACTATTGAATTACCATCTCAAAAATTTAAAGCGTCACATCCCTATTGGATGATTGTTGGGGTTTTAATAATTTTTGTATTTCTTGGTTCAATTTTAGATTTAATACTCGAATTCTTTTTAGGACACACCGGTACTGCTATTGCGGCAGGAATAGCCGAAATCGCATTTCTTTTACTGCCAATTTTATGGCTTGCCAAGTTTATTCCGATGTCGCGAAATGAGTTATTCAGGATTAATTATAATATTTCGTGGAAGCCGATAGTAGCCGGTATCATCGGTTTAATCGGTTTTCAGGTGTTTTACATAGGTTTTACAGTTATCCAAAAGTTGTTAATACCTTACCAGTTTCAGTGGCTTTACAACTATCTTACCACAGAGATGGACAAATTTTATTATCAAATTTTAGGAGGCAAGGGTATATTCGATTTCAATAAGGCATTGCTGATTGGAGCTTGCATACCTGCAATAGCCGAAGAGCTTGTTTTCAGGGGATTTCTCCAGCGTTCGATTAGCATAAATTCATCTTCCACTAAGGCGATGTTATATTCCGGTTTAATATTTGGGATTATTCATACTAATCTCATTGATTTCATACCTTTGGTGATTCTGGGGATTTTTCTTGGCTATCTTGCAGATAAAAGCAGAAGCATTTTCCCTGGAATGTTCGTTCACTTTTTGAATAATACAATTGCCGTTATAGCAATGTTTGCGAGTATTCAGCTATTGGATAAACCGCGAGAAGCCGAATTGACTCTTTTCCAATCATCAGCATTAGTAATCATCGGATGCTTGATTTTATATCTGTCGGTTTATATTCTGAAAAAGTATGAGCCAAAAGTAGATAGGATTTCTTGATTTATTTTGTTAAATTTGGAATAGTTTCAATTATTTAGACAAGAAAATGTTAAACAAAGAATATATCATTGAACAGATACGTGAAAACCGTACAAGAATTGAAGAAAAGGGCATTGAATCAATCGCATTGTTCGGTTCTTTTTCTACAGGTGACTTTTCGGATAATAGCGATATTGATTTATTTGTAAGATTTAAAGAAAACCAAAAAAATTTTGATAATTTTATGGATATAGCTTTTCTGTTGGAGGATATGTTTCAAAGAAAAGTTGAATTGATTACTCCAGAATCAATTTCAGGAAGATTTTTGGATTTAATTAAAAAAGATTTTGTTTATGCTTATTAATGACAAAAGATTGATAAAAAATTTCATTAAGTCTTGGAACAAATTTCCTACATTTATCGTATATTTTTTTTGTTTTTCTCCCTACCTCTTTGCTCAATTACCTGACTCAACGTTACCGTTGAATGACCTCGGGACAGGTTATTATAAAAATTTTCAGGGGGGCTTGTATCCTAATGGTAGTAATAATATTCCTTCAGTGCATTTAGCTGATGGGCTCTCCTTTTCAAATTCTGTAATAGCTCTTGACACAAACGGCATTCAGTCAATAACAGGTAATATTGTCCTGCTCTCAATCGGCATGTCCAATGCCACTCAGGAATTCAGCGTTTTCAAAGCCATTGCCGATACTTTCAGGTTAAAGAATCCTATTCTAAAAATAATTGATGGTGCTCAGGGTGGTCAGACCGCTTCGATAATTACTGACCCGAAAGCAAATTTCTGGACAGTAGTCAATCAGCGTTTGAGTCAGGCAGGTAGTTCACCAAAACAGGTTCAAGTTTGTTGGCTAAAAGAGGCTAATGCTAATCCTAAGGATGCATTCCCCATTCATGCACAGATTATGCAATCACAGCTCGAAACCATTGTCAGAAATTTGAAAGTGGCATATCCTAATCTAAAAATCATTTACTTGTCGAGCAGAACCTACGGTGGATATGCAACTACTCAGCTCAATCCGGAACCTTATGCCTACGAAACTGCTTTTGCTGTGAAATGGCTAATTGAAAAGCAGATTGCTGGCGATTCTTCGTTGTTTTATAAAGGACTTAAAATCAATGCTCCTTGGCTGGCTTGGGGACCGTATCTTTGGGCTAATGGAACAAATCCGAGAAGTGACGGTCTCGCGTGGCTCAAGACCGATTTTGTAACCTCAGACTACACACATCCTTCGAATGACGGGAGACTTAAAGTAGCAAACCTGCTTCTGAACTTTTTCTCGAATGATTCTACATCAAAAGGTTGGTTCTTAAAAAACGAAACTTCTTATGTCGAAAAATCTGTAAAATCCGAGGGTTTGAATTTAAGGGCTGATATACTGAATCAATCTATTGAATTTAATCTTCCGAGACAGTCTTACGTCAGAATAGAATTATGGGATTTGTTAGGTGCGAGAGGAAATGTGGTTTTTGACGGTATGCTTGATGCAGGTATGAATAATATTCCATATCGTGAAAGTGAAAGCTTATCGGGTATAGAATTAATAATCCTAAAATTGAATAACGAAGTTCACGTTATGAAGATTTTGCTTTAGAAATTTATAATCTTTGTCAATTTATATCAAAACTATTTACCGATGATTAATGAATTATTAAATAGGTTGAGTAAAGAAAAAATTGAATCAATGAATGGTCCAATTGATGAAATTGAAGACTTTCTTTTGGGTATAGTTATGGAAGAAGCTGATGTTGGAAATTACGTAAGTGAAAATGAACTTTTTAAAGTTATTGATAATAATTTGAGATAATAAGAGAATTGGACTCCCAAACTTACATATACGGCAGGAACGCTGTCACAGAAGCACTCATTGCAGGGAAGAAAATCGAGAAAATTTTCATGGCTTTCGGCTTGCAAGGTGATTCAGTAAGTAAAATCTACAGCTTGAGCAAAAAGAGCAGAGTTCAGCTTGTCGTTTACGACAAAAAGAAGTTCGCCATTCTCGAAAAGCAGGTTTGTCCGGACGCATTCAAATCTCAGGGCGTTATTGCACTTATGCGTGATTTTGAAATATTTTCATTGGAAGACCTTGTCGCTGCCGCTTACAATAAAGACCAAAAGCCGGTTCTTGTAATATTAGACGAAATAAGCGACCCGCAGAATCTTGGTGCTATCGCCCGTTCAGCTGAATGTTCGGGTGCTGCCGGCATTATTCTTCCGGAAAGGAATTCGGCACCAATTTCACCCGTTGCTGTGAAAGCTTCAGCCGGTGCTTTGGAATACATCCCGGTCTGCAAGGTAAGCAGTTTTCCGCAAACTTTTGAATATCTTAAGGATAATGGTTTCTGGCTCATAGGTACAGATGCCAATGCAGATAGGTTTTATACGGATGATGTTTACGATTCTCCCGTTGCAATTGTTATTGGAAGTGAAGGGAAGGGTCTTCGTCCTTCGACGAAAAACCATTGCGACGTACTGATTAAAATACCGATGACTGGAAGGGTAAATTCTTTGAATGCATCTGTCTCCGCTGCAATAGTTCTATTTGAGATTGTAAGGCAAAAAGGGGTATGAAGAAATTATCTCATTTATAAAATCCCCAATTTTAGCAATAAGGTAAAAGAAAAGACGTCTCAAAAAAGTGGACTTTAAGATAAAATATGAAATTCAGATTAAGCCATTAGCTGAAAAGGATTTACGGATGCTAAGAAAATCCGATTCAGTTAGAATTATTAAACGAATAATGCAATTAGCAGATGGTTTAAAAGGTGATATTAAAAAGCTAACTAAATACAATCCTGAATATCGGCTACGAGTCGGCAATTATCGGATATTGTTTGATATCGAAGACACTTTGATAAAAATTTACAGGGTAATTCATAGGAAGGAAGCATATAAATGAATGAACTATTAGAAATAAACCCGCAGATCATTAAAAATGGGAAAAAAATAGAATTCGCAGTTTTACCATATAACGAATTTATTAAGATGAAAGAATTAGCAGAAGATTATCTGGATTTGATGATTCTTCGTGAAGCAAAATCAATAGACGAAAATAAAATAGGTAAGACTCCTGAAGAATTATTGTTGGAATTGGGAAATTAAACCTTTGATTTAATTATGAAATGGATTGAAAAAATATTAGATGTTAAACCTTATGTCGTTAAAACCATGTGGAATGACGGTGTAATCAGATGGGTTGACCTTGATGATCTCATAAGTTCGAAATCTCTTAACCCGGAATCTTCCTATTCAAAAATTAAAAATATTGAAGTCTTTTGTTCAGTCAAATGCGATGGAACTAGCTTGTATTGGGAAAACATGATAAAATTTAAAGATGAAGATGGTACTTTCAAAGACGGTAACTTAGACATCGCACCTGAGTTACTTTACGAATTGGCTTCATTGGAATTGAAACAGGTAGTATGATTTTCTTTCTCAAAACCACCGGTTAAATCCTTTGCCTAATACTTCATGGACATTGCTTATTATTATGAACGCATCAGCGTCAACTTCCTTAACTTTTTCTGTCAGCTTTCCGACTTCCTTCACAGGCACCACGGTCATTATTACTTCTCTGTCGGTATTGGTATAAAGCCCGCGACTCTTGAATGCAGTTGCTCCTCTGCCAATATCTTTTAGGACTAACTCTGTTATCTCATTGCATTTGTCCGAAATAATGTATGCCATCCTTGCATAATCAAATCCGTCAAGAATAGTGTCAATTATTTTAGCTGAAACGAACAAAAGGAAAAAAGCATAAAACGTAAGTGTTAGTGCAGGTCTGTGTGTGGCATGGTCCATGAAACCAATAATAAACCCGGCAAGTGTAATAACAAAAAAATCAGTTATCATAATGGCTTGTCCAGGTTTAATACCATATTTTTTATTCATTATTGACGCAACAATGTCAGAGCCGTCAGTCATACCTTTGAACTTGAATATTATGCCAAGACCGACACCAAGTAGAACTGCACCGATAACGATAGTAAAAAGGAAATCGTTTTTCAATAAATCAACGATTGCGGGCGTGTCCTGAATTTTGATAAATCCTAAAAAGGGTAAATCACCGCGAAATAAATCTATGAAAAACGAATTCAATGTAAATCCGTAAAAAGTTCTCAAAGCGAAGCTTTTCCCTAATTCTTTTATTCCCCAGATAAATAACGGTATGTTCAAAAACCACATTAAAAGACCAATCGGTACTTTACCGGCAGTCATTTAATGAAATGCAATTCAAAGCGCACTAACACCTCCCGGTACCACATGAGCATCAACCAAAAAGATTCCGACGCCCAATGCCATAATAGCAGAACCAACTGCAATAAAAAAATAATCACTTATTATTTTTGATGAAAGTTTATAATTACTCATGCAATTTCCACTGAAAATTCATCAGCGATAATCGGTTCGAATTCTATACTATTTATAATTTCTTTGAGTTCTAAGCATACATCAGCTTCTGTCTTACCGTCGGTATAAAGAAAAATACCCTGATTTTGTTTCCTGTAAGTCCATGATGTAATGATTCTTATTTCATTAGCATCTTCGATTGAGACTGTCAAATTTTCTTCAACGCCGTTGAAGAAAACAAAATGAATTTGTTTATTCGTCTCGCTCATATCCGAAAACTGCTCGATTAAACTCTGAAAATGGAGTTTCCCTCTTTTTATGAAAAACAATTCAATCGTTTTTTTCTCCGAGGATGCAAGATGAATAAATATCAGGTTATTTGAATTAATTGACATAGCCACGCTATACTTTCTTTCGAATAGCTTTTTGAGTTGCTGAATCTGAAATTTAAGCGTTTGAGCCTTCTCGAAGTCAAGAATTTCAGCAAAATGCTCCATCTTGCTTTCCAACTGTTTGATAATACCATCGGAAAATCCACTAAGAAAATATCTTACTCTTTCGAGTTCTTTTTTATATTCCTCGCTGGTTATGCCCAGGTTGCAGGGTGCGTCACACCGTTTAATATGAAAATAAAAACAGGCTCTGTTATCAGGGTGAGGATTAAATGGTTTCTCGCATTTTCTGATTTTAAATTGCTTTTCCATTGTCAGTAGAATCTCTTCAACGAGAGTTGGTGTCTGG
>Ga0172369_10007407_pt1 | contig 12739 bp, 18 predicted proteins | sample LakKiv25m_FD_114539 | JGI IMG/M metagenome (GOLD analysis project Ga0172369, IMG submission 114539) | Freshwater microbial communities from Kabuno Bay, South-Kivu, Congo - kab_022012_11.25m | ecosystem: Environmental > Aquatic > Freshwater > Lake | place: Democratic Republic of the Congo... | reverse complement strand
GGAGGAGGCATTTTCCCGGATTATTTTGTCAAAGATGACACAACTACCAGACTAACCCAAATTTTAAGAGCAAATGGATTTTTCCTGGAATTTTCGTATATTTATCTGAATAAATTCCGGGATGGAATCCAAAAAAAGTATGGTTCGGACTTTATTTCATTTAACAAGGATTTTGTTGTTGACCAAAATCTTTTGGGAGATTTCGAACAGTACTCAAGAAAAAAGAATGTGTGGAACGACAAAATGTTTGAAACTGATAAAAAAATAATAGAAGGCTATATCAAAGCTTTCATAAATTATTCACTCTGGGGAGACCCGGCATATTTTTATTCAATGACTCCTTTTGACAGACAAATACAAAAAGCTGTCGAGGTGATGCCTGAAGCAAAAAAATTCGTTAACAATTAATAATCGGAGAAATCATGAAAAGTTCCTACAAATCACTAATATTTTGGATTTTATCATTCATATTTATGCTAGCTTTTGCTATTTATCAGAGAACAACCGGACCGACCTACCCTGTTTCGGGAAAAATTCAGATAAATTCCCAGACCATTAAATACTCTCTACCCAGAACTCATGGCGGGGAGGGTGGTGAGTGGGTGAAACTCAATATACAAGACAAAACCATTACGGGAACAATAAAACTCAAGAGATTTAAAAGTAAAGACGAATGGAAGACTCTCGATTTAATTCGTGAAGGAGACGTTCTCAAAGCTGAATTGCCGCATCAGCAGCCAGCTGGAAAGGTTATCTATCAAATCGCTCTCAAAGGAAATGACGGAAAAAGCAATATGCTTTCGGCTGAACCTGTAATAATAAGATTTAAGGGAGAAGTGCCGTTGTATGCTTTGATTCCGCATATAGTTTTTATTTTCGGAGCAATGTGGTTTTCCACGAGAACAGGTCTTGAAGCAATCTTTAAAGGACCAAACACTTATGTTCTTGCTATGTGGACAACAATCTTTTTCTTCCTTTCCGGTTTGATATTGGGACCGATTGTTCAGAAATTTGCCTTTAATGCTTACTGGACTGGTTGGCCCTTCGGACATGATTTGACCGACAACAAAACACTTGGTGCATTAATCATGTGGCTTATAGCGCTTTGGCGTACAAAAAAGAATCCCGAATCAAGGGGATGGGTTATTGCTGCGGCTATAGTACTTATAACAATTTTCCTTATTCCACACAGCGTCTTGGGTTCGGAGATAGATTACACACAGAAGCCGTAAATTTATTTAACGCACGGCAGGAGTTTTTCCTGCCGTGTGTTAAATGAAACTTGATTTGAGGATTTACAAAAATGAAATTGGAATATTTTAAAGAAACTGATACATTATATATCGACATCAAAGATACACCGAGTGTTGAATCAAAAGAAATTTCAAGTGGAATTGTTCTTGATTTTGATATTGATGGAAATCTGACCGGTATCGAAATTGATAATGCAGGAACAGTAGCAATTGTAGAAAGTGATTTATACGGTTTATGAGTAGTTGAAATTAGTATAGAATCAGTAAATATCACCCCTTGTGTCAATATCCTGAATTATCAGTTTGTCATTTATTAAATCATAAAGAAAAATAATTCTATAATTCCCTAAACGTAATCGTTTATGGGGGTACCATTTTCGCTTAAGTGATTTAATGTCTAGTGTTTTATAGGGGATTACACCGTAGTCATTAATAGAATCATATAAAGTTTGAATCTTCCCTATAATTTTTTCTTTTGTTTTTACTTCAATTTTATTTAGAAATTTAAGTGAAGAATTACTGATTTCGACAGTCATTTTAAAAACCATTCAGTTATATCAACATATTCATTGTCAGAAGGTTTTTCCCCGTGGATTTTAATAATGTCTTCCATTTCTAAATCACTAACTTCAGGAATTGAAGAATTGTAAAACTTCAATCTTTCAGTTTTGATAGCATCAATAACAGATTCCTTTATTAATGACTTCAAGTTTTCTGTATCAATTTGTATTACTGGCATAGTATCAATTTAATATTTAAAAATGTTTCCAATATTTTTGACGTTTAATTGTTGATTTATTTTAAATTTCAGTATATTGTAAAGTAACCGATTTCGCACTGAATTTCAAAGAAAATTACATGCAATTCGTTAAAGATAGTTTGTCATCTTTGTATTTAAAGTAAATGAACTCTGCTAAGGAATTTGAGAGGAAAGTAAAGCAAATTGCTTCTAACCGGAAAGCACGTCACGATTTCGAAATCATTCAGACTTTCGAATGTGGTATAATGCTACAAGGAACTGAAGTTAAATCACTTAGAAAAGGAATGTGCAGTCTTGTGGATGCTTATGCAACTTTTCCTTCGCATGATTCTTACGAGCTTTTTCTTGTCAATTTCCACATTAGCCCTTATGAGCAGGGTAACATAAACAATCATGAACCCAGAAGACAACGGAAGTTACTTGTGAATCACAGGGAGGCAGTTAAACTCAAAACGGCAATTTCTGAAAAGGGCTTGACTCTTTTACCTTTATCTCTCTATTTTTCCGGTCCTTTCGTTAAGGTAGAGTTGGCTGTGGTACGTGCAAAAAAGAAATATGACAAAAGGGAAGCCGTCAAGGAAAGGGAAACTGAAAGAGACATCAAGCGTAATTACAAACATTGAAATAAATAAATAAGGAAATCATGTTCCCATCTCTAAAAGAACAGTTAGACGTTATCAAATCAGGGGTAATAGACTTGCTTCCCGAAGAAGAGCTTGTTCAAAAAATCGAACGCTCTCTGAAAACGGGTAAGCAAATGGTTATAAAATTGGGTTGCGACCCCAGCAGACCCGACCTTCATATCGGTCATGCCGTCGTTTTGCACAAACTAAGACAATTCCAGGATTTAGGACATAAAGCAATTTTAATTATAGGCGACTTTACCGCAATGATTGGAGACCCGTCCGGCAAATCAAAGACCAGACCCCCACTTACACTTGAAGAAACAAGAGTAAACGGACAGAGTTATTTGGAGCAGGCTACAAAGATTCTTTCCGAGGAGCGGCTTGAAGTTGTTTATAACTCTTCGTGGCTTGGCAAAATGTCATTCAGGGATGTAATCGAATTATCGTCGAAATATACCGTAGCCCAACTTCTTGAGCGTGATGATTTTACTAAAAGATTTACAGCCGGAATCCCGATTAGCGTTCATGAACTGCTTTATCCTTTGGCACAGGCGATGGATTCTGCTTTCATCGAATCCGACGTGGAACTCGGAGGGACTGACCAGAAATTCAATCTTATTGTCGGCAGAGAAATCCAGCGTGCTTATGGAAAAGAGCCGCAGGTAATTTTGACTATGCCAATACTCGAAGGAACAGACGGTATTGAGAAAATGAGCAAATCGTTGAATAATTACATACCTTTGACAGATCCTCCAAGAGAAATTTTCGGCAAAGTCATGTCAATTCCCGATAATCTTACTGTTCGCTATTTCCGCTATGCAGGACGAGCCGGAGAAAATGAAATTTCAGCAATGGCTAATGGTTTGGAAGACGGAACGGTTCATCCCAGAAATGCCAAGGTAGAAACTGCAAAAAGAATCGTGGCTATGTACCATTCCCAAGCTGATGCAGACGCAGCTTTCGAGGAATTTGAGAGAATTTTCGTGAAGAAGGATATTCCGGATGAGATTGAAGAAATGGTATTAGAACTTGAGAATCCCGAGCAAATTGTGGCTGATGTTCTCGTACTTTCCAAGATGTCTCCATCGAAGAACGAAGCCCGCAGGATGATACAGCAAGGTGGTGTTTATCTTGACGGGGAGCGAGTAAACGATGCTTTCCAAAAAGCTGATTTTTCTTCGAAGCGATTAATTAAATATGGCAAGAGGAACTTTAAATATATTTCAATTAATCAGTAAAGTATTAAAAAAAAATCGGTTTTGAAATAGTTTTTTTATGTTTATTCAATTAAAATCAATTTTAAGAATGATGCAATGACATACAGAATAATAATAGAAAAAGGAGAAGATTTCGGGTATATTTCCCATTGTCCTGCCATCCCTGGTTGTCATTCGCAGGGAAATACCATCGAAGAAGCTATTGAAAATATTAAGGATGCTATACGAGGATGTATAGAAGCGATGAATAACAAAATTTAATAAGAATAAATTAAAAATGAACGGAAAAATTGCATTAATCACAGGCGGTAACCGCGGTTTGGGTAAAAATATGGCACTGCGTCTCTCTGAAAAGGGAGTTGGCGTTATTATTACTTATAATACTCATCGGGAAGAATCTGAAGAAGTTGTCCGCGAAATCGAAAGCTCCGGTGGACAAGCAGCATCGCTCCAACTTGATGTGGGAACGATTAGTTCATTTGACGAATTTTTCGTAAATGTAAGTCAGATTCTACAATCAAAATGGAATTCCGATAAATTTGATTTTCTGGTTAATAATGCCGGGCATGGTGCAACAATTCCTTTTGAAAAAATGACTGAACCTGCCTTCGACAGAATGCTTAATGTGCATTTCAAAGGTGTTTACTTTCTCACTCAAAAAGCGTTACCGCTTATGAACGATGACGGAGGAATAATAAATATATCCAGCGGTACAACCCGTTTCAGTAATTTCGGCTATTCGGCTTATGCTTCGATGAAAGGAGCTATTGAAGTTTTCACAAAATATCTCGCAAAGGACTTGGGTCCGAGAGGAATAACCGCAAACGTCATAGCCCCGGGAGCAATAGAAACCGATTTTAACAATGCCGTAATTCGTAATAATCCTTACATCAAAGAAAATATTGCTTCCAGAACACCATTGGGCAGAGTAGGTCAAGCTGAGGACATTGGAGGGATAGTAACATTTTTATGTTCCGACGAAGCAAAATGGATTAACGGACAGAAAATCGAAGCAAATGGTGGGATTTCGGTCTGAGTATTTAGATTTTGAGTAAGACTGGTAATAATTTGGGTTTTTCTGCTTGTTTTATAGTGTTGTTATAAAGTCTAACCTTATACATTTTCTCTCATCATCCTGTTTTGGTGGTAATCTTCCAAATCTACGAAGTATTCTGTTTGTTCTTTTGCTTTACTTAAAGCTTCCCTATCCTCAATAACTTCGATTACTTCTCTGAAGTAATCATCGGAACGCATTTCTTCCCAAGTTTCTCTTGAAAATACTATCCTTTTTTTTGTTGCAGTCATCATAAAAATATTCCATTCTTGAATCAATTTAACAATTTAATAAAACGATAATTTTTCTGTAAAATTTCAATTTGTGTCAGAATTTAAAATATCTATAAATATTTTTCACTTAATTCAAAATATTTTTCTCATTCAAGTGTTTATTTTATTTCTTTATGACAATTTTTCTCCCAAATAAAGGTAAAAACAATTTAAATTTTACAAATAAATGAAACTTTATTTATAATACCGGAACTTACTAAAGATAATTTTAATTGTTCACATAAATTATTAATTTTTCGGAGTGGAGGTCATGATAAAACTTTTTGAAAAAACAACTTTCTTGTTTGTAATTCTTCTTTTGACGCAGTTCTGTTCTTTCTCTCAGGATAAACTGATTGAACTATTGAATGGCGAACTTAAAAGAGAAACCTCAATTTTGCAAAAGCAGGAAGCCCCACCTTATTACATTTCTTATCGTGTGTCTGACATCAAATCGTTGGGCGCTGAAGCATCTTTCGGCAATATTGTCGAGCAAAATGATGAGCACAGACGAGTATTGACCGTTAGAGTGCGTGTCGGTTCTTACGATTTGGATAATTCACATGAAATTCGCGGCGACCAGTTTGATTTTTTAGATGGGATGCCGTCAATGATTAAGTTTCCCATCGAAGATAATCCCGATGCCGTAAAGCAAACTCTTTGGAATGCAACACACAGCGAGTATAATAAAGCCGTTGAAAAATTCTCAAAAGTTAAAGCCAATGTAGCGGTTAAAGTTGCAGCCGAAGATTCTTCCGCTGATTTTTCCAAAAATCTCAAAGTGGTTGAATATTTGGAAGAGCCGATTAATCCGGCTGATTATAAGTTTGACCTGGAAGCATGGAAAGAAAAAGTAAAAAAATATTCTTCAGTGTTTCTCAAAGATAAGAACATCTATGAAGGTTCCGCTTCAATCCACTTTTTCAACCAGAGAAAATATTATGTTTCCACTGAAGGAACAAAGATAGCAGAAAACTATGTCGGAGCAAGGCTTTTTATAAGTGCAGTAATCAAATCTGACGATGGAATGGAGCTACCACTATACAGGTCTTACTTTGCTTACAAACCGGACAATTTGCCAACAGATGCTCAAGTGCTTGCCGATGCCGAAGAAATGGTTACCAAGCTCGTTAAGCTTAGAACTGCTCCCGTAGTTGACCCATTCCAGGGTCCGGCAATTCTTTCCGGTAGGTCGGCAGGTGTTTTCTTCCATGAGATATTCGGACATCGTGTGGAAGGTCATCGCCAGAAAAGTGAAAACGAAGGTCAGACTTTTAAGAAAAAAGTCGGTGAACTCATTCTACCGGAACATATGACTGTTTCCTGCGACCCGTCAGTCAAACATCTTTCCGGTTTCGACCTGAACGGCTATTATAAATATGATGAAGAAGGAGTTGAGGGTTCCAAAGTGACAATCGTTGACAAGGGAATTATGAGAGACTTCCTTATGTCAAGAAGTCCTATTGCCAATTTTTATTCTTCAAACGGACACGGCAGGGCTCAGGAAGGCTATCAGCCAGTTTCAAGACAGTCAAACCTAATCGTCTCCACTTCCAAACCAATGAATAAAGAGCAATTACGTAAAAAACTAATTGATGAATGTAAAAAGCAGAATAAGGAATTCGGCTATTACTTCGAAGATATAACGGGTGGTTTTACAATGACCGGCAGAACTATTCCAAATGCTTTCAATGTTATGCCTACCGAAGTTTACAAAGTGTTCGTTGATGGCAGACCGGATGAACTTGTTCGTGGAGTTGACCTTGTCGGGACTCCTTTGGCTATGTTTTCGAATATCTCCGATTGCGGTGACCAATATGATGTTTTCAACGGTACTTGCGGAGCAGAATCCGGCGGTGTACCTGTTAGCTGCGGCTCACCGGCTATTTTCGTCAAACAAATAGAAGTGCAGAAAAAGTCAAAATCGCAGGAAAAACCACCGATTTTATCGAGACCGGATACAGAGAAGGGAACGCCGTGACCAATTGGGAATTGGGAATTGGGAATTGGGAATTTTAAGAAATATTGCGTAGCAATTAAATTTGGGTAGAAAAACAGAATCTTGGGGTTAATTGTCGCATCAGTGGGACATTAATCAGTGATTGAAAATTGATTTTGAAAAAGATAATTATTGCGTAGCAATTAAATTTTAGTAGAAGATTAAGATTTCCAGATTTTTTATTGCGTAGCAATTAAATTTTGGTAGAAAATACAATATCCCGAATTTTATTATCGCATAGCGATTAAATTATTAAAGAACTTTCTTGACATTATCATTTAAAATTGAAAGATTTTATGGCGAATACATACACTCAGATTTTTATTCATGTCATCTTTGCGGTAAAAGGTAGAATGAATCTTATACCAAAAGATAAAAAAGATGAAATGTATGGTTATATCGGTGGAATTGTCAACAATAAAAGCCACAAGTTGTATGTTGTTAATGGTATGCCCGACCACGTTCATTTGTTATTTGGTTTTAATCCCAGTGAATCGTTATCGGATTTGGTAAAAGAAATTAAAAGGAATTCTTCAAAATTTATCAATGAAAATAAATGGTTTGTAGGAAAATTTGAATGGCAGCACGGATATGGTGCTTTTTCTTGTTCAAAATCTCATGTTGATAAAGTTTTCAATTATATACGAAATCAGGAAGAACATCATAAGAAAACAACTTTTCGAGAAGAGTATATTGCTTTTTTGAAAAAATATGAAGTTGAATATGACGAAAGGTATATTTTTGAAGACGTTTAGAGAATTTAATCGCTATGCGATAATAGCATCAGGGTGGTTTACAAAGCTACCAAAATTTAATCGCTATGCGATATTTAATTCTCAAATTGTTTTATAAAGTCAAATAAATTCACTCAAACAATAGGATTTATAATGGTTGAAGAAAATAATGTTAATGAAGCAACGGTTGAGCAGGAGCAAATTCCTTATACTTCAAAATTTATAAATTACAAGATCAAAGTCGGTGGATGGTTGCTGGTTTTCTGCATTGGAATCACGATTGTCAGTCCAATCTTTTACCTCAAAAATATTTATGATGTTATTACTCTGCCTGATTATCTGTCGGAATTAAGAAATTACTTTATGGTTGACGGCTTTGTCGGACTCGCCCTTGCCTTTTATAGCTTTTATGTCGGATTTCGCTTGTTCAAATTGAATCCTAAGGCAGTAAATGAAGTGAAACTTCTTTTAAGTGTCATGCTGGCTGTTGCAGTAATTTCATTATTTATTCCTTATATAATGGGTGTCCAAGATATTCATAAGGAAACAATCTTAAAGGAGGGAATAATTGATTTAATAAGGAAAGGTATTTTTGTTTTAATATGGTCTTTATACTTTGCTAAATCACGGAGAGTCAAGCAAACGTATAATCTTGAATAAGAATTTTTTTAATAAATTAGGAGAATTGGTTATGAAACGAATTAAAATTGTATTGTTGACTTTAGTAATACTTGCGTCTTCGGCTTATGCCCAAAGTACGCAGGAGACAATCAAAAAAGCAATGAAAGACGAGATGAATAGAAGTGTTGCCAAACTTTCACTCGAAAATCTTAAAAAGCCGTTTTTTATAAGCTATACCGTTGTTGATTCAAAAATGCTCAGCATCAAGGCTTCCTTAGGTGGAATTGTCAGTTCAACTGACGAACCATCAAGAACGTCAAATGTCAGAGTCCTTGTCGGAGACTACAACCTCGATAACGAAAATTTCATTGATATGGGCTCCGGTAGTTTCACATTTTCTTCATACAGCGACCGGCAGCAAATACCTCTTGATGACGACTATTTCGGAATCCGCCGTACACTCTGGCTCGCTACTGACGAAAAATACAAAGCGGCAGCCGAATCAATCGAAGCTAAACTAACATCAATGAAGCAGCAGAATCTTTCTTCCGAGGATTCACTGCCCGATTTCTGTAAAGTTAAAGTAACAAATCTAACAATCGCACTCAAAAGACAATTTACTTACGACAAAGCCAAATGGGAAGCCATCGCCAAAGAATTATCTCAAATTATGAAGGATTATAAAGATATCTTTTCCTCTTCGGTAACCATTAACTTTTTTACTTCAAATGTCTATTTCGTAAATTCCGAAGGAACTGAAACCGTTCAGCCCTTCACTATCGCCGCCGTTCAGGTAAATGCCGGCACTATGGCTGACGACGGTGAACCTTTAAATGACCATGTCCTTTATTACGAACTTAATCCCGACGACTTGCCGGCAGTTGACGCTATGAAAACAGATATCAAAGCAATGGCTGACAATCTCGCAGCATTGCGGAAGGCACCTGTTTTTGACGAATCTTATTCCGGTCCGGTTCTCTTCGAAGGTCAGGCATCCGCGGAATTATTCGCTCAAAGAGTTTTGAACGAAAATGGAGGTCTAATTTCATCAAGAAAAGGAATTTATTCCAATCCTCAAATTCTTATGTTTATGAGTCAGTCAAAAGACAAATCACTCGATGATAAAATAGATAAAAAAGTCGTTTCAAATCTACTTACAATCAAAGCAACTCCGAAATTAAAGCAATTCGACGGGAAAAATCTTATTGGCAGTTATGATGTGGATGCTGAAGGTGTTGCTCCCGAGAGCGAACTTATGCTTATTGAAAAAGGTATTTTGAAAACCATGCTGAACGGTAGAACGCCTAACCAGAATGTTAAGCAAAGCAACGGGCACTACGGCTATAAATTTGTCGGACCATTGCTTATGCCCGGCGTCGGTCCAACGGTCATAACAGTTACAGCTTCGGAAACAGTCAGTGACAAAGAACTCAAGAAAAAGCTGCTCGAAAAAGCTAAAGAAGAAGGCTTGAAATATGCTTACACAGTAAGTAAGCTGAAATGCTCAAATTCCGGTGCGAGCGAAGGTTTCAGCGTTTTTTCGATTATGTCAATGGCTGGAGATATGGGAAAAAAAGGCGGACTCTCGAAGCCCATTACAATGACAAGAATAAATGTGGAGACCGGTAAAGAAGAAACTGTCAGAGCAGGAAACATCAGTGGACTGACAATCGCCTCCCTAAAGAAACTCTTAGGCATATCTGACAGGCAGTTCGTTTACAACACTCTCCATTCCGACAAAGGCGGAGGCGGGATAAGCAGCATCTTCTCCTTTGCGATAGGAATCGGCGGAGATGGAGGCGGAATCAGCGGTAAACCGGCATCATTTATAGTTCCTTCGTCCATTCTCGTCGAGGAATTGGATATTCAAAAGGATAAACGTGCAATAACTTCAAAGCTACCGGTAGTGGATAATCCTGTAGGGAGATAAAAAGATGATATTTGTAAAGAGGTTTCGGTGCATCCGAAACCTCTTTGGTATTCTAATGATTTAGTAAAATTGATTTAATAATATTTCTTCAAATCCCCCCTCTTTCTCCCCCTTCAGTCCGCTGGGGTCTTTCCACTTCAGCGGGGAATTGAAAGCATAGTGATAAGGGCTGTGCTGTGGGTACATTTCTTAAAGCGGGTCTGGTGAAAGAAAGCGTCCCAAATGCGGGTCTTACATCCTTGCACCCAACGAGAAGTAGCGGGATTCGTCGTCCTGCTGATTTCCGATAAAGTTTTTCGCTACTTTGTTTGTTTCTTTCATAAGCTTTTTAACTTTAAAAAAGCAAATTTAAGAAATTCATCGTGTTTATCAAAATTTCCCTCTTTCTCTCCTTTCAGTCCGCTGGGGTCTTATTGATTAATTTTTAAAAGATAATTGTACTTTTAAAAGAAAGGATAAAAAAATTTTAAATTGTTTGTTTCGTTTCTATAAAAGTATAAAATAACTTACGAACAACAATTAAAAGGTATATATGCTTACTATGTCAAAATTCAAGCCTGCCTTTATATACAGGGATAATAAAGCCGTTGCCGCAATAATTGATATTGACGTTTTCGATGAAATTATCGAAAAATTAGAAGACGAGGAGGATATTGCCTATCTCAAATCTGCAAGAAAGGAAACTTTGAACTATCGTAAGTTCACGGACTACCTTTCGGAGCGCCGGAATGTATGAAATATTCATTGAGAGGGAGGGTTGACGAGGGTGAAGAACAGCAATATCTAATAGAGTTAAGTAAAATAAATAATTCATCAAAACGATTATACAAATTTAAAATCATAGGTGAGAAAATGTCTTACGCCGAATTAATAGATGAAATCTTGTCGCTTCCGACTGATGAAAAGAAAGATTTGAAGAACCTTCTTGACAAGTATTTAATCGAAGAAAGAAGGAATGAAATTCTAAAGAATCATCTGGATGCCATCGAAATGGTAAAAAAAGGCGATTTGAAGTTCTCAAGCGATACTGATGAATTAATGCAAATGCTTGAATTGAAATGATTGAAATTACTTTCTACCCGGCTTTCGTCAAATCTTACCAAAAGAAAACCAAATATAATCCCACTCTTGCTAAGAATTTTATGGAAAAAATTGATATTTTCAAAGAAAATCCTTTCGATAACAGATTAAAAACACACAAACTATCAGGCAATTTAAAGGAATTATACAGTTTTTCGATCGATTATTATCATAGAATTATCTTTTCGTTTTATGAAACAGATAAGGTAATTTTTGAATATTTCGGTTCTCATGACGATGTCTATTAATCCCACTTCAGCGGGGAATTGAAAGCATAGTGGTAAGCGATTTAATATCTAAAAAAGCAAATTTAAGAAATTCAACGTGTTTAACATTTATTTTGTTAGAAATATTTCCTTAGACAAGCCCGATTGACGAATAATTGATTGCAAAGTTCCTGTTTTCAATTCTGGATGATTAGGTACGGGAATTGTTAAAGTTGTGTCATCTAATTTTTTTTGCAAAACGATATGACTACCTTTTTGTCTGATTTCACGAAAACCGTATTTTTGCAGAATATTGCTAACATCCTTACCCGATAGCGTACGCAGCTTTCCCAAAATCCACCTCTAATGGAGAAACAAAGACTTCGTAATGCAATCGTTGAGCTATTTCCTGTTCGGAGGCATCTTCGAAAAACAGTTCAACAGCTTCTTTCAAATTTGATTTTGCTTCTTCAACTGTGTAACCCTGGCTTACGACATCGAGTTCAGGACATAACGCCACGAACATATCATCTTCTTTTTCAATTATCGCTGTAAAATATGGTTTCATGATTATCCAGTCTGAAAATTATTTTGAATATTAAATTTTAGACGTATTTCTATTTCAAAATATTTTCTCAAGTCCACTTTCCAAATCAGCGGAGAATTGAAAGCGTAGTGGTACGGGCTGTGCTGCGGGCACGACTCAAACGCTATTTTATGTGAACTCTTTAAAATCGAAATTTTATTACTCCTCTTTTTCATAATAATCAATTTCATCAATTCTCCAATCTTTATTGTTGTTTTCATCGGTAAAATCAATATAAAAGAATTTTGTTGTATCTTTTCTGCTTCTTAACTTAATTATGTGAATTTTATATAAAAATTCACTACTGTCCGATAAAAATAAATAAAACAGAAAAAAATCCGCTAAGTAACTGAAAAACAAAATTACATAAAATAGTTTTCAAAAGCAAGCCCCCACCTTTT
>Ga0172369_10007402_pt1 | contig 12749 bp, 14 predicted proteins | sample LakKiv25m_FD_114539 | JGI IMG/M metagenome (GOLD analysis project Ga0172369, IMG submission 114539) | Freshwater microbial communities from Kabuno Bay, South-Kivu, Congo - kab_022012_11.25m | ecosystem: Environmental > Aquatic > Freshwater > Lake | place: Democratic Republic of the Congo... | reverse complement strand
TTGAACTAAATCTTAACTTTGAGTTTTTTAACCTGATATGCGAAAATATTTTTATGTGGGAAAAGAAAGGATGGAAAAGTTTACCAGTAATCCCCTCGTCCCCGAAGCAAACAAGGTTATTTTATTTATTGTTTAATTCCTTGGTTCAACTTACGGAAATATCTAAATCAATGTCAAATGAAATTTTTATTCACTTGCTTACAAATAGCGCCGGCATATTGCGGCACAAAATTATTACATTAGTTAATTCAAAAGTAAAAATGTTTTTACAATTTTATTACTTCATAAATTTAAGTTGCGATTCCGGATTCAAGTGAGGTGCTTCAATATCTTTAAAATAATTTACAGTGCCAACTTTCAACTCAACAGTTGAAGCATCATCGCAAACGATTAAACTTTTAGGATGAAGCTGCATAGCGCTAACCGTCCACATATGGTTTACACCTTCTTCAACTACTTTTGCAAGCGCACGGGCTTTTGCATGTCCGCTGATAACCAACAATATTTCTTTTGCATCGAGAACAGTTTTTACTCCAACTGTTAAAGCTGTTTTCGGAACTTTGTTTACATCGTTGTCAAAGAATCTTGAATTGGCAATAATAGTATCCATGGTAAGTGTTTTAACTCTCGTCAATGAACCGAGAGAAGAACCGGGTTCATTAAAAGCAATGTGTCCATCAGGACCAATCCCGCCGATAAATAAATTTATGCCGCCGCTTTTTTCAATTTTCTTTTCGTAAGCGAGACATTCTTTTTCCAAATCTTTTGCATTGCCGTTTAAGATGTTGATATATTTTTTATCAATATCAATATGATTGAAAAAATTATGGAACATAAAGTAATGATAACTTTGCGGATGATTTTCTGCCAAACCAACGTACTCATCCATATTAAAAGTTGTAACATGTTGGAATGAAACAACTCCTTTTTTATTTAACTTTATTAATTCTTTATAAAGCCCAAGCGGGGAAGAGCCGGTGGGAAGACCGAGTACGAATCTTTTTTTTGCGGTTGGCTGAAATTCAAGAATTTTTGCGGCAACATAGTTTGCAGCCCATTGTGAAGCTGTTTCGTACGAAGGTTGAATGATAAGTCTCATGGTAATCTCCTTTATTGTTACAATTAATTTTCATCAAAAAGCATTTCGCATCCTTGCGGAATTTCCGGCTTTACCAACAACGTATCTTCACGAAGCATTGCTACTTGTCCGGCATCCATTCCTTTTCTTTTTACAACAAATTTTTTTAACGCATAAGAAACCGGTGCGAGACCGGCAGTTTTTGCTTTGCTATAGAACGCAGCTAATTGCGCCGCTTTTTTTAAGATCGGTTTAGGAACGGCTTCCTTCGTGTTTTCAACTCGCAAGACAACATGAGAACCGGAAACACTTCTCGCATGAAACCAAAAATCATTTTGCTTTGCAAATTTAGTTGTAAGCAGATCGTTGTTTTTGCTGTCTTTGCCAACATAAACTTTATAAAATCCATCGATAAGAAATTGTTTGAAATGTACTTTTTGTGTGTCGTTATTTTGGATGTCGTTTTTCAAATGAAGAGCTTTCGTAAATTCTTTTAAGTCTTTCAGTGTGGATATTCCCGCTAACAGATTTTGCTTTTTCGCTACATCATCTTTTCTGGCGGATAATTGAACCAACTCGGTCTTTGCGCGAACGAAAAAACTTTTTTCAGATTTCGCTTTACTAAAATAATAATTAACGTTCTCATTTGGTGCAAGATTTACTTTTAAAATGATTTTTTCTCTTTCGCTGTTGTGATAAATATTGGCTATCTCGATTTCCGTCATTCCCTTTGAGAAAGCATGAAGATTGACTAAAAGAAGATTTGCATATTCTGAATAGAGAGATTCTTTAGAACCTTCCTCCATCTTTTTATTAATCATGGTCAGTTTATTATTGATGTACAAATCTTCTTTTTCCAGCGCTTTGGCGGCGCGCTGATAAAGTGAATGAAACTCGCCATACTGTAATTGTGCTAATAAGAACTCACGGATGGCTTCCCCGCAGTTGGAAAAAACTTTGTCCTTCCGCAGCTTAAATGATGTCAAAAAAGTTTCCGGCAAAATTGAAAATGTTTTTAATTCTTCATCAAAAAAAAGCGCCGGATTTGAATTTTGAATTTCATGAAGAACTTCTCCCAGCATTTCAATTGACCGGATTGAATTTCCCGCTATTCTTAAAAGAATTTCCGGCATGATCTTTTTGCCAAAGAAGGGATACTGTTTTTTAAAGTTAGAGTCGGTAACTTCCAATCCCACCTCATTTCTATGGATGAAAGAATCGGCAAATTCAATTCCATTCAACTCGGCGGTAATTTTTTCTATGTGAACCGGATCAATTGATTTAAAAATTCAACCTCTCCATTTTTCGAAACTACAATTGCATTTGTCTCTTTCCCTCTAAATAACAGATAAAGATAATTTTCTTCAAAAATAAATTTGATGATTCTCTCAAATTTTGCTATTTGAATGTTCTGTAATTGGGCGCCATGTAGTTTATCAAAAAAGGAGCTTGTGTTTTTCTTTGCACGCCGGAAAGAATCTCTCTTTTGCAAATAGGGAAGTTGAGAACCGGTGTGGAATTCCAAAAATATTTCTTCACTATTGCGTAAAAACGAAAGCAGAATTTTATTCTTATCCTGAGAAAAAGCGCTTAAAAACTTGCTTCCGGTCAATTCAATCCGCAATTCCGCAGCAAAGCGGGTTAAGAAAAAATAATTATTTATCATTACAGCCAAACAAAACTTAAATCTCCTTTTAGACTTGCGGCAATTTCTTTATCTTACACAAAAATAAATAAAAACTTTTACTTAAAATAAAGAATACGAAAAAGGAGCAATGCACGTGAATCTTTCTGCCAGCCTGCAAAAAATCAAGTCCGGTTTTCAGTCGTCGTTCTGGGTTGCAAATATTATGGAGTTGTTCGAGCGTTTGGCGTATTATGGTCAAGCGACTATTTTGAGTTTGTTTTTACGCGATCATTTAAAATTTAGTGAAGTAGAAGCGGGACAGCTTTCGTCAATTTTCGGAGGACTAATTTATCTCCTCCCAATTTTTGCCGGCGCTTTGGCAGATAAATTTGGATTCAAAAAAGCATTTTCGTTTGCTTTCTTTGTGCTGGCAATCGGTTATTTTTTAATCGGTTCAACGGGAATGGAATTTTTTGCTTCGTTCTATCCGCAGCAACATCTCTACTTGCTGTTATCGGTTATTTTAATTTTTACAGCAATCGGCGGTTCATTTATTAAACCGAGCGTACTTGGTACCGTTGCGTTATCTTCAAGTGCAGAAACAAAATCTCTCGGATACGCAATCTATTATTGGCTTGTTAATATTGGGGCGGCGCTGGGTCCCCTGTTGGCATTTTTTGTAAGAGATTTAATCGGAATTCAGTTTGTTTACATCGTTTCAGCGGTAAGCTGTACTTTAATGTTCGTTGCAACTCTTATCTTTTATAAAGAGCCGGAAGCAAATCTTAACAAAAAAAGTGATGGACTTCTCGTCATCCTTAAAAATTTATTTATCGTTGTAAAGAATTTTAAGTTCATGATCTTCCTCCTTATTTTTTCTTTATACTGGTTAGTCTTCTGGCAGGAATTTATCGTCCTTCCGTTTTATGTTGCCGATTATATTTCAAAAGATGCACCGGTTGAAATTATTATTTCCATTGGCGCCTGGACTATCATCCTTTTTCAAATTCCGGTAAACCGATTGACAAAACATATCCCAACTCATCAGGCGATTGTTTTCGGTTTTATTTTGGCTGCTTTGAGCTGGCTTTTTATGTACTTCATGCTTCCTTTAACTCAAGGGCACGCAATCTCATTATGGATTTTCGGCAAACAAGACCTTGCTATTCCGGTTCTTGCGTTTGGAATTTTTCTCTTTTCTATCGGCGAACAAACTCAGGCTCCACGATTTTATGAATACATCGCCGATCTTGCACCGCAAGGGCAGGCGGCGTTGTTTCAAGGATTTGCTTTTCTGCCAATAGCAATCGCTTGGGGATTTGGTGGAACCATCGGAGGAATGCTGTACTATAATTTTGCTAAAGTTGCTAAAAATCCCGGACTTGTTTTCCTTACTATTTTTGGTATTGGAGCTGTGGCTACGCTTCTGATGATTGGTTACAATTTTATTTTCAGAAAGTCGTCAAATGGATGATCTGTTTTTGTTAGACTTTTGATGAATTGATATATTTGCAGTGATGAATAATTTATTACAAAATCCCAAAGTAAAAAAACTCCTTTATTTTTTAGGCGGACTCGTTGTCGCCTTCATCTTATTTAATTATTTGCTCATGCCATGGTTTGTCTATTCTGCCGAAGTGCAGGTTCCGAAAGTTGTAAATCTGCCGCAGGAAACAGCAATTAAACTTTTAGACGACGCCGGTTTAGTGCCGGTTATTGGCGACACTTCCTATGTTGAAAATGGTTTTGAGAAGAACACAATCATACTTCAAAAACCGTACGCCGGAGAAACGGTAAAAAAAGGAAGAAGAATATTTATGGTGCTCAGCGGCGGTGAACCAACTACCACCGTTCCGTCAATACAAGGAAAGTCTATCACCAACGCACGCTTTGCGCTGGAAAGAGTCGGTTTGAAACTTGGCGATATTTCTGAAGTTGCTTCGGATAATCCAAAAGATATTATTATTGCCCAGCAATTTGTTGCCGGAGTAAAATTGAAAAAGGGGACTTTGATTAGCGTAAGTATTAGCGCGGGACAAACGGAAGGCGCTATTGAAATTCCTAATTTGATCGGTAAATCATTAAACGAAGCGGAAAAAATTCTTAATGAAAATTTCCTAAAAGTTGGAAAGCTTAATTATCAGCCGTCGTTTGATCTGTTGCCGAATACAGTTAAAGACCAATATCCAAGCCCCGGAAGCCATTTGAATCAAGGGGATGCCGTCGATCTTTTTATCACTAAAAATGTTGACACAAAAGAAGAAATTAACACGAGAGACCAATGAGATATTTAGCACCTTCAATATTGTCGGCAGATTTTTCTATGCTCTCGCAGCAAATTAGAGCCGTAGAACTTGGAGGTGCTGATTTGATTCACTGTGATGTAATGGATGGACATTTTGTGCCGAACTTAACCATCGGACCGCTGATTGTTGAAGCCGCGAAACGCTGTACCAAACTTCCGCTTGATGTTCATTTGATGATTACTTCTCCCGATTCTTTAATTCCCGAATTTGCCAAAGTCGGCGCAAATTACATCACCGTACATCAGGAAGCGGTTCCGCATCTCCATCGAACAATTCAACTTATTAAATCTTTTAATTGCAAAGCCGGTGTAGCTGTTAATCCCGCAACGCCTATTTCCACATTATCAAATATTTTAGATGAAGTTGATCTGGTTCTTGTCATGTCGGTAAATCCGGGATTTGGCGGACAAAAATTTATCGCTTCCTCATTGAAAAAAATTGAAGAACTACACCAGCTCCGCACGCAGCATGAATACACGTATCAAATTGAAATTGACGGCGGTGTAAACAAAAATACCGTTCAAAAAATAAAAGATGCAGGTTGCGATATTTTTGTTGCCGGTTCTTCCATCTTCCATGCCGAAAGTATTTCGGCAGCCACTACAGAATTGAAAAATTCACTTCTATGAAATCGTTTAAGGAAAAAAAATGAGTTACGCATTAGTTGGAGGAAAAATTGTCACACCTTTTCGAATTGTAAACAACGGCGTCATCGTTTTTGAAGATGGGGTGATTCACGAATTAGGAAAAGCGCGGGACGTAAAAATTCCCGATAACTGCGAAGTAATTGATATTAGCGGGCATACCATCACTCCCGGTTTTGTGGATCTGCTCGTTCACGGCGGAGGCGGTTTCGGTTTTGCCGATGCCAATGATGAAAGCATTGAACAAGTAAGTAATTATTTTTTGCGTAACGGTTCAACCACAACGCTTGCTTCTTTATTCGCAAAGCCTTATCAGCAGCTGCTTGATGATCTGAACCGGGTTGCAACATATATTCTTGATCATTCCGATTCGAATATTTATGGCATTCACATGGAAGGTCCGTATTTGAATAAAGGATTGAAAGGAGCCATGAACGAAAGTTATTTGTGGGAACCAACGGTTGAATCATGGGAGGCAATGTGGGAAGCTTCCAAAGGATTGATCAAAATTATGACCATCGCACCGGAACTGCCCGGAGCTATTCAAGTAATGCGTGCTGCGGCTAAAAGAGGTGTGGTGCTTTCTATCGGTCATTCTATGGCAACGTATGACGAAATTGAATTGGCAATTGATAACGGCGCGGCTCACGTTACACACATATTTAACGCGATGAAACCGTTTCACCATAGAGACGGCGGAGTAATTCTCGGCGCGTTATTGCGCAATGAATTGAAGATAGAATTGATCGCCGATAAACTTCACGTGCATCCTGCAGTAATGGAGCTTCTCTTAAAATTAAAAGGGGCAAGCGGAATTATTCTTATTACTGATTCAATCCGCGCCGGAGGAATGCATGAAGGTGAATATGAATTTGCCGATCAAAAAATCTTTTTAAAAGATCAAAAAGCATTTTTGCCGGATGGAACTCTTGCCGGAAGCACGTTAACACTAAACAAAGCAATTAAAAATTTAGTTGAAACCGCAAATACGAAGTTAACCGACGCAGTTCGCATGGCTTCATTGAACGGCGCGAAGGTACTTAATATTGAAAACCGCAAAGGTATTTTAGCCGTCGGGAAAGATGCCGATATGGTTGTTATGAACGATCAGTATGATGTAGTAATGACTATTCTGAATGGAAAAATTGTTTATCAGAGAAAATTGGAAAGCAAGTAGATTTCTTCTTTCCGGAAAGAAACATTGAGAAAGTATAAATTCGGAAATAAATCCCTCGATTTTTCTAAACCTATTTTTATGGGAATCCTAAATGTTACGCCCGATTCTTTTTCCGACGGAGGAGAATTTCTGCAAACGAATGACGCCGTGCAACATGGTTTACGCTTAGCTGCTCATGGCGCTGATATTATTGATGTTGGAGGTGAATCCACGCGTCCCGGTGCAGATACGGTTTCAATTGAAGAAGAAATTTCGAGAACGATTCCGGTTATAAATGGCTTATTAAAAAAGAATCCAAGCCTTCTAATTTCAATAGATACGAGAAAAAGCGAAGTTGCCGGGGCAGCGTTGAAAGCGGGCGCTGTGATGGTGAATGATATTAGCGGCGGAACATTCGATGAAATGATTTTCAAAACGGCGGCTTCGCATAAAGCTGGTTTTGTAATTATGCACAGCAAGGGAAATCCCAAAACCATGCAGCTTAATCCAAATTATAAAAATATTACTAAAGAGATAATTCGTTTCTTGCAAAAACAAATTGACGTTGCTCGCAAGTACAACGTAAAAAAAATCATCGTTGATCCGGGAATTGGATTTGGCAAAACGGTTGAACACAATTTTACAATCATTAATCATTTAAAAGATTTTACTTGTTTAGGTTATCCGGTTCTCATCGGACTTTCGAGAAAATCATTTATTGGAAAGACGTTAAATTTAGAACCGGCGGAACGGGATGCTGCAACAGCGGCTCTGGAAGCGGTTGCAATTAACAACGGCGCTGCAATTATTCGAACGCATAATATGCTGCTCGGATCGCAGACAAAAAAACTTATGACGGCATTACGGTATGTTTGAAATTTTCAAGATAGGATTTATCTCCGTATCATTTTCCGATATCATCGATATTGCGATCGTCGGTACGATCATTTACAAACTCTACACTCTTTTAAAAGGAACAATAGCTTCTCAAATCTTTTTGGGATTGATGCTGGTTTTTTTACTCTCTTTTTTATCACAAATATTAAATCTTAGAGCGGTTAACTGGCTCTTAAAATTCATCACAGAAATTTGGATTATCGCATTCATCATTCTTTTCCAACCGGAAATAAGAAGAATATTGATGTTACTGGCGCGAAGCCCGCTTTTGCGATTTGGACAAAAAGGAGAGACGCAGGAAGTTGCCGGTATTATATCCGATGCTGCATTTGAACTTTCGCAGTTTCAGCATGGCGCTTTAATTGTTGTTGTAAAAGCAAAAGGAATTAGAGGTATTTCAGAGACCGGTGATTTGCTCAATGCAGTTTTGTCCAAAGACTTATTGCGATCAATCTTTTTTCCGCGGGCGCCGCTGCATGACGGTGCGGTAATTGTAAAAGGAAATATTATTGAAGCTGCGCGCTGTACACTTCCGCTAACATCAACTACCACGCTAAACGGCGAAACTTTGGGGATGCGTCATCGTGCAGGATTGGGCATCTCAGAGCAGGCTGATGTTATCTGTGTTATTGTATCGGAAGAAACCGGAAGCATCTCAATTGCCGAGAATGGCATTTTAACACGAGGTCTTGCAAAAGAAGTTCTGCGTAAAAAATTGATGGCAACAGCCTCTCCAGCTACAAAAGTTATAACCATAAAGTCAATCATTGGAAAATTTATCAACCGATAATTTTTTAGTCTCCGCGATTATTCCGTTTTATAATCCGGAGAATATTTTTGAAAAAGTTATTGAAGATGTATTGCCTTTTGTTGATCACCTTATTTTGGTGAATGACGGTTCCACCGATGAAGTTCATCATTTAATAAAACAGAGTGACAAAATTCATCTCTTCACTTTTGAAAAAAATTCCGGGAAAGGCGCGGCGTTAAAGAAAGGTTTTGAAGAAGCAATAAATCTTGGAAGCAACTACGTCATTACACTCGATTCTGATTATCAGCATGAGCCAAAATTTATTCCTCAATTTATCGAAGCATTAAAATCATCCCGGTTTGTAATTGGAAAGAGAACAATTTCTTTTTCGTGCATGCCGTTCATGCGCGTATTAAGCAACACGATCACCTCCAAAATTCTATCATTTAAAACGAAGCAAAAAATATTTGATAGCCAATCGGGTTACCGCGGATTTGATTGCGAAATTATTCCTTCGATCTTGCCGGAAAGCATCGGATTTGAAGCCGAAAGTGAAATGATTTTACTTGCAGCAAAAAATGGAATTTCAATTTCTTTTATAGATATTTCAACAAGATACGACAACGGGCGAAGCGCAATAAAAGCGTTTAATTCAATTACAAGTTTTCTAAAAGTTATTATGAAACATTAAAAGGAGTAAGGTTATGAAACTTAAATATTTGTCTCATTCTGCTTTTCAAATTATTACCGAAGAAGGTTTACGTCTTCTCATCGATCCTTTTGTAGATGGAAATCCAAATTCACCGGTAAAGTCTGATGAATTGTATGCGGATTTTATTGTGCTGACACATGCTCACGAGGACCACCTTGGCGATGCGAGAAAGATTGCGAGAATTTTCAACTCACAAATTATCTGCGTAAATGAATTGGGAATAATTCTCAGCCGTGAAGGTTTTAACACTCATAAAATGCACATCGGCGGAAGCCACGAATTTCCTTTCGGCAAACTTAAGTTTACCATCGCGCATCACGGTTCATCAACTGATAAAATGCAGTACGCCGGCGAGCCTGCGGGAGTTCTTCTTTTTATTGAAGAAAAAATAATTTACCACACCGGCGATACGGGACTTTTTTTAGATATGAAACTCATTGGTGAACTGAATAAAATTGATTATATGCTTCTTCCGATAGGCGATAACTTTACGATGGGAATTGATGATGCCGTTAAAGCTGTTGAATTTGTAAATCCGAAAGTCGCAATCCCCATGCACTACAACACGTTTCCTATTATCACCGCCGATCCGAATGAATTTAAAGAAAAAGTTGAACAGGTTGGTAAGCGATGTATCGTACTGGATTTCGGCGAAGAAATCATCATTAATTAACACAAAAATAATTTCCAATATCACCTCTTTTTGTGTAACTTTGAAAGTAAAAGAAGTTTTTTCAGAAGTACAAATACAGGCTTTATGGGCAAAATAATAACAGTTGCAAATCAAAAAGGCGGTGTTGGTAAAACAACTACCGCAATAAATATCTCTGCTTCTTTGGCGGCGGCGGAAAAGCAAATTCTTCTAATTGATATAGACCCGCAGGCGAATTCATCGTCCGGATTGAGTATTGGTAGTCAATCGCCTTCTATCTATGAAGTTTTAATCGGAAGCCAGCCAATAAAAGAAGTTATACTTCCCAGCTTTATGCCTTTTTTGAATATCCTTCCTTCAAATATTAATCTTGTCGGCGCCGAAATTGAAATGGTCGATATGCCTGATAGAGAAAAACTTTTAAAACAACGATTAGCCGAAATCTCCGGCGACTATGATTATATTATAATCGATTGTCCTCCATCGCTTGGTTTGTTAACGTTGAATGCATTGTCTGCCTCAAATTCAGTGCTCATTCCTGTGCAATGTGAGTACTTTGCTTTGGAAGGATTAGGACAATTACTGAATACAATCAACATTGTAAAACAAAATTTTAATCCAAAACTTTCAATTGAAGGCGTCTTACTCACGATGTATGATATTCGTTTGCGCCTTTCGCAGCAAGTGGCGGAAGAAGTAAAGAAATATTTTGGCGAGAAAGTTTTCAATACGATCATTCACCGTAACGTGCGACTCTCCGAGGCTCCGAGTTTTGGCAAACCCATTTTACTTTATGATGCGGTTTCCAGCGGAGCAAAAAATTATATCGCATTAGCATCGGAATTATTGGAAAGAAACGGGCAATTAAGAAAAGTTGAGTCGTATGAATAAAATGAGAACAGGTTTAGGCAGAGGATTAGACGCTTTATTAAAGCCTTCAACTAACGTTTTACAAACTGCGGAAATAAGTGAGAAAGAAACCGTTTCGAATGATTCGCTTTTAAGAATTAAAATTGAAAATATATTTCCAAATCCTTTTCAGCCGCGCATGCACTTCGATCAAGGAGCTTTGGATGAACTTAAAGCTTCAATTTTTACTAACGGTTTAATTCAACCAATTACCGTAAGAAAATTTGGAGATGGAAAATTTCAAGTGGTATCCGGCGAACGCCGTTTACGAGCGTGCAAAGAAATCGGTTTAGTCGATATTCCCGCCTACATCATTGAAGTTCTTTCTGATGATGTGATGCTTTCAATGGCAATAATTGAAAATATCCAGAGAGAAAAACTTAATCCGATTGAAGTCGGACTTGCATTTAAACGTCTGATGGATGAATGTAATTTAACGCAAGAACAAATTGCAGAACGGGTGGGGAAGGATAGGACTACGGTTGCCAATTCAATTCGGTTGCTAAAATTACCTCAAGAAATTCAAGACGCACTTGTGAATGATGAAATATCGATGGGACATGCAAGAGCGTTAATAAATCTGCCTTCGCACCTTATGCAGCTTGATGCTCTAAAACGTATTAAGGAAAACAATTTATCGGTTCGCAAAGTGGAATCATTGGTGAAGAAAATGTTAACCGATACGCCGTCGGCAAAAAAATCCTTTTCACTAAAAACGCAAAGCGGCATAAATACATCGGCATCTATTTTGGCAATTGAAGATAAACTTCGAAAAATATTCGGCACAAAAGTCATTTGCAAAGTTAAACAAGATGGTACAGGAGATATAACCCTTGAGTTCTACTCCTCGGAAGAATTAGAAAGATTAATCGACTTATTTGATCTCATTGAAAACACTTATAACTAAATTAATTTTTGCAACAATTTTATTTACCACAACACCGGCGGCACAAGATAGTATTTCGGTTGCTGATTCGAACAGTGTGGATACTACTTTCATTATGCAAAAATCTGCTTGGGGCGCTGTATTGCGAAGTGCGGTAGTTCCCGGCTGGGGACAAATTTATAACGACTCTTATTTGAAAGCGCCGATCGTTTGGGGAATCTGCGGTTGGTTTGTTTACAATTACATCTTAAATAATAATAATTACACAAAATATAAAAAACTTTATCTAACGGAACCGAGCGCAACTTTTGGTGATGTATACAAATTGCGCCGGGAGTTTTATAGAGATCAGAGGGATTTGTTTGCGATGTATTTTGTTTTCGCCTATCTCGGCAATTTAGTAGATGCGTATGTAGATGCCCATTTATTCGATTTTTCCGTTACGGAAGATTTTTATCGTCATCAACCTATGTTAAATCTAAAAATTAATTTTTAATTGAAATCCGACTATTTAATATCGTGTGTAATTTGCGGTGAAACGAATCCGCTTTTTCTAAGTACGTGTAAAAAATGCGGTGCAATTATGCGAGACCGCGTCCCATCGCTTGATTTCTGGAAAACACTCAGCCAACTAATAGAGAATCCGAAAAACGCTTTTGTACAAATAGTACAATCCGAACAAAAGAATTTTGCTTCGTTCGTTTTAATTGCTTCATTATTAAAGATATACATTCTGCTTACTATTTTGACCGGTATTGTTTACAGTTTTTCATTCTCCCTTGCAAAATTCTTTGCTCATTCTTCTTTTACCATACTGGGAATTTTAGTATTAGGATTTCTATTTAAATTCTTGTTGAAAAAGAAATTGGGCACAATAAGAATTAGGGATTTTTATATGGGAATTTCCTATTCGCTTATGCCGCAATTTGCCGGATTATTCTTCTTGTTCGCTCTGGAATTTATCGTGTTTGGGGAGCAGATTTTTACTTTTAATCCTTCACCATTTTTAATTAAACCCAAATTACGTGTTAGAAAAAGTAACGGGGAAAGTAAAGGCTCTGGATTTTTCCCAAAGACCAATAAACCATTCGCGTCTTTTTAAGGTGAGCGCCATCTTGAGAATAACCTGAT
>Ga0172369_10007390_pt1 | contig 12760 bp, 9 predicted proteins | sample LakKiv25m_FD_114539 | JGI IMG/M metagenome (GOLD analysis project Ga0172369, IMG submission 114539) | Freshwater microbial communities from Kabuno Bay, South-Kivu, Congo - kab_022012_11.25m | ecosystem: Environmental > Aquatic > Freshwater > Lake | place: Democratic Republic of the Congo... | reverse complement strand
GTGGACGCCTACCAAAAGGCGGCAAGCTGAGGCAGCGCATGGACTCACGCTATCTACAAAAGCGGCGCAGATTGCGGAGAGCGCGCATCCGGTGGGTGATTCTGATCGCGGCCACAGCGATCGGCCTGGCCGGCTATTATGGGCCGTGGGTACCCCACAAGGCGGCTGGATTGGTGGTCCTCGGCCTGGATTTGGCAGAATATGTCAAGTTCCTGCCAGATGTCATCTCCGGCCGGGTGGTCCTGCGCCGCGAAATCTTCTATCTGCCGCTCTGCGCGGCCAGCATCGGCGCTGGCCTGGCCGCTAGCCGGCGCGCGACCTTGCCTGCCTGGGCGCGCGGCCTGCTGGCGGTGGCGAGCATCCCTTGTGCGGCAGCGATGTTGCCGCCGGCCTGGCGCCCAACGACCTTGCTGCTTCCTGAATTCCGCCTACAGGTCGCCGGCATCCTGCTGTGCTGGCTGCTTGTCCCCGCAACGCGGCTCACCCGCTATCTGCCGGACCGACTCATCCTGGCGCTCATTGCATTGCTCAGCCTGGCGGCCGCGCTCGCGCCGGCCTGGGGCTTCCTGCAGATCCACGCGGGCATCGAGGCGCTCTATCGCCAGGCTTTGCCGTTAGGGTGGGGATTTTGGGCCAACACGCTCGGATTTCTGGCCGCATCGGTCTTTGCTTGCGCCGAAACGCTACGCGCCTGATGCGCCCCATCATGCCAGCGCGCGCAGCGACTTGAGGGCCGCCTTCGCTGCGGGCGGCATCACAAGCTCTGGCTCTACGTCTTCGAGCGCAGCCAACACAGGGCCGACCGTTTCGGCCAGGCCGCGCCGCGCCGCGACCTTCAACACATGGTGCGCGCCCTCACGTAGCCACACCGCGTCGCCATGATCGGCCAGTGCCGCAAACAGCGGTTCGAGAGCTTTGCGACCGATCAACGCCAGACTTTCGGCGGCCAACCAGCGCACATCGAACGACTTATCCTCCAGCGCCGCCACCAGCGCCTCAGCAGACAACGGATCCGCCACGTCGTGCAGCCCCTTCGCCGCCTCCCAGCGCACCTGCGCATCTTGGCTGCGCAAAGCTGCGATCAAAGCCGGGACTGCCGGATGGCCGATCTCGACCAACGCCGCGCGCGCCTTCTGGCGGACCGAGCCGCTGCTATCGGCCAGCGTAGCTACCAGTGATGCGATACCTGACACGTGCAAATCGGATGACATCGTTGCCTCCTTCTGCATTCCCGCCCGCTATGTTTCCACCACTCGGCGCTTCTTTTGCACCGCTAACCGCTTCGGCCGGCCGGTTTCAGGGTATCATAACGTGAGCGAAAAGTCAATGGGTTTTCTAACCCAGATGGTGTATTTCGGGTATAATAACAGCACATGACCCAGACACTCGACTAAGGAGGCCAACGATGAGCGACGCTTTTCGCTGGTGGCAAACCGGCATCATTTACCAGATTTACCCGCGCTCGTTCCAGGACAGCAACGGTGATGGCGTGGGCGACCTACCGGGGATCATCGGTCGGCTGGACTACGTGCAAAGCCTCAATATCAGCGCGATATGGCTTTCGCCGATCTACCCTTCGCCCATGCACGACTTCGGCTACGATGTGGCCGACTATTGCGCGATTCACCCGCTCTTTGGCACGCTCGCCGATTTCGACCGCTTGCTGGCCGAGACGCATCGCCGCGGCCTGAAACTGATCCTCGACCTGGTGCCCAACCATACCTCCGACGAACACCCCTGGTTCATCGAGAGCCGCGCCAGCCGCGACAACCCGAAGCGCGACTGGTACATCTGGCGCGACCCCGCGCCCGATGGCGGGCCGCCCAACAACTGGCTCAGCTATTTCGGCGGGCCAGCGTGGACATTCGACCCGCACACCGGCCAATACTACCTGCACCAATTCGTCCGCCAGCAGCCGGAGCTGAACTACCGCAACCCCGCAGTCGTCCGCGCATTGCTCGACACCATGCGTTTCTGGCTAGATCGCGGGGTAGACGGCTTCCGAGTAGACGTGATCTGGTTGATGCTGAAGGATCCGCTTTTTCGGGATGAACCGGCGCATCCGGCCTGGGATGGCGTCAACCCACACAATCGCCTCCGGCACATCTACACCGCCAACCTGCCGGAGGTGCATGACCTGATCCGGGAGATGCGCAACGTGCTGGACGCCTATGATGACCGGATGATGGTCGGCGAAATCTACATGCCGAACGAGGCCCTGGTGACGTACTACGGCGGGCCAACGGGCAAAGAATGCCACCTGCCGTTCAACTTCCAGCTCATCCTCGCAGCCTGGGACGCCGCGACCGTGCGCCGCATGGTGGATGCCTACGAGGCAATCTTGCCGGCCGACGCCTGGCCCAACTGGGTGCTGGGCAATCACGACCAACATCGGCTGGCAACCCGCATCGGGGCGAGCCAGGCGCGCGTCGCGACCATGCTCCTGCTGACACTGCGCGGCACGCCGACCTGCTACTACGGCGACGAGATCGGCATGGCGGACGTGCCGATCCCGCCGGACATGGTGCAAGACCCGCCGGCCGTCAACCAGCCGGAGATCGCGCACCTGGTCGGCCGCGACCCGGAGCGCACGCCGATGCAGTGGAACGCCTCGCCCAACGCCGGTTTTGCGCCCCCCGGCGTGCACACCTGGCTGCCTGTGGCGGCGGACCTCACCGAACGCAACGTGGCCGCGCAATCCGCCGATCCGACCTCAATGCTCAGCTTCTTCCGCGCGCTGACCGCCCTGCGCCAGACGGAGCCGGCGCTCAAGATCGGCGCATATCGGTCGCTGGAAGCAGGCGCAGCCGACGTATTCGTCTACGAACGCCGTTATGACGACCGCCGCCTGGTCATTGTGTTGAACTTTGCAGGCAAAACGCAGCATCTCGATCTATCGGCGGTGGCCGCACAGGGCGAGATGCTCCTCTCCACCAAGATGACCGGCCCACGCCCCGCGGCGCTCTCGGCGCTCGAGCTTGGGCCAAATGAAGGGATGATTGTGCGGGTGTAGGGGGCGATCTTCATGCGCCTGGCGTTCTGCGCCAGGCGCATGAAGAAAAGTCGTAGATATGTGTGGGCTACGGCTGCTCAGCACGCGGCAGATCGAACGCCGACAGCGGGATGCCATGACCGATCGGGAGTTGCGCCGCCTGGGCCGCCACCGACGGCTCCTCCCACGCGGTGACGCGGAAGTCGTCAAAGTAAGAGATACCTGGCGCATAGTTCGACGCCCAGTTGGCGACCCCGAAACGGCCGCCAGGGAAACTCGTCGCCGCTACCGATTCCAGAAACTGATTGTTGACCCACAGACTGATCTGCCCGCCATCCTGTTTGACGCGCAACCGGTTGCTGCCCGTCCCCGGATTGATGGCTTCGGAGTAAGTCCAGGCGTCATTATTCTCCTCATCCCAGGTCAACGCGGCCCAACTGCCGTTCCAACGCGCCAGCACATACTCCTGGCTATCTGGATTGACCCAAAACACGTATAGCAGGCTGAACGATCCATCCTCGCCCAGCATCAGGCCATAGGATGATGGATAGACGCTCGCTTGCCGGCGCGCGGCTACCTCGAAGAGGCCGCTGGGCAGCCAGCCGCCCGGCGCCCGATAGACGCACGCATAGCCGGCCTGTGTCGCCGCCACATATTCCCCGTTATTATAGCTTGCCTGGCACGCGCCAGCCACGCCCACGGCCCAACCGCTATTCGGATTGCTGAAATCGTCGGCCAGGATCAACGTGGGTACGTTGACGGTAAAATCATCGAAGGAGGCAATGGCCGAGGCAACGCTGTAGTACGCCCAGTTCGCCACCCCGAAGAAGCCGTTGGCCGGGAAGCTGTCGTCCGTCACCGTCGCCAGAAACACGCCATTGACGTAGAGATGAATAAGGTTGCCGTCGCGCCGCACTTTCAGCCGGTTCTCGCCCGTATCCCGCTGAATAGCCGCCGCGGCGCCGCCCCCCAGGTTGCTCCAAACGCCGCCGTTGTAACGCTGCAACACATACGTCCCATCATAGGCATCCACCCAGAAAACATAAAACTGGCTGAAAGTGGCCTTGCTGTTCAGACCGAACACCAGGCCGTAGACGCTGCCATCGCCGGCGCTCGCCTTGTTGGCCCGCACCTCAAAGAGGCCATCTGCGCGGGCGGTCGTGGGCGCGGCATAGAGGCATACCTGATTGAGCGCCAGCACTGCCACGCCAAACTTCCCGCTCACGTAACCGCTCTGGCACGCGCCGATCGTGCCGGTCTGCCAACCGCTGCCCGCATTGCTGAAATCGTCAAAATAGACGCGTTGCGAAGGCAGCCGCGTCGGGGTGGGCGTCGGCCCGCCCGGAGTGACCGTGCGCGTCGGCGTCGGGCCGACGGTGGGGGTGCGTGTGCGCGTGGCAGTGGCGGTCGGTGTCTGGGTCGGGATGCGCGTACCGCCCACGGTAGGGGTACGCGTCGGCGTGCGCGTGGTCGTCGGCGTGTGGGTTACGGTCGGTGTGACGCCGGAGCCGACGCGTTGCAAGATGATCGGCAGGTAGATGAAGTGAGTACGCGGTGGGGGCGCGCCGCCCACCTGCACCTTCCAAACACTGCGCCCGTGCGTGCCGGCAAACAGCATATCGGCGGCGCGGTCGAAAGCCAGATCCACGACGGCCACATGCGGCAAGCCGTTGCCAAACGGCTGCCAGCTTCCGCCATCATCCGCCGAACGAAACACGCCCACATCGGTCCCGATATAGATCACGCCCGCCGCATCGGGATCAAGCACGACTGTCAGCACCGGGACATCCGGCAAGTTGGCGCTGATGTCGCGCCAACTTGCGCCGCGGTCGGTCGTCTTGAAGACATGGCCGGGTGCAGCCGGCGTGTGGGCGTTGAAGCCGTTGAAGACGACATAGGCCGCCTGCGCGTTGTCGTGGACAACTGCGATATCGGAGACCCAGCGATTCGGCAGCGGGGCCTTTGTGCTATTGGTCCACGCGCCGCCGTCATTCTCCGTCACCTGCACGTTTCCGTCAGAAGTTCCGACGTAGAGCGTGCCGCCGGCTGCGGCCGCCACGCCGATCGCTGAAACGCTGCCCTGGCCCTTCGACAGGTCGCCGCTGATCGGCGTCCAGGAATCGCCGCGGTTCACGCTGAGATAAAGCCGATGCGTGCCGTAGAAGATCACCCCTTGCCGGACCGGGTCGAGCGCAAAGGGCGCGTAGAAGAGCGCCCGATCCTGTCGGTCAATCCCTTCGACTTTCATCGGCCACGCCTCGAGCGGCGCGCTGCCGCCCTGATCGTTGCGCTGGAACGAGATGCCGTAACGCGAGCCGTAAAAATACTGCGGATTGAACGGATCAATCGCGGCAAAGCCACCGTCCCCCACATCCAGGGCATCCCAGGCGGCTGCGCCGGTCGTCTTGGCCTTGTTGTTGTCCTGCATCCCACCGAAAACAATCTGCGGGTTTGTCGGGTGAACGGCGATGCCGGTGAACTGAAGCGTCGCCAGGTTGGTGTTGCGATTCGTCCACGTGCGGCCGCCATCGGTAGATCGCCACACGCCGCCATCGTTGCCGATCCAGACCGTGTTCGGGTTCTGCGGATCGAAAGCAATGGCGTGCATGTCGGGATGCAGGCTGGTATCGGCGCTGGTGTTCGGCGACATGTCCTCCCAGGAGGCGCCGCCATCCGTCGTGCGGATCACCACCTCCTTGATACGTCGCACCGGTTGCCATTCGTAGTTAGCCGATCCGCCCAAATAGACGGTGTCTGGGGCGGCCGGATGCACGGCGATGACGTTATCGTACCAGCACTGGCCGGTGCAGTAGTTCGGTGCGCGCACTTGCGCCCAAGTCGCGCCGGCATTCGTGGTCTTGAACAACAGCGCGCCGTCGTATTGACCTTCCAGACGGTAATGATAGCCAGCGTACAACACACTGGGATTAGATAGCGCCATCGCCAGCTCGATGCGCAGATAATTGGAGGGCGGCAGTCCATTGGTCAGTTGCGCCCACTGCCCGCCGCCGTTGGTGGTTTTGTAGATGCCATAGCCCACGAAGGCTGCGTACAAGGTATCGGGATTCTGGGGATCGAGCACCAGGTCGGATGCGCCGAGACAATCCGGGCACGTCAACAGCGCAGTCCAACTGGCGCCGCCGTTATCTGACCGGAAAACCCCGCGGATCGGCTGCGTGGCGCCGGCCACCCCCGTGCGCGCCGATGCGACGTAAACGATGCTCGAGTTCTGCGGGTGGATAGCAATGGCGGCAATGCCCGTACCGCCGAACTCGGTTGCGCCCAACAGCGTCCAGGTCGCGCCGCCATCGGTTGTCTTGAGGATCCCCGCGCCGTAGTAGTTGTCGAGGCCGAGGGTCGGCTCGCCGGTGCCAGCGTAGACCGTATCGGGGTGCTGCGGGTCAATCGCCAGCGCAGCGACAGCAAGCGATGCCTGGTTGTCGGTGAGCGGCTGCCAACTTGCGCCGCCGTTCGTGGTCTTCCAGACGCCGCCCTGCGCCGCGCCCAGATAGACGACGTTTGAGTTACGGGGGTCCACGGCCAGCGCCTTCACGCGACCGCTGACATCCACAACGAAGGACTGGCCGATGGAAGAATTCTTCATCGGCGCCGGGCCAATGGCTTCCCAGGCTTCGACGAGTCCGGCCTGTGCCTGGGCCTGTTCGCGCTGCATGGCCTGCATCTGCGCCAATGCCTTCATACGGGCGCCGTCGGGCAGGCCGGCCTCGGGGTAGGCACGCTGGCGGATGAAGAAGCTCGTACGTTGGGCCGGACCTTCCCCCTCCTCCTCTTCCTTGTCGCCGGGCGATGCGCCGTGCGCCTCAGGGATTGCGCGCCAATCAAATTCCTCGGCAGCTTCTTCCGGGCGCGCGTGGCATGCAACACACGGGCGTCCCGCGCCGTGATTCCACGCGTCTGGGGGCGGCGTGGTCAAAGCGACGACAGTCTGTGATTCAGAGATGCGCGGTGGAAGCGGCTGGCACGCAGCAAGGATGAGGCCGCCGACAAGCAAAAACAAAACTACCAACGGCTCGACAGATAAAGACCGGTATCGCTCGTTCATAGTTCTACTCCTTTGCATAGCGACTCTTGACCGACCGGGCGAAATCAGGGCAAGAAGGAGAAGATCACACGGGCTTCACATGAAGATGTTACCAGAAATAGCGCGAATTGACAAGGGGGCAACCGAGCGACCGAGCGAAGATGCGCTTCATTTTGCATTCGCGTATGGCGAGCCCAGTGCCACGATCTACGCCTTGTATGATATAATCGGGCTGAAACAGTTTCATGTCTGAGGCAGCCATGCGCATCGTAGATATTATCGTCAAGAAACGGGATGGCGGTGAACTGACCCGCGCCGAAATCGAGTTTTTCATCCGCGGCTACGTCAATGGCGACGTGCCCGACTATCAGGCCGCAGCGTTCTGCATGGCGGTCTTTTTTCGCGGGATGACGCCTGAAGAGACCACCGGCCTGACCGAAGCCATGGCGTTCTCCGGCGACACGCTCGACCTGCACGACGTCGCGCCCTTTATCGTAGACAAGCACTCGTCCGGCGGGGTGGGCGACAAGACCACCCTCGTCGTCGGGCCGATGGTCGCCAGCCTGGGCGTCCCGGTCGGGAAGATGTCGGGCCGCGGCCTCTCCTTCTCCGGCGGCACCCTCGACAAGCTGGAGTCTATCCCCGGCTACCGGGTGGATCTGTCGCTGGCGCAGTTCCGGCGCCAACTCCGCGACGTGGGCATCGTCGTAGCCGGGCAGACGCACGAGCTGGCCCCGGCCGACGGCAAGCTCTACGCGCTGCGCGACGTGACCGGCACGGTCCCGGCCCTCCCGCTCATCGCCAGCTCGATTATGTCAAAAAAGATCGCGGCCGGCGCGGATGCGATCGTGCTCGACGTGAAGGTGGGCAAAGGCGCGTTCATGGAGACGCTGCCCGAAGCGGTCGCGCTGGCCGCGCTGATGGCCCAGATCGGCCGCGGGCTGGGCCGGGCAATGACCGCGCTCATCGGCGACATGAGCCAGCCGCTGGGCCTGGCGGTGGGCAACAGCCTGGAAGTGATCGAGGCGATCGCGACGTTGCACGGCGTCAGCCCTGCCAACGGGGAGGCCGACTTCCGCCAGCACTGCGTGGATGTCGCGGCCGAGATGCTGCTGATTGCAGCCAAAGACCTTCGAGGTCTCGGAGACCTCGAAGGTCTGGCGCAGCAGGCGCGCGCCCAGGCCGCGGCCACCCTGGACAATGGCGCGGCCTGGGCCAAATTCCGCCAATGGATCGCGGCCCAGGGCGGCGACTTACGCGTCGTGGACGATCCGACCCGCCTGCCCCGCGCGCCGATCATCCGGCCGCTGGCCGCGCCGCGGGGCGGCTATGTAGCGGCCGTGGACGCGCGCGAGGTCGGGTTCACCGTGGTGGACTTGGGCGGCGGCCGCGCCCGGAAGGGCGACCCGATAGATCCGGCCGTCGGCGTCGTCCTCGCAGAGCGCGGCAAGATCGGCGGCCAGGCGACGGCCGGGGAGCCGCTGCTCTGGGTGCACGCCCGCGACGCGGCGTCCTGCGATGCGGCGTTGGCTCGGCTGGCCGCCGCCTACAAATACAGCGATGCGCCGGTCGTCGCGCCGCCGGTAGTGCATCGAGTGATTCGGTAGCGGATTCAATGAGTGAGGTGACAAAATGGCTGCGCTTCCCCAGCTCGTGCCGTACTTGACGCCGGAGGAATATCTGGCGCTCGAACGTCAGGGCGAAACCAAGAGCGAATACTGGCGAGGTGAAGTCTTTGCGCTCGCCGGCGCCAGCAGAGGACACAACCTCATCGCCTTCAACCTGGCGAGCGCGTTTGGCCCGCAACTGAAACACCGGCCCTGCGAGGCCTACGTGAGCGACATGCGCGTTAAAGCGGCGAGCGCCGGGCTGTACGCTTACCCAGATGTGGCTGTCGTTTGTGGCAAAGCCGAATTCGAGGATCGCAACGAAGATACGTTGCTGAATCCAACGGTGATCATCGAGGTACTCTCGCCATCCACCGAGGCCTACGACCGGGGCGCGAAGTTCGAGTTCTATCGCACACTGGAATCGTTGTCCGACTATCTGTTGGTTTCGCAGAACAAACCGACCATCGAACACTACACGCGACACGGCGACGACCGCTGGCTCCTGGCGACATACACCGGGCTGGACGCGGTCGCACAGCTCGCCTCCATCGGCTGCGAGCTGCGCCTGGCCGATGTGTACGACAAAGTCGAATGGCCGGCCGAGGCGGCCCCGCAGCCGCGCTTGCGGAGAGTCAAGGAAGCCGAAGCGGGGTACGAAGTACGCTAAGGTCTTGTCAAGGAACAATTTCCCGCTCAGGCCGGTCTCCTACCGAGCCGGGCACAGTCGGAGACCAGCCTGAGCAAGGGATAACATCATCAAGGCAACGTAGCGGGGCCGCCGCGAGCGGGATGTCCGCGGCGACGCGCATCATCGGCAAGCACAGCCAACAAGCGGCGTGTATCTTCGCCCGCCAGCCTCGCCGCCTCGGTCAGGACGGCATCCCCCCACCGCTCGCCCGCCGCGGGCACGGCCAGATCGCCCCCGGCGATGAACGGCAGCCCCGCCGCCGCCAGGATGGGCCTGGCGGCGGCCACCGTCTCGGCCGACCACGGCCCAATCACCGCCAGCACCTGGGGATCGAGCGTCAGGGCGCGTGCTTGCGCCGCGGCCGTCGGCCCGTACAGGTCGTCATTGAACGCCACCACCAGCACCCGGGTGCGTCCCAAGTCGCCCCGCGCATTGGCCTCGGCCGCCGCCGCCTTGACCGCCGGCAGCACGGCATAGCCCAACGGCCGGCCCGCGCCCTCGAACGGCGCGATCACACCGATCTTGACGATCGGCGCAGCGTCGCCTGGCAACGTGCAGGCAGCGAGCAAACAGCAAATAGCAAATAGCAGCACGGACAACCTGCCGTTCACTATCCGTCGTTCGTCGTCCGTCGTTCGTCTCATCGCTGATAGCGCGCGATATTCGCCTGGTGCTCAGCCAGCGTCACGGCGAAGACGTGTGAGCCGTCGCTGGTAGCAACGAAGAAGCAGTATTGGGTCTCGGTCGGATTCGCCGCGGCCTGAATCGCCGACAGGCCGGGGCTGGCGATTGGCGCCGGCGGCAAACCAGGCCGCAGATAGGTGTTGTAGGGCGACTGCACTTGCGCATACGCCTCGACCGAAGGCGGCTTCCACCACCACTCCCCCGGCCGGCCGGCCGCGTACTGCACGGTTGGGTCGGCCTGCAGGTAGGCGCCGCCCGTCTCTTTGCTGCACACGCCGCTCAAGCGATTCCAATAGACGCTGGCGATCAGCGGCCGCTCGTCGGCCCGCTGCGCTTCCCGCTCGACGATCGAAGCCATGTTGATGACCTGATCGAGGCTGCGCCCTTTTTGCGCGGCGGCTTGCTCGATCTCGGCCGTCACGCGGCGGGCGAAGTTGTCCAACATGCGCTGGAGCAGATCGGTTGGCGTGGCGCGCGATGGCAGCCGATAAGTGTCCGGAAAGAGATAGCCCTCCAACGTCACCGCGCTATCGGGGATGAACGGATAGTCGCCGAGCGCGCGCGCCGACGCGGCGCCTCCGCGCACCATCGAGAGAAACGCCTCCCCGTCCATGACGCCTTGCACGTTGAGTTGATCCGCCACTTCCTCGGCGCGCATCCCTTCCGGGAAGGTGACGACGATCTCCTGGATGCGCGGCCGTTGCAGCCGCTCGGCGATCTGCCCCATGGTCATGTTGGGTGCGATGTCGAAGTCGCCCGCAGCCAGGCGCTTGTCCAGCCCATTCACGCGCATGTACAGTCGAAAGAGGTTGGCGTCGTTGATGAAGCCCTGGTCTTGCAGCCGCTCGCTGATCGAGAAGGCCGTCTCGCCAAGTGCGATCTTGAACGGCCGCAGCGTACTGTCGCTGCTGGCGGTCGCCTCCACGGCCGAGCCTTGCATCCGCAGGTAAAGCCCCAGCAAACGCAATTCAAGGGTTTCCGGCCGCAGGTCGAGCGGCTGCTCAGAAGTGGGCTTGATGAGCGCAACCGTCGGCGGCTGCGGCGTATCCTCAAGCTGCGCCGCGACGAAGCTCACCAGCACAAAACCGAACACCCCCAACGCGATGAGCGGCGTCAAGAAGAGCGCAAAGCGCAACAGCCCGCGCACCGCGCCATGAAAAAATCTCACAACCCCTCCGTATGCTGCCGCCGCGCTTCCAGAAGGTCGCTCAGGATCACGGCTGCGGCGGCCGCGTCCAAGGGCGTGCGCCCCCCACTCTCGCGCACCAGGCGCGCGGCATCTTCCGACGTGTAGCTCTCGTCCCAGAAGGCGACCGGGATCGGCAACGCCCCGGCCAGCCGGCCCGCATAGCGACGCACCCACCGCGCCTGTGCGCCGACCTGCCCCGTACTATCGAGCGGCATCCCCACCACCACGCCGGCGGCGCGCTCGCGGCGCGCCAACGCAACGATTTCGGCGAAGTCCGCGGCGCGCGTGGAATGGCGGCGCAACACGGTCAGCGGGACGGCCAGCATCCCCAATTCGTCGCAAATCGCGACGCCAGTGCGCGCCTGCCCCAAATCAAGGGCCAACAAGCGGCCGTCTGGTAAATCCGCCGGCGCGACGATGGTCACTTTTTCATCGCCAGTTGCGCCGCAGTATCCCAGTTGACGATCACTCGAATACGCCACGGCAACTCCGGCAGGTTGACCGGAACAAAGTACGGCAGCCAATCCGGCCCCAGGTGGATCTCCGGCGGTTGCGCCAATTGGAAACGATCCATCAGCGCGGCCGAAGCCTCGGCAACGGAAAGCCCCTGCGCGGCGCTGCGCACGGCCTCCCGGTCAATGCCACGCAAGAGGACGCCCTCCGCGGTCAACTCGAATTTGACCATTTTGTCATCCGGCATCGAGACCGCGCCGGGCACAAAGCGGATGGAGTCAGAGATCAGGCGCGTGCCGGGCGGCATGGCGTCTTGCAGCCGGCTCAGGCCAATGAGTTGCGCGGCGCGCGTGTCCACGCTCAAGCCGACAGCCTGAACCGTCATGTTCAGGTCTAGTTCGGGGGCGACTTCGCCGACAAACGGCGTGAAGGTCGGTGAGAGCGCCAGGTAGCTGACCGATTCAGGGGGCACAAATGTGCCGGGGCTGATCCTTTCATTCAACCGGTCGTAGGCGCTCTTCTTCAACTGCTCGAAAAGTTTAGCCTGTAAAGCAGTCTTGTCGTCTTCCGTCACGACGCCGACGCGCGCTAACGTGCCGCCGCCAGTCGGGCCATCATTCGCGACGACAACCGAAAGCGCCAGCGGGCCTTCGACCTGGGTAATCGTGCCGGCGCGCACGTTCCCGATCGGCCCCGGCAGCGTGGCCTCGATCGGCACCGTGGCCCGCGCGTTGGGCGCCAGGGGCGCCTCGACCAGGGTGACAAAGCGGGCATTGTTGCCGGTCGCGGTCGCCACTACTGTGCCGGCCGGCATGGTGATCTGGCGCGTTGTCCGGTTGATCACCACGACCTGGCCGCGCGCCTTACCGGCCGGTTCCTGCCGTTGGCCCGTCGTCGGCGCCTTGCCATCGCCGGAAACCTGCGCGCTCAAGACACGCGCGGGCACAGTACCCGCCGCCATGTCGGTCGCGCCATCTTGAATCGCGGTGAGCGACACCCGAATCTGAAGTGATTCAGACACCGGCGTCACCGTGATGGTTGCGGAGGGAATGATGATGGACAAGGCGTACAACATGCCAGCGGCCAACGCCAACAGGCACAG
>Ga0172369_10007387_pt1 | contig 12764 bp, 8 predicted proteins | sample LakKiv25m_FD_114539 | JGI IMG/M metagenome (GOLD analysis project Ga0172369, IMG submission 114539) | Freshwater microbial communities from Kabuno Bay, South-Kivu, Congo - kab_022012_11.25m | ecosystem: Environmental > Aquatic > Freshwater > Lake | place: Democratic Republic of the Congo... | reverse complement strand
TATGAGTGAAACGACCACTGCCGTCCGCCAGGTTTACTATGCCGACGCCATTCGTGAGGCGCTGGCGGAGGAGATGCGCCGGGATCAGTCCGTGGTGCTGTTCGGCGAGGATATCGCGCTGTACGGCGGGGCATTCGGCGTCACGCGGGGGCTGCTGGAGGAGTTCGGGCCGGAGCGGGTGGTGAATACCCCCATCTCCGAGGGCGGCTTCACCGGGCTGGCCATCGGAGCGGCGCTGACCGGACTGCGGCCCGTGGTGGAGTATATGTTCATGGACTTCATCGCGCTGGCCGCCGACCAGATCGTCAACCACGCCGCCAAGTTCCGCGCCGTTTACGGCGAGCAGGCAAAGGTGCCCATCGTCTTCCGCGCGGCGGCGGGCGCCGGGCGGGCTTACGGCGCCACCCATTCGCAGATGCTCGAAGGGTGGTTCATGCACGTGCCGGGGCTGAAGGTGGTTGCCCCCGCCACCGCGGAGGATGCGAAGGGGCTGCTCATCTCCGCCATCCGGGACGACGACCCGGTGCTGGTGGTGGAGCACAAGGACCTGTATAAGGTGCGCATGCCGCTCTCCAATGACGCCGGCCCCATCCCCTTCGGCAAGGTGCGCGTGATGCGCTCCGGCGACGACGTGACGCTGGTTGCCTACTCCAAGGCCTCCCACACCGCGGCGCTGGCGGCGGTCGAGCTGGCAAAGGAAGGCATCGGCGCCGAGGTGATCGACCTGCGCTCGCTCAAGCCGCTTGACACCGAAACCCTGGCCGCATCGGTGCGGAAAACCGGGTGCGCCATCGTCGTCACCGAAGCCCCCGCCTTCGCCGGCCCTGCCGCGGAGATCGTCTGCCAGATCCTCGATCAGGCCTTCGACTACCTGAACGCCCCAATCACCCGCGTCAGCATGCCGGAAATCGCCGTCCCGTTTTCGCCGGTGCTGGAAGGGCAGATCATCCCCTCGATAAAGGATGTGGTGGAGGCGGTGAAGAAGGTTTTATAGGGATGGATTGAGTACACGAGTAAGCGAATGAAGGAAAACCACAGAGACAGAATGATTTTTTCGTCTCTGTATTACTAATGCTGAATTTCTCGCCAACAGGCGCAGATTTTGTATTTGGTTGCGGCGTAGCCGCCCTGTGCCTCTGTGGTTCTATGAGGAAGCAAGGCCCGGGAATTACGTTAAGGTGGCAGCGGGTGCAATCTTTTGATGACAACATGGCGATAGGGCGCGAGAGGCTGGCGCGGGGCGATTTCGCGGGGGCGCTGGCGCGGGTGGACGCGGCCCTGGCGCTGCATTCCGATTCTTTCGAGGCGCTGCAATTGCGCAGCAGAGCGCTTTTCATGCTGGGACGCGATATCAAGGCGCTGCAGACCCTGCGCCGGGCGCATGTCATCCTGCACAAGGTGGCGCCGCTCGGGCAAGAGCGAGACGACGAATTCGAGCAACTGGAGATGCCGGAGCCGCCCAGCGCGGAGGAAATCGCCGCCGGCGCCGACGCGCTGGAGACGCTGCTGGCGCTGCGCGAACGATACACGCTGGATGATGACCTGCTGATGCTGCTGGGGGAACTGGCGGAAGACGCGGGCCGTTACCCCGTCGCGCGGGAGGCGTTCGAAGAGCTGTTATCTCATGATGGCGAGAATATCGACGCGTGGGAAGGACTGCTGCATGTCACCTGCCATCAGGACCTGGACGCGGGGCTGAAGGTTACCAATGCGGCGCTGGCGCTCCATCCGAGACACGCGCTGTTTTACGAGTACCTGGGTTTCATTTATACCCGCCGTCACCTATACCGCCAGGCGCTGACCGCGTATCGCCAGGCTATAGAATACGGCGCCGATCACCCGGATAACTACGAAGCCGTAGTGGAGTGCTACCTGGCGCTGGACGAAACGGAAACTGCGCTGGCGGTAACCCGCCGGCTGGTCGAGCAGAACGTCAACGATGCGGAAGCGCACCTCTTCGCCATGGAGGTGGGCATGCAGTGTGGGGATTACGAGATGGCGCTGCGGCACACGCACCAGCTCATGCGGCTGGAGCCGTCTTACGCGCAGACCTACGCCTGCAAGGCGCACGTCGAGATCGCGATGGACGATTGGGAGGCGGCGGAGCGCACGCTGAAGCTGGGCTTTTACAAGGCAGTGGACGGCGAGTTCACCCTTTTGGACCTGGCGGACGAGTTGATTGCCGGCGGCGGCCTGGAGCAGGCGCTGCGCGTGGCCGAGCTGGCGTGCGAGCTGGCGCCTGAGCACCCGGAAACTCACGCCGCGCGCGGCAAGGCGCTGCGCGAAATGGGCGAGTTCGACGATGCGCAGGCCGCCTTCACGGAAGCGGCGGCGCTGGCGCCGCGAGACGATGCCTATCAGACCTGGCTGGGGGTCATCATGGACAACCGCGGCGACTACCAGGATGCCATCGATCAGTTCAACCGCGTGCTCATGCGCCAGCCGGACGACAGTTGGACGCTGGCATACCGCGGATTGTCATATATGGCGCTCGGTTTCTCCGACTTTGCGCTGGCCGATTTCACGCGCTGCATCGAGCTCGATCCGGAGGACGCCCAAACCTACTTCTGGCGGGCATGCGCCCACACGAATCTGCGTTATTACGATGCCGCCCTGCGCGACCTGCGGCGGGCGGTAGATTTGAGCGACGACATCCTCCCCATGCTCGACCAGGAGCCCGCCCTCGACCCGCTGCGCGAGGATCCTCGGTTTCGGGCGCTGTATACGCCGGAAGAGTAACTGCTGGGAGCGCGGACCTCCGAGTCCGCGCGTATTGTTTAAATAACTATACGCGCGGACTCGGAGGTCCGCGCTCCTATAATGACTACCATCTTCCGCCATATTCGGTTACCATAGATTGCGATGGACATTATTGCCCGATATTCCCTTGCCGAAGTGGACCCGGGGAACCGGTTGCTGGCGGATTACCTTACCGAGCGGCTGGCGCCCGGGGAGTTTTTCGGGCAGAGCCCGTGGGACGACTGCGCGCCGGCCTGCCCACCTCGGCATGCGGCGAAGCCGGAGGCGGTGAGCGCGGCGCTGGCCGCTTATCAGGAGCGGCTCGGTGCGGACCGGGCGGCGGTGGAGAATGCCCGCCGCCTGGCCGATCCCGCCGTGCAGGTTATAACCGTGGGCCAGCAGCCCGGTCTCCTCACTGGCCCGTTATATACCGCATACAAGGCCGTCACCGCCATCTCGCTGGCGCGGCACCTGGGCCGCATGCTGGATCGTCCCGCCGTGCCGGTATTTTGGGCCGGCTGCGATGACGACGACCGCGCCGAGGTGGACCACTGCGGCTGCTGGGACGGGCGCGGAAACCTGAATAGCATTCATTATCCGGCGGATGCCGGCAAGCCAGGGCAGCTCGTCGGCAGCCTGCCGGTGCGCGAGTTTGCCGGCGAAGTACTGGCGCAGCTCGACCCGCTGCTGGCGGGGCTGACGTATGCCGGTTATACGCTGGAGCTGGCGGCGGAGACAGCGGAGGCGAGCGCGGATTTCGGCGAGTGGTTCTGCCGCCTGATGGCGCGGCTGTTTGGACCGCTGGGGCTGGTGGTGTGCGATCCGCGGCTGCCGGCGATGCGCCGCGCGGGGGCGGAAATACTCCGGCGCGAACTGGCGGAACCGCTGCGCACCACGCGGCTGGTGAACGACGCGGCAGGCAAGTTGCAGGACGCGGGCTACCCTCCGGCGCTGACAAAGCCGGACGATGCGCTGAACCTGTTCCTTTTCGATGGCGGTCGACGCCACCGCGTGACGTGGAACGGTAATTATTTCCAAGCGGGCGGTAGGGAATATACGCGCGAGGAATTGCTCGCGCTGCTGGACAACGACCCGAGCAGCCTGTTGCCCAACGCAGTGCTGCGGCCTGTGCTGCAGGAATATATCTTCAACAGCGCCGCCTTCGTGGCCGGGCCGAACGAGCTTTGCTACTGGGCGGAGCTGCTGCCCGTGTTCCGCGCGCTGCAGGTGGAAATGCCGCCGGTGATCCCGCGTGCCGGAGCGACGCTGCTCACCCGCCACGCCGCCGAATTCCTCCGCGACACCGGCATCGACCCGCTGCGCCTGCTCCACGCGAGAGACGAGACGCGGTTGAAGCTGCTGGAAGGCGCGCAGCCGCCGGCGTTACGGCAATCTTTCGCGCGCGCCCGCGAAGAGACGGAGCGCCTGGTGGCCACCTTGTCGGAAGCGGTTTCCGGCTACGAGCCCACGCTGGCCGGCTCGGCGCTGGCGACAAATCAACGCATGCTGAACGAGATCGAGCGGCTGGAGCGCAAGGCGCTGAAGGCGGTCGAGCGGCAGTCAACCGAGCTCTCCGAGCGCTTCGAGCGGGCCGCCGGCCACCTTTATCCGGAACGCGGGCTGCAGGAACGCCTGCTCAATTGCTGCTGCCTGCTCGCCCGTTTCGGCCCAACCTGGCCCGCCCAATTGCTCGAACTGCTCGACGGGCAGGAGGGGTACCACCTCTTTATTGCATCATAGGTTAAGGCTATGGTACTAAAACCGTATATGTTGTATATTGATAATAGGCTCTGACGGGGTGACAAAGCAATGGGTAATGCGGATGTCAATAAAATACAGTGGGAATCTCTTATTAAGTCGCGAGTTGACCAATATAGTCTTATAAAGCTTCTCAATAATACCAGTCATTCAGGAATATTCCTAGCGAGACCAATAATTGCTCATCCAGAAGAGGGTATTCAAAAAGAATATCCTCTTCCTGATATTGCTATTAAATTGATAGTATTAGATCCATCACAAGGATTTGAGAGACAAGTGCAGGAAGTCAGACATGCTTTAGATTTGCGACATCCTAATATTATTGAACATTATAGCTCAAATTGTTGGACAGATATCGAATCTAATATACGCTATTTATACCTGACTATGGAACTAGCTTCATCGTCACTTCAAGATCGATTTGCTAGCAGTATACCAATTTCCCAAGAAGAAATTTACACTATTGCTTTAAAGTTGGCAGATGCTTTGGAATATTGTCATTTAAATGATAAATGTCATCTTGATATAAAACCAGCAAATATTATGGATGTGAATGGTGTTTGGAAGCTTGGTGATTTTGGAATAATGCGAAACTACGAAAGGCAAGGCGAAACCATTTTGGCAAAAGGAACTCCCCCATATGCTTCACTAGAACAGATGAGAGGAGAAATAAATTATCAGTCAGATCTATGGGCTTATGGTATTGTGTTGATTGAAATGCTCATTGGGAAAAATAAAAAAAGATCGGCTTTATGGAGAGCTATTCAAAATAATGATTTTAATAAAGCAAGAAGACTTGCTAAGAGATTACCTTTGCCATATAATTTCATCGTCTGCCGATGTCTTCTAAATCCTGAAGAACGCCCAGCGGCACAACAAATTAAAATTGCACTGGGCAGATTCAAAAAGATATCCTTACAATTAACCAATATAGGAATTCATCTTGCGTTACAGTCTGGGTATTTGTTTAATAGTGAAGATTTATTATGGAATAAAATTGATGTCTCAGAATTCTTTATTAATAATCTGAAACAACAACAAAAAAGCGTTATAGCTGAAACTAGTCCCAAACAATCTAAACCCGTTATTAAAATTGAAAATAATTTAAATAATGACGAAACCTATCTTTTTAAAAATAAATATCATGGATTTTCAAATGTATTAGGAATTGATTTAGGTACATCAAATGCTGTTGTTTCAATTATAGAACATGGAGAAGTTACAGTTGTAACTAATTCGGAAGGTAGCCGCCTTACACCATCGGTAGTGGCGTTTACCAAGTCTGGTGAACGACTGATAGGTCAACCGGCAAAACAACAGGCAACCATAAATCCCGAAAACACGATATTTTCTTTTAAGCGTTTAATGGGCAGGCGATATGCTGATGTTACTAATGATTATGACTTTATGCCATATAAAGTCATAGCAGGTCCAAAAGGGATGGCCAATATAGATATTCGTGGAGTGCCTTATTCGCCCGAAGAAATTTCTGCAATGATTCTGCAAAAATTAAAAACCGATACAGAGGCATTTCTTGGTACGAAGATTGAAAAGGCCATTATAACCGTACCGGCATACTTCAACTATGACCAACGTACGGCTACAAAAACGGCTGGCGAGATTGCCGGATTGAAGGTGTTGCGCATTATTAATGAGCCGACTGCAGCTGCACTAGCATATGGAATTGATTTCAACGGAATTATTAACAAAAAAAATGAAAAAATATTAATATGGCATCTCGGAGGAGGTAGTTTTGATATTTCTATCCTTGAAATCGGAGATGGTATTTTTGAAGTAAAGTCAACCAATGGCGATACCCACTTGGGTGGCGATGACTGGGATGAGTGTATTGTAAACTGGTTGGCAGATGAATTCAATAAGGATCATAATATCGACCTGCGCCAGGACCGCCAGGCCTTGCAGCGCTTGCGCGAAGCGTCGGAGATGGCGAAAATAGAACTTTCCAGCAATATGCAGACCACAATAAGCCTGGCTTATCTTGCCACCGACCAGAATGGCCCGAAGCACCTTGAGATGACACTCTCCCGGAAGAAGTTCGAGAACCTGACGCAATATCTTATGAAAAGAATGGAAATTCCATTCAAAAATGCTCTACGTGATGCAATCGGTCGACTTGTTCGGCTCGATATTTCGCAACAAGATTCTATTGGTATGAGTCCTGCCGATCTGGATGAAGTGATCCTAGTAGGTGGTGCAACCCGTATGCCGATGGTTATCGAACTCGTACGTAAGCTGACAGGAAAGGAGCCGCATCGTGGTATAAATCCAGATGAAGCGGTCTCCATGGGTGCAGCGATTCTTGGTTCGGTATTAGGTGGTATGCGTGCTGACATTGTGCTATTAGATGTGACCCCGTTGACTCTCGGAATCGAGACGGCGGGCGGTGTGTTCATGCGCATGATCGAGCGTAATACGACTATACCCACACGACATTTGGAAACTTTTACCACTTATTCTGACAATCAATCGACAGTAACGATTAAGGTTTTCCAAGGCGAACGTGATATGGCGCGTAATAACCGATATCTAGGCCAGTTTAACTTGACTGGTATCCCGCCCGCACCGCGCGGCATTCCAAAGATCGATGTGTTTTTTGATATTGATGAAAATGGCAATATTGTTGTTTGCGCAAAAGATCAAGCGACAGGTTGTGCGCAGAGCATAGTTTTCACCGACTCCAATACGCTAAATAAGTCGGAGGTAGACCGCATGATACGAAACGTTGAAAATGCTGCCGAAAGTTCTCGCCAACATAATGAGTTGGCCCCAGTGCGTAGTCGGGGTAATACCCTAGTTGATAAGATGGAGAAACGGATCAAAGATTGGGGTAATAAGATAAGCGCCAATGATAAGCTGACTTTAGAGAGTAAGATCAATAATTTGCGCATCGCAATATCCGGTACTGATATCTCTCGCATTAAAACTACAATGCGAGAGATAACCAATTTCGAAAAGGGATTAAAGTTATTAGTCTTCCCACCACCACCTGCCGCTCGTCGGTAATATCGTTTGGATTTGTGGTTATTCTTGGAGGTTATTATGAGTTTGATTCAAGATCTTCGCGAAGTATTTGCCAATTTCATCAATAAGCCTGATGATCTTTGGCGAGAATTGTTAAAAGCGCTTGAAGGCGTAGTAAAAGATAAAAAGAGGCGAATAGGAAATAAACTTTTCGCGCCATGCCTTTTTGTCATTCAATTGCCTCAAGTAAAGATGGATCGACTTGTTAAAGAACATCTTGACCAATTGTTTATTGAGAAGTTAACATCAGCACTCGACCGATATATTCGTAGCCATAACTTACAAATAACCACTCCAACTGTTATTGTAAAACTTGAAGGGAGAAATAATTTAATCCATGAGGCGAAGATTCTTCACGATTTCATACCTGAAAGCGAGATAGTGAGTGAGACTGAAGTGAAAATATGTAACCAACACAGAGATAATAGTAGTAATATTAACATAATAGCAAATACCACTAATACCGACGAAGGTGAAACCATTAAACTGATGACGAATGTGTTTGATGACGGAGAAACAGTCGTTTTTGCTCAAGAGAAAGCTTTTTTTGAAATTATTACTGCGCCTTCAGGAACAGGGTTAATAAAAGGGAATATGTTTCGTTTGGCAACATTCCCTACTACCGTTGGAAGAGAATTTAGCGATTATCATCCTATAGTGTCTATTCCTCATTCCCCAGCTTCAATCATGGTGTCTAGAAATCATGCTCAAGTGAATATGCAGAAAGATAAATATACTATTATTGATTATAGCAAAAACGGAACGCTCATAAACGGAGTTAAGCTTAGTAATGGAATCGCAGTACCCTTAAATAGTGGAGATATAGTTGACCTTGCAAATTCTATAAAACTTATTTTCAGGACTGATGAACCATCAAATAGTAAAGATTTAACAAGTTCCGACCAACTTTATTCATATTCACTAATTATTGCGGATAGAATTGCTACCATTAATTCGATTCATCGAATTAAATATGATGGTCATAATCTATTTCGTATTTATGATAAGGATTCGGTTATACTACTCCGCTTAGCCAAACCTGTAACTGATCTAGAAAGTTTTAATGTCTTCATTGACGCTGCATACATGACAATATACGATCGAACGGTAGCAAGGGATAATAAAAGCAAGTTACCAACTAATAGTATCATAGACGATTCTATAATACAAGAAATCAAATTACTGCGTAATACAGAACGACATATAACAAATAATATTATCAAGAGATATTCAATTTATAAAAAATATTTAGAAAATCCTTCTCATAATTATGAATTAATAGATACTGAATTCATAACAATGCAAAATATATTTCTTATTCAGATAATTAACTATTTAGAAAGGCTAGAAGATTATTTGAAAAGTTAAAATTGTTATCAAGTATTAACGATTATGTTAAGCACTTTTCCCATATACCCCTCCCTCCTTGCCTTCGACTTCACCCGCCTTACCGAGCAGGTGGCGGCGGTGGAGGTGGCGGGGGCGGCGGGGTTGCACTTCGACGTGATGGACGGGCATTTCGTGCCGAACATCAGCTTCGGACCGATGGTACTCGGCTGCCTGCGCCCGCGCACCCGGCTGCCGTTTTACGCCCACCTGATGATCTACACGCCGGAACGGTATATCGAAGCGACAGTTAAGGCGGGGGCGGACCGGGTGTATCTGCACCCGGAATCAACGCCGCACATCCACCGCGCGCTGGGCATGGTGCGCGAGGCGGGCGCGGAAGTGGGGGTGGCGATAAATCCCGGCACGCCGCTGGAAGTATTGGTGCCGATCCTCGGGATGGTGGACGGGGTGCTGATCATGTCGGTGAATCCCGGGTTCGGCGGGCAGGCGTTCATTCCCGCGGCCATCGGGCGGGTGGCGGAGCTGCGGCGGATGATGCTGAAGCTCGATATTTCGCCTGACATCGAGGTGGACGGCGGGGTGGATTACTCGAACATCGGCGCGCTGGCGGCGGTTGGGATGACCGGCGCCGTGGTCGGCACCGCGCTGTTCAACAGCGGCGATCCCGCGGGCACGCTGCAACGGCTGCGGGGATTGGCGGGCTGATGGCGCGCGTCGATCTGCACCTGCACACCACCTATTCCGACGGTTCGCTACCGCCGCGCGGGATGGTGATGGAAGCGGCGGAACGCGGAGTAAGAATCATCGCCATCACCGATCACGACGAGCTGGGCGGCATCCCGGAGGCGCGGGCGGCGGGCGCCGAGATGGGCGTGACGGTGATCAGTGGGGTGGAGATCAACACCGATGTAGGGCGGGAGGACATACACATCCTCGGCTACGGCTTTCCGCCCGACTCGCCGGTGCTGAACGAGACGCTAAAGACGCTGCGCGCGGGACGGCTGGAACGCGCGCGGAAGATGCTGGCGCGGCTGGTGGAGATCGGGCTGCCGCTGGAGCTGGAGAAGGTGCTGGAGATCGCCGGCCACGGTTCGATCGGGCGGCCGCACGTGGCGCGGGCGCTGGTGGAGGCGGGGTACGTCGAGGACCGGGAGGAGGCGTTCGACCGGCTGATCGGGCGGAATTGCCGGGCCTACGTGCCGCGCGCGCCCTACCGACCTGAGGACGCGATTGCGGCGATCCATCGGGCCGGCGGCATCGCCTCGCTGGCGCACCCCGGCAAGTTGGGCGACCCGGTGCGCTTCATCCGCAAGCTCAAGGAAGCCGGCCTTGACGGGCTGGAGGCTTATCACAGCGATCATGCGCAGGCGGTTACCGAACGGTTGCTGTGCTGGGCGAAGGATTACCGCCTGGCCGTCACCGGCGGCAGCGACAGCCACGGCCCGGGCAGCGCCCGCACCGTGCCGGTAGGAGGGGTGGAGGCGCCGGATGAAGTGGGCGAGTGGGTGATGGAGATGATCGGGGAAATGAAAAATGAAAAATGAAAAGTGCAAAATGAAAAATGTCCCATTTGGCGCAAAACGGGAAGCATTCATTTTTCATTTTACACTTTACATTTTCCATTTTCATTGATTTAACCAAGGGAGGCAATCTCATGAAACAAGTTGAAGCGCGCACCGCGTGGGTTTATCAATCCGACTTTCCCGATTCCGCCGCCGCCGAGGCCTATCTGCGGCCCATGGCGGAGGCGGGACTGAACCTGATCTTCCCCCCGCCGGCGGGGGGTGACGCCGGGCGGCGGTATGTAGATGCGGCGCACCGGCTGGGGATCGAAGTGCATCCGATCGTGCATGCCCTTTATTGCCCGCCGGATAGGCCGGACCTGCTGACGCGCATGCCGGGCGGTCGGGCCAGCGGGCAGTCGGCGGCGTGCCCGTCGCAGCCGGAGGTGCGGCAGCACAACATCGGGCTGATGCTGGAGTTGCTGCGCGATCAGCCAGAGGTAGACGGCATTCACCTCGACTGGATCGGCTTCGACTCCGACACTTACCATGGGACGGTGCAGTTGAGCTACTGCTATTGTGCGAAATGCCGCGATGATTTCCAGGCGCGGCACGGCGCCGATCCCCTCGCCCTCGTACGTGATACCAAAGCGCGGCCCGACCTATGGGCGGCATGGGTGCGCTTCCGCTGCGACGTGGTGAACGCCTACGCGAGGGATATCCGCGCGGCGGTGAAGGGCGTGAGCGAGCGCCTCTCCCTATCAGCCACCGCCCACCAGAGCGACGGCGCGCCGGACATCCTGCACGAACCCTACGTCTGCAGCCCGAATTTCCAGGAGTGGGGCCGCTGGATGGCGGAGGGGATCATGGACTTTTTCTGTCCGATGCCGTATACGGTGGACAACGCCTCCTTCCGCGACATGCTGAACACCGCCGCGGGTGCGCAGCGCAAGGCCGGCGGCAGGAGCTTCGCCTACCCCGGCATCGGCATCCCCTACCTGATCGACCACGAGCAAGTGCGCGAGCAGATCCTCGCCTGCCGGCAATACGGCCTTCCCGGCTTCTCCATCTTTCACGCCGACTCTCCCATCCGCGAGAGCATGGGCTGGTGGAAGGTTGTGGCGGAGTTGTGCGGGGAGCAGGCGGCGCTGCCGCACAGGACCCCGTAAGTCTGTAGGGAACGCCTTTTGCGGTGTTCCGGGTGATGTTGATTCATACGGGGCGGACAGTAGGTATTGAATGAATCTGCGAATAGCGCAAATCCGGATGGTCCCCGAGAAGGGCAACCTGGACGGGAACCATGCAAAGCTCATGAATGCTCTCCGGGAGCTGGAAGAGCAGCCGGTCGATGTAGTCATCACCCCGGAATGCTTCCTGGACGGCTACCTGGCGCCCGAAGAGTGGGTGAACTCGGACAATATCGGAGATTACGGCATCGACCCGGCGGACAGTCCCTATACGCGTGAGATTGCGTGGTGGGCGGCCGAGCACTCGACATGGATAATTTATGGATGCACCCGCCGTTCTTTGGTGGGGGCTTATAACACCGCATTAATCTTCGATCGCCAGGGGAATCTCCATGGGCATTATGATAAAACGCACTTGCAGGAGCACGACCGGAAATATGCCCCCGGGCTGAAGCTCTGCGCGTTCGACGCGGACTTCGGCGTCTTCGGCGTGCTGATCTGCGCCGACCGCCGCTGGCCGGAGACCGTCCGCACCCTTGCCTTGCAGGGCGCCAGGGTCATTTTCAATCCGACCTACGGCATGCATGACGAGGTGAATCTGCGCATGATGCAGACGCGGTCCTACGAGAGTGAGATCTTCATCGCCTTCACCCATCCCCGGCAGTCCCTGTGCACCGGTCCGGACGGACGGATTGTCCTCGACGAAAGCGGTGAAGAGAGCTGGTTTTCGATTTGCGAGATCGACCTGACGGAGGTTGATAACATCCGGAACGGCACTTCCCACCTGCGAGATCGAAAGCCGGAATTGTATACGGGTTGGGCGGAAGAGCGCTAAAACACCGGGCGATAATAAAAACTAGCCGTGGTTTATCGCTTCATGTCGGATAGTAATACCTTGTCAAATGATAGACTGTTCTATCATTTCAATCTTTTTCTATCTTTCAATCCTTATCTTATGAGGAAATGCCATGTCAACCTACACCTTGCAATGCGAGCTTCCGCTCGATGATTCTTATGACGTGATCGTGGCCGGCGGCGGTCCCTCCGGCTGCACGGCGGCGGCGGCGGCCGCCAGAGAAGGCGCGAGGACGCTGCTGATCGAAGCCGCCGGCTGCCTGGGCGGCATGGGCACGCTGGGACTGGTGCCGGCGTGGATGACCTTCGGCGACGGACTGAAGATCATCGC
>Ga0172369_10007386_pt1 | contig 12769 bp, 7 predicted proteins | sample LakKiv25m_FD_114539 | JGI IMG/M metagenome (GOLD analysis project Ga0172369, IMG submission 114539) | Freshwater microbial communities from Kabuno Bay, South-Kivu, Congo - kab_022012_11.25m | ecosystem: Environmental > Aquatic > Freshwater > Lake | place: Democratic Republic of the Congo... | reverse complement strand
GGGGGGCCGGGAGCGGTCACCCATGAGGAGGAGCCTGTGACCGAGAGTCGAAAAGAATGAGTGATGGGGAAGCTGGCGCGGGTAAAAAGACCGAAGTCTTTTTACCCGCACAGGTCGAAATCTGTTCTTGAGGGGTAGTGTAATTCGATGATGCCACTTTTCTGTTTGCCAAACAGGAAATCTGGTCACCGAAGATTTTTTATCCCTTGACCCTTCCCCCCGCCTGATGTTATGTTACCCTCACCATCCGCTATGAGAATGACCCGACAAAAAACCCATCGCGAAGTTATCCTGGAATATCTGACCTTCATCGCCCCGCGCAAGGCGACGAGGCCGGAAATACGCAAGCAAACCGGGCTGCCGGCCGATCAGGTGCTGAACGGGCTGCTCGACCTGCAGCGCGCCGGACGCGTGCAGTCGGCCGTCGATCCGCCGGAGTCGCCGCGCGTGTTCTGGGTGGAAAAAATCGCCGCCCCGGGTCCCGGCGCCGCGGTGAGCAGCGATTGGCGCAAAACGGCGGTCGCCCCGGATTTTGAAACGCTCGCGTTGACCAGCCTGTGCCAGTACTTCGGCTGCCACCTGGCGCGCCGCTCCTTCCCCGGGCACAACCGGGAGCTGATCGGTTCCGAAGATGGCGAGCTGGCGGGCGATATCGTCTATATCAGCGATACCGGTTCACTGACCGAACTGGAGGCATGCCTGCGGCAGCTTGCCTCCCTGCATGCCGCGGCGCCCATGCTGATAATCGGCGGCGATTTCGACATCCTGTGGGAGTGGTTTTGCGATAACGCCGCGATGGCGTCCGCCATCCGGCTTTTCTTCATCATGCCGAAAGGCGAGATCATTTCGCTGGATGCCGAAAATGAATAGGTACGGCAATTACTTCATCGTGCAAGCAGGTAAACCGCATACCCGCCGGCGCCGAGGACGAGGGCGAGGAGCCACGCGCGGGTGACGATGGTCGTCTCCGGCCAGCCGCCCAGCTCGAGGTGGTGGTGGAAGGGACTCATGCGGAACAGGCGCTTGCCCTTTGTTGCCTTGAAGTAAAGCACCTGCAAGATCACCGAGGCCATCTCGATGATGAAGATAAGGCCGATCCACAGCAGCAGTATTTCCGCCTTCAGTGCCAGCGCGGCGCCGGCCAGCGCGGCCCCGATGGCCAGCGAGCCGGTGTCGCCCATGAACACCTTCGCCGGATGGCGGTTGTAGCGGAGGAAGGCCAGGCAAGCCGCCGCCAGGCAGGCGAGGAAGGCGGCGATGGCCGGATTGCCCGCCAGCCAGGCGACGCCGGCCAGCGCGAGGGCGGCTGCCGCGGTAGTGCCCGCCGCCAGGCCATCCAGCCCGTCGGTCAGGTTTACCGCGTTGCTCATCGCGGCGATGAAGAGGATGGCGAGCGGGATATAAGCCCACCCCAGGCTTACCTTCCCGGCAAACGGCACGCCGATAGTAGCGCCGTTGTCCAGCCCGAACACCAACCCGGCGACGAACAACCCGGCGGCGATGAACTGCAGGATCAGCTTCTCCCGCGCGCGCAGCCCCAGCGACCTCCCGCGGCGGATCTTCCCCCAGTCATCGACCGAGCCGATGGCCGCCACCGCGACGGTGAGCGCCAGCAGCAGCACGCCGGACCGGTAATGTTGCGGGAAGAAGAACCACGACCCAACCGTGCCCGCGATTACCCCGGCGAGTATTGTCACCCCGCCCATGGTGGGGGTGCCCGCCTTGGTCAGATGCCGCTGCGGCCCGTCGTCGCGAATCTGCTGCCCGAGCTTATTCCGCCGCAGCAGGGCGATGACCGGCGGCGCGGTGAAGAAGGTCACCAGAAAGGCGAGCACGGCGGCAGCGAGCAGGATATAAAGATTGCTGATGGGCATAAGGCGTTTCCGGATATCGCGCGGTATCCGGGCGCATTGTAACATAGAAATAAGGAAGGTTGGAAGAATGGAAGATTGGAAAGCTGGAAGACTGCCGCCGTCCGGCGAACACTTTTTAACAGTCCGATAATCATCACAACACAGTATTGTAACAGGCTCGGTCAGCATTGTTCATGACGAGTGGACAATCTGAAATTGTGGCGAGTGTGTCCTGGTAACGCACGAATGCGTTTCCAGGACATTCGCTACTCGCCTTTTTTAATCATGCCGCCAGCGGCGGCGGTTCGGTGACTGTCCTTCGCTGCTGCGCGCGATCGAAGAGCGCCACCGCAAGCGCACCAAGGCCGAAGACCACCGCGGCCAGCGTCACCAGCGCGCCAAGGATGGGGATCAGGCGCACCAGGAAGAGCAGGCCGATGCCGATGAGCAGCGCTAGGTACAGGCTGCCGCCGGGCCGCCGCCATACCAGCCGGCCTGCCGGTATCGCCAGGAAGATCGGGCTGATATATATAGCGGCGAAGTAAACCGCCGCCCATATCAACGCCACCGGGATGCCGATGAGAGTGGCCAGCAGCAGCAGGAAGAGCGGCAGCCCGACCAGCAGGATGAGCAGCCCCGTCGCCAGGCTCACCCAGGGCCTGGCGCGCAGCGCCGTTTCCGTCTCTTCCGTCAGCCGCGGCGCCAGCGTCACGAACAGCAATCCCGCGATCAGCAGCGCAATGCCGGTAAGGAGCTGCCATATGAACCAGCCGAACGGGGCAAATGCCCACCGCCGGCCGCCTTCCGCGCGGGTGATCCGATCTTCCCCCTGGATTTGCGCGCTCGGCGCAATTTGATGGCTGCCCACCTTGGCAATCAGATTGCCGCCTACCACGGCGCTGCCCGTCAGCGTCAGCGAGCCGGCATTGGCGCGCAGGTGACGGCCCACGGTCGAGTTTACCGTCACGTCGCCGGCATTGACGGTGACGTCGCGTCCTACGTTAGCCGCCTCACCCAGCACCACCGTGCCGCCGGTGGCTACCACGTTGCGCGTCACCGGTGCATTCAGCTCCACGTCGCCGGATGCCGCGTATAGGCTGCCGCTCACCGGCCCGCTCACTCGCACATTACCGGCGGCCACGATCAGATTGCCGCCCACCGGACCGGTTACCCGTACATTTCCTCCCGCCGCCACCAGATCGCCGGTGACGCGTCCATTCATCCGCACCTCGCCACCCGACACCACCAGGTCATCATCGATCACCTGACCTGCCGGGATCGTCACCGAACTGCCCGAACGAAACACCGTCGCCGCCGCCGGGATAACCAGCGCCAGCAGTAAAAGCAGCCATAATTTCATAGAAAACTCCCTTCCCTGATTGAGTAGTGATAAGTTATAAGTGATTAGTGATAAGTCGCCAGGCCGGCTTATTCAGCATATTCCGTATCGTGTAACCGTTCAGAAGGTCTTTCTCTTTTTCTCCAGCGTGAATAAGATCGCTTTGGATAAAAACGGATACAGCCACGATAACTCTATCCGTTCTCTTCCGCTGCCTACGTGGGAGAAAGACCCCCTGAATGATAAGTGATAATTCTTACTTAATTATCTTATCACGTCTCACGTCTCACTTATCACTTATCACGGTTCCCTGTATTCCCGCACGAATCGCCGCGACGAATGCTGCTCCATCCAGCGCACGAGGAAATATCCGACGATGATGGCAAGCGCAATGCCGATGGGGATGATGGCCAGCCGCTGTACTTGTACGGCAGTTGGAGCATCAGGGACGTAGAGCAGCGGGAACAGCAGCAGGATGACGGCAATGAGCACCAGCGTGATGATGCCTTCGACGCTCGAATAACGCGAGCGCAGCAACGATACCGCAAGGAATACCGCGAAAAAGGAGATGCCCAGCACCACCGGGAACAGCGCCAGCGACAGCACGATCCGCACCGGCGTGCTGAAGTTCCCCCACAAGGCGACTGCGGCAATGCCGGCGGCGACGCCGAACGTGATGATAGCGGCCTTCAGATAGACATACGGATCCTCGTGATGCACTACGGTTTCGTCCATAATGGTCACTTCCTTCCTCTATCCTCATTTTTCGCCTGACGCCGATCAGTGAAACAACCCACTTGTTCGTAGTTGCCGGTTAGTGAACTATGAGGGCACAACGCGGCTCAGCCGCAACGGGAATAGGATTTTTCACGCGGTGGTTGGGTAGGCAGGGAAGTTGATCGATTCTTTCCATAAATACTTTTACCGTATCAAAACCACCTCTGCGGCGATACTCCGCCGCATGAGTCGTGAGCCTGATGAAAAGCTTGAATTGTTGGTTGTGGGCAAAGCCAGCAGGTAATCTATCGCCATCTTGTGGCAGGTATTCCTCCGTATATGCGGAAATAGCGATGTAATGACTTTTCGCGGGAGCGTACTATCATGTCGTCGTTATCGGAGCGCATTCATGGGACACTGCTCGGCGCCGCCATCGGAGCGGAGCTGGGATTTGCCAAACACGTTCATCCCGAGCGGTTCAAGGTGGAGAAGGCACGGGACCTGCTCGAGTTGACGCTGGAGCCGGCGGGGGAATACGAGGAGGAGCGGGGGCGCGTCAACGCGAGGCCGCTGACGCCGTTCATCGATCTCGGCGTGCGCACCTACCTTACGAAGGGAAGCCGCACGACGCCGGAGGATTTCGCGGCGCTGCTGAAGGTAGATGAAGCGATCGCCGGGCCGGTTTTTTCCTGGGACGGCGCGCACAGCACGCAGGAGGTGCTGCGGGAAGGCATGCACCCGCGCATCAGCGGCATGGGCAACGCACCATGCGGGTTAATTTCCGCCGCCATGCCCGCGGTTGGCATTTTCCATTACGCCGACCCGGAATACGCCTACCTCGATGGCGTGGAGCTGGCCTCAGTGGCGCAGCCGCGGTTGGGGGCGGACTGGGCCGGGCTGTGCGCCGCCGCCGTCGCCGCCGCGCTGGACGGAGATGCCACGCCGGAAATGGTCGTCAGCAAGGTATTGAAAATCGCCCATGCGAACGCGAAGGAAGTGTTCTACCAGATCAATTACACCGCGATGATCGGCGGCGGAATGCGGGATGAGGCAGCCCTGGCCGAATGGTGGTACAACGAGGCGGGGCGCGGGCGCCTGAATAAGGAGACAGTCTGGGTCGCCTTCAACCCCATCGCCTCCGTACTACCGCTGCTGCCCACCTTCGGCGGGGACGCGCAAAAATTCCTGGCGCTGCTCATCGGCACGCCCAGCGCCAACTGGCTCGACGACATGGCCGGCGGGAAGCTGGCGCCCGCCATCATCGGCGGGGCGATTCTCGGCGCGCTGGGCGGTCCCGACGCCTTCCCGGCGGAGTGGCGCGCGTGGGCGGAACCGATGGTTGCCGGCTGGCTGCCGATCACCGAAGTGGTGAAGCAACGCGCGGAGAAGGAGTGCGAAATCCTGGCCATCACCGAGCGGACGATTGCCGCGCAACGGAACGGCGGCTCGCTCCTTTTCGACAAGATCTACGGCAACATCCTCGCCGGCGCCATCGGCAACGCCATGGGTTCGGTGGTGGAAGGACGCATGTATTGGGAAGTCGATGAGCAGCACCCCGGCGGCGTCACCACCATCCTCGATCCCCGGCGCCTGGAGAGCGAGGATGACAACCAGATGGCCATGCAGCTCACCGAGACCTATCTCGAGCGCGACGGCCTGCCGGTGCTGGCCCGCCACTTCGGGCACACCTGGTTCGACCGGCTGAACCGCGACCACTTCTTCGCGCTGTGCATGGGCAACGCCTACGATCTCATCCGCGCCGGCTGGGACCCGCGCATCACCGGCCACTGGAGCCAGGTTACCGGCTCCACCGTGATGTGCATGGAGCCGGTGGGCATCTATCACGCCGCCGACCCGGATTACGCCGCCATCGATGCCACCGCCATCTCCTATATGTACCAGCGCGGGCTGGACAACGTGGCCGCCACCATGCTCGCCGCCACCGTGGCGGAGGCGCTCAAGCCGGACACGACGGTGGACGGCGTGCTGCAGGCCGCGCTGAACGTAGCGCCGAGGACGAAGCTGCACACCTTCGACCGGCGGACCTTCGCCAGCGCTTACGACTACATCGCCGCCTGCCTGGAAGTCGCTGCGAAATACGACGACGTGCTTGCCGTGCGGAAAGAGCTATACGAAAAGTGCCTGCTCTACCACATGATCGATCCGCTGGAGCTGTGGGGCTTCGCGCTGGCGATGTTCAAGGTGGCAAACGGCGACGTGCGCCAATCCGCCATCGGCGGCACCAACATAGGCCGCGACTCCGATACCATCTCGGGCCGCGCCGCCATGCTCGCCGGCACCCTCCGCGGCGCCGCCAACGTCCCCGCCGACTGGATCGCCATGTTCAGCCCGGAATCGCTGGAACGAATCAAGCGGAACGCGGGACGATTCGCCGAGTTGATTGTGAAGAAGAAGCTTGGAAGGCTGCACAAGCGGCAGGACGCCCTCTTAATCCGAGGGGAGCAAATACCAACCAGTAATAGCTGAGATCGACTGCCTCCTTTTTCACCAGCATAACAGTTGTATCGATGGAAATTTAACTTTTGTCCTGCAGGAGAAAGCAAGCACCTGTAGTAATAAAACTATTAGCGAATCATTATTAAGTATGGTGAGGTTATAGTAATAATGGAGGGAGCATGGAAGGCATCCTACGACAGCGTTTACTGGAGTGCTCACCTGATTTATCCGCCGCACTCGATCGTTGTTGGCAAACCGCCCACGATGAGTGGCTTCCCGCCCTGGGTGTAAAGAGCGCTTCATACAATTCATATCCTCATCTGCGGAATGTGGAACGGCACCTCGAGCGCATATTGCTTGATTGGGAGAAGTGCCACGTGGAATCCGCGCCGCTATTAAATACCGTTGAGTTATTCCTCCTGCTGGCCGCCGTACTTTTCCATGATATTGGCCGCATTACCGATAATGACAATCACGGAAAAGAGTCACGGAACCTGATCGAGCACAATTTTGCTGCGCTGAGCATCCCCTCCCGGGAACTGGCATACAGCCTGGGTCGGATTTGCGAATTTCACGATGCACCTCCCGATATAAAGCGATTCACCGAAGCTGCCCATAAACTGCATGACGTGGTGATCGATCCTTATGGCGAAGTCCGTGAATTAACCCTCAGCACGCTACTCACGTTGGCGGATCACATGGATAGCGCCAGCCAGCGAGTTCTTCCCAATTATCTTTTTGGCTATAATCCCCAGCCGATAGGCGCCTTCCGCAATATTATCACCGGCGTAGTCTTCGATCATTGCGCCCAGATGATTCGTGTGGAGCTCAGTTTACCGTATAGCGAGGAACCCGGTCCGAATGACGACAAGCTTATATATAGTATTCCAAAGCAAAAGCAAACCTTAGGATTCTCCTCCCATGTTGAAATCAAAGATCGTGATGTTAATGATTTGATCCAAAAATGTCAGTTGGATTTTTATTATCGCGACATTGCAGTTTTACTTCTTTCAGATTTACAATACCCGATCTCCGACAATGATCACCTCCTGATCAAGCGTTATATTGAAGATCGACGCCGGCAGCTCTCAGACAATGCGAATGGTGAATCCTCCCTGATTAAGCCACGTGCATTCGGTCCGATAGAATGGCACATCATTAACGGACATTTGCGAGCTAATCTGGCAAAGGGGGGAAAGCAATGGCCAACGGTGACATTGTTGGCCATGGTGCTGAATGATCTCCGGGAGAATGCCTCATTTCTACAGGTTATCAAAGGCACCTTAGCCAGTTTTAACATGCCCGCGCAGAGTTGGCTGTTCGAATATAACGAGCACCTGTATACCTGGCAAGGTAAGGAGACGTTTGAGCCAATTTTTTATAAAGAGTGGTTGCAGTCAGTCATAAAAGCGATGTGGCGAATGAGTGTAAGTGTCTTCGGTCACAGTGATTTCAGCTATGAATCGCTCGCGGCGCAATTGCGCGAACCGGATATCCAACGGATCCGGATGGCAGTTCGACGCATTGCTATTGTGACGGAACGTATGATAATTGAGCCGGATCCCACAGAAGAAAGCGCCATCTGGTATAGTGATCAAACCTGGCGATGGAATGCTTTCTGTATGCGGGACGGTCTCTGTCGGAATTGTCGATCCACAAGTATAACCCTGCAGTGCAAATTTGTTCCCCATAAAGTTGTTTGGACATCCATCGAAAACCTGGCGGATCCGACATAACACACCGAGAGTATGGAGCAACTCGATGAATACGAATAAACGACAATCAGCACCGCGGTATATCTCTCTCGGTTACCCATTGGATCAGATGTTCAATCGTGAGGTGCCGCTACCGGAGTCCCGCGTATTTCGTGATAGACGTAATCGCGAGGAAAAACCTGCAAGTCCTCCAGATATTGAGAAAATTGGTGGGATAAGACTTCCCTCTGAAGATGATCCGGGTACCGGCAATATCATCATTCGAGGCAAACCCGGCACGGGTAAGACGACGTTGGCCTTGCAGATCGCTACTTCATGTTATGGTCAAGGGACAACATGTCAATATGCTATTGCCAATAATTACTTTCTTGCCACTTATATCTCCTTTGAGCAACCTATAGAGTTTGTCTATACCAAGGCCTGCCATTTCGGTTGGCAGCAATATCTGCGTCCGATCACCCATTTGCATAATCTTTCTTCACCGCCGACTCCTCGCGAGTTGGGGGAAACTCTGGCGTTGATACTGTTGCAAGATAAGCTGTGCCCGTTTCGAGAAGAGATCAACAATCTTACTGCAAGCCATTCAGTGGAGCCCTTAGCCGATAATAGTCCGAGGGATCTAGATGAAAAAATCCGGCGGGATCTGAATGAAAAAATGCGGCGTACTAAAGGCACGATTCGACGATTGCTTGTAGATGATCTGAAAGCAGCTATAAAATTGCTCGATAAAATAATCTTTTCAACAACGGAACAGAACGAAAAGATTATTATTAAATATAATAATCTGGTGGATAAATCCAATAAATTGTCGGAAAGCCTGCCTTCTCGTTCTCCAATTGAAGAGGTTCAATTAACAGATATCCAAGAATCACTGAATGACGTCATGATTGCAATAATAACTTTCGCAAAATCAATGACTGTAGCACACATTAAATTCACAAAAACCAAAGACGAGGGGAGAGATGTAGAGGAGCTCCGTAAAAATGCAAGCGATATAATGCTTCGCCTCTGTCTAACGATTTCACAGACTATGTCGTTACAACAAATCATTTCAGGTTCATTTTCAGATACAGATACAGCTTCTTTAAGCAGTAAATTATATACTCTAACATCTGAGCTCATATCTTTGGCTGATGGGTATGCGGAAAAGAGGAAATGCCTGGCACGTAAAGCAGCATGTAAAGCAGCACGTAAAGCAACAGGTGAAAAAGATAAGACTGCTGATACTGCCTGGAAGTTAACAGCAGTGCTACGTGATGTTGAGGGGGATATTCGAGCCATCAGCATGAATGACAATCTTAAAACAGTTAATGGACAACCTAAGTATTCGATTGCCGACCTTCTTGACTTATACAACGATTGCATGCAATTCATCATACGGTTTCTCAGCGAGACGCAAAACGATTACATGCGCAGCATACTCAAGGCTTTCAATAGTATCTGTGGTATAATACAGCGAACCCTCGCTTTATTCTCTGACCTGGCACTGTTAATTCAGCAAAACCGAGAGCAAAGTGGTCAACAAGGCATACTCGATGAGGATGATCGACTGTTGCAATGTGTACTTCTACCGGCCTTGACACCACGCAGCGTCACACCGCAAGTTGCCGAGAGTGACCAGTTGTTCTGGGATCGTTATCATCAACTTGAGGCGCTGCTGGTAGGAGCGCACTATATACGAAAACAAATGCAACTCATGGCTAAGGTCCTTCTTACAGAAGAGGAACTTAAACAGCAGATAGCAGAGCAGACGAGCAAGCTTCCAGTCCTTCTTACAGATGAGAGACACTCAGCAGACGATATTAATGAGACACCAGAAATCAGTATCGAACTTTATAATCGCCTCAAAGGTATACCCTATGACTTGCGAGTGATCTGCCTGGACAGCTTAAATGTGTTTTCCGACCGGCCACTGACACGTGAAGAGATTTACCGGCTCTTCGATCTGTTTCGGCGTTATGGAGTCGTGGGGATTTTTACCCTGGAAGAAGATGAGGAATCTACCATTGTCGATCCTGCCGTTCAGGCCAGCCGGGAGACGGCGGAATACTTGGCGGACCTGGTTGTCCATCTGGATATCGCCGATGATCAGGGTTACCTGGTACGCCATTTTGAAGTTGTGAAATCACGTTACCATCACCAGACTTATGGAAAGCATCCGTTCAGATTAGAGCATAGCCCATTACACCGGCTTCCCACTCGCCTCACCTCGGTGCTGCCGCGTGATTCCGGTATTATCATTTACCCTTCGCTGCATTACCTGGTTTCCGAAACCAATCAGTCGTTGCGTACTGATAATCCAGATGAAGATTGGCGTTATCACCGACTGTATTATCGGAACTCTCAAGACGAAACGATGACATCGAGAGATGAACAGAAGAAGGAGAATGACGATGACCCATCTACAAGGCGGAATTTCTCAACCGGCATCAAAGGTCTGGATTATATTTTGCCGCAGAACGTGCGCAAGGAGAGCATCATCGCCTTGAAAGGGCCTCGCGATACCTTCAAAACTACCGCTGCATTAAACTTTTTATTCGATGGTCTTCGCCGGGGTGAGGATGTCTTGCTTCTTCACCTCAGCGAATCGTGCCGAGAACTGCGGCAGACAACGGTCAGCCTCGATATGCTGCCAATCGATAATAATCTCTGGGGATTCACAGAGGATAATAATCCGGCATTTCATCCTGATAATTTGGATTTCGTGCATGCTAAACGACGTCAGACGACGAAATACGAAACCTGGACATGGCGATATAGCGGTGCGGGTGGAATGGTGGGAACGCTCACCGAGTTTGCCTTTAAGAGCGGAATGATCGTGCCCGAGCAGTTAATGGAAATGGTCCGACAGACTTTCTATGAGAAGAAAATCACACGAGTGGTGCTGGATGATGTCTCATTGATCGGGTTGAGCTACCCCTTGTTAGGTTCGTCACTAACTTCGGGAGATATTTTTCTTTCGATTTTAATCCATTTTTTACGGAATCATCAGGTTGGCGCGACAATCGTCGGTACGACAGGTCTGGTGGAAAAAGAAAACGATATCGTCGATAAAGCTTGTCTCCTCGCGAGTGCCGTCGTAAACTTCGATTTCCGGGATATTTTCGGTGATCGCTATGTCATTGTTACCGGTGAAGGCTTGATATCGAGCTCCTCGCGCGGCGCTGGTCACCGGATCGAGCTTGTCCCTGGAGTCACGCGATTGAAGTATGATAATCTGCCAACCGATATCAAGCGTGCCTTATACATTGACTGTGAGTATCTGGAAGGATTGGTCGGGTTCGATACGTCACACATTCATCGACCCGGCGTGTTGATGCATATGTTCGCTGAGACCGGTATTCAACAGAAATACAACGACAGCATCAGGACCATGCTGTCGTTTGCATTCGGGGAAACGCCTGGTGTTCCAAAGAAATCAAGCCAATCCAAAACTGTTGATGAGCAATCGAAGACAAGCAAACGTGAAGAGATTCTCGTCCGCAATTTCGACTCCATGGATTCTGGACCGTTTCATCAATCACTGGGTCTACTTCAAGGAAAGCCTTTGGATAGCACCGTGATCGCAACGATAGATGAATTCTGGCTTGAATTCTTCCAGCAACAGTCAACAAGTCCAAAGCTTTTCGATCTACCGCTTGTTGCTTTAAACGAAGTTAAGGGCTTAAAAGAGTTACTAAAGGAATTGAATGCTAAAAACAATTACGCAATTCCTTACTACCGAAATATACTTGTTATCGCCTGTGCAAAGAATGATGTATCAATTCCTGAAGGAGATAATTTCACTTGGGAATCATTCGCAACAGAATTTGAGAATAATACATTTCAGCTGGAGATTGATCACACTGCGCGTGAAACCCTTTCATGCCTCCTTCTGGATGCTCTAATTTCTGGTTATAAAAGAGATAAGAACAATAATAGTATAACAGCTACGAAGAATGCCGAATCATCAGAGATTGATCATCAATTGACAACCTCGCTAGAGTCTATACCTGAAGATAAATTTGATGCTGATATCCACAAGTCGAATCTAGTTGTAAGAGAGGTTTCGAGCCTTATAAAACTTTTACGACCTTGTTGTTTAAGGTATAAAAAAAATGAACAAAGTAATAGTGAATCACCCGATGATACTACTTCGATGTTGCGTTTCAGTTTGCCTGTGCGAGACACGGAAGAATCAATAGAACTTCAACACGGTCATGTGAAAAAGTCACCGGAACCTCGTTTGAAAACCGATGCTGATGTCTATATTTGCTGGTATACTCAGCTTCGCGAATTGGTCCAAGTTGCGGGTGATTCAAAAGATAAATCTCACCTTGCAAATAAACTGCTGATCTATAAGCTTCCGGGCGGCGGTTTTACCGGCGACTGGCATTTAGGCATATTGAATGGCAGTGTCAGTATCAATCTTGGCAGTCAGATTATTAAAACGCTCACTAACGTTACGGAAGAGTATAATCGCCTGGTGCAAGGCGTCGGCTTGCCGGTACGTGATAGCTTTTACAAGGCTGAAGAAGCGTGTAACTTCACGGCGTGGGCGCAATCCCAGGAGCTTATTCAAAAAGTTCAGGACTTTCGCTCAACAGCCAACCGCTGGGATGCCCGGTTGGCGTAGTTGTTCCGTGAGATAGTCATCCCATTGGCTATTTTTAGCCTTGTACAATGTGAGTCCGAGTTCCTGGGCATGC
>Ga0172369_10007384_pt1 | contig 12769 bp, 11 predicted proteins | sample LakKiv25m_FD_114539 | JGI IMG/M metagenome (GOLD analysis project Ga0172369, IMG submission 114539) | Freshwater microbial communities from Kabuno Bay, South-Kivu, Congo - kab_022012_11.25m | ecosystem: Environmental > Aquatic > Freshwater > Lake | place: Democratic Republic of the Congo... | reverse complement strand
TATTCGTTGTTGTATGTATACTACAATGTGCCGCATGGATAACAAGGCGGTAAACAAATTTTCATGATGCTTCATTGATTCGAGAATCTTTTTTTGACGATGCATCATGATGAATTGCACAAAGGAGAACCGCATGGTTTCAATGGATGTTTTATCGATACGAACGGAAAATAAATTCCGGAGCCTGGTCACGAAGCAGGCCTGTAAAAAGGGCGATGTGATCTGCGATATTCCAAGCGGGAATGTGGTGGACAGGCCGAACCGCCATACCGTCCAGATCGGCCGCGCCCTGCACACGCACGTCGGAAAACTTGCCTCCCTCAATCATTCCTGCGATCCCAATGTGATCCTGGATACCGAAAAAATGCTGGTGATCGCGCGCCGCGACATAGACCAGGGCGAGGAACTTTCCTTCTTTTACCCGTCCACTGAATGGGAAATGCAGGCCCCGTTCATCTGCCTGTGCGGCGCATCGAACTGCATTCACGTTGTGGCTGGCGCTCGTTTCCTGCCGCTTTCCACGCTCGAGCATCATTATCTAAACCCCCACATCCGCGCGATGATGATCGAACTGCTCGACAACACGGAATTGCACCTGGCGAAGTTGACGGAAGGGAAAGTGGAAAAGTAACCGATGGTACCCACCGTCCCGAAGGTTTGGACGGAAAGCAGGCCGAAATTACGGAAACCTTCGGGACGCTCCTCTGTTGCCGCCGGTGAATCAGCCGTCTTCTGAAAGCCTTTTGTACGACCCCACCCACGGCTTTCCCAGCCGGTGATTTTCCGAGACGACGATCCTGCTGAATTTCTGCGCGGTCTGGGCGGAGAGCATCGCCACACTTCCCCAATCTTCGGACAACACAGCCGTTTTCATTTTCGCGGCGACCTGGCCGGCCCACATCCACTCCATGCGGAATTTATCGGCTTTTACCCAGTAATCCCTTTTTTCCCACGCCAGCACCGAGACGTCGATCCCCCCGGAAATCGCCTGCAGGGCCAGCGCAATAAATGAAGCGAGGTCCCTGGCCTCCTGTGTGACCTGGGTCTGCTTTGCCAGTTCCCGCACCGCCAGTACAATGGCCCTGGTCAAACGGGTGCGTTCTTTTCCTGCTGAATCGGGGTTGATTACGCGGCTCAAAATATTTCTCCAATGTGGATTTCAATGGCACCGCGCCTGTCCCGGTACCGTTTCGGCCGGGACTGCGCTGTAGGTGCGGGATTATACCGCCCAATCAAAGCGCGTCAATCCGCGTATTTATGTTGACGCCCCCCCACCCCTGTTTTATAATCCCCCCGCTTCGCACGCAGAAAAAAAGGGGACGTGCTGGAACTGGCAGACAGGCATGACTTAGGATCATGTGCCGAAAGGCGTGAGGGTTCGATTCCCTCCGTCCCCACAAAAATTTTTTAGACCCCCGAGTTTCCGAAACCCCGGGGTCGGCATGGAGAAACAACTTGAAAATCGAAAAGACCGTTCAGGATAACCACGAAGCCAGATTGGTGGTTGAGTTCGAGCAGGAAAAAATGGAGGGCTACAAGCGCCGCGCGGCCCGCAAAATATCCGAGCGCGGCAAGATTCCCGGTTTTCGTCCGGGCAAGGCGCCCTACGACATGATCGTCCGCACGTTTGGCGAGCAGGCGATTGTCGAGCAGGCCATGGATTTCCTGATCGACGATGAATATTCCAACATCCTCAAGGAGGCGGACGTCAATCCCGGCGCGGCCGGTTCGCTCGAATCGATTGACAATCTTCAGCCGCCCAAACTCACCTTCAGGATTCCCCTCGCCCCGCAGGTGGACCTCGGCGACTATCACTCGGTTCGGCTTCCCTACGAATGGGTTGCTCCCGGGCAGGAGGAAGTGGACAAGGCCCTGGAGGACCTCCGCCAAATGTATGCCGCCACTGAAACGGTTGACCGTGAAATCCAGGAAGGCGACTACGTGCTGTTGGACGTTAAATCGGAAATCGAAAACCTCTCGCGCACCGGCTTTGCCACCTTCGTCCGCAGGGATGGGCGCGATACCGAGTGGCCCTATAATGGCTTTGCGAAGGAACTGACCGGTTTGAAGACGGGCGAAAGCAAAACCATCAGGCACGCCTTCCCTGCCGACTGGGAAGTGCAGGAGTTGCAGGGACGGGAAGTCGAACTCGAAGCGGCCGTCAAGACTGTGCGCGGCGTCATCCTGCCCGACCTGGACGATGAATTCGCCAAACGCACCGGCGCGGGCGAAACCGTGGACGCGTTGAAGGAGGTTGTCGCCAGGGACGTGGAGTCCCGCTCCAAAGCCGATTACGACGACAAGTACTTCATCGAATTGATCGAAAAGATCAAGGCGGGCGCGGCGCTCAAATATCACCAACACGCCATCGAGCACGAAAGGGAGCACGTGCTCGAAGACCTGGGCCAGCGTCTCGCCCAACAGGGCATGGATTTGGATGCGTATTTCAAGGTCCGCAATACCACGCGCGAAAAATTCATCGAGGAGGAAGTCGACCCTGTCTCAAGGAAGCGGCTGGAGCGCTCGCTGATTCTCGATGAAATCGTCCGCCTCGAGAACATCAAGGTCGAGAACAATGAATTGGACGTCGAGTTCAACAACACGTTGAACGGGCTTGCCATGCAGGGCATGGATTTCAACAAGATCCGCGGCGGGAAACAGGGACAACAGCAACTGGCCCAGGCCGTCGCCATGGAATCGGCCAACCGCATCATGACGCGCCGCGCGCTCGACATGCTCAAGTCGATTGCGGTGGGCGAATATAAAAAGCCCGAGGAAAAGGCCGAAGCCGAATCTGCCCCGGAAACGGAAACCGCCCCGGGCGGGGAAAATGTTGAATCAACGGGAGCCGATGAAGCGGCCGCGTGAAGCGGAACTTCATCCGCAAAAAATAAGAAAAGTTAACAAAATTCCAACACAAGTTGGATAGGATTGTCCCAACACACAAGGAGACAACATGATCCCTGATTTCAAAAGCATGATTCCCAGCATGAGAGATCCGTTGGAGCGCGGCGAACGCATTACCGATATTTTTTCCCTGCTGCTTAAGGATCGCATCATTTTCCTCGGCACACCGATCGACGACCAGGTCGCCAACACGGTTGTGGGGCTGTTATTGTATTTGAATCACGAAGACCCCGAAAAGGAAATCCGCATGTATATCAATTCGCCCGGCGGGCAGATTTACGCCGGCCTGGCGATCTACGATACCATGCAGGTCATTTCGAACCCGATCAGCACGGTGGCTGTCGGGGTCACGGCTTCCTTCGGGACCGTATTGCTGACCGCCGGCACGAAAGGCAGGCGCTACGCCCTGCCCCACGCGACCATTCACATGCACCAGCCGCTCGGAGGCGCGCAGGGCCAGGCCACGGATATCGAAATCCAGGCCCGGCAGATCCTGCGCCTGAAGGAGTTGTTGAATAATGTGATGTCAAAACATACCGGCAAGCCGCTTGAAGTGATCGAACATGATACCGACCGCGATTTCTATCTCGACGCCAGGCAGGCCGTGGAATATGGCCTGGTGGATCAGGTGATCGAGATGCCGGAGAAGGTTGTCAAATAGGTTGGTAATTTTGGGAAATTGGTAATTGGAACCCCGGAGGATGAGTTTCCGGGGTTTTGCATTTCTGCGCGGAGATGGCTGCATTGACGTACATTCGATGAGTTTATAATAGCCGCATGACAATCCCTTCCCACATCAAAGCATTGATCCTCGACATGGACGGCGTGGTCTGGCGTTCGGACGCGCCCATCGGCGACCTGCCAGCCACCTTTGCGCGCATCCGTGAGCGCGGGCTGAAATTCGTCTTTGCCACCAACAACGGCACGAAGACTCCCGATCAATACGCGGAACGCCTGCTCGGCCTCGGGGTGGACGTCCTGCCGGGGCAGGTGGTCACCTCTGCGCGGGCGCTGGCGCACATGCTGGAACAGAAATTTCCGCGCGGGACGAAGGTCTTTGTGATCGGCGAGAACGGCGTCCGCGCGGCCTTGAAGGAAAAGGGATTTGAAATCGTTTCCGTCGAAAATGCGCCGCAGGCCGGGATGGTTGTATTTGGCATCGACCACGAGATCAACTTCCAAAAGGTGGCCGAAGCGACCCTGCTGATCAACGGCGGCGTTCCGTTCTACGCGACGAATTCAGACCGCACCTTCCCCATCCCGCGCGGGGAAATCCCCGGCGCGGGATCGTGGCTGGCCGTGCTGACCACGGCAACCAACGTCCAGCCGGTCGTCGCGGGCAAACCGTCTCCTTTTATGATGGACTTTGCCCTCGAACAACTGGGGACCAAAAAGGAGGAGACGCTCGTCGTCGGCGACCGTTTGGAAACCGACATCGCCTCCGGTCAATCGGGAGGCTTTCCCACCGCGCTTGTTCTGAGCGGCGTCACCACGCGCGGGATGGCCGCGGAATGGAAGCCCGCGCCGGATATCATTGCGGAGGATTTGGCGGGGCTGGTAAGGTAAAATCATATTCCCATGCTGATTTACGATCTATCCCTGACCCATCTCGCATCCATCCTCAAGGGCTGGAACGAGCCTGCCTATCGCGCGGAACAAATCTGGCAGGGACTCTACCAGCGCTTCTACGCCTCGCCCGATCAATTCACCAATTTACCGGCATCCCTGCGCGCCAAACTTGCGGAGAATCTCAACTTCTCCCCCATCAAGCCGAAGACATACCTCGATTCGTCCGACGGGCAGACGCGCAAAACCCTCTTCGAACTTCCCGATGGGCAGGTCATCGAAGCCGTGCTCATGCGCTATGGCGACCCGGCCGACGATCACACGCTAAACGTGAAACGCTCGACGCCGCGCCAGACGTTGTGCATCTCCACGCAGGCCGGTTGTGCAATGGGCTGCGTCTTTTGCGCGACAGGACAAATGGGATTCAAACGCCACCTTTCGAGCGGCGAGATCGTGGCCCAGGTCATGTACTACGCGCGCATGTTGAAGGAGGAGAACCTTTCGGTCACGAACATCGTTTTGATGGGCATGGGCGAACCCTTCCATAATTACGAAAACACCATGGCCGCCATTGACCGTCTCAACGATTCGAAGGGCTATAACTTCGGCGCGCGCCGCTTCACGATTTCAACCGTCGGGCTTGTGCCGCAGATCCGAAAATTTGCCGACGAAAAGCGCCAGGTCAACCTTGCCATTTCGCTCCACGCCGTGGACGACAAATCGCGGCTGGAGATGATGCCGGTCAACAAACGCTACAGGATCGCGGAGGTGCTCGAAGCCTGCAAATACTACGTCAGTCAGACGGGACGCCGCATTACATTCGAGTGGGCCTTGATTCACGGAATCAACGACACGCCGGAAGTTGCGCAGAAACTGGCCGGACTGCTCAAAGGCATGTTGTGTCATGTCAATGCCATTCCCCTCAACCCCACTGCCGGGTATCGCGGCCAGGCGACGAACCGCGAAAGGGCCGCGCGCTTCAAGGAAATCCTGGAGCAGGCCGGGGTGCCGTGCACGATCCGCATGAAAAGGGGCGTGGATATTGCCGCGGGGTGTGGTCAACTTGCAGGAGCGGTTGTTTCCTTTTAGGTTTTTGGTGGGGAAGGTTAGTGTGGTATTATTGGCTACACGCAATTCGTAAATTCCATGAAGATTTTTGCACCGGCAGGCGTTAATTGTTTGGAAAGTATGAACACCGCTGAGCCGTCGCGCCTCATTTCAGATTGCATTGCCGGTGACGAGTATGCAATCGAAATGCTCGTCCGCCGCTATGAGACGGATGTATTCAGGCTGGCAGTTTCAATCGTGGAAGACGCGCTCGAAGCCGGCGAGGTGACGCAGGAGCCCTTCATCGCCGCGCTAAAATCCCTGGGGTCGTACCAGGAAAAATCATCCTTCAAGGCCTGGCTGTTTACGATTGCGGTAAATATCAGCCGCAGCCACCTTCGGAAACGAAAGATCCTGGAACGGCTCACATCGGCGCTGGAGTCCGTCCTTCAAGTGGATTTGCAAAAGCAGGCGTTACCCGAAGAATCGATCATCCAAAACGAGACGGAGGCGGTCGTTTGGAATTCGCTCAACAAGCTGGATGAAAAACACAGAATGGTTGTTTTGCTCAGGTATTTTCATGACTTGCCGGTCGCCGAAATTTCGCAAATCCTTTCGGTCAGCGAAGGGACCGTCCATTCCCGGCTGCACAATGCACGCGAAAAACTGAGGACCGAATTGTCGCAATTGCATGGAGATTAATCCCTTGACTCAATTGACACACGAGGAAGCCCGCAGATTGGTTGATTTCAGCCTCGATCAGGCGCTGGACGCAGGCACGCGCTCCGTGCTCGATGAGCATCTCACAACCTGCATGGAGTGCCGCTCCTACGCCGGCGAACTGGACCAACTCGAAAGCGTCTTGCGCGGGATGAAACATCGCTGGGATCGGTTACGCCCTGCCCCACTACATCCCAATGAACTGGGTGATCGAAGCAGAAACAAGGTCCTCGGATTTGCCGACACAATAGTGGCTACACGAATGGCAGTGATGATATTGACTGTTTTCGCGGTGGCGCTTGGCGCCTGGCAATTGTCAATCGGCAGCCTGATACCGCCGAATCGCCACAACGCGGCAATCCCCATTCCCACTCCATCGTCCCTGCTCACGGCAACAGGCGCAACTGCACCGGGCTGTAACTACATCGTATACCGGGTTCAACCCGGCGACACCCTGGATGGAATTGCGTCCATGTTCTCCGTTCAAAAGGAATGGATCGTGGAGTTCAATCACATGCAAACGGAGGCTGTGGATCGAACGATGATCCTGAATATCCCCCTGTGTATACCCACCCCGACAGGCACCATCCAGGTCCCGGCGGCCACCATTACGATTACGCCGCAACTCGAAGCCAATTCCCCAACTCCCGGATAAAATTCACTCCAAAACCGGTCCCAAACTTGTCAGAACTCCTGGATTGAAGTATAAGTCTGCAAACCAATTATCAAAAAAAGAGAATTATGAACAACGAAAAACAAAACTGGCTCGAACGTCCCATCCACCCTGCCCTGCCGGCGATCACAAACGAAATCCTGTTCTTCGCGGCGGTCATCCTGCTGGCGATTCTCACGCGCTTTTACGATCTCGACACGCGCGTCATGAGTCACGATGAAAGCCTGCACACCTATTTTTCATGGCTTCTCTATCGCGGCCAGGGCTACGAACACTCACCGATGATGCACGGGCCGTTCCAATTCCATCTCATCGCCCTCACGTATTTTCTCTTTGGCGTTTCGGATTTTACCTCCCGCATTCCAGCCGTCCTCTCCAGCATTGTTACCATTTGGATGGTCTGGTACTGGCGGCGCTATCTCGGAAAATGGGGCGCGCTCATCGCGGGCTTCCTGATGGTCATTTCGCCGTACATGCTGTACTACGGGCGCTACGTCCGCAACGAGGCCTACGCCGGGTTATCGGGCATCCTCATGCTGTATGCCATCCTGCGCCATCTCGAGGTGGGCGGTAAAAAATATCTTTACATGCTGGCGGCCGCCCTGCTGATCCACTTTACATCCAAGGAAACCGCGTTCATTTATGCCGCGCAGGGATTGCTCTACCTTGCCATTTACTTCATTGCCCGGGTGACTCGCCGCCCGTGGGAAGGGCATGAAAACGACTATCGCGCTTTCGTGATCACGCTTGGCATCGCAATTATATTGGTGGGCGCAGCGGCGGGATATGGACTCTACACCCGCGACCAGGCTGTCATCTCCGGGACGGAAACCGCTGCCCCGGCAGATCCCCTTTCCGCTCCATCGCCCCTGGCCCAGCCCAAAACTGCCTCCGTTTCAGCGACTTCGATCCTGGCAATTGGCGGGATCCTGTCCCTCGCCGCGGCGGTAGTTTTCCTGTTCCGCGGTTTTACCTGGGCGCGCATCCGCGTCGAGCGATCCTTCGACCTGTTGATGGTCACCGGGACGATCGTCCTGCCCATGCTTGCCCCCTTCCCCATCAAATGGACCGAGCGCTGGTTCCATGTCTCGATCCCAACCGAGGCTCCCGAAGTCCAGGCCATGGCGGGAAACCCAACAGCCATCTGGGTCATCGGCGGTTTCCTTGCCGGCATGTTCATCCTTTCCGCGGCGATCGGCTTTATTTGGAACAGGGATTTATGGTGGAAGATCGCCCTGTTCTTCTGGGCGCCCTACGTTGTATTATTTACCACCATTTTCACCAACAGCGACGGCTTCTTCACCGGCGTGATCGGTTCGCTTGGATATTGGCTTGTTCAGCAGGGGGTGGAGCGTGGAAGCCAGCCCTGGTATTACTACGTACTCGTTCAAATCCCGATATATGAATTCCTGCCGGCGCTGGGACTCGTCGCCGCCCTGTTCGTGGGATTGCGGCGAAGGCTTCCGCCAAAAGAGGCCGCAGGCGTTGAAACCCTTCAGCCGGTGGACGACATCAGGACAACCGAAGAGGCCAATTTCCCCAACGTCTTCAGCCTGCTCGCCTGGTGGAGTGTGCTCACGGTTGTTACGTTATCCATTGCAGGCGAACGTATGCCGTGGCTGACCTATCACATGGCCTGGCCCATGATCCTGATCACCGGCTGGGCGCTTGGGCGAATCATCGACACCACCGATTGGGAAAGCCTGCGCGAGAATCGCGCCGCGCTCCTGCTTGCCGCAACTGCCGTATTCATTGCCAGCGTTACAGGCGCGGCGCTTTCGCTCACAAGCATCAACCCTCCATTTCAGGGAAAGGAACTGGCCCAGTTACAGGCCACCAGCGCCTTCCTTTTGCCTGCCATTGTCGCCATCCTCAGCGGCGCGGGCATGGTCTATCTTCTGCGAGGCTGGAGTTTCAACAACGGCGGGCGCGTCTTTGTGCTGACATTCTTTGCCCTGCTTGCAGTGCTGACCGGGCGCGCCGCTTTCCGCGCTTCATATATTACATACGACCAGGCCACCGAATTCCTGGTCTACGCACACGGCGCAAGGGGCATCAAGGATATTATCGCACAGGCAACTGAAATCTCCGAACGGACAACCGGCGGCATGGGAGTTGCGCTTGCCTACGACGCCAGCGCGCCGGATACCGGCGTATCGTGGCCGTTCGTCTGGTATTTGCGTGATTTTACCAACCAGCGCTCCTTCGACCAGCCCACCCGCTCCCTGCGCGACTCGGTGGTTGTGGTCGTCGACCAGAAGAATTTCGACAAGATCGAGCCTGCGCTCGGCCCGGGCTACTACCGCGTCGACTATATCCGCATGTGGTGGCCGATGCAGGATTATTTCTCGATCACGAGTCCGCGCGACGCCTCCATCCCATTCGACGAAACGTATTCGTGCAGGGGCGCCCTCGGATTTCTGAAATTGTTCAAATCACGCGACTATTCGAAGTTTTGCTCGGCATTCACCGATCCAAACATCCGCTCGGGAATCATCCAAATCTGGCTCAACCGCGATTACACACAATATGCGCAGGCTGCGGGGCGGGCGGACCTCACTCTCACGACCTGGCAGCCTGCCGACCAGATGCGGCTCTATATCCGCAAGGATGTCGCTTCGCAAATCTGGAACTACGGTGTGGGGCCCGCGATCGTCGAGGAGACGATTGACCCGACTGAAGGCAAGGTCGTTTTCCTGTCTGCCGATCTCAGGCTGGACGCGTCGCTGCAAAATCCTGTCATCCTCAACGCGCCGCGCTCCCTGGCATTCGCAGCGGATGGAACGTTTTACGTCACCGATTCGCGCAATCACCGCATCCTGCACCTGAATACCGAAGGGCAAACCCTGCAGGAATGGGGTTCGTTTGCAGACGGTGTATCCGTTCAGGTCGCGCCGGGAACATTCAATGAACCCTGGGGCATCGCGGTCGGCCCGGACGGCTCGGTCTATGTCACAGACACGTGGAATCACCGCATCGAAAAATTCTCAGCCAACGGGAATTTCATCAACGCATGGGGTGTATTTGGGCAGGGCGAGACGGCGGATTCATTCTACGGGCCGCGCGGTTTGGCGGTGGACGGCCAGGGACGCGTCTATGTCGCTGATACCGGAAACAAACGCATCGTCGTGTTCGACGCGAACGGGAATTTCATCACGCAGTTTGGGAGCGCGGGCTTCGATCCCGGTCAATTCGACGAGCCGGTCGGCGTCGCAGTGGACGGGGATGGCTTTGTCTATGTCACAGATACATGGAACCAGAGAGTTCAGGTCTTTGCGCCCTCCGCAGACGGCCTGATCTACACTCCCTTCCGACAGTGGGATGTGTACGGCTGGTTTGGCCAATCGCTGGACAACAAACCGTTTATTGCAGTCAATGCTGCGGGTCACGTTTTCATCACTGACCCGGAAGGATATCGGGTGATGGAGTTCACTCCAGGCGGCGACCTCGTGCGCGTGTGGGGCGATTTGGGCGATGGATCAACGGTCTTTGGCCTGGCTTCCGGCATCGCAATCGACCCGGAAGGACACGTTTGGGTAACGGATGGGGCTTATAATCAAATTCTGAGATTCACCCTGCCGTGAAATTTGCGCAATCGCATTGAAGAAGTAATATCCGGGTTATCCAGCAGTATGCCTGCTGGATAACTTTTTTGTATGCATTTTTTTGAGTGGTATAATGCCAATGCTTTACAAATAAAACCCCTCGAGAGAGACCCATGAAACTCCACGAATACCAATCCAAATTAATATTTTCGAGGTACGGCATTCCGATCCCAAAGGGACGGGTGGCGGCTACCGCTCAGGAGGCAAGGCACATTGCAGAAGAGCTCGGTGGCCGCGTTGTCATTAAGTCACAGGTGCTGGTGGGCGGACGCGGCAAGGCCGGCGGAGTGAAGGTGGCCAGGGATCCGCAGGAAGCGGAACAACTTGCCACGCAAATTCTCGGCATGGAAATCAAGGGCCTGCCCGTCCGCAAGGTGCTTGTGGATGAGGCCGCCGCGATCGAGACCGAGATTTACTTTGCGGTCACCAACGACCGCGCCGCCAGGAAGCCCGTGATGATGGCTTCATCCGCGGGCGGCGTGGACATCGAGGAAGTGGCCGCAAAGACCCCGGAGAAAATCGTCAAACTCCACGTCGACCCTCTGCTCGGCCTGCGCGAATACCAGGCGCGTGACGTGGCCGCCGCAATCGACCTGCCCCGCGATTACTGGAAGGATTTCATCAAAATCGCAATGGGACTGTGGAATGTCTACAGGGAGACCGATGCCACGCTGGCGGAGATTAATCCGCTCGTGATCACAAAGGATAAACGCCTCGTTGCGCTCGACGGCAAGATGATGATCGACGACAACGCCATGTTCCGCCACTTGGACCTGGCCGAAATGCGCGACATCGACGAGGAAGCCCCGGCGGAAACCGAAGCGCGCAAGTATGGCCTGTCCTACATCAAACTCGACGGGGACATCGGCTGCATGGTCAATGGCGCGGGGCTGGCAATGACCAGCATGGACGTGATCAAACTTTTCGGCGGCGAGCCCGCCAACTTCCTGGATATCGGCGGCGGCGCGGGCGCGGATAAGGTTGCGGCCGCGATGCGCATCATCCTGACCGACTCGCATGTGAAGGCGGTGCTGTTCAATATCTTTGGCGGCATTACCCGCTGTGACGAGGTCGCGCGCGGCATTCTGGTCGCGATGGACGAGGTCAAGCCAAAGATCCCGATGGTTGTACGCCTTGTCGGCACGAATGCGGAGGATGGCCGCAAACTGCTCGAGAACGCAAAGATGATCACGGCCGAGACTCTCGCAGATGCTGCGAAAAAATCCGTTGCCGCGGCAAAGGGATAAACAAAATGAGCATACTTGTTGACAGGAACACCCGCCTGCTCGTTCAGGGCATCACCGGCAACGAAGGCCTGTTCCATACCACGCAAATGTTTGCCTACGGCACGAACGTCGTCGGCGGCGTAACCCCGGGCAAGGGCGGTGAATGGGTTTTGAATGGCAAAATCCCCGTGTTTGATTCGGTGAAACTCGCGGTGGAAGCGACCGAAGCCAACGCGTCCATCATCTTCGTCCCCGCCCGCTTCGCGCCGGATGCCATGTTCGAGGCCGCGGACGCCGGTATTCCGCTCATCATCTGCATCACCGAAGGCGTGGCCGTGCAGGATATGATGCGCGTCCGCAACTACCTTGACCAGAAAAAAGTCCGCCTGGTGGGTCCCAACTGCCCGGGCCTGCTCACCCCTGGCGAAGCCAAGGTCGGCATCATCCCCGGCGACATCGCCATTCTCGGTAATGTCGGCGTGGTTTCCCGCTCCGGCACACTCACCTACGAAGTGCTGTACGCCATGAAGAACCTCGGCATGGGCGCATCCACCTGTGTGGGCATCGGCGGCGACCCGGTCAATGGAACAAATTTCATCGATGTGCTCGAGATGTTCGAGCACGACCCCAAGACCGAAAAGGTCATCATGATCGGCGAGATCGGCGGCACGGATGAAGAGAAGGCCGCGGATTACATCGCCTCGAAGATGACCAAACCCGTCGCGAGTTTTATCGCGGGCCAGACTGCGCCTCCCGGCAAACGCATGGGTCACGCCGGCGCGATCATCGAAGGCGGCTCAGGCACAGCCGCGGACAAGGTCAAGGCACTCGAGTCCGCGGGCGTGAAAGTCGCGAAGCATCCGGAAGAAATACCTACCCTGTTGAAATAGCGGTTGTCCAGCCCCCCTCGAACACTGTCAGAAATACTTGGAGCCGCCTGTACAGGCGGCTCCAAGGTTATAATCCCTTTACGATTATTACTTGCGGCGCGCGTCGATGTAAGCGACCGCTTCACCGACAGTCGT
>Ga0172369_10007380_pt1 | contig 12776 bp, 11 predicted proteins | sample LakKiv25m_FD_114539 | JGI IMG/M metagenome (GOLD analysis project Ga0172369, IMG submission 114539) | Freshwater microbial communities from Kabuno Bay, South-Kivu, Congo - kab_022012_11.25m | ecosystem: Environmental > Aquatic > Freshwater > Lake | place: Democratic Republic of the Congo... | reverse complement strand
GCCCGGCGGCGGTCTCCCCGCGCGCTTTCTTCCGCTGCCCCGTTTTCAAAGACCGCCCGGCTCCCCGGCCCGCTCTTCAGCGCGGCCGGCGCCCGAACCCTCGCCTCGGGTTCTTCCCTCGCGCGCATCGTCCCGCGAAGGTCCGCGCATCCTAGGACACCCCGGGAGCGCTGTCAAGTACCCCGCACTTGTTCCCTTCTTGCGGCTCCCTCGGCGCGTCGGCTTCCATCACCGAGGGGGCGCGGCTTGTACGTCGGTGCCGGGCCCCTGTCAACCCCCTTTGCGAACGCCGGGCTCCCGCGCCGGAATCCGCCTGCAAATCCGGCAGGTTGCGGAGCCGCCCGCCGGTCCCCGGGCGGGCGCGCGGCGGCGCCCGGCGCCCGGCGCCCGGCGGGCGGCCGGCGGAGGGCGGAGGGCGGAACTTCTGCGCAGCGCCGGGGGATCGGTTAGGCTCGCGCCCGAGGAGAGCGACGCCCGCAATGGCCGCCGAACACCCCGCAGAGCACCCGACGCTGCCTCCGATCGTGGACACGGTCCTGCGGGGCGTCGAGGAGGCGCGTCTGCGGGTGGGACTGCAGGCCGTGCTCGCCCTGGCGTGGCGCACGAGTCTGCGGCTGCGCGACCTGGACCTCGCGGGGCTCGAGGCGCGCCCGCCAGGCGCCCCGGGCGCCGACCTCGCGCTCTGGGAGCAGGCCGCCCCGGCCGCCGCCGAGTCCGTGGCGGCCGTCAGCGGGCTCGTGGAAGCCGTCGACGAGCAGTTCGCCGGCGGGCGGGGGCGGTCCGCCGACGGGCCGTCGGACGAGGCACCGGAGCACGCGGGCGGGGACGTGCCGGACGTGCCCGTCACGCCCGAGCAGCGCCGCGAGGCCGCGGTCGACGCTCTGCGCACCATCGCGACGGGCCTTCGCATGGAGGTCGCCCGCTTCGGCGAGCGCATGCGCGAGCCCGGTGTCGTCGCCGACCGGTGGAACCTGCTGCTGGGCCTGCAGGAGTTCCGCGGACGCTGCCGCGCGGCCATCGGCGAGATGGTCTTCGCGGCGTGCAGCGCGTTCGCCGACGTGGAGCGCCCCGACGTCGTGCCCGAGTACGCGCGCGACCTCGCCGAGGCCCTCGCCGTGCGCCAGAGCATCGCGACGCTGGCGCGGGCCGTGTGGCCGCTGAACGCGAGGATGAAGACCGCCGCCGATGGCCAGCAGCGCCCGCTGCTGCTCGCCGTCCGGCGCGAGCTGTCGCTGTTCGAGGCGACGACCGGATACCGGTGGATGCGCATCGGCGACAAGCGCCTTGTCGTCGCATTCTCGCGCGAACTCGACGAAGTGCTCTCGAGCCGGCGCGCGGGCCGCGACGTGCAGCGCATGGTCGAGGGTTTCTCGACGCTGCTCGACTCCCTGGGCATTGTGAGCCGGCGCGAGATTCTGCGGGGGCACGACCGCGCGGCGCTGGCGGAGTGCGGAACGCTTCTGGAACAGGCCTCCACGCACCTGGAGGCCGGCGACGGCGAGGCGGCGCGCGGCCGGCTCGCGGCGGCGGGCGAGGTGGCGGCACGGCTCTTCGGCCGCGACCGAGGCGTCGACGACTGGGTCGCCACGAGGCTGCGCTGGCCCGTGCGGCTGCTCGCGGAGGACGCTGTCGCCGGCAGCGTGGAAGACCTGCGCCACGCGGTCGCCGAGGCCGGATCGCAGAGCGCGCCATGACGGCTGCCGCAGCCGCGAGCGCGTGATCGCCCTCGCGGCCGCACCCCGGCTCGGTTAGATTCCGCGCCCGCTGCGCGCCCGGAATCACGGACCGCCCGGGCGCCGGAACGGAGAGAAACGTGGACGAGATCCGGTACCAGCCCTCGGAAACCGAGCCCCGCTGGCAGCTCCACTGGGAGCAGAACCATCTGTTCCGCGCCGGCGAGCGCAAGAACGCGCCCCCGAGCTACGTGCTGGAGATGTTCCCCTACCCCTCCGGCAAGATGCACATGGGGCACGTGCGCGTGTACACCATCGGCGACGTCATCGCACGCGTGCAGCGCATGCGCGGCTTCGACGTGCTGCACCCCATGGGCTACGACGCCTTCGGACTGCCCGCCGAGAACGCCGCCATCAAGGACGGGCTGCACCCCGCCGTGCGCACGCCGCAGAACATCGAGTCGTTCCGCCAGGACCTGCGCTCGCTCGGCTGGAGCTACGACTGGTCGCGCGAGCTCGGCACGCACGAGCCGTCATACTATCGATGGAATCAATGGTTCTTCCTGCGGATGCTGGAGCGCGGCATCGTGTACCGCAGGACGGCGAAGGTGAACTGGTGCCCGTCGTGCGCGACGGTGCTCGCCAACGAGCAGGTGGTGGGCGAGGCGGGGCTGTGCTGGCGGTGCGACTCGAAGGTCGTCGAGCGCGAGATACCCGAGTGGGCGTTCCGCATCACGGCCTACGCCGACGAGCTGCTGCGGGACCTGGACGCGCTGAAGGACTGGCCCGAGCGCGTCACGAGCATGCAGCGCAACTGGATCGGGCGCAGCGAGGGCGCGCGCGTCGAGTTCCCGGTCGAGGGCTCGGACGAGCGCATTCCCGTCTTCACGACGCGCCTGGACACGATCTTCGGCTGCACCTACGTCGTCGTCGCGCCCGAGCACCCGCTGGTCGCGCGCATCGCGAGGCCGGAGCGCCGGGCGGAGATCGACGCGTTCGCGAGGCGGCTCTCGCAGATGGACCGCATGCAGCGCACGGACGCGAAGCTCAAGGAGGGCGTCTTCACGGGCGCCAGCGCGGTCAACCCCTGCACCGGCCGGCCCGTGCCCGTGTGGGTGGCCAACTTCGTCGTCGCCGACTACGGCACGGGCGCCGTCATGAGCGTGCCCGCCCACGACCAGCGCGACTTCGAATTCGCACGCAAGTACGGCCTTCCCGTCGTGCCCGTCATCCGCCCCGCGGACGGGGCGCTCCTGGACGGCGCCGACGCGGCGGAGGCGTTCGTCGACGACGGCGTCGTCGAGGACAGCGGCCCGTACTCGGGGAAGAGCTCGGCCGACGCCCGGCGCGCCATGGCCGACGAGGCAAGGCAGAAGGGCTTCGGAGGACCGCGCGTCACCTACCACATGAGGGATTGGGGCTTTTCCCGGCAGCGCTACTGGGGTACGCCGATCCCCATAGTCTATTGCGGGAATTGCGACCCGGAGCGCCGCGGCATTCCCGTGCCGGACTCGGAGCTTCCGGTGCTGCTGCCGTCCGAGAAGGAGATGGACGTGCGCCAGGTGCTCACGGGCACCGGCGAGCCGCCGCTCGCGAAGGTGCCCTCGTTCGCGAACACGGCGTGCCCGAGGTGCGGCGGCCCCGCGCGGCGCGAGTGCGAGACCATGGACACGTTCGTGGACTCGTGCTGGTACTTCGCGCGCTTCCTGTCGCCGCGCGACGAGAAACAGCCGTTCCCGCGCGCCGAGGCCGAGCGCTGGCTGCCCGTGGACACGTACGTGGGCGGGCCCGAGCACGCGGTGCTGCACCTGCTCTACTTCCGCTTCTGGACGAAGGTGATGCAGGAACTGGGGCTGTGCACGGTGCGCGAACCCGTTCGCCGGCTCGTCACGCAGGGCATCGTGAACGGACCCGACGGGCGCAAGATGAGCAAGCGCCTGGGGAACGTCGTGTCGCCGCGCGACATCATCGCGAAGCACGGGGCGGACGTGACGCGCCTCTTCATCCTCTTCGCGAGCCCGCCGCAGGAGGACATGAAGTGGAGCGACGAGCAGGCCGAGGGCGTCTCGCGCTTCGTCAACCGCGTGTGGCGCACGTTCGTCCCGGTGCAGGAGCGGCTCGCCGCGGCCTGCGTCGCGAAGGCGAAGGAGGCGGCGCCGGGAAGCCCCGCTCACGAGCTGCGCCGGCGCACGCACAAGACCGTGCGCAAGTTCACGCAGGACCTGGACAACCTGCAGTTCAACACGTGCGTCGCCTCGCTCATGGAGCTTTCCAACGCCTTGGGCGAGGCGAAACCGGACGGGTCCGCCGAGCTGGACGGAGCGCTCCGCGAGGGCTTCGAGACGTTCGCGCTGCTCGCCTCGCCCATGGCGCCCCACCTCGCGGCCGAGCTGTGGAGCCGGCTGGGGCGCACCGAGGAACTGGGCTTCCAGCCGCTGCCCGCGTTCGACCCGGCGCTCGTCGCGGACGACGTGGTCACCTACGCCGTGCAGGTGAACGGCAGGGTGCGCGCCGAGCTGCGCGTGGCGAATTCCGCCGACGCCGAGGCCGTGAAGGCGGAGGCACTGGCGCTCCCGAAAGTGCAGGTGCACGTCGCGGGCAAGCCGATCCGCAAGGCGATCGTGGTTCCGGGACGCCTCGTCAACTTCGTGGTGTAGCCATGGCGCCGACCTTCCGATCGACGACCGTTCTGTGCGTTCGGCGCGGAGCGAACGTCGTGCTCGCCGGCGACGGGCAGGTCACCGTGGGCAGCACGGTGATGAAGACCGGCGCGCGCAAGCTGCGGCGTCTCGCGGACGGGCAGATTCTGGCCGGATTCGCGGGCGCCGCGGCCGACTCGTTCACGCTGTTCGAGCGCTTCGAGGCGAAGCTCAAGGACCACGGCCGGCAGCTCGGCAGGGCTGCCGTCGAGCTGGCGAAGGAGTGGCGCACCGACCGGTTTCTGCGCCGGCTGGAGGCGCTGCTGCTCGTGGCCGACCGCGAGCGCACGCTCGTGCTGAGCGGATCGGGCGACGTCATCGAGCCGGACACCGGCGCGGCGGCCATCGGCTCGGGCGGACCGTTCGCCCTGGCGGCGGCGAGAGCGCTGCTGGAGAACACCGAGCTTCCCGCCCGCGCGGTCGCGGAGAAGGCGATGCGGATCGCCGCGGAAATCTGCATCTACACGAACGACCGGCTCACGTTCGAGGAGCTGGCCTAGCCCCGACCGCCGTGCCCGGCCCGGGGCTTCCGCCCCGGGCTCCTTCTTCCGCGCGTGCGCCCCGGTGAGCTCTCGCGCGTCCCCGATTGACGGCGGCGCGCCCGGCGGCTAGGGTCCGCGCCGTCCCGGCTCGGCCGGCGCGGAGACACGACCATGTGGCAGCGTTTCAGGCGCGCGATGCGTTCCTTCTTCGGGTTCTTCGTCTCGTCCATCGAGGACCCCGAGCTCATCCTCGAGCAGAACATCCGGGACCTGAACGATCAGGTGCCCAAGATGAACGAGTCCATCGCCATGGTGAAGGCGAACCAGACTCTGCTCGAGAAAGAGAACACGCAGTACCGCAACGAGGTGGCCGAGCTGACCTCGAAGGTGAAGGCCGCGATACAGGCCAACCGCGAGGATATCGCGGGCACCTATGCCGCGCAGCTCCAGAGCAAGAAGGCCGCGCTCGCCCGCAACGAGCAGCAGCTCGCCGCCGCCAAGGCCGCCTACGACAAGGCCCTGCAGGTGAAGGCCGCCTTCATGCGCGAGAAGGAGCGCAAGACGCGCGAGGCCACCGAGGCCATGCGCGACGCGCGGCGCGCCAAGTGGCAGGCCAAGGTCGCCGACACCATGGAGAGCTTCCAGGTCGCCGGCATCGACGCCACGCACGACGAGATGCTGCGCAAGGTGCAGGAGCAGACCGCCGTCAACGAGGCGCGCATGGAAATGGCCCTCGACAGCGTCGACACCCAGGGCATGAAGATCGAGGAGGAGGCCGAGAAGCTGCGCGCCTCCGAACTCGTGAAGCAGTTCAAGATGGAGATGGGCATGGCCGAGGCCGGCGGGCCGGCGTCCGAGGCCGAGAAGACCATCGGCAAGAAGACCGAGGTCAAGGTCCCGTAGCCCGCGCGGCAGGCCCGCATGGCCGCAGAATCGCCTCGAAGCAGTGCCCCGAGTTCAGGCCTCTCGCGCATCCGCCCCGCGGGGTGGGTGGTCATCGCGCTGGCACTCGCGGGCGCCGGGTACGGGCTGTGGCGGATCGCCGGACCGTTCGCTTCCAGCCTGAAACTGCCTCGATTCGCGCAGGACGTGCCCTCGGCGCCATCCGCGCCGGATGCGGGTGCGCCGGCCGCGCCGACTGCGCCCGCGTCCACCGCGGAGGGACGGATCGTCGCGATCGACCTGTTTCCGGCCGCGATTCCCGGGCTTCCGTCGTCGCCGGACCGCACGCCGCGGCTCGCCCTGCCGCCCCTCGACGCCGTTCCCTCCGTCTTCAAGGACGTACTCGCCCGGTCGGAAACGGGCGCGATCGAGGCTCTTTCGAGCGGAGAGGCCGACATCGCCATCACGAGCGTCGTCGCGCTCGCTGCCGTGCCGCAGGCCGTGCGCGCGGGTGTCCGCGCCGTCTGGTACCTCGGGAATTCCAGCCTCGACGCCACGCTCCATCCCGGGTGCGACGCGGCGGTCATGCGCGGGCAGAGGCTCGGGGCGGTGCGCGCATCGCTCGCCCACTTCCATCTGCTGCACGCGCTCGCAGGCGAACCATTGCCGGAAATCCGTCTATTCAATGGCGAGGAGGAACTCGCGAACGCGATTTCCTCGAAGGCCGTGACGGGGGGCGCATTCGGAACCGCTCCACGCCCGGTCGCCGCGGGAACGGAATGTCATGCACTTTCCGCGGCGGCCTTTGCGCTGATCGTGCTGCACCACAAGGATCGCCCCGCAGCCTCCGCAGACGTCGGGTACGCGACGTCCCGCGCGTTGCTTCCCCGGCCTTCGCCCGAGGAGGTCGCGGCGTTCTTCGATCCCGCGCGCAGGGCGCCGGGCGGGTTCGCGCAGGTCTTCGAATCGGCGGGCGCAGTCTGGAAGGCCGCGGGGCTAATCGATCACCCCGCTTCGGCCCGCGACGCGGTGGATCCGCGCTTCTTTTCCCCCGCCACGCCGGCGCCCGCGCCGCAATCCGCCCCGGGCGCCCTCGGCTTCCCCTCCTGGCCCGATCGGTAGGTGCGCCATGCCCGAGCCCTCGTACGTCAAGCAGGCGTTCGCGATGAAACCGAATCTCATTTTCCTCGCCGGGGGCGTGGCCGCCGCGGTGATCCTGCCTCCCACGGGGCTCGTGCTGGGCGCCGTCGCCGCACTGGAGGTCGCCTACCTCGCGACGATGTCGTCGAACCCGCGTTTCCGGCGCGCCGTGCGCTCGCGCCCGCGTTGAGGGGAGAATCGCCCGGCGCCGCCCGGCATCCGAAAAGGGGAGTCGCCGGGCACCCTTGGGCACCGCCGGCATGGTACGTTTCCGCCCCCGCTCGTCCCGGGCGAGCCGACTCCGGGCCGGCCGGAAGGGGCCGCAGCAGGAGGACATCTTGAGCACCCACCCGAACCCGCACGATGTCGTCGAAGCGGCGCTGGATCGCATTCCCTACGGCGTGAGCGTGGTCACGCTGGGACGCGGCGGCGTCGAGGCCGCGCTGACCGTGTCGTGGTTCAGCCAGGTGTCCTTCGACCCGCCTCAGCTCATGATCGCCATCGACCGGCTGCACTACAGCGCCGACTTCCCCGGCAGCACCCGCAACTTCGTGCTCAACCTGCTGGGCGAGGAGGGGAAGCGCCTCGCGGGCCACTTCTCGCGCGAGAGCTTCACCGACAGCGACAAGCTCGCGAAGATCGCCTCGCACCCCGCCGACAGCGGCGCGGCGATCCTCGACGACGCCGTCGCCTGGTTCGACTGCGAAGTGGTGGCCATGCTGCCCACCGGCGACCACCTGCTCGTCATCGGCAACGTGACGGGCGCCGGGCTCGGGCGCGACGGCGCCGCGCTCACCAGCGCGTCGGGCCTGCGTTACAGGAAGAGCAAGCCGCGGTAGAAAACGCGCCCGGCCGCCGACCCGCACTTCGAGCCGGCGGCCGCGGGTGTCGAACAGGGGCGCTCGGTCAGTCGGTCTGTTTGCCGCACTCAAGCATCCCGCTGCCGTAGAACGGATTTCGCACCGGCGCGGAACGCTGCAGCCAGCTCGCCTTCGCCATGGGGCAGTGGAACGTCTTCACCTGCGCGCCCGGCATGGCCTTGTTCGCGGCCACCATCATGTCGCTCAGCGGCTTGAACGCCTTGCGGGCGTCGGCGAGGTTCGGCGCCTTGAACTCCTTGGCCACCTTCTCCACGCCGGCGAGCCCGGCCTTGCCCGACTCGGTCGCGAGCCGTGCCGCCGCGGCGTCGACGCCCTTGACGGAATCCGCGGCCAGCGCGACTTGGATCTCCAGGTAGGCGTCCACGACCGCGGCCGGAATCCCCTTGGCGGCCTCGGGTTTCTGCTCCGCGGGCTTCTGCTCCGCGGCCTGCGCCGCGCCGGCCAGCGCCAGAATCCCGCACGCAGCCGCCAACGAATTGCGAATCGACATGGAATCTTCTCCCCGGGAGGCGGCCGCGACGGCGGCCGGATGATGTCCCACCCCCTCCTACCACGACTTCCCGGCAGCAACTTCCGCGCCAGGCGGAATCCGTGCCGCGACGGACAGGGCCGCCCCGACAGCCTTCGCGATCGATGCACCCGGTGACGGCGTAACCGTGCGGGTCACGCGTCGGACGCGGGGGCACGACGGCCTCTCGTGTCCGCTCCGCGCGCAAGAAGAAAAAGCTGCGCGTTCCGTCGCCGTCCACTGGAAGGCTCCGCCCTCGGGGTGAGCGATCAGGACTCCTGCCCCCTGCGAGCCCGCGGGAGCGGGAACTGTTCTCCGTACGACGGAGGTGTGGTTCAATCGCGCCCCATGGTCCCGCCCAGGGCGGATCTGAAGGAATTCCTCATGCGCACGCCGTTCTTCGGCGGGCTCGCGGACGACTCCCTGGATCTGCTGCTCGCGATGCTGGTCGAGCGCAGGCTCGCCGCCGGCGCGACCGTGTTCCGCGAGGGCGACCAGGGCAAGAGCATGTACATCGTCGAGTCCGGCGAGCTGGTCGCGTTCAAGCGCGGCGAGAGCGGCCTGCAGGTGCGCATGACGCGCTTCGGACGCGGCGACTTCTTCGGGGACACCACCCTCATCGAGATGCAGCCGCGCCCCGCCACCGTCGTCGCCGAGTCGGACGCCGTGCTCCACGAGCTCAACACCGCGGACCTGTACCGGCTCTACCGCGAGGACACGAAGGCCTATATACTCGTTCTTCAGAATATGAACCGCGAGCTGTGCCGGCGCCTGCGCCGGGCCGAGAACCGCGTCACGCAGTTCGCCGACGAAACGGGCGACGAGCGCACGCAGATCCGCGTCCAGCCGCTGCCCGCATCTCGCCGCTAGCTGGCGCGAGCCTCGCCGAAAAGCCGGCGAGGGCCGACAGGGGTGGGCGCGTGCCTTGCGACCCGCGCCCCCCTCCGAACCGTACGGGCGGTTTTCCCGCATGCGGCTCTCCAGGAGAGCCTACGCTTTCGCGGGGAGGGGATGAGCCCGCAGGGAGCCCCTGTGTTCTGCTCCTGCTGCTGGCCCATCGAGAACAGTCCCAGCTTGTGGAAGAACGCGTTCGGCCAGCGCGACTGGTCGGCCCCGCGGCCCAGCGGTTGCGGGCGGTGCTCTTCTTTCCCGGGAATTCGCGCAGCATGCTGCGCAACCTCCTGCGCACGAACCCGTCCGCGTCGAGGAGGGCCCGCCAGTGGCTGTGCTTGAAGTAGCCGTACCAGCCGCGCAGCATGGGGAGGAGTTGACCCCTTCCGTGGCGACGCAAACGCAGTTGGTTGGCACTCCTTGCCGGCTCGCGGCTGGAAGCCGCCATGACCGGTCGGCCGGAGGCCGACACCTGTCACGGCCCCGGGGCGTTTCCCGAAAGTCGAAAGTCGAAAGCCGAAAGCCGAAAGCCGTTACTATCCCCCGCCGCGAAGGAGGCGCTCCCATGCCCCGCACCCGATGGTCCGCTGCCGCAATCGCAATCATCTGCGTCGCCGTGCTGTGCGAAGTCGAAGGCCCGGCCCGCGCCGCGCCGCGCCGCGAGCCCAAGCTCCTCGGCAAGGCCGCCTGCACCGCCGGCCCCCGCAGGTTCGACATCTCCCTGCTGTCCACCTCCATCGAGGCCGAGGAGGAGGTCGTCGTGCGCCTCGCCGAGGGCGAGAAGGAGCTGGACCTGCTGCCCGCCGGCGACCTCGGGAAGGCCTGGTACAAGTTCCACGCGCCCGTCGGCAAGTCGCTGTGCGACAAGACCATGGTGTTCCAGACGAAGGCCGGCCACGTGGCCCTGTTCAAGCGCGGCATGAGGCCCAGGGGCGAGGAGCTGGTGGCGGTGCTGTTCGACCCCGACGCGGGCAAGGTGCTCGCCGCGCTGACGCTGGGCGAGGGCGGGGCGGCGGGATCGGCAGGCAAGGATGCCGTCAAGGCGCTGCCGGACGGATTCGCCTACGTCGAGGCCACCACGCGCCTGGAGTCCACCGAGTGCGATCCGGACTGCGGCTCGCTGCCCGACCAGCGCAGGATCGGCGGCATGAACGAAATGGGCCTCGAAATCGCCTGGAACGTCGCGTTCAAGGACGGCGCCGCGAAGAAGACCATGGACCTGGCCACGACCTGGAGGCGCTTCCAGGGCCGCAACCCCGGCGTGCTCCCGGACGAGAAGGCGCTGCGCGAGAAGTTCGGGATCAATCCCGGCGCCGGCACCGTGGCGACGCGCCTGTACGTCGTGCCGCAGGCCGCCAAAGGCGCCGCGTGCATCTCGCTGGGCTCCATGAACGACGTCACCGGCGACTGGATCTGCGGGAAGAAGAAGCGCTGAAGAGCCGACTACAGCGCCGCCCCGTGCGGCACAACCACGATGTAGTCGCCCGACGCGCCCACGCTCTGCGTGTGCAGCCCGCGGGCCTCGTCCGCGGCGCGGTCGTGCCCCAGCACCGTGCCCTCGGAGAGCTTCACGTTCTTGTCCACGATGGCGTTGCGGATGCGGCAGCCGCGCCCGATGACCGTCTCGTGCACGTGCCCGCCCATGATCGCCCCGCCCATGAGCACCGAGTTCTCCACGACCGAGTAGCTGTGTACGTAGATGCCCGGCGACAGGATGCTCCCGCGCACCGTCGCGCCGCTCACGATGACCCCGTCGGCCACGATGGAGTTGACCGCCATGCCCGCGCGGCCCGGCGACTCGTGCACGAACTTCGCCGGCGGGTAGTGCAGCGGGCTGTTGTAGCAGGGCCATTTCTCCCCGTAGAGACTGAAGTGCGGGTGCGGCGACACGAGGTCCAGATTCGCCGTCCAGTACGCCTCCAGCGTGCCCACGTCGCGCCAGTAGTCCGAGTCGGAGGCCCGCTCCGTGCTCGTCTTGACCCGGCGTCCGTCGACGGTGACGTGCTGGTACTCCGCGATGCGGTTCTCCGCGGTGAAGTCGAAGGCGCACACGGAGTCGCCCGCCGCCACCATCGCCGGGATGACGTCGCGGCCGAAGTCGGCGAGGTCGTTCGCCAGCTTGGCGCGCAGCACCGCGAAGTCGAACACGTAGATGCCCATGGACGCGTGGCACAGGTCGGTCCCCGGCAGCGCCCGGGGCGAGGCCGGCTTCTCCTCGAACCCGACGATGCGCCCGCCGGCGTCCACCTCCAGCACGCCGAAGCTGCCCGCGGCCTCGCGCACCGGCACGCGCACCACCGCCACCGTGAGCCCGGCCCGGCGCTCGCGGTGGCGCGCGATCATGAGGCCGTAGTCCATCTTGTAGACGTGGTCGCCCGACAGGACGAGCACCTCCTCGGGCGCCGTCTCCTCGATGAACGACAGGTTCTGGCGGATGGCGTCGGCCGTGCCCCGGTACCAGTTGCTGCCCGTCATCATCTGTGCCGGGATCTCGTCGACGAACTGCCCCAGCCGGCGCGAGAGCATGTTCCAGCCGGTCTTCAGGTGGTTGCTCAGCGAGTGCGACTTGTACTGCGTCAGCACGAGGATCTGGCGCAGCCCCGAGTTGATGCAGTTGCTCAGCGTGAAGTCGACGATGCGGAACACGGCCCCGAACACGACGGCCGGCTTGGCCCGCACGTCCGTGAGAGGCCGCAGCCTCTCTCCCGCCCCGCCCGCCAGAACCACCGCCACCGTCGCGCCCATGGCCCGCTCCCGGCCCATTGTACGCCCGGCCGCCCGGCGGCAGCGGCGGGGCGCCGACCGATGGCGGCGGGTCGGGAGAACTGCCCGGGGGGCAGTCGGAGCGTCGGCTCGCTCATGGTGAGCCTGCCGAACCACGGCCGAACGTCGGAGCGGCGGCCTTGGGCCGCACGCGGGAGGGCGGCCAAAGGCCGCCGGCGCGCGCGCCCGCCGCTGCGCGGCCCTGCGTCGTCTCGAGGACCGCGGGGACCGCCTTGGCGGGCATGGGACGGGACGCTATCCTCCGGCGCGATGCCTCGTCCGCCCCGGCCCCGCCGGGGGCCCGATGCGGGTGGCGCGCGGACCGGGGGCCGGTGCTCCGATGGCGAAGCGCGATGCGGACTTCGGGCGTGCGGTGCTGCTGGAGACTCCGGGGCGGGCGCTGACGTTCCTGTGCGCCCTGGCGCGCGGCCGCGATCTCGCGGCGCTGCTGGCGAAGGCCGGCTACGGCGCGTCCGACCACGACGAGGGATGGACCCTGCTGCGCGCCGTCGCTCCGAGCCCGGCGCCACCGGCCCCCGACGACGACGCGAAGGGGCGCGACGCGTTTGCGGAGGTCGACCGCTGGGACAACGCCGTGCTGCCGCGATGCAAGGCGGCGCTGGATCGGCTCCACCCCGAACAGAGCCGATACGTCTTCGCGAATCTGAAGGCGCAGGACGGGACCGCGTCGCTGGGGGCGACGTTGACTTTCCTGGCCCGTCTGGACGCCCTGGAGGGCGACCCGGCGCGTGCCGCCACGCGGGACGCCGACCACGCCGCCCTGCGCACGCTCGAGAAGCGCGGCGTCACGCCCGAAGAGCGCCGGCGCGTGGCGGCACTCGTGGGGTACTGCCCGG
>Ga0172369_10007372_pt1 | contig 12781 bp, 12 predicted proteins | sample LakKiv25m_FD_114539 | JGI IMG/M metagenome (GOLD analysis project Ga0172369, IMG submission 114539) | Freshwater microbial communities from Kabuno Bay, South-Kivu, Congo - kab_022012_11.25m | ecosystem: Environmental > Aquatic > Freshwater > Lake | place: Democratic Republic of the Congo... | reverse complement strand
TATTAATTTTAAATGCTAACACTTTTTTCACCGCCGTCTCCGCCTGGTCAAACTGGCGGTTACGTACAAACTGCGTTACCTGCTCCAGCGCTTTTTTTTCGTATTTCTCTTCATATTGGCGCATGATTACGAATACTAAAGGCGCCAGTTCGGAAAAATTATCATCAAGCTTGACTGCGTTCTGATAAAGTTCTTCGAGATTCATCCCCGGCTTAATCAGGTCGAGCGTCCGCTGGGCAATCGCCTGGATTCTTTCTTTATCCGTCTTTCCTTCTTCAGCCAGTTTTTTAATAATTTTTAGGGTTTCTATCTCGATATATTTGCGGAATCCTTCAGATTGATTTAAGATTGGCGTAAAATTAACTCCGGTTTGAGACATGTATATAATGTATTATATATAAACAATTTTTACAAACTTTCTGATTGAGCCTTTTTTCACTTAAAATGCTTTTATTGCCAAAGCTTGTTTTACTGGCGGCGGTAGTTGATCGTAAACTTCTTGAGTAATTTTTGACATTGGTGAGTTTGGATCAAGCAGACCAAAATGCTGAATAAATTTAAGTAGTTGAGAAGGCTGATTAAAATCAAAGCTACCCACTTTTTCATTTGCCTGACCTAATTCTTCTTTAAATTTTTCCGGGTCAACTTTACCGACTATTGATCTCATTAATTCCTGAGTCATCAGCCCTTTCTTTTTTAATAATTCAACTTCAACTCCAACAAGGTCCTTAGCCTGATAAACCGCCAATAACCCTTTTGTAAAGAAACCTCTTACCAACGCACTTTGATTTAATACAGTTGCTTCACCGAAATTATTAAAGGTCGAATGACCTATTTTATCTGCTGTCCCTTCAAACGGGAATAAATTAAATGGTTCTTTTTGTACAGGCATATCTTGTTTTCCTTCACTCATAATTATAATTAAATCCGAAAACGGACAAATTGTACTAATTGAGTTTTTCTTTGATTAATTAAAGTCTGCTTAAGATCTGTTAAACCCGTTGCATCAACCGAAGGATCAGAATTCTGCAAAGCTTCATTAATTGTTATAATCTTCGTCCGTAATTGATTATCATTATTGACAAAGTCCGTAAACTGAGGATCACCATTAATTGCTTCTTCAAGCTGACGTTGATAATCGCTTTTTTCTGTTGTTTCTCTTCTTTCTAACGTATGCCCTGAATTACTGGTAAAAGAAACCGGTAAATTTCCTATAAGTGACTGATCAAAAGTGTCTTTTATAAATTTGCTGAGTTGTTTATATGATTCCCTATCGAAAAGCCGAACAACCTCTTGGTGAATTTCTGATACCACTACGCTGATTTTTAGCTTTCCTTGATTGTTAATTTCATACTGAGGTTTATTACCGCAAATCCGATCTACATTAAATTTATAACTTTCTTCGCTTAGTGATTTTGCTGCCAAAAGAAGAGCGATCCGATCATCGGCTGCTAAATCTCTTGTTTCGATGATATGAACCAGATTGTTTTTTAATCCCTCGATTATAGCCGGTTCAGTACTGTCAATTTCTCCGGCTGTCCGTAATAATTTCATTACCTTCATTGCTTCAGGAATACGATAAAGCAGTTCGGGTAGTTTGTCTTCAAATGCATGAGTGTTGTCTGCTGTTCTTATGATGGATAATAAGTTTTCTTTTTTTGTGGCATCTGTTTGATTTTCTCCTACGGTAAATGCGATCGCTGCCCTGCCTTCAGCATTTTTATCATGATAAAGAATTCCTTGATGAATCAGTGAAAAATCCTTATCAGAAAAGACTCTTGCTAAAGAGCTGTCAGGATCCACCGCCTGTTCCTTCATAATTTTTGCTCCTAAAATATTATGACCGCTGTCCTGACCTTTTAGTCCTTCGTTCCTAATTGCCTCGGCAACTGGCGCTACAGCATAACCCAGATCATGATAAATCATTGTCTGATGAAGAATTAACCGATCTTTGGCTGATATCGGTGTTCCCTGAGCAGATAACTGATCCGCCAGCTCCATTGACACACGTATATTGTGACCGACAAGATGACGCAGTCCGTGATCGCCCAGTAAATTTTCAGAAGCAATCCTGTCCTGATAGGCCAAAATAGCAATGTTTTCCGAAGTCAACCTATAAATATCTTCTGCTGAAAGCGTATTGCTTACTGATCCTTCTGCCTGCGCCTGACGGAGAAGCTTCAAGAATTGCTCGGTTTGATTTTGCAGAAGTTGAAGTTTTTCTGGATTAATACTGGCTTCAGCTCTTTTATAAAATTGTTCAACCAACAATGTAAGCGCTTTGTCTGTTTTCCCTTGATTGTCCTCGGAAAAAATCAATCCTTGAAGTTCTTTTGGGAGTTGGTTAATCTCAATTCCCCGCTGTGTACAAAATTTTAAAACATCTGCTTTAATCTCTTTACTCGAGGTTCTGTCGTCATCATATCTTTTTTTTAGTCCTTCCTGCTTTGTCTTCCGTTTGGATTCGTCTTTTTCATCTTTAGCGAAATCTTCTAAAAAATGATCTTCGTTTTCTTGCATCGATTGATTAACTGATCGTTCATTCTGAGCAATCTGCTCCAACGCCCCCCGATCATCACCTGTATCTGGTAAATCAACTTGCGTAAATTTTGGTTTTCTAGCCTCGGTTAATTTCGATGTTGGTTTAGCATGTACTGCTTCTGGAGCAGTTGGTTTAACATTAACCGGAATATCAGGTGTTGCCATGTATTAATAATACAACAAGTTTATTAATTAAAATTAATATTTGATTTTTGCATTTTGATATTTTATATTTCTTATATGACCTGTCCGAACTGCAGTTTTCCGATGAATTTTGTCAACTTGGACAAACAGAATGTCCTTCACTGCGGCAACTGTGGGTGTTCGTTTTTCACCGAAAACAGCATCAACCGGATTACCGCCGATTCTGCCCTAAAGCTTGTTTCTGATAAAAAGAGCGATGATATTTCTGGAGGGGAAAAAATCTGTCCGCTTGATCATGGCCCATTACGCCCGATGGATGAATCTGAAGCCATACCTCAAGATATTACTATTCTGCAGTGTGAAAACTGCCGTGGAGTATTTGTCTATCCCGACGATTTACTGGCTTTTAAAAAAGCCCAGGCAGCTAAAGTCGATTATTATAAAGCCTGGATTAAACCACTGCCCGCCCTAAGAACCGTGTTGGTAATTTCGTTTGCCGCTTTAGTTTTAGGAACGGTTGTTTTGCAGTCAAATACATTTATTAATAAATTTTCTTATCAATCCCAAGCCTCGGATTTGATAACAAAAATTAACTTTTCAAAATCAGGTCGTTACCTGTTCGTTTTTTTCAAAACCAAGTCTCCGCAAAAGTCGATTATTATTTTTACCGATAAAACTGCCAACTTAACAATCAAAAAAGTAATTAATACTCAAACATCCACGATTCATCAACTGACCACCGCCGACGTTAACTATTACAACGAAATTTGGTATCAAGTAATTCTTGTTGACAGTAAAGGTAAAGAAGTAAAAACCGAATCAAAAAAATTAATTATCTCCAATTAGGTTAATTTCTTTAATCGGCTTGTTATTACAAGATATTGTTCTCTCTAAAAATATCAGCGGGCTTTTTTCCTTGTGAAAGCAAATCATTAAATAATAGGGCCAGCCCTGAATGAAATATTCCCGGTTGATTGATGCTTGGCCAATAGTGGATAGATTTTTTTAAGCTAGGCATTCTCATAATAATTTGATATGCATTATTCTGATCTTTTAACTGTAGTCTTTCTAAGAATAACTTGTTTACTAATGCTTCATCAAGTTCAATAACTTTATTATTAGTTGTATCAAGAGTTAGTTTGGTTCGACTACGAAAATAGGCAAGTAACAGTGCCTCGCTGTAGGCTTCTTTTACTTCGGATATATTTAAAACCTGATCATCAATTTTTCGTAAATTTTTTGATAACGCTAGAGTAGCAACTCTATAATCTTCAGATCTTACATAATCATCTTCATTAGAAAATTTTGTAGTTATTGATGTTAACCGATCAACTAGTTTTTTTTCGAGAGCTGATGATATTCTTTCAGCTGCAATCGTTCCTCCCGATGTTTTTTCACCTTTAGCCGTTCGCAATTCCGGACTTAGCCCAATTCCGTCAACAATTTTTGCCTTACTTCCTCCTTGGACCGCTCGACCACTAAAATACTCCGGGTGATCCTGATTAAGTTTAAGTAGAAATCTGATTGTTTCGTCGACGTTTTTGTCAGATAAATATAAAATCGCTTTATCCACTCTGGCAAAATCATCATTCGAAGTGAGATTAAGCATCTTAAAATATAATGGTTTATTTTCACCATAAACAAAAAGTTCTTTAATAATATTAGGGAAATATTTTGGCAAGGGATTAAGATAAATTCTATACTTTGTTGGTAATTTTTGTTTTTTTTGTTCTTTTGAATAGCAGTGAATAAAAGATCCATCCCCATCAAGACGATTATCGAACCCCAAGCTTTTTGTTGCAACATCATCAGCATCCATGTATTTTGAATGGATTGATGAAAATTCTTGATTTAAGTCTTGCGTAACATCCCCATAATCATGAACGATACGATTATAAATATCATTTTGTAAAGACCAGCCATAAGAAAAACTGTGTGCAATTTCAACAGCTAGTCGATGATTTTGATTAATTCCCTGTTTAACATGTTCCTCTTGATCTTTTAATAAACCTTTTTCTAAGTTGTGAACCGCAAAAGCATTTTTATAAGTAAGAGGTTCTGCAAGAAAAGATTCTGCCAACTCATTCCCCTTTTTTTCCGGTAAAATGTTTCCTTTCCAAACAAATTCTAATAATTCTTTTTCTTTTGGTAAAAGATTGTTTAAGCGATTACCTTTATTGGCTTCTTCTACTAATTTGTCTGGTTGGGTCTGTAGCTTTCGCTCGGCGTCAACGAGTTGTGCAACCATCTCCGCACTGGTTGATCCAAAGATATTGGCCACCCACTGGATAGAACTCAGGTTCTTTTCAAGGCTGTTGAAATCATTGCCATACGCCCGAAGCACATCGTTAACAAACAACTTAACATTTGATTTTTTAGAAAAATATTTTTGATAAAGAGCGATAAACTCTTTTTGCGTAACAGATTTGGCATCAAAACCAAAAATCTTTGAGATGGTTTCATGGTGTTTTGTATTTCGAAGAACTTTGCTTGCAGTTTCTTGCGCCCAAGATGTTAACGCGGTATTAAATTTATCTTTTTCGACCAACGCTGTCTGTCTTCTCTCGTTGAGTGATGCATTGTCAAAAGCTTGGTAGTCTCTCGATTGGAGATCGGTAAGCAGACCTTTGGAAATCGTTGTAACATCGGTTTTATCCGGATTTAGGGCTTCACCACCTATAAGAAATCTCGTCTGCAATGCAACCAAGTTTTTTTGAAAAACCACGCTTTCCTTGGAGAAAATATTTGAAGGCAATGTTTCCCCGTCCATAATTAGGTTAACTTTTTTAGTTTGTGAAGTAGTTTTCCCATCTTATCTTCCATCTCTCGGAATTGTTTGGCCGCTTCGATCGGATCAACGATATTGACATTTAATCCTGTTCCCAACTCAAAACCCGCCCGGTAGACAAACCGCGGAATAATCCTCAGATACCAGTTTTCTTTTGGATAGATATAAAAATTATATGAAAAAGGAATTTTGGAAATATTGTGACTGATATAAATTTTTTCCAGGCTTTTGAGGGTTTTCTGAAAAATTGAAACAAAGTCTTTAATTTCTTCGTCATTGATATCCCCAAAAACCGCTCCTTCTTTTTTCGGAGTCAACCAAACCTCATAAGGCCATTGGGAAAATTCCGGGCAGTAAACAATAAAATATTTATTTTCTTCAACAATGTTGGTTAACGGCTCACGCGATAAAGTATCCATGTTTATTTGAAAGGGTAAAACCACCAATTGTGAATGTGAATGTTTGAGAGATGCTCCTGCATGTTCGCGGTGATTGCAGAAAATCATCACCTGTCCTTTCTTCCTGTAAAAATTATATCTGTCTCTATATGCTTTGAAGATTAATTCTAGATGTGACAACGGCAGGCTTTCCATTTCTTTGCAACAGGAAGGCGTATGAATAAATACTTCGTGATAGTCGGTAATCGGAAATTTGTTGGGAATTACTCTGACAAGCCATCCTGGTTTATTTGGCTCACCCTTGCCGTAACGCAAAACCTCAGGTGTCGTCTTCCCTTCATGTCCCGGACAAAACGGGCAGTAGCTAATCTTTTTTTTCTTTTCACTGTGCGGCCGGCCAAGCCGTTGAGGCGATACAATCACCCACCGCCGGGATAAAATATCAGGAACGTATCGTGACATAATAAAAAAAATAAAAATTAAAAAGTCAAAATCCAAAAATCAAAAATACAATTCAAAAGTAAAAAGTTTTAACTTTTAACTTGTGCTTTTGACTTTTATCTTTTAAATTTTAACTTAATATAATTTAGTATATCGAAAAAAATACAATAAAATCAATTATAATTTAGACTATGAAATTAATTGTCGGCTTGGGTAATCCCGGTCAGAAATACAAAAATAACCGGCATAATGTCGGGCATATGTTTGTTGATTATTTGATTAATCAATTACGAATTACGAATTACGAATTAAAACTGTATAAAACCGATTGTTATATGAACCTTTCCGGGAAATTTATCCAAAAAATAATCCGCAATCCGCAATCCGTTAATGAACAATTAATAATCGTCCATGATGATCTAGACATTCCCTTAGGCAAATTCAAGATTCAAAAAGGTACCGGTCCCCTGCTCCATAACGGTATTGAATCAATTGAAAACGTGTTGGGAACAAAAGATTTCTGGCGGATAAGAATAGGAATAGATAATCGAATTAGCAAAGCCGGGTGCAGAATTGTACCCGGAGAAACTTACGTCCTGACTGATTTCCGACCGGAGGAAATGAAAATAGTCAGTCAGGTTTTTGTGGCGGCCTACAAACAACTATCGACTTTATTTAAATAAAAAATTTGATAGAATAAACTCATGTCCGGAAAAAAATTAAGGATTCTTTACCTGCAGACATTTCCTCTTTATGGATCTGGGTCAGGCACATATGCGCGTTATTTAGCCCGCGAAGTCGGCAAACAACATCAGGTGGCAATGGTCTGTCCGGATAACCGCCAGCTTGAACGGGTAAAAATATTTCCCATTAAAATGCCTTTTAACGTCGCCTTTACCGGTCACCCAGAATGGAAAAACTGCCGTCTCTATAAAAATATTTCTCACCGGGAAATATTAACAATTTATAAAAGTTTTTTAAATCATGCGGTTGATGCCGTCGAAGCTTTCAAACCGAATATTATTCATGTTCACCATGCTTTCCCTTTTTCCTGGTCCGCCAGATTTATTAAGTCCACTTATCAAATCCCTTATGTTATCTCGATTCACGGGTCAGAGCTGCCGACCGCTCAAAAAGACAAGCGCTATATTGCCCTGACTATGGATGCGCTACGCCGTGCACGAAGAATTATCCCCAACTCCTACTACACTAAAGATTGGATGTTAAAGGTATTCGGAGATGAATATCGCAGGCATATCCGAATGATTCCCGGAGGAGTCGATATAAATAAATTTCACAAAGTCGGCTATCAGGATATTAATAAACAGTTTAATCTTGAAGGAAAACGGGTGGTTGTTTTCACCGGCAAACTCACGGTTTATAAGGGAGTGAAATATCTTGTCAAAGCGGCAAAAAAAATAAAGGGAGAGATTATCATTCTCGGGGATGGTCCGGAAAGAAAAAATCTGGAGAATATTGTTAAAAATGAAAAGATCTCGAATGTGCGTTTCCTTGGGCATCTTGGTAAAGATACGCAGTTTTTAATTAAATTTTACAGCCGGGCCGATGTATTTGTCGCACCGTCAATTTGGGATGAACCATTAGGTTTGGTTATCCTCGAAGCGATGGCCTGTGAAACTCCGGTGGTCGTTACCCGAAAAGGTGGAATTCCTTTAGCTGTTAAAGATGGTAAAAACGGATTATTTATCCGGCCACGTAATGCCAACGACATCGCCGAAAAAGTGAATTTCTTGTTAAATAATGAAGGTAAAAGATTAAGAATGGCAAAAACCGCACGCCAAATTGCCGTCGAGAAATTTTCATGGGAAATTATTGCCCAGCGGTTTATTAACATTTACCAGAAATTTGCCTATTTTAATAACAACCATTCCAATAAACCTAAATGAAAATCCTTATCAGCTCGCTTTTGAAAAGAAAAATCATCTTCAACACCCCTGCTTCCCGACCAAGAATCATATTGGAAATAATCAATGGCTTGGTTAAAAAAGGCCATCAGGTCACGGTTCTGGGAACCGGAGACAGTATAATTTCCGGCGTGAAACTGATTCCGGTTAGTCCAAGGGCCACGGTCGACCTACCTCCCACCGAAAATAGTTTTTATACAGAACTTTCATATCTGGTAACTTTAGCTAAAAAAATTGAAGAGATCGGTAATGATTTTGATATTATTCACAACCATACGTATCCGGAGTTTATTAATTTGTTAGTTGCTAAGAGTTTAAAAACCCCGATTGTTACAACGATTCACGCTCAAGGGACAACCGAACTTGACGATGTTTTAAGTCTGTTTCCGAATACGCACTTCGTTTCGATTTCTGAGGCCCACCGCAAACTTTTTCATAAAACTAAAATTGATAAAATAGTCTATAACGGTGTTGACACTCGACTCTATACTTATCAGGAAAAAAAAGACGATTATCTGCTGTGGCTTGGAAGAATGGCCAAAGCTAAGAATAAAGACGGATCATACATGGATCCGAAAGGAATCAAATGGGCGATTAAATTAGCTCAAGAAACAGGGGAGAAATTATTATTATCAGGTTACATCGAAGACATGGATTTTTATAAACAGGACGTTGAACCGCATCTAAATGAAAAAATTAAATGGGTTGGTCCTCTTTCTTCAGAACACCCGTTATCAAGAGAGGAAGTAGTCAAATTAATGCAAAAAGCTAAAGCTTATCTGATGACAATCAATTGGTATGAGCCGTTTGGCTTGGTAATGGCGGAAGCGATGTCCTGTGGAACGCCGGTCGTTGGTTTTAACCGCGGATCAGTTCCGGAACTGGTTGCCGATGGTAAAACCGGTTTTGTCGTTGATCCGGACAAAGGCATCGAAGGTTTAAAAGAAGCTCTGTCTAAAATTAGTCAAATTAATCCTAAAAATTGCCGCGAACATGTCGTCAACAATTTTTCCGTAGAAACCATGGTTAATAATTATGAAAAAATATATTATGAGCTCAAAAAAATGCCTGCCCGCTGATAATCGCTCTTCGAGCCGCATCCCGCTAAGCGGGATAAGAAGAGAAGGAAGATATTGCGGGAAAAAAATCGCTCTTCTCCACTTTGCCTATCCGCCGAATACCGGAGGAGTAGAAACACTGATTAAAGAACACGCCGGTTTTTTAACCGAACTTAACTTCGATGTCACCATTTTTACCGGGTCAGGCGAAGAAAAAAACCCCCGGATTAAATTAATCGTTATACCGGAACTTCAGTCGGTCATGAACTTTAACGCTCCTCTTCAAGATAAAATTCTAAAAAAAGGAACTATCGACGATGATTTTTATCAACTGGCTAAACTCATTGAACAAAAACTGGAGAACGTACTTCAACCTTTTGATGTCATTATTGTTCATAATATGCTAACAATTGTAAGGAATCTCCCTTTTATCTTTGCTTTTACAGAATATGTGAAAAAAAATCCAAATAAAAAATATATTGCCTGGACTCATGATCATTCGTATATTAGCGAATTTAAAATAAAAGACCTTGCAACTGTTGTTAATTCGGAACTTGAGAAAAGGTTACTTATCACTCCAATTAACGGTGTAAAATATATCGCCATTTCAGAAAGTTTTAAGAAACCCTTGATTCAGCTAATGAATTTAAAAACTGAAGACGTTGAAGTAATCCCTAATGGAATTAATATTAAGCGCTTCTTGGAAATCGACGATAGTATCTGGACGGTAGCGGAAAAATATAAATTCACTGAAAGTTTTCCGATAATCGTCTCTCCCGTAAACATTCTGGGAAGAAAAAAACTGGATTATTGTATCGATATTATTAATTGTTTGAGGGCGGAGTTTCCTAACTTACTTTACATAATAACCGGCAACCCGTCACGCCATCACTCAACCAATGAATATTTTAACCAGTTAAAAAAGCAAGTAAGCAACTATCATCTGGAAAAAAATGTTCTTTTTTTAACCGAGATATTTAATAAAGCTCTCAGCGATTCGGAAATTCATGATTTTTACAGTTTTTCCGATGCGATTTTTTTATTTTCCGAAAGTGAGAATTTTGGCCTACCGCTTTTGGAGGCTTTTCTTACCCGAACCGCTATTTTTACCTCTGACTTGTCCGTTTTTCATGAAATTGCCGGAGATTTTGTTAATTATATCGATTACAAAACAATTGATCCCAAACAAGCAGCTGCAATCATCCTTTCATATATTAAAAATAATAAAATAATTCTTGCCAACAAATTAACACGCACTAAATATAATCTGGAATCAATTATTCAAAAAAGACTAATCCCGTTATTAGAATAGTTATTTTTATGCAATCCGTCGCTGATGTCCTGAAAAAATTCAACCCCCTGGAAGATAAATATGTTTCACGCGAATATCAGTCTTTTGGCGTTCATTTGGCTCAAAAACTCAATGATGACCGGCGGAAAGCTCTATATATTAAGCTTGCGAAAACCATCAGCCGACCGATCCTTGAACAGGCGCTGCGCTATGTCGTCGACTCCAACGCCAGAAACAAAGGAGCGCTTTTTATGTGGAAACTGAAAGAACTGGGAGCGTTTAAAAGCAAAAACAGTTAAACGGTTAAACATTAAACAGTTAAAAAAACCATTAAACTTTTAAACGGTTAAACGTTTAATATGTTTAATATGTTTAATATTTAATATGTTTTTTTAAGGTTTAACTGTTTAATACTTAACTGTTTAAAAATATCCCCGCGCCCAATACCCAACACTTCCTATTCCTTGTTTTTGTAAATAATCTGTTTTTAATTTCACCGACTGCTCGTCTTCAAACCAAACAATATGATAGTCCATGTAGCCATAATTATCTTTTACCACGGAATAAATATAGTCGATCTCTGTCTCGGCCGATACGTCATCTCGTTTGTTGACACAATCCTTCCAATCACACTTTTCAATGAACTGTTTTTTGATCTCATTGAGAGTTAGGGCTTTAGCTTGATTAATCGGACGTTTCTTTTCATCGACTGTCCAGTCATAACCGAACATTCCATAAGTAATGGTTAGTTTATCTGACGGAACTACCCTTTTGTAGTCATTGATCATCGTTTTAAACGAGTAAGCGTATTGAAGCCCCGCATCAAGTGGAAAATTCGGACCCGGTTCTCCCCGGCTCTTGCTGAAGTCATAAGCCATGACCATTATTTCGTCAGAATGGTTGGCTAAATAGGAAACATCGTATAGTCTTTTCCGGTAAAACACGTCACCGTAAATCAGGAGCGATAATGTCTTATAGTTTTGTTTTTGCAGTGTATAAAAATCTTTAACGAAATCATTGATTTCATTAGTCATTTGATCGCTAAACAAACTATTGATTTCCAGATCTATCACAAGTCCCTTAAAATTATTGTCTTTTTCCAGCTTTAATGTTTCATCGATGATCAATTGCTGGATATTTTTGTCTTTTAATAACCGATTATTGAAGTCATTATTCAATAGCCTAAGGGTTAGATACGTATTCTTTCCTTCTGAAGTTTGAATAAATTTTGGCAGTTTCGTGTATCCGGCTTCCTGCCTGTCGATCCCCCAGTCATTAGCCGTAACACCAAAATATATATAACGATCATACTCCGGATCCGCACCAATATCCCAATATGGAATAAAGATTGATCTTTGGGTGATTTGAACGGTTTGATTGCCATTGGAAATCTTCGAAGTCGTTGTGGGAATTATCTTTTTTACTTCTTTGCTATGATTATTCGAATAATCGTAACGAGTGAAGACCAGATAACCGACAACGACCAACAATAACAAAAAAATGATAAGGAGGAGGATTTTTTTCATTTGACTAAGCTACCGTTTTTATCAACGCATTCCGGCACCATCGACTTGGGAAAGTTGTATGGGGCCACCACTTCGCAGGAAATTGTCCCGTTACCGTCCTGGACGATTATCCAACCGTCAGTACCCTTATAGGCAAGGAACCATCCGCCGGCCATTTCACCCGCAAACTTTATGCCACCGGAAATATGAGTGTCATCTTTTTTACTGATCGTTACTTCTGTTTCAGAAACCAGGTGATTATATTTCTTGGCAAAGGCTTTTTGGAGCTGTATGAGATCGCTTTCCTCCTGAACTGTGGGAGATAAATTATTTGGTGATGGATTTAATGTGGGACTGATAATAACTGTTGTTGTCGGACTTAAAGCTTGAGTCGGAGAGGAAACTAATTCTATTTTTTTTATAAAAGGATTAGAAAAAAATGTCCCGGCGGCAAAGATAATGATCGCCAGTAAAACCAAGGTGGTTATCATCCAGATATTAACGCTTCCGCAACATTTCTTTTCCATAATAATTAAAATATTATAACACAAGAATAATATATAATTTAATAAACCTAAATTCTAAAATCTAATGCAACAGTAACTGGTAATTGTAATTTTGAGTACTCCAATTCTAACATTTCCTGTGGCGTTGCAAATCCGAGTATCTTCCGCGGTCTGTTGTTAATCT
>Ga0172369_10007369_pt1 | contig 12782 bp, 8 predicted proteins | sample LakKiv25m_FD_114539 | JGI IMG/M metagenome (GOLD analysis project Ga0172369, IMG submission 114539) | Freshwater microbial communities from Kabuno Bay, South-Kivu, Congo - kab_022012_11.25m | ecosystem: Environmental > Aquatic > Freshwater > Lake | place: Democratic Republic of the Congo... | reverse complement strand
TGCCCGTGGTTCGGCAGGCTCACCATGAGCGATGCGCCGTGCCCATCGGGTTCTGTTCGAGCGGGGAGGTGGCCGCGGCGCGCGACGGGACGCCCGTCCGGCGCAAGCGGTCGATCGAGCGAACACCGCTCCGCCGGAGCGGCGGGAGAGGCTCATGCGGTGCGGCTGTCGGCTCGCGTTCGCCTCTCTGCTCGCGGCCCGCGCGGCCGGGGCTGCTGCGCCGCCCGGATTCGCGCTGGAGCTGATGGCCCCCCGCGTCGGCTCGTTCTCGGGAGCCGAATGCCGTGCGGAGAAACCTCCCGCACTCGTCTTCCGCTGGTCCACCGACACGGCGCCCGAACCGGGCGAGACCGAGACGGTCTTCGCCTCCGCCTTCTCGGGCTGCACGATGAAACAGCTCGTGCTGCGCGAGGCGAGGCCGCGCACGATGGCCTCGGGCGTCTTCCCGGAGCAGGGCGAGCCCGACGCGGACGCGCGCCGGCTCTTCGACGCGTTGGCGGGCGCCGAGCCCCCGTGCGGCGGTGATACCGGCAGCGAGACGCAGGCGACCGTCTGCGTGGAGATTGCACGCGCGGGCTCGACCGAGACGTTCACGGCGGGCGCGCCGCTGCGGCTCGACTCGAAGCCGCCGGCGGCGCCCGTGGATGTGACCGTCGAACCTCTGGACGGGGCGCTGCGGGCCGCCTGGCGCATGCCGTCGGGTGAGAGCGCCCAGCGCTACCGCGTCCACGTGACCCTTGCGCGGGGCGAGCCGCGCACCGTCGACACGCTGCCGGGCGATCCGCCGCAGCGCCAGGTCACGGGTCTGGAGAACGGCGTGGGCTGCACGGTGGAGGTTTCCGCCTTCGACGACGCCGGGGCGCAGGGCAACGAAGGCGCGCGCTCGTCGCCCGTCGTGGCGACGCCGCGCCCCGCGGAGGGCTTCTGGGAACGCTACCGGCGCATGGGCGGCGCGGATCAGGGCGGGTGCGGCTCCGCGGCCGCCGGGCTGCCGGCCCTTGTCGCACTGGCCGGCAGGCTCCGGAGGCGACGCCTTGCAGAAGGGATCGCTTTCCTGCTAGCCCTCCTGCTCCGTCCGTCCGCCGGCCTAGCGGCGGAAACGGACCCGGGGCGGGACTCGGTCCTGAGGTTCTTCGTGTCGGTGAACGGGGCGGCCTTCCGCCCCGAGGTCGATGCGGAGCCGGGGCTCGCGGGCACGCCCTACGCGGACGTGTTCGGGAGCGAACGGCCGGTCCTGGCGCGGCTGGAAGCGGGCGCGGGCGCCGCCACCGCGGTCGGCACGCTGTCGGCGCACCTGTCGGCGGGGCGCTGGCGCGTCGAGGGGCGCGCGCGCGAACCGGGCGGCGACGTGCTGCGGCGCGATGCGACGTGGCTGCAGCTCGTGCCTTTCTCGGCCACGCTGCGCTGGCGGGGCGACTTCCTCGCGCGCCGGGGCGTCCCGCTCGTGCCCTTCGCGCTCGCGGGATGGGGTTTGGCGCGCTGGAGCACCGGGCGCGACGCCACGACCGCGGGCGGGTCGGGCTACGCCGGCGGCGCCGAATACGGCGGGGGCGTGGAGCTCGTGCTGGACGCGCTCGACCCGTCGGCGGCCGACTCCTTCCTGCGCGACCACCGGGTGCGATCCACGTCCCTGGCGCTGGAATGGCGCGGCGCGCAGTGGCGCGGCAGCGGCGGCCTTCGTCTGGACGGCGGCGGCTTCGGCCTCGCCCTGCTGCTCGTCCTGTAGCCCGCCGCCGCACGCCTGCCCGTCGCCTGCGCTCGCACGTGCGGGGCGTTTTGTCCCGTGCGCGGCGGATTGGGGCACCGATCCGAATCCGCTGCGCGAACCGTTCGCGGCCCCGACCGGAGTGGTAGGCTGGCCCCCCGGGCAGGAGGCATTCGGCGGAGGGCGACCGCCCGCCCTCGGATGGCGGGGGCGGACGGCGGCGCGGCAGGTGCGCATGCGCGCCGCTGTCCAACGGCCGGCGAGTGCGCTACACTCGCCGGGTCGCATCGGGAGTTCCCATGGGCAACGGCCTGCTGGACCGCATTTTCCGGCGCGGCGGCAACGGGCGCCGTGTGCGCCTGACGACGCCCCCGGGGCGCGTGGTGCTCGCCAGCCGCATCCGGGACGAGGGCGTCATAGGTCGCAGCGCCTACGCGGTGGTCCACCGCGTCCACGACCTGCACCTCCAGCGCGACGCCGCCATGAAGGTGCCCACGCCCGACGGCGCCCGCGACGCGAAGATCTACAGGCGCCTGCTGGAGGAGGCCTCCATCACCGCGCAGCTCGAGCACCCCTGCGTCCCCGCGGTTTTCGAAGCGGGCGTCGACGAGCAGGAGCGGCCGTTCTTCGTCATGCAGCTTGTCGAGGGCAGCACGCTGGAGGAGGCGCTGGACGGCTTCCACACGGAGAACGGCAGGGCTCTCGCACTGCTCGTCGAGGCGCTGGTACGCACCTGCGGCGCGCTGTCGTTCGCGCACGCCGAGGGCGTGGTCCACGCGAACCTCACGCCGAAATCCCTCATGCTCGTGCCGGGCGGCTCGGTGTCCCTTCTGGACTGGGCGTCGGCGAAGCTGGACCACGCGCGCCCCTCGGGCGAGAACGGCGTGCCGCGCCCGGTGCGGGAAGGCTCGCCGGCGAACGTGGCGCCGCACGCCGGATGGCTCGCCCCCGAGCAGGCCACGGGGCGCGGCGTGGACGAGCGCACGGACGTGTTCCGCGTGGGCGCGCTGCTCTACCGCGTGCTCGCGGGGCGCGGGCCGCAGGACGGCACCGACCCGGACGCCCTGGACAAGGCGCTGGCGGAGGCGAAGATCGAGCCGCCGCGCGCGGCCGGTCCGGTGCCGCTGCCGCAGAAGCTGTGCGACATCGCGATGAAGGCGCTCTCGGCCGACCCGGCGGCGCGCCAGCCGTCGGTCGCCGCGCTGGGGCGCGAGCTGTGCGAATGGCTGGCGGGCCAGGGCGCCGAGCAGGTTTTCGCCGCGGGGACCCTGGTCGCCGGCGAGGGCGAGCCCTGCGACTGGGCGGCGGTGATCCTGCGGGGCCGGTGCACGGAGTTCAGGACGGTCGACGGCCAGCGCAAGGTGCTGCGCGAAATGGGCCCGGGCGACGTGTTCGGCGAGACGGCGTTCATGGACGCGCGCCCGCGAGGCGCGAGCGTGCAGGCGGTGGAGCAGCTCTCGGTGCTGATGTTCAGCCGCGCGATGATGGAGGGGGAGATCCTGCCCTCGCGCTGGCTGCCGCAGATGGTGCGCGTGCTCGCCGAGCGCTTCGGCGAGGTGGACGGCCGCGCCACGCGGGCGGTGGCCGAGCGCGATCGGGCGCTTCTGGAGAAGGATCTCTTCTCGCACCTGCTCACGCGCGGCACCGACCGCGACATGCTGCGCGTTGCGCCCTGGTCGCCGCTGCGCGTGGCGCTGTGCCGCCGCACCGGGATGCGCCCGCCCGTGGTCACGACCACCGTCGCGAATCTCAGCCTGTGCGAAATCGACGAGAAGGGCGACGAGGTCGCGATGCGGATCGGGCGGCACTAGCCGAAGAGCCTTCACCGCCAAGGCGCCAAGGCGCCAAGGCGCCAAGGCGCCAAGGCGCCAAGGCGCCAAGGCGCCAAGGCGCCAAGGCGCCAAGGACGCCAAGAACGCCAAGGAAACGGCCGGGGTTCAGCGAGCCGCAAGGTGCTGGTGAGGTGGTCGGGCGGTGAGCGAGACGCCGCGTTTGTCCGCTCCCCCTTCAGGTGATTTCAGGCCCTTGTTGTTCCTTGGCGTCCTTGGCGCTTTTGGCGCCTTGGCGGTTCGCTTTTCACCGACGCCGGCGCGCCCGCGCGGCCGCCAGAGCCAGCAGGCCGGGCCAAGCCTCGGCGCCCGCCGCGCACCCGCACCCGCTCTTCGTGCAGACGCCCGCGCGGCATGCCCCGTCGTCGCACGCCGTGCCGTCGGGAGCGTCCGCGTAGCGGCATGTCCCGTCCGCCGGATTGCACTCTCCGGCGCGGCACGTCTGGACGCCTCCGCACGACACGTGCGCTGCGGCGGTGCAGACGCCGGCGACGCAGCGTCCGCCCAGATCGCACAAGTTCCCGGAACAACAGGGGAATCCGTCCTCGCGGGGCACCGAGACGCAGCGCCCGCTCGACGGCTCGCAGCGCACCTCCACGCGGCAGGGGTCGCCCACGGGGCAGGTCACCGCGTCCGAGCCCCTGCAGCGGCCCGCACGGCATGCGTCGCCCGCGGTGCAGGCGTCGCGGTCGTCGCAGGCCGTGCCCTCGGGCGCCGGCTCGCAGGTGCCCGGAGAGGCCGGACTCGAGCACGAGCCGCAGCCCGGCTCGCACCCGCCGTCGCAGCAGACCCCGTCGCGGCAGTTGCCCTGCAGGCAGTCGGCCGAGCTCCCGCACGCGGTGCCGACGGTGCCCTTCACGAAGTCGGCGATGAACGAGTCGAACGCGTCCACCTTCGTGCTGCAGCCGAACTGCGCGCACTCCTCGTCGCCGTAGGAGGTGACGCCCGCGACGTAGGTCGCTCCGTCGACGGAGACGAGCGAAGGCCCGCCGCTGTCGCCGGAGCACGGCCCGCCGGGCTGCTGGTCGTAGCAGATGGAATGGGGCGCCGCCGGCATCCCGCTCCAGTCGCACATCCTGTTGGAATCGCACACGAATCCGAGCGATCCGGTCACGTGCATGCGCCGGCCGACCGCGCCCGTCTCGGTCTCGCCGTAGCCCGAGAACTCCAGCGGCTTGCCGACGTCGGCAGCCCCGAGGGCGTGCGCGGCCGGCAGAGGCGCAATGGGCGTCACGGCCACGGGCGGCGCCGAGGCCAGTTCCAGCAGCCCCAGGTCGTAGGTCGGCTCGGACGTGTAGCGCGGGTGCAGCAGCACCCGCCGCACCGCGGCATACTTCATGCCGCCGCCGACCTCGTCGCCGAAGCCCACGCGGAACGACTGCGGGCCGCGCCGTTCGACGCAGTGGCCGGCCGTGAGCACGACGCGCGGGGCCACGAGCGTGCCGGAACACAGCCCGCCCCCCATGAGCACCGCCACGACGGCGCGGTGCGCGGGCTCCTCGTCGGGGGTGCCGTTGGTGACGGGGCGCCCAGCGCTCGCGAACGACTCGGGGTCCGCTCCGGGGTCCGCGCGGCAGGCGGCCAGCGCCGCGGCGCTCACGAGGACGAACCGGCATCCGGTCTTCAACGGAGTCTCCGTGGCGGCCGCTGCCCCGCGGCGGCGCGGAGCGGCGAGTTGTAGCACGGCCGGCCGGAGTCCCGATCGCGGAAGGATGAAGGAGGGAGATGAAGGATGAAGTTGAAGCCTCGTTCTTCGTCGGGTGCCGCCGACAGCGCTCGATCTCGCCAACCGAACCCTTGATTCGGCCCCTTGCGCCGCACGGGCGTCCCGTCGTGCGCCGCCGCCACCTCGCTCCTCGATCCAAGCCTATCCGCCCTCGGGCCGGGCGATCGGGTTGCGGGCGCCGGCCCGCGCGGCGCCATCGCCCGCACGGGGAGGAGTCGGCGTGCGGTGTTCCCGATCTGCGCGGTTCGTTCCCGTCGATCCTGTCATTCGTACCCAGGTGGAACACCCGGTCCCCGCGCCGCCCGATTCGGAGGGCATTTCGCCCCGTTTTCGCGCGCTCGAGAGCCGGCACGGCGTTCGCAGGAGTGCCGGTCGGGAGGCCGGCATGGGGCCGGGCGACTCGGCCATGGTCAGGGAAACGACGAAAACCCGTCCCGCGGCTCTTCGGGAGCCCTCCGCGCCGCACGGGGCCCATGCGGGGACGCGCGAGGCGGCGCCGTGCCAGCGCGCGATTGCGGAGCCCAGCGAGGGGATGCACCTGGTCCGGCTCGCGGACGGCTATCGACGGGCCGGCAAACGCCAACTCGCGCTGGAAGCGTACGTGCTCGCGGCCACGGTCTTCCTGCGCGGGGACCGTCCGAACCACGCCAGCGCGGCCTGCCGCGCGGCGCTGTCGATCGACGCGGACGACGCCGCGGCCCGCGCGCTCCTGGAGCGCCTCGTCGCACGGCGGGGTCCGCCTCCGCCGCCACGTCCGGATGCGCCCGCCCCCGCGATCCGGTCCGCAGTTGCGGCCGGGAAGCCGGCCGATCCGGGCGAACCTGCCGCTCCGGCAAAGGACGCACCCGCCGGTCCGTTCGACTGGCTCTTTGCCGGGTCCGCATCGCAGCCCGAAAACCGCCCGCCGGCCCGCCCGATGCGTCTGGCACCGATCTGAACGGCGGTTCATTTCCGCGCCGCCGCCGCCAGCGCCGAGAGCCTGCGCACGAGCGCGTCCGCGTCGCGCGTGGGGCCGAAGCGGAAGTCGTGCCTGCCCCGATCCAGATCCGGCACGTTTTCCAGCGGAATCGCATCGCACCACGTCGCGGCGGTTGCCCAGTAGCGCTTCGGCGTGCCCTCCAGCACCAGCCCCACGTCGGCCTCGGCCTCCAGGATGTCCAGGACCGCCGAGCGCATGCGCCGGTCGAGCTGCGCCCCGATGCGCAGCACGCAGACTCCCGGAGCCTCGACGCGGCGCGTCAGGGCGAGCTGCAGCGCCTTGCGTCGCTTGTCGGCCGCCGCCGCCGCCAGCGAGTCGACGCGCGCCGACAGCCCGGCCGGCTCCTCGCCCGCCAGCAAAGCCCCGGCGATTTCCCTGTAGAACGCGTCGAATCCCGGCCGGTCGAGCGCCGCGCCCGCCTCGCCCAGCGCGTCGGACAGGCGCCGCGCCCGCGGGCTCATGACATGCCCGCGCCCCGGACTGTCGGCCGCCCGCGCGTCTTCGTCCGCGCCCGGCCAGGGCTCGCGCCCTCCCAGGAGGAATCGCATCGCGCTCAGCAGGCCGTCGAGATCGTGATGCGCCAGAAGCGCTCCGACCTCGCCCGCGCGCGCCACCACGGCGGGTGTCACGAGCTCCGGACAGGCATGCGCGTTTCGCCCCGGAATCAGGACGAATCGCGCGTCCCCGGCGTACCGGTCCCAGTCGGGATGCTCGTGATGATCCACCCACAGCCGCAGGCGCGCCCCCGCGGCCGCGATGAACGCGTGCGTGTGCGGCGTGCGGTCGGCGCCCGCGAACGCGACGTCGAGCATCGCGAATGGAACTTCGGGCGGAGAAGGCAGCGCGAAGGGCGCGTGGACGACGTGGATCGCCGCGGTCACGAGCCGTCCTTCGCCGCCGCCGCGCCGGCCGTCTCCGCGGGACGCACGACACGCAGCTCGGACCCGCTCCACCAGTAGTGCGCGGCTCCTCCCGTCTGCACGAACCGGATGCCCGCCGCCGTCTCGGGCGGCAGCTCGATCGCCATGGACGCGTCCACCGCATGCCTTCCCAGCCCCAGCATCGACAGCGACGGCAGCGAACGCCACCTCACCCACGTTCCTTCCGGAGTCAGGCGCCAGACATCCAGGGCGCGCGGCAGATCGCCGGGCACGCCCCGCGCGTGCCACTCGAAGCCCGCCACGCGCGCCGGTGAAAAACGCGCCACAACCGTCTGCCCCGGGGCCTGCTCTGCGCGGCTGGACCACAGCGTCCGCTCGTTTCCGTCCGCCAGCGCGCTGCAGCCCGCGCCGACGCTGCAATCGACGGCCGTCAGCGGCACGCCGGCTCCCGCGAGGCGCGGCAGAGGCAGAAACGTCGGCAGGGCCGGCTGCGAGAGCACGAACACGAGATCGCCTCCCGTTTCCTGCACGGACGCCGCAATGGACGCAAGCTCCTGCTCGCGCCGCTGCGCCCACGCGTGCGACGCACCCGCGCGCCGCAGCACGACGTGGCGAATCTGCGCATCCCAGAGCCAGGCATGAGCGTCGGCGGCGGGCAGGCGCTCCAGCGAGTCGGCCACCACGCGCGACAGCGGCGGCACGAAGCTCGCGTGGCCCTCGGTCGTCGCGATCCGGCACGAATCCGCGGCGAATCGCAGCGCCGAGCGCTCCGCGTGGGTCGGCGGCCGCTCGCGGATTTCCCCGACCCCCACGGCACCCGCCTGCGCCGCCAGGTCGAAGGCGGGATCGGGGCATTCACCGGGAACCTCGCGCGCCGCAGGGTGCAGCGGCATCCCCTCGAGCGCCGCGACGAGCCCCAGCACCAGAACGGCCTTGCCCCCGTGCCGCAGCCGCTCCAGCCGCGTCAGCGCGAGCGCCGCCGCCATGGCGACCGCGAGGTCGACGACGAAGCCCGCGCGCCGGATCATGCGGATGCCCGAAAAGAAAGGCACCGCGCGCAGCAGCCGCGCGTAGGGCGCCGGGCCCTCCACCCGACCGTCGAGCTTCAGCACCGGGCCCGCGAACAGCACGAGACCCGCGGCTGCGACGAGGATGAGCACCGCGGGCGCCATCCCCGCGCGGCCGCGCCGGCAGAGCCACGCTGCATGCGCGCCGGCGAGCACGAGACCGGCGAACGGCGCCCACGGGCCCGCGGGCCCAAGCAGCAGCGCTCCTGCTGCTGCGAGGGCCGCGACGGGCCAGCGCGCGCGCACGTCGCGCAGCGTCCAGTACGCCGCGCCCGCGAGCGCGGAGAGCAGCGCCACCGCGCCCGGAAAGTACGCCGTGTCCCAGGCGAACACGTCGCGCAGCACGCCGCCCCAGGGCGTCGACCGATCGGCCCACAGGAACATCGCGGGATCGCCGGACTGCTCCACGATTTCCGACGGCGCGTGCCCTAGTCCCAGCGCGCGGGAGAGATCCGCATAGGGCGCCAGAGGCACCGCCAGCGGTGCGAGCACCGCCACCGCCGCGAGCGCGAGGATCGCCAGATCCCACGAGGCGCCGGGCCGGCTGCGGGCCAGGCGCGCCGCCGGCACCGCGACGGCGAGCAGCACCGCGGCGAACGCGGCGTAGTACAGGCACAAGAGCGCCTGCGCCGCGAACCAGAGAATCAGCGACGCGCCGTCCCGGGCGCGCCCGCGATCCGCCCACCGCACGGCCGCCGCGAGCCCGAAGACCATGGGGAACAGGAACAGGAGCTGCAAACGTCCGAGCTGGAAGGCGGTGTAGCTGGAGAACGCGAACGCGGCGCCGCCCGCGGCCGCCGAGCGGGGTCCGGAGCCGAGCGTGCGCGCCAGCGACGCCCCCGCGACGCAGTCGAGCACCAGTGCGGCCGCCAGCAGCACGTTGTGTGCGAGCACCGGGTGCGACGACAGCGGCCAGCCGGCGAGCACCGCCAGGGGCATCAGCTCCGAGGTCGCCAGCACGCGCGGCTGGGGGAAGAAGAACCGCCCCGCGTAGATCCAGTCGAGCCATCCGCGCCCGCCCGGCCCGTCGCCGAGATTGAGCCAGGCCGCGCGCAGCGCGTCGACGGTGCACAGCGTGTCGTGGAAGAAGACGTTGTCCAGGGCCGAGCGGCCGGGAGCGGCCGCGAGGGGCCGCAGCACGAGAAGTGCGCCTGCGAGCCCCGCGAGCCACGGCAGCGCGGTGATCCAGCGCCGCTCCCTCGCACCGTGTCCGTCCAAGCCCGTCTGCACCTCCCGGGGCGCGCATCCTACGGCACGGGGCGGCAGCGGCCTGCAGGAAGCCGCGCGAGGCCGGCGGGAGTCCCGGGAGCATAGTCCATCAATAGATTCAATGCCGTCCGGGAAACGCCCGTCCCCGGGGCGAGCGACGCGCGGGTCGGGCGGGCACGGACACGGCTTTGGACTAGGATGCGCGCGTCCGCTTCCGGGCACGGGAGATCGCCGTGACGCGCCTCGCCGCTCTTCCCGCCGTGATTGCCGCAGCAGTGGTGCTCCCGTCCGGGCCGGCGCGTGCCGAGGCCGCGCGATCGGCGTCCGCCGCGGCCCGCGTGCGTATCGCCATGCTGGGCCTGAACGCCGGCGAAGGCATCACCGAGAAAACCGCCGCCATGGCCGAGGAGATGCTGCTCAACGCGCTTCACCGCACGCGGCGCTTCGCCGTGGTCGGGCGCAGCGACGTGGCGAATCTCGTCGGATTCGAGCGCCAGAAGCAGATCGTGGGGTGCAAGGACGACACGTCCTGTGCGGCGGAGATCGCCGGGTCCATGGGCGTGCCGTTCCTGGCCGCGGCGAGCATCGGGCGCATCGGGCCGTTCGTCGTCGTGAGCCTGAAAATCATCGACGTGCCGCGTGCGACGGTGGTTTCGCGCAGCGAGGTGCGCGCCGGCGGCGACGCGGAGCTGCCCGCCGCGCTGGACCGGCTCGTGTCCGACGCGCTTTCCGGCTGCGACGCGGAGGACTGCTTCGGCGCGCCGCCCGCGGATCGCAGACCCGCGGCGGAGCCTGCCCTCGGCACGAGGCAGGAGAGCGCTCCCGTGCAGCCGGTTCCGACCCCGACCCCTGCTCCCGCTCCGCAACCGCCTCCCGAACCCGCGCCCGCGCGCGTGTCGCTGACGACGGAGCCGCCGGGCCTGGAGGTGACGGTGGACGGAAAGCCCGCCGGCGTCTCGCCCGTCGCGCACCTGGAGGTCGCCGCCGGGCCTCACGAGGCGTTCGTGTCGGATCGCTGCCGGAGCTCGGATCCGCTGCGATTCGAGGCAAAGGCGGGCGAAGAAACGCCGGTTTCGATGCCGACGAAGGAACGTACGCTGTCGGTCCGGTTCTCCGCGGCGCACCGCGACGGAAGCGAGGCGACGGGCGAGGCGCTCGTCGACGGGCGGGTGCTCGGTCCGGTGCCCGGAACCCACGAGGTGCCCGTGTGCGCCGGGGAGCTCGCCGTCGCCGCGTCCGGCGCGAAGTGGCGCGGTCCCGTGCCCTCCGGCGACGCACCGGAAGTCCGCGCCGTCGTCGAGGCGCTGCGGCGCGTCGGCGATCGGTGGGAGATCGGGGCGGAAGCGGCGCTCGACACCCGCACGAGGCTGGCTTGGGCGCGCGAGATTCCGCCGCTGCCCGCGAAATGGGAGGACGCCGCGGCGGCCTGCGCTGCGATGGAAACCGGCCCGTGGCGTCTGCCGACGCGCGAGGAACTGCTGGGACTCGTGCGCCTGCGTGCGGGCGATGCGCACGTCGACCCGGCGGCGTTCCCCGACGCGCGCGCCGAGATTCTCTGGTCCTCGACCCGCGCGGCGGTACCGGACGAGTTCTGGGGCGTGAGCTTCGGCAGTGGAACGCCCACGCACAACGGAAAGGACGTGCCGTACCGGTACCGGTGCGTGCGCGGGCCGGAGGCACCGTAGCGCCGTCCGGCCGTCGGGAGGCCCGTCGCTGCGCTCCGGGTTCCTTCCCGTCGCTGCGCTCTGGGTTCTGAAGGACGCGCCGTCGCCGGAAGTTCGGAGCCCGGACCGAAGGAAACGGGATGGAGCCCCGGGCGCGACCGGCCGAATCCGCCCCGGAATGTCGTATTCTGACGACGAATCCGCCCGGGAGGAGCGCCCGTGTCGAACGAACTGCTGGTGTTCCGCGACTTCGCCATCGCGCTGTTCATCGGGGCGCTGGTCGGCATCGAGCGCGAAAAGCGCAAGGAACGCGAGGCCGGCGGCATCGGGGGGCTGCGGACCTTCATGCTGGTCGCGGTCGCCGGCGCGGCGGCGGCGTTCGTGTCCCAGCGCCTCGCCTCCGGGTGGATCTTCGTCGGGGCGCTCGCGGCCGTGGGTCTGCTCGTCGCCGTCTCGCACCACGCCGAGATGAGCGTCGACCGCACCGCCGGCGGCGCCACCACCGAGGTCGCCGCGCTGGTCGTGTTCCTGCTGGGAGGAGCGACCATCGCGGGCGGGGCGGAAATCGCCGTGGCGCTCGCGATTGCGACCTCCGCGGTGCTGGCGCTCAAGCAGACGCTGCACGAGGCGGTGGGCCGCATCGACGCCGACGACTTCGTGTCGGGGCTGAAGCTGCTCTTCGCGAGCTTCATCGTGCTGCCGCTGCTGCCCAACCGGGCGCTGGACCCGCTCGGTGCACTCAACCCGTACAAGCTCTGGCTGCTCGTGGTGCTCATTTCCGGGCTGTCGCTGGCCGGCTACGTCGCGGTGAGGTGGCTTGGCTCGCGCAAGGGGACTGCGCTGACGGGGCTCGCGGGCGGGCTGGTCTCGTCGACGGCCGTGACCCTTTCGTTCGCGCGCAGAAGCCGCGAGGAGCAGGGCACCGAGCGCGCACTCGCGGTCGGCGTGCTGCTGGCCTGGACCGTGATGTTCGGGCGCGTGCTCGCGACGGTGGCGATCGTGAACGTGTCGCTGGCGCCGTCGCTCGCCGCCTCGATGGTCGTCATGGGCGGCGTGGCGGCCATCGCGTCGGCGCTGGCGCTGCGCCACGCGGCCGCGGTGGAGGCCGGACACGTGCCTGCAGTGAAGGTGAAGAACCCCTTCAGCCTGGCGTCCGCGATCAAGTTCGGCCTGTTTTTCGCCTGCATCCTGCTCGTCGTGGCGCTGGCACGCCGGTACCTGCCGCGCGAGGCGCTGCTCGTGGTGGCGGCGGTCGCGGGCTCCACGGACGTGGACGCGATTTCACTGTCGATGGCGAAGCTCGCCGAGAGCGAGGACATGGCGCGGCTCGCGACGCGGGCCATCGTGCTCGCGGCGGTGTCCAACACGGCGGCCAAGGCGGTGATGGCCGCGGTGCTGGGCAGCCGCCCGTTCGCGCGGCGCATCCTCGCGTCGACGGTCGCGATTGCCGCGGCGGCCGGCGTCGCGATGGCGGTGGGCTGGTAGTCCCGCGGTCGGAGCAGCTCTGGCGTACGCCGCAGGGAACGCCAGGACGCCCGAGACGGGCCCTGGAAGGAGCCCGGCACGGAAGTGCCGGGGCATGCTGCTGCCGCCGCAGGAATCGCTCGGCGGTGCGTGGGAGGGGCACCGCATGGAAACTCCGCCCGCCCCGGCGAGTCTGACGGCTGCCTCATGCCCCGGCATCGCTCATGGTGAGCCTGTCGAACCACCGTGCCGGGCTCC
>Ga0172369_10007368_pt1 | contig 12783 bp, 5 predicted proteins | sample LakKiv25m_FD_114539 | JGI IMG/M metagenome (GOLD analysis project Ga0172369, IMG submission 114539) | Freshwater microbial communities from Kabuno Bay, South-Kivu, Congo - kab_022012_11.25m | ecosystem: Environmental > Aquatic > Freshwater > Lake | place: Democratic Republic of the Congo... | reverse complement strand
GGCGTTGTCGTTGCCATTGTCGTCATTGGCGTTGTCGTTGCCGTTGTCGTCGTTGGAATTGTCGTTGCCATTGTCGTCGTTGGAATTGTCGTTGCCATTGTCGTCGTTGGAATTGTCGTTGGAATTGTCGTTGCCATTGTCGTCGTTGGAATTGTCGTTGGAATTGTCGTCAGCCGTGGGGCTGCCCAGGCTGCCGGCCAGGTTGGCGCTGTCGAATGCGCGGGCGACATCCGCCTTGACACCCTCGGGGGCGCTGGTGGACAGTTTCTCCAGGGTGGCGGTATAGCGGGTCAGGGTTGAACTGATCTGGCCGGCGAGGCGGGCGGCTTGCCCAGGGTTGGCCTTTTCGACGTCCTCCAGCTCGATCCAGGCCTGGTTGATGTGGGTTTCAAAGGCCAGCACAGCCTTTTTCACTTCGCGGTTGCGCCCCTCCGCCACCAGCCAGGCAATTTCTTCCAGGCGCTGATCGGCAAAAGCCAGCTGCAACTGAACCCGGCTGCCGGCATTTCCGGCCAGCGAGAGGCGAGTCTGTTCCATCGAAGTCTTGACGGGGTACAGCGCGTCGCCCGGGATGGCCGCCTGGGCTGCCGCGCCGGTCATGCCGAAACCGCTCAGCAGCAAAACGACGATCAGCGCGACCAGTCCGAAGACCAGAATTTTGGGTGAAGCAGAGTAAGATTTCATGAGATATCTCCTGTTGGTGTAAGTTTTTCTTGCGTGTCCCTATCATAGCCGAGCCAGGCTGGCGGCATAACGGGCCGCAGTCGCGACCTGCCTGAGACCCGCGGCCCATTTCGCTTAAGACGTTGGTCTTAAAACAACGCCCTATTGGTCTGATGCGAGCGGCAACCCGCACAGGTATAATACTCGTGTGAGCCGCATCCTTCTTTTCCTTAAAAACATGAGCCTGTACAGGCGCTTCATGCTCGCCAGTCTGATCATCCTGCTGGCGGGTATGCTGGGAATTGGCGCCTGGGTCCAGCAGCAGATCGTCGACGGCGTGATCCACCGCACCGGCGCGACCACCGCTTTATATGTAGACAGCTTTGTCGCTCCGCAAATCCAGGGGGTGAATCAGACCGCCGAGCTGACCCAGGCACAGCGCGACGCACTCAGCAGGCTGCTGCGCGACACGCCGATGGGCAAACAGATCGTGATGATCAAGATTTGGGATCCGCGCGGCAGGCTGCTGTACAGCACGGACGCCAGCGCGATCGGCAAATTGTTCCCAATGCACGAAGGCATGCTGCGCGCCAGGCTGGGAGAAGTCGATTCGGAAATCAGCCAGCTGGATGAAGAGGAAAATATGGATCTGGGAGCCGTCTATCCGCAGCTCTTGGAGACGTACAGCCCGATCTGGCAGAGCGGCACCGATCAGGTCATCGCTGTTGCCGAGTTTTACCAGAAGACGGACGACCTCAAACAGGAATTGGCCGTGCTCACCCGGCGCAGCTGGCTGGTGGTGGGCCTGGCCATCCTGCTCATCTATCTGCTGTTGGCAGGCTTTGTACGCGGCGCCAGCCGCACGATCCAGGGCCAGCAGAAAGAACTGGCCAGTCAGGTCGTCCAGCTGACCGGCCTGCTTGCCCAAAACCGTGAACTGAACGAACGGGTGCGCCGCGCGTCGGCCAGCGTGGCACAGCTCAACGAAGGCTATTTGAAACGGATCGGCTCGGAGCTGCATGATGGCCCGGCCCAGGAGTTGGGATTGTCGATCCTCAAGCTGGACGCGCTGGCGGGAAACCTGGAAAAAAGCACCCCAGGCGCGGACCTGGCCAGGCAGCTGGAGGAAATTGGCCTATCGATGCAAAATGCGCTCAAAGAAATGCGCGCCATCGCAGCTGGTCTGAGCCTGCCCCAACTGGCCAACCTCGACCTGGCCGGAACGGTCCAGCACGCGGTGCGCGCCCACGAGCGCCGCACCGGCACACGCGTCGAGTTGGATCTGCAGCCGCTCAGCCAGGCAGTTGGACTGCCGCTGCGCATCACCATTTACCGCCTGATCCAGGAGGCGCTCAGCAATGCCTGCCGCCACGCGGGCGGGGCCGGCCAGCGCGTGCAGCTGGCTGGTGAAGACGGGCAGCTGACGGTTACGATCGCCGACAGCGGCCCCGGCTTCGACCCGCTGCAGGCCGCGTCCAGCGGCAGGTTGGGCCTGAGCGGGATGCGCGAACGCGTCGAAAGCCTGGGCGGGAGTTTTCAAGTTGAAAGCCGACCTGGTCATGGCACGACGATCCAGGCCAGGCTGCACTTGCTAAACGATGGAGGAACCGCCCGTGAATGACCCCCGGCCCATCACCCATATTGTGATTGTGGATGACCATGCCCTCTTGCGCGACGCACTGGTCACGATTCTTTCCGGCGAACCCGATTTCGAGGTTGCCGGGCAGGGCGGCTCTGCCGCGGACGCCGTGCGCCTGGCCCGCGAGACCCTGCCTGACATCATTTTACTGGACATCGACATGCCCGGCGGGGGGATCGCCGCGGCCCGCGAAATCGCCGCGCAGTGCCCGGCTACCAAGATCGTCATTCTAACCTCCTCAGAAGATGACGATCACCTGATCGAAGCCCTCAAAATTGGCGCGCGCGCTTATATTCTCAAAGGCGTGGCCGCACGCGAGCTGCTGCGCATCCTGCGCGCGGTGGAAGCGGGTGAAAGCTATGTGCCGCCAGCCCTGGCAGCCAGCCTGCTGGTGGAAATGCGCCAGCCAGCCCGCAAAACCGCCGAGAACCCGCTCGACGAACTGACCGAACGCGAGCGCCAGATCCTCGAAGGGCTGGCCGCGGGCGCCAGCAACAAAGAAATCGGCCAAAAACTTTTCCTGGCCGAAAAAACCGTCAAACACTACATCACCAACATCCTGCAAAAGCTGCAGGTGCGCAACCGGGTTGAGGCGGCCCTGCTGGCGCAGAAAAACGCGCTCAAAGAGCCATAACCCTGCGACCGGCCAGGCGCTTTCACTCCGCCGCGGCGTAGCAGCGCACGCGGTTGCGCCCTTCTGCCTTGGCGCGGTAGAGAGCCTGGTCGGCGCGCTCGACCAGTTGATCCGAGTCAATCGTCTCCTCACCGGTAAACACCGCCACCCCCAGGCTGGCAGTGATGTGGATTTCGTCAGACCCAACCCCAAACAGAGTATTTTCCAACGTGGAGCGCAGGCGCTCGGCTGCTAAACGCGCATTTTCCCCGCGGGTCTCGGGTAAAAGCATAATCATCTCTTCGCCGCCATAGCGGGCCAGAATGTCGACATCGCGATAACAGGCGCGCATCTTCTCGGCCATGCCCTTCAACACCTGGTCTCCGGCCAGGTGGCCAAAGCGATCGTTGATCCGCTTAAAATAATCAATATCCAGCATGATCAGGCCAAAGCAGGTCTTGTAGCGCCGCGAGCGCAGGATTTCCTCTTCCAGGCGGCTGAAGAAAAAGCGCCGGTTATACAGCCCGGTCAGCGGATCGGTGATCGCCAAAACTTTGGCCTGTTCTTCGGCCTCCCGGCGCAGTTGGACCTCCGCCTGCAGCTCGCGCGTGCGCTCGGCAACCTTGTGCTCCAGCAGCTCATAGAAACGGGCGTTTTCAATCGAAATCGCGGCTTGGGCTGAGAGAACGCGCAGAAATTCCAGGCGCTGCGGGGTGAAAGCTCCGGCGACCAGGTTATTCTCCAGGTACAGCAGGCCGATCAGCTTATTCTGGTTGCGCAGCGGCATGCACAACAGCGACCGGACCTGGTTGATGGCCAGGTAGGCATCACGCTCAAATCCGCCATGCAGGTGGGCGTTATCCAGCACCAGCGCCTCCCCGGTGCGCAGGACGTAGTTCATCACCCCCGCAGACAGAAGCAGCGGCTCGCTGGCAGCCGGCCGCGATTGCAGTGGTTCATCCATGCCGCTGGCTTCAATCAGCCACTGGCCTTCGCGTTCCAGCAGCAAATAGCCTTTTTGCGCCCCGGCATTTTCGATAATCGTGCTCATCAGTTTCAGCATCAACGTCTTTAGAACAATCTCGCCCGAAAGCGCCTGCGAGGCTTTGAGCAGGCTGAGCAAGTCCAGCGTCTCGCCGCCGTTCTTGGTGGAGGTTTGGCTGCCAAACCCAGACCGCGGCTGTAAAACCACGGCGTTGGTCAATATCTCCGGGTATTTTTCTTCCATCTGGCGCGCCTTATTTTTACATCCCCACTGCTGGTAAGCGAGATAGGCGTCTTGCAGACAGGCGTTGCCCCAGCGGGTTTGTCCGCGCTCCAGGTAAAACTGAGCCGCCCGCTCGCAAGCCAGCGCCTTTTCATGAATAAAGCCGGATTGGTGCGACAGGTCAACCGCTTTATCATAGGCTTCGCGCGCTTCGCCCCACAACCCCTGAACGCGCAAATGTTCCGCCTCAACCAGCCAGTACTTGTTCGCATGGTTGGCAGGCGCTACACGCGCCCATAATCCATACCGCTGCTGGTTGCGAACAACCTGCGCCATAATCGATCGGCGCTCCGTTTCGCCGCACGCGGCATACAAATCCAACAGCGTCAGCGACTGGTAAAAGTAAAAACAGGCATACACATACTTCGAACGCACAACGTCGAGATAAGCTTCTGTCATTTGCAAATGATCCAGTGCGCGTTCGGGACGATTAAAGAGACAGCTCAGAAAAGCTTTATAAAAGTAAATATGAAACAGCGTGTACTGATCATTGCCCTGTTTCATCAGCGGCATCATCTGGTCTTCGTCGAAAACATGCCCTACGAAGTGGTCCGGCGTTTGCACTGGCTCGAGAAGATTATTCGCCAATTCCAGGTGCAGTTCCATCACACGCAAATTGCGGTGATGCATCAGCGGACGGACAGCCGCCAGATAGGCGTGGAAATGCTCGCGCAGTTCATTCAGCTCAACGCCGCATAACAGCTCGGTTTGGGCCGTTGTCACCAGCCCGCTGGTAGCAAATTCGGCGTCCCCGGCCTGCAGGCCATATTTATAGGCGTTGTACAGGGGCGCGAGTGTGCTTTGCAGCGGGTCCCGCCAATGTTGAATAAACGCGCAGGCGGTGACGATGGTGCGCGCCTTGTACTGCAGCGCGTCCAACCGGTCGGCCAGGTCCAGCGCCAGTCGCCCGAATTGGTAGCCTTCCTCGTATTCATCCTGCCCACACAGGTACAACCCATAAGCGGCATACGCGGCTGGCGACATCGGGCTGTTTCCATACTCAACCGAAAGACGCACGCGCTCAAACGCGATCAAGGCATACAGGCGCGGCAGGCTGTTAAAGGCCGCCGTGGTCGTGCTGGTCAACAGGCTCATCGCCGCCAGCTTGTCGGGGTCGGTCATCACCGGCAGGTTGACCAGGTCCGCCGTCGACATGGGTTCGAGATATTCCGCCAGTCTCGCAAAGGCCGTGCTGACATCCTCTGGCGCTGGGTTCGCGGGCAGCTGCACGCCCAGCGGTTTGAGCGCCTCCAGGGCCAGCTGCAGCGCCTGCAGCGACCGGTTGCTCGCCGCATAAATGCGAATTTGGACCTGGCGGGCTGAGATCTGATCGAGCTGCGACCTGGAATTGCGGAAAATTTCTTCCATGATCACGGCGCAGTCATCCAACAAGCCGCAGGCGTATGCGACATCCAGGTTTTGCTGCGCCAGTTCAAGCGTCAGGGGGTAGTTTTCCTGCCAGCCATTATCCTGCACCCACTGCAAACCCTGCTTCAGGAAGTCGTAAGCCGGCTTAAACGCGGCCGATTTCTTGGCCTGTTTGCCTGCCTGCAGGTTGATCTCGGCCAATGCGCAGCGGTCGCCCGGCTCTCCGCCAAGGTTGAGGTGGCTGGCAATATCAAAGATGCGCTCAATGCGCTGCTCGGCCGGCGTGTTTGCAAGCAGGTATTCGCCAATCACGCGGTGCAGGCGCGTCCGTTCCTCAGAAGAGAGCTGCTGTTCGTAAATCGCTGCGTGGATGCGGTCATGCGCAAACGAAAACAGCGCCGGTTGGCGGTCGGCCGGGCTGGAATCGGGCATGTGCGGGTTGAGCTGGATCAACAGGCCAACGCTGACAGCCCGCCACAGCCATGCCGTTCCACCGCAGCCCGCCGCCTGAGCGACACCGTCCAGGAGATCGCTCGAGAACTGGCTGCCGAGGCAGGCGGCCAGGCTGAGGGTTTTGCGGTCAGCCTCAGGCAGCTGGTCAATGCGCCGCATCACCAGATCCGCGACATTTCCGGTAATCTGCTCAGCTAAAATTTGTTCGATATCCCAATGCCAGCCCGAACGCGCGTCAAACGTGAGCAGCCGCCGCGCGGCCAATGACCTCAAAAATTCGGCAATATAAAACGGGTTGCCGTCGGTCTTGTTTTTCACCAACAAGGCCAATTCGTACACTCCGGTTTCTTCCACCTTGAGCGTGTCACTGATGATGCGCGTGATGTCGTCCAGCTGCAGCGGGGACATGACAATCCGCTGCACTGGGCCGCTCAAGCGCTCGATCTGGCGGATGGAAAGGCGCAGCGGGTGAAGATCGCCTGTGTCGGTTTCCCGGTAGGCCCCAATCATCAGCAGATAGCGCTGATCGACCGCGGTGGCCAGGAATTCGAACAGGTCCAGCGATGCGTGGTCGCTCCACTGCAAGTCATCCAGGATCAGCACCAGCGGGTGCGCGGGCGTGGTGAAAACCCGAATGAAATTCTGAATGGTCAGGCGGTAGCGCACCTGGGCCTGAACGGGGGCGGCCTCGGCGATGGGCGGTTGGTCGCCAAGAATCAGCTTCAAGTCGGGAATGACATCCAGGATCACCCGCCCGTTATCGCCCACGGCCGCCTGGATGCTGGCCCGCCAAGTTTCGATCTGCTGCGGGCTTTCGGATAAGATTTGATGAACCAGGGTCCGGAAAGCCTGAATAAATGCTGAGTAGGGGATATTGCGCTGCAGCCGGTCAAATTTGCCGGCAGCGCAGTGCCCACCGCGCTGAACCATCTGCCTGCGGACCTCTTCCAGCAGCGCAGATTTTCCGATCCCGGCTTCACCATCAATCAAGGCCAGCCGTCCGCTCAATTCTCCGGCAGCAATGCGCGTATACGCGCCCAGCAGCTGGTCGATTTCCTGCTCGCGCCCATACAGGCGGTTGGGCAGCCGCAGCTGCGCGGAGCTATCCCAACGTCCTAACACAAAATCCTGGATTGCGCCGCTCTGCTGCAGCTGGCGCAGACATTCCCCCAGGTCGGCTTGCAAACCAGCGCACGACTGGTAGCGATCATCCGGATTCTTCGCTAACAGTTTGGCGACCAATACCGCCAGCATGCCCGGTACCTGAGGATTGATGTCGCGCAAATCGCGCGGCACAACCGCGATCTGCTCGTGTACCAGCGAAATCATGTCCTGCCCTTGAAAGGGCTTCTCACCCGCCAGCAATTCAAAAAAGGTCACCCCCAAAGCGTACAGGTCACTGCGCTGATCAACCGCCTGATTCACCCGGCCGGTTTGTTCAGGCGGCATGTAGGCAAATGTGCCGACCGGCCCAGCCTGTGCGCCCGTGTCCTGATCCAACTTATCCAATTGAACAGCCAGACCAAAGTCGATGATTTTCACCTGGCCGGTTTGCTGGTTATACAGCAGGTTGGACGGGTTGATATCGCGGTGGAGAATGTTGTATTGGTGAACCTGACCGAGGGCCTCGGTAATTTTGACCGCCAGGGACAAAAATTCATTTGCCGCGAGTGTGCCATGCTGGAAGACACGGGATAACGCGATGCCGCCGCTGTCTTCAAACACCAGTCCATTTTCCAGCACAGCCACCACTTTGCTCACGCCGGGCGCATCGCACCGGCGCGTCATCGCCGCTTCATGGATGAGACGGGCCATATCTTCTTTAAAAGGCAGCCGGTCTTTAAGATATTTGATCACAACCGGCAGGCGGTCTTCGGCGCGCAGCGCGCGAACCACACAGGTGGTGCCAGATTCATACAATTGTTCGGTGATGAGAAAACCAGGTAACGCGGCCAACCAATCCTTGCCTTCCAGGTACCCCTCATTGACCAAACACGACCTTTTTTGCCTAACCTGAACAGGTTTGGTAAAAGTATTAGATCGCTAGCATGCCGGAAAATTTCAAGTAGATTCTATCAAAATTATCAGGCATTTTGTAGTACTCCACACAATGCAATGATGTTGAGATGTGGCGAAGTGTTTTGAGTTTGCCGGTTGACAAAACATCCGAACGGTCTACAATAGATATAATACATCATGTCTAATTTTATTCAACCTGTCCAACCCGGCGTTTTGCCAGCCAGAAAGGCGCGGCGATTGACCACCGGCATGTATCATGCGCATCGTGAAAACCAGCGTGAATGGATTCTCGAAGTCGCGCAGGATCTGTTTATCCAAAAGGGCATCGACGTGGTCAGCATGGGCGAGATCGCCGATGCTGCGCGCCTGACCCGCGCCACGATCTACCGCTACTTTAACAACAAAGAACAGATCGCCCTGGAAATCTTCAAAGTCATCACGCGCGGCTGGGCGGAACGCAATCAGCGCGAAGTGTGGAATGCCCCCGGCAGCGGCCGCGTGCTGATCGAAAGGTTTCTGCGCTCCCATTTCAACTACCTGCTGCAAACCCCGCACGAAGCGGGTTTTGTGGCTGAGTTCAACCACCTTTACTCCAGGCAGTGGCCTGTCGAAGCGGTCAAAGGCCCGATCGCCGACACGCTGGGGGCAGAGCGCCAGCGCCTGCTCGAGAGCATCCAAGCCGGTCAGATAGACGGCTCGCTGCGCGGCGACATACAGGCCGGGCTGATTCTGGCGGCCATCTTCAACTTCACCTCGGGAATGCTGAACCGGCTCGGCGAAATGGGCAGCAAGATCGACGCGGAATATGAACTGGGCAGCAGCGCGATCTTCAACACGATCTGCCAGATCTTCCTGGATGGGCTCAAGCCTCCGCCCGAGCCATAATCACCAACGCTTTGTTCGCACTTTCCAATCATCACCAATTGTTTTCAGCTGATAGAAATGGAGCATGCATGGTCGACCTGAAAGCCAAACCGTATTTTCTCTCCGACGAGGATATCGCCTGGGTGCAGTCCAGCCTGGGCGCGATGAGCGAAGACGACAAAATCGGGCAGCTGTTTTGCCTGATCACCTATTCCAGCGACGAAGGCTACCTGACCCACCTGGCGCGCGATGTCAAGCCGGGCGGGCTGATGTGCCGCGTGATGCCGGCCAAAGAAGTGCTTGAAACCGCGCGCATCCTGCAGGGCGCGTCCAAAATCCCGATGCTGCTGGCGGCCAACTTTGAAAAAGGCGGCGACGGCATCGCCACCGAAGGCACGCGCCTGGGCTCGCCGATGCAGGTGGCCGCCACCGGGGACGACGAGATGGCCTATAAACTGGGCGTGGTCTGCGGGCGCGAGGGCGCGGCCGTGGGCGCCAACTGGGCCTTTGCCCCGATCATCGACATCGACTACAACTTCCGCAACCCGATCACCAATACGCGCACCTTTGGCTCCGACCCCGCGCGGGTGCGCCGCATGGGCGTGCAGTACGTGCGCGGCCTGCAGGAAAACGGGCTGGCGGCTTCGATCAAGCATTTCCCCGGAGACGGCGTGGACGAGCGCGACCAGCACCTGGTGACCAGCATCAACAGCCTGTCATGTGAAGAGTGGGACGCGACCTTCGGGGCGGCCTATCAGGCCAGCATCGACGCCGGCGCGCTGACCGTGATGGCCGGGCACATCATGCAGCCGGCCTACTCGCGCAGGCTGCGCCCCGGCATCGCCGACCAGGACATCCTGCCCGCCTCGCTCGCCCCCGAACTGATCACTGACCTGCTCAAGGGCCAGATGGGCTTCAACGGCCTGGTGGTCACCGACGCGACCGCAATGGCCGGCATGGCCATCCCCATGCCGCGCGCGCGGGCCGTGCCGCAGACCATCGCCGCCGGCTGCGATATGTTCCTCTTCACGCGCAACATGGAGGAAGACTTCCAATACATGAAGCAAGGCATCGCTGACGGCGTGATCACCCCCGAACGGCTGGATGACGCGCTGACGCGCATCCTGGGCGTCAAGGCCGCCCTGAAGCTGCACAAGAAGCAGGCCGCAGGCACGCTGGTCCCCAGCCTGGACCAGGCACTGCAAGTGGTTGGCTGCGCCGAGCACAAGGCCTGGGCGGCGGAATGCGCGCAGCGCTCGGTGACCCTGGTCAAAGACACCCAGAAGCTGCTGCCCATCTCACCCGCCGCGCACAAGCGCGTCTTGCTCTACGATATCGAGACTCAGGAAGGCTTTTTCGGCGGCAAGTCCACCCCGCTCCATGAAACCTTCACGCGCCTGCTGGCCCAGGAGGGCTTTGAGGTGACCCGTTTCGACCCCAGCCGCGGTATGGAAGGCCTGATGCAGGCTTCGACCGCCATCACCGCCAGCTACGACCTGATCCTCTACCTGGTCAAGATGGGCACGCGCAGCAACCAGACCGTGGTGCGCATCGAGTGGGCCATGCCGATGGGCGTCAACGTGCCGATCTATATGACCAGCGTCCCGACCCTCTTCATCTCGGTTGAGAACCCCTACCACCTGATCGACGCCCCGCGCGTCCCGGCCTATATCAATACCTACAATTCGAACGAGCTGACCCTGCGCGCCCTGGTGGACAAACTGGTCGGGCGCTCGCCCTTCCAGGGCGTCAGCCCGGTCGATGCTTTTTGCGGGATGTGGGATACGCGCCTGTGAACCTGCCCGGTATCACAGGGCGCCCGGCGCCCATCTCCCCTTCCTGAAACGGATGCTATTGGTGAATTCCACCCCACCCCCGCCCGCCCCTCGGAGGGGCGGGGAGAAAGAAAAAATGGAGTTATTGCGGGCGCAAAGCCGCCCGCAATAACTCCTAAACTCCTGGTTTTCCCCCGACGCTCGGCGTGGGAGCAGGGGTGAGGGCAGGATAAAGGATCAACGGTGAACCTGTGAAACAAACGATCAGCGAGCTTTTGCAAAACAACGGCGGGAACTACATTTTCCCCTTCTTCTGGCAGCACGGTGAAAGCGAAGAGGTGCTGCGCGAGTACATGGGCGCCATCCACGCCTGCGGGATTGGCGCGGTGTGCGTCGAAGCGCGCCCGCACCCCGATTTCGCCGGGCCGCAGTGGTGGCAGGACATGGATGTGATCCTCGACGAAGCGCGCCAGCGCGGCATGAAGGTCTGGATCCTGGACGACGCGCACTTCCCCACCGGCCAGGCCGCCGGCAAGATGGAAAACGCCGATCCCAGCCTGTGCAAGCAGTACATCATGGTCGAGCGCACCGACGTCTGCGGGCCGCTGCCCGAGGCCACCCTCGACGTGCTCAACATGGCCAAGACGGTTCCCAATCCTTTTGCGGCCCAGTCGATCTTCAACCGCACCCCGCCGCGCCAGTTCGACGACGACCGCCTGCTGGCGGTGATCGCCGCGCGCCTGGTGGAGGGCGACGATGTCGATGGCACGCTGCTCGACCTGACCGGGCAGGTCGTGGACGGGCGGCTGGAGTGGGACATTCCAGAGGGCATGTGGCGCATCTTCGTGCTCTACAACACGCGCAACGGCGGCGGGCGCACCAACTACATCAATATGCTCGATGAAGATTCCTGCCGGGTGCAGATCGACGCGGTTTACGAACCGCACTACGCCCACTACAAGGACGACTTTGGCAAGACGATCGTTGGCTTCTTCTCAGACGAGCCGGCCATGGGCAACACCAATGGCTTCAGCTTTGATGAATCGATCGGGCGCAAGATCATGCCGCTGCCCTGGAACAAGGACATGCCCGGCATGCTGGCGGCGCGCCTGGGCGCGGATTACCTGCGCCTGCTGCCCGCCCTGTGGTGCCAGGCCGGTGATGCAGACCTGACCGCCAGGGTGCGCTACGCTTACATGGACAGCGCCACAGCCCTGATGGCTAAAAACTTCAGCGAGCAGATCGGCAAATGGTGCGAAGAACACAACGTGCTCTACACCGGCCACATCATCGAGGACAACAACCAGCACAGCCGCCTGGGCTGCAGCCAGGGCCACTTCTTCCGCTCGATGCAGGGCCAGCACATGTCCGGTATCGACGACATCGGAAACCAGGTTGTGCTGGGCGGCGAAAACCACAGCCGCCTGCGCCCCTTCCCCCCGCCCGGCGATGGTGAGTTCTACCACTTCGCCCTGGGCAAGCTGGGCTCTTCACACGCTCACATCGACCCCAAGAAACAGGGCCGCGCGATGTGCGAGATCTACGGCGCCTACGGCTGGAACACCGGCGTGCGCCTGATGAAGTACCTGACCGACCACTTCCTGGTGCGCGGGATCAACCAGTACGTCCCGCACGCCTTCTCACCCAAGGCCTTCCCCGACCCCGACTGCCCACCGCATTTCTACGCCCACGGCGAAAACCCGCAGTACCGCCATTTCGGCAAGCTGATGCGCTACCTCAACCGCATGTGCCACATCTTCAACGGCGGGCTGCACGTCGCGCCGGTGGCGCTGCTTTACCACGGCGAGGCCGAATGGACTGGGGCGCATATGTTCCTGCAAAAGCCCGCCCGCCAGCTGCTGGAGCAGCAGATCGACTTTGACGTGCTGCCCTCCGACCTGTTTGCCGAGATGGGCGCCTTCCAGGCCAGCTTTGATGGTCTGCTGCGCGTCAACGGCGAGACCTACCGCGCGCTGGCCGTGCCTTACGCCGAGTTCATCACCACAGCTGTGGCGCGCTTCGCCGCCCAGGCCGCCGCGGCCGGCTTCCCGGTCCTCTTCATCGAGGCCCTGCCCGCCGGGGTTTGCGACTGCGCCGACCCGGCTGAGAGCGCCGCGCTGAT
>Ga0172369_10007366_pt1 | contig 12785 bp, 10 predicted proteins | sample LakKiv25m_FD_114539 | JGI IMG/M metagenome (GOLD analysis project Ga0172369, IMG submission 114539) | Freshwater microbial communities from Kabuno Bay, South-Kivu, Congo - kab_022012_11.25m | ecosystem: Environmental > Aquatic > Freshwater > Lake | place: Democratic Republic of the Congo... | reverse complement strand
CGATTGCCGCCAACGGGATCGCGGCGGGCGCATCTCGCCTGTCGCTGAAAGAGCGATCGCGTCGGACATCTCAACCCCTCCGGGCGCCGACGCGCACGCGCGGGTCGACGATCGCGTAGGAAATGTCGATGAGCACGTTGGCGAGGACAAAGAGGGTCGAACCGAAGAGGACGAGCGCGAGGATGACGTCGAAGTCGGGCGCGGTGATCGCGGCGAGGGATTCGCGGGCGATGCCGGGAATCCCGAAGTACTGCTCCGTGAAGAGGGCGCCAGCGGTGATGCCGGGCAGCGAGAGCCCGATGACTGTGATCATCGGGAGCAGGGCGTTGCGGGTGATGTGGGTGATAACGACGGTGCGTTCCTTCAGCCCTTTCGCACGGGCGGTCCGCACGTAGTCTTCGTTCATCACGCTGATCACGGAAGCGCGCATGAAGCGGGCCACGCCCGCGACGCCGGGAAGGGACATCACGAGGACGGGCAGGATGATGTTCGGGCTCCAGACGCCTTCCCAGCCGAGTTGCACCCAGCCGAGCTTGAGCGCAAGGAAAAACTGCAGGATGGGGATGGCGACGAAGGCGGGAATCGCGTCGAGCAGCAGCCACGAGCCGATCGTGAGTGGATCGAGGAAGGTCCCGCGGGCCATCGCGGCGTAAACGCCGACCGGAATCCCGAGCGCGAAGGTGATGCACATGGCGATCACGCCCAGTTCCGACGACACCTTCACTTTCGGCCAGATGACCTCGGAAACGGTGAAATCCTGGTGGCGGGTGGAGACGCCCAGGTCGCCGTGGAAGAGATTGTTCACGTACTTCGCGTACTGGATGTAGATCGGCTGGTCGTAGCCGTACTTGCGGTTCAGCACAGCCGCGCGTTCTTCGTCGTACCGCTGTCCGAGGATGGTGTCGACCGGGCTGCCGGGGGCGAGACGCAGGATCCAGAAGACGATCACGGAGATCGCGAAGAGGACGGGGACGGCCCAGAGCAAGCGGCGGACCACGTAACCGAAGAGCCCCGGGCCCATGCGCCGCCCTACTTCTTCGTCGAGTCGATTTCGATGAAGCGGTACTTGGGAATCGTCATCGAGATCTGGGGCCAGTTCTTGACACAGGGCTTCACGAGGAGGTGATCCACCGGCCAGAGGATCGGGATGATGGCCACGTCGTCCAGGATCATCTGTTCGGCCCGCGCATAGAGCGCAAAGCGTGCGTTCTTGTCGCGCTCGGACCGTGCCTGGAGCAGGATCTTATCGACCTCGGCGTTCTTGTATCCCTGTTCGTTCTGGATGCTCTCGCTGTAGAAAAGCTTGTCAATGAAGTCCTCGGGGTCCGGGTAGTCGGCGATCCAGCCTGTATCGAACGCCTGGAAGTTGCGCTTGCGGAGGTCGCGCAGGAACGCGGAGTAGTCGCGTGCCTCAAGCTCGACATCGATGCCGAGGACTTCCTTCCAGCCCGAGGTGATGGCGGTCAAGAGGTCAGGTGCGTCACCTGCGGGTCCGCCGTAGGTGAGGATGATGCGCGGCATCTTGCCGGCGTACTTCGACTCGGCCAGCAGCTGGCGCGCCCTGGCGGCGTCGTACTTCGGACCGCTTACGCTCTCCGTGTAGCCCGGCATGTCCGGGGGGAGGATGCCGTCGGCCACACGCTGCGACCCGAAGAAGAGGACCTCGTTGATCTTCTGGGTGTCCATCGACATGGCGAGCGCCTGCCGCACCTTGATGTCATCGAACGGGGCTTTCTCGGGATTGAAGGCGATGTAGGAGATTGCCATCCGGGGCTGAGGCTTGTAGTCGGCGCTAAGGGGGCTCTTGCCCGACTTCACAGCGTCGAGCTCGATGCCGGGCACGGCCCCGATGTGGAGTTCGTCGTTCTGATAGCGGGTGAGGATAGAGCCGCCGCCGAGTTCGAAGTCGACCTCCGAGAGCTTGGCCACGCCTAGGTGGTAGCGATCGTTGCGCACCAGCCTGATCCGTTCGGCGGGCGTGAACTCGGCCAGCTTGAAGGGGCCGGTGCCGTTCGGCTTCTGGGTCCAGTTGCGCGGATTCTTCTGAATCTGGTCTTTCTCGACCACGAACGCGACCGGGTAGGTCAGTTCGGCGAGGAAGTAGTCGGCCGGCTGGATGAGCTTGATCTCGAGGGTGGTGTCGTCGACCGCGCGGACGCCGCTCACCTCAGTGGCCTTGTTGTTGAAGCGATCCTTGAGCCCGACGATGTTGTCGAGGTACAGGGTCACCGTCGGCGATCCGTTTGCGGGGTCAGCGGCGCGATCGATGCTGTACTTGAAGTCCGATGCGGTCACGCGGCGGTTGCTGTTCTGGAAGACAACGTCGTCGCGCAGCTTGAAGGTATAGGTCCGGCCATCGTCGGAGATCTTCCATTCCCTGGCGATGTCGGGGACGACCTTGAGGTTGAGGTCGAGGGTGACGAGCCCGCCGAAGATCTCGACGACGTATTCACTTGTGGCCTCGTCGCGGACCTGGATGGGGTCAAGGATAGAGTTCGGGTCGCTCCCGAAGGTGACGAGCTTATCGCCGTCGCAGATGCCGCCGCCGGAGCTGCTTTTCTTTGTGGGCGTGCTGCCGCTCGCGGGCACGTCGGAGCCGCCCGTGTCGTCGCCGCCGCCGGTGGCGAGTACGGCGATGAACACCACGCCAACCGCGAGAATGAGGAAAGCGACGAAGCCCATCATCAGGGTCAGCGTTCGGTTGGACATCCAGGTGCACCGCCGAGGAGATTCAAGAGAGGTTACGTTGACGGGGCGGCGGCCGATTGCGGCGCCGCCTCCGGGATTGGAAAAGCGTACACGGGATTCCCGGGCTGGTGAATGCTCGGGCGTCCAGTTCGAAAACCTCTCTTAACTGCTACTCCCGGAGAGCAGTCTCGGCGAGGCGAAGCCCGAGCTCCTGGAGTTGGGCGTCGTCGATAGGCGAAGGAGCGCTCATGAGCGGGTCGAGGCCCGATGACGACTTCGGGAAGGCGATGACGTCGCGGATGTTTTCGGTGCCGGTGAGCGACATAAGCAGGCGGTCGATGCCCATGCCCACGCCGCCCATGGGCGGCGCGCCGTACTCGAGCGCGTCGAGGATGACGCCGAAGCGCTCATTCATCTGCTCGGGTGAGTGACCCATCAATCCCATCACCCTCTCCTGGTCCGCGCGGTTGTTGATGCGCACGGAGCCGCCGCCGATCTCGGCGCCATTGAGCGTGAGGTCGTATTGCCTCGCAATGACCTTGCCGGGATCGGTGTCGAGGAAGTGCCGGTCGCCTTCGTGGAACCCGGAGAACGGGTTGTGAGTGGCATCCCAGCGGTTCTCATCGGGATGCCACTCGAGCAGGGGGAAGCCGGTGACCCATGCGAAGGACAGGATCGATGGATCCTTGAGGCCGAGCCGATCCCCGAGGGCATCGCGCAACCGGTAGAGCGAGGCGGCCACAACGGCGGGCTGGTCGGCGACAATGAGGAGCATGTCGCCTTCAGCGGCCCCGGTAAGCGACCGGACCGCGCCGAGTTCCTGTTCCGAGAGGAACTTCGCCACTGACGAGCGGATCTCGCCGCCGGGCATGAAGCCAATCGTGACGAGACCTCTTGCGCCGCCGCTGCGGGTGATCTCGGTCAGTTCGTCGATTTCGCGGCGGGTAAAGCCCGCCTTGCCCGGGACGCAGATGGCCTTGATCTCTCCCCCGGAGGCGAGGGCGCCGGCGAACACCTGGAAGCTCGAACCGCGCAGCGGCGCGGCGACGTCGACAAATTCGAGCCCGTAGCGAAGGTCAGGCCGGTCGATGCCGTAGCGGGCCATGCAGTCGAAGTAGTCGAGCTGCGGGAAGGGGCTTGTGACCGGTCCAGAGCCAAACTCGCGCGCGATGCTGGCATAGAGATCCTCGACAAGGGCCATGACGTCGGCCTCTTCGACGAAGCTCATTTCGAGGTCGAGCTGGGTGTGCTCGGCCACCCGGTTGGCGCGCATGTCCTCATCGCGGTAGCAGCGGGCGATCTGGAAGTACTTCTCGAAGCCTGCAACCATGAGCAACTGCTTGAGGATCTGGGGCGACTGAGGAAGGGCGAAGAAGTGCCCCGGGCGCATGCGCGAGGGGACGAGGAAGTCTCGCGCCCCCTCGGGGGTCGACTTGATGAGCGTCGGCGTCTCCACCTCTACGAATCCACGGTCGGAAAGGAAGTTTCGGATGTAGCGGACGACGTCGTGGCGGAGGCGGATCGGCCCAACGATCTCCGGGCGGCGGAGGTCGAGGTAGCGGTATTTGAGCCGGAGGCCTTCGTCCACATCGATCGGCTCATTGATGTAGAACGGCGGCGTGAGCGACTCGTTCACGACCTCGCAGCGGGAGGGGACGATCTCGACTTCGCCGGTGGTCATATTCGGATTGGCGGCTTCGGCTGTGCGCTTCTGCACGACGCCTTCAACGGCCAGCACCCACTCGCTGCGGGCGCGATGGGCGATTGCGTGCGAGGCAGCGTTCTCCGGGTTGAAGACCACCTGCACCACGCCGTGCGAATCGCGCAGGTCAAGGAAGATGAGCCCGCCGTGGTCGCGTCGGCGGTGGACCCAGCCGGCAAGGCGGACAGTGCGTCCCGCGTCGGCTGCGCGGAGATCGCCGCAATAGGTGTCTTTCAGCATGGGTAAAGGGTAACAGGGAACCGCAAACCAGCCTACGAAACGGGGTGCGCCGCGACTGCTCCGAGCTCTTCGCGGAAGGCCGCTTCGAGTTCGCGGTCCATGCGTTCCTGGAAGCGGCGATAGGCAGCGACGAAGGCTTCCCCGGAGGTGGTGAGGGTGGTGTGGCCGCCGCCTGCCCCGCCGACTTCGGACTGCACGAGTGGGACCTGCAGGTTCTCTTCTAGCTCCTTCACCTTGCCCCAGGCGCGGCGATACGAAAGACCCATGGCCGAGGCCGCCTGGGCGAGCGAGCCGGTGGTGGCGACCAGTTCCAGCAACCGCACGCGGTAGTCGGACATGACGATGCGGCCGTCGAGCTCGAGCCAGAGCTTCTGCCGGGGGGTGACGTCGGTCACGGCGTCAGGCGTTGAGGTCGCCGCGGTGCGACTGAATGGCCATGACGTGGGAGTAATCATTAACCGTGAGTACTGCGCGGCGCGTGTCGGCGGCCCGGATGACCGTGATCGATGTATGGTGCACGTTCACGAGGTGGTCGTAAGCCGAGCCGAACAGATGGCTGAGGTAGGCGTTGATGACGCCACCGTGGCAGGCAACGACGACGCGATGCCCGACGCCTTCTTCGGCAATGCGGTCGATGGCTCCGACCACGCGAGTCTTGAAGCCTTCCACGTCCTCCACGTGGGGATAGGCCGAGTGCTTCCGTGCGCGTGAGACTTCGCGGTAGATCTCCGCCAGCTCTTCCTTCGAGTAAATCTCGAGCAGCCCCTTGTCCTGGGGCGCCTTCTGCCAGAGATCGATCTCCCGGAGGTCGTCGCGGACGATGGGTTCGAGATTGTGGTGCCGGGCGATCGCACGGGCCGTGTCGTGTGCGCGCGACATCGGGCTGCAAAACACCAGACCGATACGAGCGTGGGCGAGCCTTTCGCCCACGGCCTTCGCCTGCTTCTGTCCAAGCTCGGACAGGGGGGCGTCGAGCGCGTCGCCCAGCTTGATGTTCTCGTGGAACTTCTGTTCGCCGTGGCGGACGAGGAGGATCTCGCACATCCCCTCGAACGAGGCAGCGAAAGGATTGTCCAGGTCGATGGTGCGAACGCGCGGTACGGTCATGTGGCTACTCCGGAGAGCAAGGGTACCAGCCGCGGATGAAGGCGGAAGGGGACAACAGCCGGGCGGAATGGGAAACTGAAGCCGTGACGCTGGATCTCGACCCCGGAAAGTCTGCAGTGGGCAACGCCCGCCTCGTCCGGGCGATCATCGACGAGATGGCCGGGGGGACGATCACGTTTGAGCGGTTCATGGAACTGGCTCTCTACCACCCGGAATTTGGCTACTACCGCAAGCCCGGGCGGATTGGGCCGCGGGGCGACTTTCTCACCAGCCCTGCGATTCATCCCATGTTCGGGTGGGCCGTCGCCGGTTGGTGTCATTGGGCCTGGACGGCGATGGGGTGCCCCGGGTCGTTTCATGTCGTGGAGCCCGGTGCGGGTTCGGGCGAGCTTGCCAGGGCGGTCCTTGACTGGGCCGAAGGCCGGGACGACGGATTCCGCGAAGCGCTCCGCTATGTGGCCATCGAACCCAACGCGCCGGGAGACGACTCGCGCGTGGAGTGGATTGATCGTCCGCGCGGGACAGTGGAGGCGGGCGTCGTCGTTTCGAATGAGTTCTTCGATGCGCTGCCGGTGGCGGTCTTCGACGCGACCGAGCGGGGCCCGGTCGAGGTTGCGGTGCGATGGGATGGCGCGCAGTTCGTTGAGGCACGTGGCCAGGTGGCAGTGATCGACGGTGCACCATCCGCAGGCCGATTCGAGGTGAACGCGCGTGCTTACTCGACGATGCGCAGCCTCTGCCGCCTGGTGGAGCGCGGAGCGGTGCTGACCTTCGACTACGGGTACCTGCGGGAGCAACTCTGGACGCCGTGGCGAACGACCGGCACGCTCCTGTGCTTTCACCGTCACACGGCACACGAGAACCCCTACGTGCATGTCGGCGAGCAGGACATGACGAGCCACGTCAACTTCTCCGACCTCGTGGACGCGGCCGAAGATGAGGAGTGCACCGTGCACGGGCCGCTGAGCCAGGCGCAGTTCCTCCGTTCGTTGGGGCTGCCGCGCGTGGTTGAACTGGCGAGGGGCGAGATGGAGGAGTACTTCTCCCGGCGACGAGCGTTCGACACGCTCACTGACAGCGCCGGGCTCGGCAGGGTGCGGGTGCTGGCGGCGACGCGTGGCATTGACGCCGCACCTCCAGGGTTCGAGCCAGAACCATGACCACGAGAGAGCGGGGCCCCTCGGAGCCGGTCATCGTTGGAGAGCGCGCGCCAGACTTCACGCTCCCGGCGATTGATGCTGATGGAAACGAGTTCCCGGTCACCCTGAGCGAGGCTGTGCGAGTTGGTTCGGTGTTGCTTCTCTTCTACCAGGACGATGGCATGCCCATCTGCACGAGCGAACTCAAGGCGTTTGCCCAGGAGCATAGCCTCCTTCGCGGCGCTGGTGTCCAGGTGTTCGGGATCAACACGAATGGGCTGGGGTCGCATACGAAGTTCCAGGAGCGCGATCACTTCCCTTTCCTTCTCATCAGCGACTTCCACGGCGACGCCGTGAAGGCGTTCGGACTCTGGGATGCCGATGAACGCAAGTGTCGCCGGGCGGTCGTCGTTGTCGCGGCGGACGGTACGATCGCGTACGTGCAGCCGCACTTCAACCCGGGGAACGTGGCCGGTTTCGAGGCGGTCTTCCAGGCGCTGGGGCTGGCGTGATGGCCGGCCGGCCGAACGTGCCTGGCTCGAACGTGCTATGCTAACCGGGAGTAGTTTGTGATCGGTTTACCACGGCACTCTGCTGCCCTGACTGTGCTCCCTCACCCTTGCCGCTCGCCTGTCGCTCCAGCGACCTCCGCGCTTGTCGCCCGCGTAGCCGTGCATGGTCACGCTCCCGCGAAGGGCCCAACGGTACTTCTCACGAAAGGAACCTCCTAACTCTGCTTTTCTTCAGGCGAAAATCACGTGCTTACGATCGGGACCAGCCGTCGCCGGCGTCCGTCTCCGTCGTCGAACCTCCCGTTCACACTGCTGTCAGACAGCCAGCAGTCTCAGATCCAGCCCCTGTCGCGGGTCACCACGATCCTTCAGCCGGTCCCGCCCATCGCCGTCGCCAGAGGGGCCGTCTCCCTTCGACGTCGCCGGTCCGTCGAAGGGAGACGGCGCCCGAGCCGCAGCCCTCAATGCCGTCTGCGGTCGCACCGCTTTCGGAGGCGTTTCAGGCGCTCGGCGTTGATGACACCGGCCTTCACGCTATCGCCGCGATGGGATTCGATCAGCCCACCCCAATCCAGGAGCAGGCGATCGGCCCTGTCTATCAGGGTGCCGACGTCGTCGCCATTGCCCAGACTGGCACTGGCAAGACGTTGGTCTTCGGCCTTGCGCTCGGGCGCGTCATCGATCCCCGGCGTGCCGCCGTGCAGGCGGTCATCCTTGTGCCAACGCGGGAGCTCGCGAACCAGGTGCGCGACGTGCTTGCCCACATCGGCAAGTTCTACGGTTTTGCCACTATCGGTCTGGTTGGCGGCCGGTCGCTTCGAGGCGACTTTGCGGCCCTCGACCGCGGTGTGCAGGTCGTGGTTGGGACGCCCGGGCGCGTCATCGACCACCTCCGGCGCGGTACCCTCTCGCTTGCGGCGGTGAGGTTCGCTGTGCTAGATGAGGCGGACCAGATGTTTGACATCGGCTTCGCGCGCGACATCGACTACATCCTCCGGGCGGTCCCGAAGCAGCGCCAGACGACGCTGTTCAGCGCGACGATGCCGGAAGACATTCGCCGCCTGGTCTACCGCTACATGCGCAATCCGGTGAACATCGCCGTGGCGCCCGAACAGAAGACCGCCGAAGGCGTGGTCCAGTACTACTGCGAGGTCGCCGAACGCGACAAGTTTCGCGCCCTCCGCTATCTCTACGACCAGCGCGATTTCGGCCGTTCGCTCATCTTCCGGCGGACCAAGATCGGGGTCGACCGGCTCGCCGAGAACATGCAGAGGGCGGGCATTCCCGCTCGCGCGATTCACGGCGACCTCAGCCAGGGTGAGCGGGACCGCGTGATGACCGCCTTCCGGGACGGGTCGCTCCAGTTCCTGGTTGCGACAAACGTTGCCGCCCGTGGGCTCGATATCCCCGACATCGAGCATGTGGTCAACTACGACGTGCCCCAGAACGACGAGGAGTACATCCACCGCGTCGGCCGCACGGCCCGCGCCGGGAAGAGCGGGGCCGCCATCACCTTCGTCGGTGAATGGGAACTGAGAGAGTGGGACCACATCGCCGCGACGATTGGGGCCGCGTCGGTCCAGAAGCTGGATGTTCCCGCCCAGTACTAGGGTTGCTCGGGAACACTACTGCCCGGGACCGGGCCGTCCGACGGCCAGAGGCGGTGGCGCTTGCGCTCCTCTGCGATGTCGTCGTCTCCCGGGTCAACCGTGATTGTCGCGCCTCGGTCTTTCGCCCCACACTGTCTCCACCACATTTCGGGAGCGCGATATGTCCCAGTCCGATGAGCTCAATCGCGGGTCGACGGTCTTCCGAACCCTGCGAATCAAGACCGCCAATCGCATCGGCGTGCTCGCTCGCGTCCTCGGGGTCATCGCCGAGCACGGCGCCAGTCTTGGCGACATTCGTACCGTTTCCATCGCCCCTCTCAGCCGCATCCGCGATATCGACATGGGCTTCGGCGATGCGGGCGAGATCGACCGCACCGTTGAGGCCATCAACGCCACCGGCGAAGCGGATGTTCTTGAAGTTCGCGACGAGGTCCTCGAACTCCACGTCGGCGGCAAGCTCGTGATCCAGTCACGGTACCCGATTCGGGCCGAGGCCGATCTTGGCCGCGTCTACACACCGGGCGTCGGCGAGGTCGCCCGCCGTATCGCCGCCGACCCCTCCCTCGCCGCGCACTACACGATCAAGGCGAACACGGTCGCCATCGTTTCCGACGGTACGGCGGTCCTGGGCCTGGGCAACATCGGCCCGCTCGCAGCGCTGCCGGTGCTTGAGGGAAAGGCTGCCCTGCTCTCCCAACTCGTCGGCGTCTACGGCGTCCCCATCGTGACAGGCTCGTCGGACCCAGCCCGCATCATCGACGCGGTCAGTCTCATCGCGCCCACGTTCGGTCTTATCCAGCTCGAAGACGTCGCGGCCCCCGCCTGCTTTGGCGTTGAAGAAGCACTCGCGGCCGGCGGAGTGCCGGTGTTCCACGACGACCAGCACGGCACGGCTGCCGTGGTCCTCGCCGGTCTCATCTCTGCGTCCCGCCTTATCGGACGCGACCTTCGCCAGTGCTCCATCGGCGTTGTGGGACTTGGCGCGGCGGGGAACGCGACGGCGAAAGCGCTCATGCACTACACGGGCAGCCCGGTCCGTGGCGCTGACATCAGCGTGGCGGCGGTTGACCGCGTGGTGGCCTCCGGAGGCGTCGCCGCTGATCTTTCGGAGATCATGGGCGCGTGCGATGTCGTCGTGTCGGTGACGGGTAGGCAAGGGCTGATCGCCCCGGACATGGTCCGCCCCGGTCAGATCATCTTTGCCCTCTCCAACCCTTACCCGGAGATCGAGGTGGGGCTGGCCCTGCAGCACGGCGCCGCCCTTGCGACGGACGGGCGATCGACGAACAACCTCCTGGCCTTTCCCGGTCTGTGTCGCGGCGGGCTCGATGCTGGCGTCCGCCGCTTCGGTCCGGGCATCTTCACTGCGGTTGCCGAAGCGATTGCAGCCCTCACGCCAGCAGGACAGGTCCTGCCTCCGCCGCTCGATCCTGCTGTGCACCGCTCGGTTTCGCGCGCAGTCGCGCTGGCCGCAGTCGAAGCGGGCGTTGCCACGCGCGACGTTGATGCCGACTACATGCTCGCCGGGAGATAACCAACCGCCCGGGGCGAGACGCCCGGCTTCGGTTCACTTTGGGGCGGTGCAGCGGGACTGCGCGCCTCTCCTCAGCGGTGTCGTCGCCTCGGGATCATGATGATCCCCGTGACGATCGCGACGAGCGCCAGCAGGGGGAGCCCTATGTCCAGGATCACCAGCAGCTGCGACATTGACATGCCTCCGATTCCGGAACCAAACCTGATCTGCACCGCTAGTATGAGAGACATGTCAATAGGTAGTGTTACGCATGCAACCTAACCGGGGCACCCGCCGAGGCCCGGACCGGGGAGCGGGAATGTTCGCGTGCAGCGGGGTGACAGCTCTGCATCACCGGCATGGCACCGGGCCGATCACGTACCGACGATGCGCACGGTCGTGACGTCCGGAACCCGGCCGGGGTGTGCTGCCGCTTGCGCCGCCAACAGAGTGAAGCCATTCAATTGTATTGCCCGCCCTAACTTTCGCTGGTACTATCCGGCCGAAGTACGCGGGGATTGAGGCGGAATGTTCGAGTTTCCAAGGTGTCGCAAGTGCGACGACGGCGATCTGGTGCCGTTCTCGGATTTCGGGAGCCAGGGAGCGCCTATCCAGTTTAAAGCCTGGGTCTGCACCAACCCGGACTGCGGATTCAACATAAAGATCCGGAACGGCGACCTGTATATCGACGAGCCGATCAACGACGGGCAATATCACGCCGTTCGCCGATAGGCTCGGAGCGTCGAACGCTCCGATGGCCTCGGCGTTTGATGTTCCGAGCTGCCGACAGGCGGACCGTCCGGTCCATTTTGGGCGGCTCTCAACGGCGAATCCTACTTTCGATCGGGGCTTCGAGCCGTAGCCGCATCCGGCCGCCCTAAGCTTTCGTGGGCCTACACTGGAGGCCGTGGACCAATCCCACATCCGCAACTTCTGCATCATCGCGCACATCGACCACGGCAAGTCGACCCTTGCCGATCGATTGCTTGAACGCACCGGTACCGTGGCTCGCCGCGACATGGCTGAGCAGCTGCTCGACTCTATGGACCTTGAACGCGAGAAGGGCATCACCATCAAGGCTGCAGCCGCTCGGATGCCCTACACGGCCGCGAATGGCGAGGTCTACGAGTACAACCTGATCGACACCCCCGGCCACGTCGATTTCGCCTATGAGGTCTCGCGCAGCCTGGCCGCCTGCGAGGGTGCGCTGCTTGTGGTCGACGCCTCGCAGGGCATCGAGGCGCAGACGCTCGCCAACGTCTACCTGGCGATGAACCAGGACCTGCGGCTCATCCCCGTGATCAACAAGATCGACCTGCCCCACGCTGAGCCCGACCGCATCGCCCACGAGCTGGCCCGCGTCATCGGCTTCGACCGCGACGAAGTCATCTTCGCCAGCGCAAAAGAAGGCACGGGCATCGACGAGATCCTCGAGGCCATCTACCGGCGCATCCCCCGGCCCGCCGGCGACCCGCACGCGCCGCTCAAGGCGCTGATCTTCGATTCCAAGTACGACGCCTACAAGGGCGTGCTCGCCTACGTACGCGTCTTCGAAGGGCAGATGGAGGGCCGCAAAGCCCTCACCCTCATGCAGACGGCTTCGACCTTCGAGCCCCTGGAATACGGTATCTTCAGCCCGCAGATGCGCCCTCTCCCGGCGCTCGGCTGCGGCGAGGTCGGCTACGTCGCCACCGGCTTCAAGGACGTGGCCGGCTGCCGCGTGGGTGACACGATCACGCTCGTGGCCAACCCGGCCACCGAACCGCTTCCCGGCTACCGGCAGGCCAAGCCGATGGTGTTCGCCGGGCTCTACCCGACCGATTCGGACCAATACCAGGAGCTGCGTGAGGCCCTGTCCCGGCTTAGCCTGAACGACGCGTCGCTCGTCTACGAACCGGAATCGTCGGTGGCGCTGGGCTTCGGCTTTCGCTGCGGCTTCCTTGGCCTGCTCCACCTCGAAATCGTGACCGAGCGGTTGGAGCGCGAGTACAACCTCAGCCTGCTGACCACCGCCCCCAGCGTCGAGTACGAAGTGACCACGACCACGGGCGCAAGTATCGTCGTCGACAATCCCGCCGCGCTCCCGGACCCATCGAAGATCGACGAGATCCGCGAGCCGTGGGCCCGCATCGACGTCATCACTCCCAGCCGCTTCATCGGCCAGGTGATGGAGCTGGTGACCACCCGCCGCGGCCAGTTCCTGCGCATGGAGTTCCTCGAAGCGGAAAACGAGCTCGCCCCCGGCGAAGCCCGCGTCCTGCTCGAATACGACAT
>Ga0172369_10007364_pt1 | contig 12786 bp, 8 predicted proteins | sample LakKiv25m_FD_114539 | JGI IMG/M metagenome (GOLD analysis project Ga0172369, IMG submission 114539) | Freshwater microbial communities from Kabuno Bay, South-Kivu, Congo - kab_022012_11.25m | ecosystem: Environmental > Aquatic > Freshwater > Lake | place: Democratic Republic of the Congo... | reverse complement strand
GGCATGCGAGGCACCCCTCGCGACGCCCCTGGACCAGCACAATCCGTCCGGGCGCCAAACTCGCCGGAGCAATGGGGGAAAGCGTCGGCACGGCGGTCGCGCTGGCCGGCCTTGTTTCCGCCCAAGGGGAGACGAGACTCCAGCCGGGCCCTCGGAACAGGGCCGCCCAGAGTCCCGCAGCCGCATACGCCAGCAGCAGGAGTGCAAGGAACAACACGGCCGCAAATCGCCGCCGCGGGGCAAGAAACGGCAGGGCGAGAAGCGCGGCCAACGGAATCGACAGCACGAGGTAGGACCACCCGGGCCGGTCGAGCCAATGAAGCATCTCCTGCATCGCAAGGAAATACCACGGTCCTTTGACAACGGGACTCGCACCGTCGTGCAGGCCCGGGGGAAAGACCCATCCGAGCAGCACGGAAGCTGCGCCGACCGCCAGCAGGCTTCCCGCCCCCGGCCAGATCCGGCGTCCGTGTTCGATCGATATCAGCAGGAGGGCGACAGGCAACGTCGCTGCGTGGAGAACGTAGACAAGCTGCAGGTCGCCGCCGGTTCCGAGCAGCGCCGACGACCATCCCGAAACCGCGCGCCCCGGCAGCTCGAGCAGCCCCGTCACCACGTCGCGGGCGAGCCGCCCTTCGGCATCGCCGCGCATCATGAAACCCGTGAGCGCGATGGCCGCCGGCAAGGGCGCCGCCAGCACCACGCGCACCCACGCACCGGGCCGAAGACGCTTTTCGCCCCGCCGGAGCACCTGCTCCGCGGCGTGCAGCACGCACGCAATCAGGGCCAGATGGCTGCTCCATGCGTGCACCGCCCGCACAAAACGCCCGGGCAGCGACGCAAGCTGCAGCATCGCGACGGAATCGAGCGCTGCGCGAACGTCGTAGCCCGCCGCAAGGACGACGCCCGTGACCAGAGCCACTGCCGCGGAGGCAAGCGCGATTTCGCCCGCGGACGCGAAGCGCGCGTTCCACCGATCGAAGAGCGCAAGGGCGCGCTGTTCAGTCGATGACAACGGTCACCGTTTCCGGGTCCGAGCCCGCCGCGATGGTCAGTGGATGCAGGCCGCGCCCCGCGGGGCCGCCGCGCCGTCCGCCCGAGGTGTCGAAGGTCGAGCCGTGGCACGGGCACACCAGGCGGTCGCCTTCGCTTCTGCCAATTCGGCACCCGAGGTGGGGGCATTTTGCCGAAAAGGCACGCAGGGCGTCTCCTTCCCGGACCAGGATCACGTCGCCGTGGAAGCGGACGCCGTCGCGATCCGGGCGCGGCAGTACCACGCGCGCCGGACGCTGGCGCTCCCGCCGATCCGCGCCGAGCGCCCACCAGAAGGCCGCCAGCACTGCGCCGGCGGCCGCGACCGCCCCGCGCACGAACGCCCTTCGCGGGAGGACCGCACCGGGGGCCTGCGACACGACCGTCATGGGTAGAGCATCCCGGGCGACCGCCCTCCTGTCCAGCGGGGCGCTTCCGCCGCGCACGCGTCGAATCTTCGCCGCCCCCTGACCGATTTGTCGTCCTCCGCCGATCCGCCTCCGGAAAAATATCCTGCAAAAACAGGCACTTGTGAGCATCGACCGACGGGCACGCGGCTTGCTTGCCTCCTCGCCGTCACGCGCCCTGCGGAGGGTCGAACATGGCTGCAGCGAATCCATCTTCATCCCTCATCCTTCATCCTTCATTCTTCATCCTTGTCTCCCGCGCCCCGGTCGTCCTGCTCGCCTTCGCGGCGGCGTGCGGCCCCCATACGGCGGTGCGCCGCACGGCGTTCGTGCCCGGCGTCTTCGGTCCGACCGCGGCGGGCCGGCCGCTGGAGCGCGGCGAGTGGAAGCTCTCGGGCGGCCTCGACTCCGCGGAGCTCGGCGAGCAGATCATCGCGTACCCGCACGAAGACGAGCCGGGCGTCGCCATGCCCCGGGCCCAGCTCACGGGCAACGCATGGGTGGGCGTGACGCGCTTCCTGGAGGTGGGCCTGCAGTTCCGCTACGCGCCCTACGAGTGGTCGCGTCCGGGTGCCATCGGGGTCCTCGACATTCCCGGCTGCTGCGGCCCCGTCTACTCGTTCACGGGCGGCACGGGCGTGCGCACTTCGTTCCACTTCGGCGAGCTGCCGATGTGGCTGTCGCTGAGCACGGAGTTGAACTTCTCGCACGTGAGCCAGGCGGTGTTCGTGCGCTGCCCCGGCTGCGCGTCGGACGAGCCGCACAACTACACGCTGGACCGGGTCGAGGATGCCACCGCGTTCACGCCGAACCTGTTCCTGCACTTCGGCGGCGACGTCGGAAAACACGTACACCTGAGCGTGTTCGCGGGCGTGGAGACGGGCGTGCGCAACAACGGCTTCGACCCGGACATCCGCAACCGCGACGCGTCCACGCTCGAAAGCTACCCGGTATGGGTCCTGGGCACCGGGGCGCAGTTCCGCCTCGGGAAGATCGTGCTGGACGCGAACCTCGTCCTGCCGGCGTCCGAAGAGCGCACGATCAGGTTCGGCCCCGGGCTGATGCTCCAGGCGGGGCTGGTCCTGTAGTCGGGAACGCGGGCCGTCCTTCGCGGCGTGAGGCGGACGAGGCTACCCGTCTTCGCGATCGCCCCCGCCCGTTCCCAGCGCCACCAGCGGCTCCGCGGGCGTCTCGTCGCCGGCGAAGTCGATTCCACCGCCGGCGCCGGGCAGACGCCTGTCGAGCAGGTGCGTGGACCTCACGTTGCGCAGCGCGGCGAGCATGTTGGGCTTGAGCCGCCGGCCGACGCGCGTTTCCAGCCGCGCGAGCAGCTCCTTCATCGCCTTGCGCTGGTGGTCCTCCTGTGAGCCGCACACGTCGCAGGGCACGATCGGAAAGCCGCTCAGTTGCGCGTATTCGGCGATATCCTCCTCCGGCGCGTAGGCGAGCGGGCGGATGACGACGTTGCGGCCGTCGTCGCTGCGCAGGCGCACGGGCATCGCCTTGAGCTGGCCGGTGTAGAAAAGATTCAGCAGCAGCGTCTCGACGAGGTCGTCGCGATGGTGTCCCAGCGCGATCTTGCGGCAGCCCAGCTCGACGGCGGCGTTGTACAGGATGCCTCGCCTCAGCCGCGAGCACAGCGGACATGCGGTGGCGCCCTCGGGAATCTTCTCGCGCACGATGGCGTACGTGTCGCGGCGCAGCATCCGGTACTCGAATCCCTGCTCTTTCAGGTGGTTTTCGATCACGTGCTGCGGGTATCCGGGGTGCCCCTGGTCCACGTTCACTGCGAGCAGATCGAAGTGCACCGGCGAACGGCGCCGCAGCGCGAACAGCAGGTGCAGCAGCGCCCACGAGTCCTTGCCGCCGGAAACCGCGACCAGCACGCGGTCGCCCGGCTCGACGAGCTTCCAGTCGTCGACCGCGCGCCCCACGTGCCGGAGCAGCGAATGCTCCAGCCGTTCCCTGCGATCCCGCATGCGGCTCCCACCCCTACGCGCGCTTGTAGAAGGGCGTCTTCGCGACCGCGGCCGCGGCCGCGCGCCCTCGGATGTTGACTTCGACGCGCGTCCCCTCGGCCGCGAGCGCGGTCGGCACGTACGCGAGTCCGGCCGCGATCTGCACCGTCGGCAGCAGCGTCCCGCTCGTCACCCGTCCGACCTTCTGCCCGTCCTTGAGCACCGCGTAGTCGTGACGCGCAATGCCCTTGTCGACGAGGCGCAAGCCTACGAGGCGCTTCTGCAGGCCCTGCTCCTTCTGTCGCACGAGCGCGTCGCGGCCGCGGAACGGCCCCTTGTCGAGCTTCACAATCCAGCCCAGCCCCGCTTCCAGCGGCGTCGTCGTCTCGTCCATGTCGTTGCCGTACAGGCGATAGCAGGCTTCCAGCCGCAGGCTGTCGCGGGCTCCCAGGCCGCACGGACGCAGTCCGGCAGCGCTTCCGGCCTCCAGCAGCGCATCCCAGACCGACCGCGCCCGCTCCGGCGCCAGGAACAGCTCGAAACCGTCCTCGCCCGTGTAGCCCGTGCGCGCCAGGATGCACTCCGCACCCGCGGCGCTGCCTTGCGCAAAGCGGTACGTGCCGATGGCGGACAGTCCGGTCTTCGTCAGCTTCTGGACGGTCTCGACCGCGCGCGGCCCCTGCACGGCGATCTGCGCGTAGTCGTCGCCGCGGTCGGTGACGGTGCAGCCGGGCCCTTCGCCGTGCTCCTTCATCCAAGCGAAGTCCTTGGCGCGGTTGGCCGCGTTCACGCACACGAGCAGCCGGTCGGCGCGGATGCGGTACACGATGAGGTCGTCGATGACGCCGCCCGAGTCGAAGAGCATGGCGGTGTACTGGGCCTGGCCGTCCTCGCAGCGGCGCAGGTCGTTCGTGACGAGTCCCTGCAGGCGCTCCAGCGCGTTCGGGCCCTCGAAGAAGACCTCTCCCATGTGCGAGACGTCGAAGATCCCCGCCGCCCGGCGGGTCGCGTGGTGCTCTTCGAGAGCGCTATCGTACTGCACCGGCATCTCGAAGCCGGCGAAGGGGACGATGCGGGCGCCCAGCGCGCGGTGGGCGTCGAACAGCGGGGTGCGGCGCAGCTCTGGCATGGCGGGCTCCTCTCCCGGGGCGCGCATCCTAGTCCCGGGCGGGGCCGCGGGCATCGATTCCTGAGCCGCCCCTCGCCGTCGCGCCCGGGCTACGCTCCGCACGTGGACGCCACCTTCCTGCGCCGCGCCTACGACCGGTGCGCCGACGGCTACGACGAACGTTTCGCCGCCCAGCAGTCGGAGAAGTTCGCGGCGCTCGCGGCGCACGTGCCGGCGCCCGCGCCAGGCGCCCTCGTGCTCGACGCCGGCGCGGGCACGGGACTGCTCGGCCCGGCGCTCGCGCAAATCGGCCCGCGCTGGGCCACGATCCGCATCGTCGCGTGCGATCTCTCGGTGGCGATGCTCCGCCACGCCCGGCCGCGCGCGACGGCGTGCGTGCAGGCCGACGCGCGGCGCCTCCCGTTCGCGCGCGCATCGTTCCAGAGGATCTTCTGCGTCACGGGCATCGTCGCCGCGGAAGATCTCGCCCCGGCGCTCGTGTCCTTCTGCCGCGTGCTGGCGCCCGGCGGCTGGCTCGCCCTGTCGCTTCGCTCCGCCGAACTCGCCCGGGATCCCGCGGCGACGGCGGCGGAGCTGCGGCTTCCGCTGGACCTGCATGCGCACGGCCGCGCTGCAGGCGACGTGTGGCTCTCGCTGCGGCGGCGTTGAGACGACGTCTCACCGGATGTCCGGGCGCTCGGAAAACGCAGCGAGGACCGACCGCCACGGGACCTCGGACGGCGGATCGATCGCCGATCCCGCGACGGCGGAGCGGAACCGCAGCCGCACGCGCTGCTGGCGCGCGCCGCGCCTTTGCGGATACACTCCGCGCCCGTCCGGGGGAGAACACTGCGCCCGTTCCCGGTGGACGCGAATGTCGGAGGTCGTGATGGCATCGGCTCGTTGGACTGCGCTGGCCGCGGCGATGGCGGCGGCGGGCTGCATCGGCACCACGGACAATCGCAACACCGGCCCGAGCTGCGGCGACGGCGTCTGCGCGAGCACCGAGAGCAAGGACACCTGCTGCAAGGACTGCGGATGCGCCGCGGGCAAGACCTGCGACGCCTCGACCGGCAAGTGCGCCGCCCCGCCCGTGTGCGGCGACGGCACCTGTGCCGCCAGCGAGCGCAGCACCTGCTGCAAGGACTGCGGCTGCACCGTGGGCGCCTGCAACCGCCAGGCGAACGCCTGCGAGGGCACGACGGTCTGCGGCAACGGCACCTGCGAAACCGGAGAGACGCCCGCCAACTGCTGCGACGACTGCCCCTGCAGCGGCTCCGCGACGTGCGGCGCGGACCATGTCTGCACCGGCAGCTCGACCGGCGTCGCGCCCGGCTCCGCCTGCACCGTCGACGCCGACTGCGGCGGCGGCGGCGCCGAGTGCGACCGGCGCCTGCCCGGCGGCTACTGCCTCGTCCCCGGGTGTACCGTGGGCGGCTCCGACTGTCCCGCGGGCTCGTTCTGCATCAGCCTGGGACAGGAGGGCGCGTGCGTCGAGGGCCGCTGCAGCGTCGACGCCGACTGCAGCCGCGCCGGCGAGGGCTACGTGTGCGACACCGACGACAGTTGCTGGTCCTACGCGTTCGCCGAGGTGAACCCGTCCGGCGCCGCGATGGGCGACGGCTGCACGGACGACGCCGGGTGCAAGAGCGACACGTGCCTGCCCGAGCTCAGCAACGGCTCGCCCACCGGCTATCCGGGCGGCTACTGCACGTCGATGGGCCGCCCCGACGTACAGGGCTCGTGCCCGGCGGGCTCCGCCTGCAAGCAGGTCGAGGCGTTCGACGCGACGCTGTGCCTCGACACCTGCCAGGACTCCGGCGAGTGCCGAACCGGCTATTCGTGCGACCAGGGCGCGTGCACGCCCACGCCCGTGTGCGGCGACAACGTCTGCAACGGCACCGAGACCAAGGCGACGTGCTGCCAGGACTGCGGCTGCGACGCCGGCGGCGCGTGCGACACGACGCTCGCTCCACCCGCCTGCGCCATGGCGAACCCGGCCGGCAAGAAACCCGGCGAGGCCTGTGCGCAGGACAGCGAGTGCATGGGCGCCGACGCCCAGTGCCTGAAGCTCCCCGGCGGCTACTGCGTCATGCCCGGCTGCACCGTGGGCGGCACCGACTGTCCGGCAGGAACCGTGTGCATCGTGTTCGGCGAGGACGACTCCGGCAACGAGATCGACGTGTGCGCCGCGGGACCGTGTACCAACGACGCGAGCTGCGCGCGCCAGGGCGAGGGCTACATCTGCGACACCGACCAGAGCTGCTGGTCGTACGTGTACGTGCCCGAGAACGTCGGCGGGGCGAAGATGGGCGCCGCCTGCACGCAGGACGCGCAGTGCGAGTCGGGCATCTGCATCGCCGAGGACTGGGACGTGGGCTTCACCGGCGGATATTGCAGTGCAGCATGCCGCGCCGCGGTGGCCGCGAGCTGCCCGGCGGACTCCAAGTGCGTCGACGAGACGGATCTTCTGGGCGTGCACGTCTGCGCCCAGATCTGCACGCAGGCGACCGACTGCCGCTCCGGCTACGCCTGCACGGACGGGGCCTGCGTGCCGCAGTAGCACGGCGTTTCGGGATGCGTCCGTCGATTGCGCGGCGGGATCGGGCGGGAGAGCGCGAGCAGGAATCGGTCCTTTGCACCCGCTCGGCCCGAGGGCCCGATTCCTGTTCGCACGCGAGGTGTCGATGCGCGCGGGCGCGTTCGCGGCCGTCATGCTGCCGGCGCTTGCCGTCGCGGCCCCGGCCGCGAGCGGGCGCGTCTCCGTCGCGGTGCTCGCGACCACGGGCGGGGCGGGGTTCGACGCGCGCACGCTCTCGACCCTGGAGGAGCTGCTGCTCTCGTCGCTCGCGGAGACGGGGCGCTTCGACGTGACGGGGCAGTCCGACGTCGCGCGGCTCATCGGCTTCGAGCGTCAGAAGCAGCTCGTCGGGTGCTCCAGCGGGAACTGCGTCGCGGAGATCGCCGGCGCGCTCGGCGTGTCGTACATCCTGTCCCCCGACGTGGGCCGGCTCGGATCGGTGGCCGTCGTGAGCGCCAAGCTCATCGAGGTGAAGAGCGCCGAGGTCGCCGCCCGGGTGTCGAAGACGATGGACGACGACTCGGTCCTCGTTCCGGCCGTGCGCGAGATCGCCCGCGAAATGGCCCGCGCGGTCTCGCCGCCCGGATGGGAGCCGCCCGCGCCGCCGCCCGGCCCGGGGGCAGTCGTGGCGAGCGTGCATGCGACCTCGGCCGGCGCTCCGCCGATCATGGCGAGCCCGCCGAACGACGGCCGTCCCGGTCCGGAATGGCCCGCGCCCGCCGCAGCCGCGGGACCGCCCCCGCGCGTGCAGTCCGACCGCGATCGTTCATCCTTCATCCTTCATCCTTCATCCTTGCGCCCTCCCCAGTCCGTCCTGCGCGTGCAGCTCGACCGGGATCTCGGCCGCGCCTTCGACGTGCGCACGTTCTACGCCGAAGGAGCGTTCCACAGACCCGGCCCGGACTGTCCCGCCACCCTGGGCACCGGCGACGCCTGCGTGCTGCACGTCCTGGATCGTCCGCTGCTCGTCAAGCTCTTCTCCGGCGGCGACACGGCGGGCGGCACGTCGCTTCCCGGGGCGGGCGACTACCGCATCGCGCGCCGAGGCATCGCCGGGTGGGTCGTCGCCGGCGCGCTGGCGCTGGCGGGCGCAGCCGGCTCCGGGGCGCTCGCGGCGGCGGTGCCGCAGGCTCGGTCGGCCGGCATCGCAGGGGCGGTCGTCTGCGGAATTTCCGGAGCAATTCTGCTGGGTTACGGGGCCTACGCCTCCTCGGTGCCGTACGTGCTGGAGCCGCTGGAGGCCGGCGACACGCGGCTGGGGCAGGAGGCTTCATCCCTCGTCCTTCCTCCTTCATCCTTGAATTTGACCCCCGGGCGCGTGCCTGCTTGGATCGGCGCGGGGGCCGTCGCGGAGCGTCCGTGACCTCCGCCCGGTCCGCGAGGCGCCTGTCGCGATGAAGATCCGCTGCCCCGGCTGCAACGCCGCCTACGACATGGACGAGAGCCGCGTGCCCGCGGCCGGCGTCAACATCAAGTGCCCCAAGTGCTCGCACGGCTTCCGGCTGACCCGCGAGGGCGTCGCGACGGTGGACCGGCCCTCGCTCGCCCCCGCCACGAAGGATCCCGCGCTCGTCGCCCTGCCATCGCCCGTCGCGCCCGCGAAGCTCCCTGACCCCGCGCCGCCCGCCGACGACTTTGCAGACTTCGCACCCGGCGGCTTCGGGCTCGCGGGTCCGCCGCAGACGCCGGCCGCGGACTTCGGCGACGCGGACGAGGCCGCCTTTGCCCCCGCCGGCGCCGCCCGTGTTCCGGGCTCGTCGGATCCGGCGCTCGCGGCGGCTTTCGCGCTGCCCGCCTCGGGTCCGGTGGGCGACTCGACCGAGGGGAGCTTCCCCCCGTCGATGATGCGCCCGCCCGGCGCCCCGAACCCCTACATGGCCGGTGTCGCGCTCGCGGCCCAGGGCGCCGCCGCCAGCGCCCCGCCCACCGACGACCTGGGGATGCTCGACTTCGTGGACGACGCGCGCCCTGTTTCCGTGCCGCCCGCCGACGCCGTGCGCTGGCAGGTGCGGCGCCGCAACGGCAAGGTGTTCGGCCCTTTCGACACCGCCACCGTCCTGTCGATGCTGCACCAAGGGCAGCTCACGGGCACCGAGGAGATCTCCTCCGACGGCGCCACGTGGGTTCCCTTCGCCTCCGAGCCCCGTTTCGCCTCCGAGCTGCGCACGGATCTGCCCCCGGGCCTCGCCCCGGCCGGCGGCGGGCGCGTGCCGCCCCCCGTGATGGGCCAGGCGGGCGCCACGGGTGCGACATCGTCCGACACCGGCTCGCCGGAGGCCGTCGAGCAGGCCCGCCACGTCGAGGTGCCCGAGTGGGTGCGGCACATCCTGCGGCGCCTTCCGCTGTTCGCGGGCGTCGCGGCGGCCGTCTTCATCCTCGGCGGCGGCATTTCGCTGGGTCTCTTCACGGACAGCGGGTTCTTCGCCTGGCGCCTGGTGTTCTCGCGCAAGCCCCAGGGACCCAGCCCCGCCATCGAGGGGCTGGCCGCGTTCGAGAAGCACACGCGCGCCGGCACGCAGGGGGGCTGGCGGGAGGCGCTGGTGGATGCCGACGCGGCCATGAAGGCCGACCCCGCCTCGGAGGACGCGCGCGTCGCATACGTGCTGGCGGCCGGGACCCTCCAGCGTCGATGGGGCGCCGGCGGCACGGAGTTGGAGAGCGCGAAGCAGCTCGCGAAGAAGAAGCTGGACGAGCGCTCGCCCGGCGGGCGGCTCGCCGCGGCGGCGTTGGCACTGGCAGGCGGGGCGGGCGGCGTCGACACGGTGAAGAGCCTGCTTGCGGGTCGCGCAAAGGATCCGCGCGCGGCGACGCTGCTGGCCGAAGCGCACCTGGCGGCGCACGAGTGGCGCGACGCCGCGACGCTGCTCGACGATGTGCTCAAGGCGCGACCGTCGCCCGACGCGGCGCTGCTTCGGGCGGAGGCGGCGCGCGCGCAGGGCGACGAGAAGGCTGAGGAGGCGGCTCTGCTGCAGGCGCGCGAGCTTGCCCCGGAGCTGCCGCAGGCGGCCATCGCACTGGCGCGGCTGCGTCTTTCGCAGAAGAAGATCGACGAGGCGGCCACGCTGCTGGAGGCGGCCCTGGGCGACCCGGCCGTGAAGCTGCTGGCCTCGTCCGAGGAGGCGGCCGCGCACCGGCTGCGCTCCGAGCTGGAGGCGGGCCGGCGCAACTGGGCCGACGCCCTGCGCGAGATGCAGCGGGCATCCGAGCAGGATCCGGAAAACCCCGCGATTCGGGCCGCGCAGGCGTCGCTGCTCCTGTCGCGGCGGCACTGGCAGGAAGCCGCCGCGGCGTACGACAAGGCGATCGAGAAGTCCCCGAAGGAGCTGCCGCTGATCGTGGGCGCCGTGCGCGCCCACTGCGAGGCGGGCAATTTCGTGAAGGCATCCGAGCACCTCGCGTCGGCGCAGCAGAAGGCCCCCGCCGACCCGTCGGTGCTGGCGTCCGCCGGGCTCGTGGCGTGGAAGCTCGGCCGGCCCGAGGAGGCCCGCAAGAACTTCGCGGAGGCGCTCGCCCAGGACCCGAAGTCGATCGCCGCCCTGGTCGGCGACGCGCGCGTGCTCCTGGAAACCGGCCGCGCCGCGGAGGCGAAGGACGCGGTCGACCGGGTTGCCGGGATCGCCCCCGCCGACCCCGAGGTGCAGTGGGTGCTGGGGCGCCAGCGGCTCGCGGCCGGAGACGCCGCCGAGGCGAAGGCGGCGTTCGCGAAGGCGCTCGAGGCCGACGCGGATTTCGCGGAGGCGCACCGCGGACTCGCGCTGGCACTCGTGGCGGCCGGCGAGGACGAGGCGGCCCCGGGCGAGTTCGAGAAGGCCGTGGCACTGGCCCCGGGGGTGGCGGCGCTTCGCCAGGAGTATGCCACGCTTCTGCGCCGCACCGGCCGGGGCGAGGCGGCGCTGGCGCAGCTCCGGGCCGCGCAGCAGTCCGAGCCCAAGGACGCGCGCATCCAGGCGCTGGCGGGCGCGGTGCTGCTGGAGCTGGACCGGCTGGGCGAGGCCGAACAGTCGCTGCGCGCCGCCCTTGTGCTCAACGACGAGGAGGCGCTGGCCCACGACTACTACGGGCGACTGCTCGTGCTGAAGGGCGAAACCGGACAGGCCACCGAACAGCTTCGCCGCGCGGTGGCGCTGGCACCCGGCGACGCGGGCACGCTCTACCAGCTCGGCCTCGTCTACGAGCGCGCCCAGCAGCTCGGAGACGCGGCGGAAGCGTACAAGCGCGCGCTGACCGCCGACCCGAAGCACGTGGACGCCCGCGAGCACCTGGGCATCGCGCTGTCCGGCCAGGGCCTGTGCAACGACGCCATCGAGGTGTTCCGCAAGGTGCTGGAGGACGACCCGAAGCGGGCCAGCGCGCTCGTGAGCATGGCCGACTGCGAGTCGCGCGTGGACGCGCTGGGCGACCGCTCGCTGCGCCACCTGCGCGAGGCGCTGGAGCTGGACCCGGCCATGGTCGGCGTCCACTACCGGCTCGGGCGAGCGTACGAAAAGCTGGGCCGCACCGCCGAGGCCGTGAAAAGCTACCGCCAGGCCACCGAGGCCGAGCCGCTCAACCCCTATCCATGGTATTATCTGGGCTACATCTACAAGAACGGCGGCAAGCGCGCCGACGGGCTCGCGGCGTTCGAGAAGTACCTGGAGCTCAACCCCAAGGCCAAGGAAGCCGAGGAGATCAAGGACGAGATATTCTATCTGAAGGAGAATCGTTAGGACCGGTCCTCCGTCCGATCGGCCCGGTCGCGAAGGCGATCCAGCTCCGCGAGACGATCCTTCAGTCGCTTCTCGTCGCCGTTCTCCGACGGATCGTAGTAGCGCCGTCCCTTCAGGGCATCCGGCAGGTAGTGCTCCGGGACGTAGTTTCCCTCGAAATCGTGCGGATACCGGTAGCCGCCGGCATACCCCAGCGACGCCAGCAGCTTCGTGGGCGCGTTGCGCAGCCGCAGCGGCACGTCCAGGGCGCCGTGCTCGAGGACATCCTTGCGCGCGGCGGCATAGGCCCGCAGCGCCGCGTTGCTCTTGGGCGCGAGGGCCAGGTACGAGGCCGCCATCGACAGCGGCAGCACCGCCTCGGGCATGCCGACCAGTTCCCCCGCCTGCATCGCGTCCACGGCCACCCGCAGCGCGTTCGTGTCCGCGTTGCCGATGTCCTCGGCGGCGAAAACGACCATGCGGCGCGTCACGAACGTCGGCGGCTCTCCGCCCTCCAGCATTCTCACCATGTAGTATACGGCGGCGTGCGGATCCGAGCCTCGCAGGCTCTTGATGAACGCGCTGGCGAGGTCGTAGTGGCGCTCGCCGCCCTTGTCGTAGGGCAGGGCACGCTGCTGCAGGGCCTCCTCGGCGTCGGCCAGCGCCACCGCGGGCGGGCCTTCCTTCGCGCGGGAAAGCGCCGAGCCGGCCGCGATCTCCAGCGCCACGAGTGCTTTTCGCGCGTCGCCGTCGGCCCGGCGGGCGATGAAGGCAATGGCCTCGTCCGACGCCTGCACGCCTTCGCCGGCCAGGCCCCGCGGATCCGTCAGCGCCCGGCGCAGCAGCGCCTCCAGGTCCTTCTCCTCGAGCGAGCGAAGCACGAAGACGCGGCAGCGCGACAGCAGCGCGCCGTTGACCTCGAAGGAAGGGTTCTCCGTGGTCGCCCCGACGAGCACCAGCGTGCCCCGCTCCACGTGCGGCAGCAGCGCGTCCTGCTGCGCCTTGTTGAAGCGGT
>Ga0172369_10007361_pt1 | contig 12789 bp, 21 predicted proteins | sample LakKiv25m_FD_114539 | JGI IMG/M metagenome (GOLD analysis project Ga0172369, IMG submission 114539) | Freshwater microbial communities from Kabuno Bay, South-Kivu, Congo - kab_022012_11.25m | ecosystem: Environmental > Aquatic > Freshwater > Lake | place: Democratic Republic of the Congo... | reverse complement strand
TATTAGTACTATGTTACTTTTCTGAAACGTGTAACAAGGAACACCCCACTTCAATTCTTCTGATAGCTGACAGTCAAGAACGATCATCCTCAATTTCTTGATTTCTTCCCGCCACTTTTCGGCTTTACTAAAATAAAAATCAACCTCGGGATTCATTTTATTCATTTATTGATACTCCTGAAATAAAGTGAGATCATATCTGCTTACAATTTCGTTTTCTTCTTTGGCTTTGGCTCGGGTAATTCAACCAAAGATTCTCCGATAGCATTCAAATCTTCAATGCAGCGCCGCTTATGAGGGCTAACGAGACTGTCGAAAAACATCCACTTGAACCCTCAAATTATACCCAGGCACAAGATTTCAAAGTTCTATTGAGGCAAGATACGGTTTTCTATCGCGAGCGCTCCCTGGCACATTCCTCTCCCATGCCGGGCTTTCAATTCTCCATTCCATAATTGTGAATTTTTCCGATATTGTGCACCAGGGCAAATAACCTCCACTGCACATCCACCTTGACTTTCGTCCACAAGGTGAATCGGTCCAGCCGTTTTTGAACGCAGATATTGGCAAACACCGGCTCGACGATGGCCAGGCGCCTGGCATAGATTTGCTTCCCCTGGGGAGTGTCTATCCTGGCTTTCATATCATCGATCAGGTTGGGTTTTTGACCATCCAGCCTGACCGACAAGTGCCTGCGCGGCGTTCGCTACATAGAACGCTTGCTACTTGAAACGAGGCACATAGGCCCTGTTAGGGCGCGGCAGTCTCCCTAGTCTCGGACTTAACACCTCCAAACATTTTCGCGAGCAGGAGGAAAACGATGGATCCTGCTGCCCCCCAACCGAGGATGCCGACAATGATGGCCTGTGAAGGTGAGACCGCAAATCAGACTAACCCCACGAGACATAGAGTTCCGCTCAAGATCATCACAAGGCGCAGTGCAACCTTGAGAGTGTTTCCGCCAAAGATCGGTGACGCCAGCAGCATTGATATCCCAAAGAACCAATCCCAGACGAAGTTGTCCAGAACGAACGCGGGAGCCGGCCACTTGCACGGAAGGAACAATGCGCGCCATGACTCCAAAAACAGATCGGGCTGACTGCTCACAACAAGTAGCAAGAAGTTGATGCATGATGTGACTGCCACGCAAGCGATCATGAAAGCGAGGGCTGCAAGGCTGTACGGTTTGTTGTTTGGTGTCGCATAGGCGTGGACTGCGACCATCGAGAGCACCAAGAACGGCCCATCACGACAACTAGCAGAGCCATGATCGAGAGGAAGGGGCCGCTCTCCACGGCCGCCCCTTGCGACACGTACGCCAGTCCGGACACGACCGCATAGACCTCGTTCACAATGAAGGTCATCCACGCAGCGGCGATTCCGAGTTTCCTGGCCTGTGGAGTGAATGTCGAATCCAGTGGGATGCTAGAATACCTCATTTTAGTGTCTCCTCTGCCAACGCCCAACGGTTGGCGCTACCATTTCCATAAGAGATAGCGGCGCGTGGGCGGGCACTTCGACACGGCTTCGCCAGTCAGTACAAGCGTGGATGGCGCCTAGGCGCCACTTGGGAGCAGAAAAAACTCAAATCCAGGAAAATGCCCGAAAATGCCGCACGCCGCGAAGCGGCAGTCCCCAGCGCCCAGCCGCTCGTCCCGCACTGCGAAGCAGTGACGGGGTGCATGCTTTGTTAGGCGCTTTAAGAATATCATTTGCGTTTTCGCTTGAGTTGCAACGCCTCATACAAGTGAATAAGATTATGACGCGTGGCTGGCATCAGTAGCAATCCTGCTACTGTGCGTTTGCTCCAGTAATCAGCTATACCACGCGCTGCTTCAACCACAGCCCCTTCATCCATTACTTGTTGTATGCGAGAAGGTTGGACTTTCTGGTTCAGATCTGCTGGTGAAAGTTGCTTTACGATTTCTCGCGTTCGAAGCCCGACGGCTAAACGATATGCTCGCAACGCTTCAATGTCGATCATGTTGCTGAAGTTAGCCATACCCACATCATCCATTGTGTTGCCCGTATCACAGACTGAAACCTTCATTGATTTAAGCCAGTTATCCCGATCTAGAATTTGCGAACTTCCTGCTACCAGAAGGTTCATTGCGATATCTTCGCACCGAGCAATATGCCAAATGAGCCAAGCAATGGAATGATTAGCACCCTGCGGGATTCGTCGTATCTGCACCTCAGTCATATCATTAAAGACTGCATCTTCAAATGACCAGGATTTGATTTGAGCCATTTTTGCCGAGTGGAGCATTGCATGTTGGCTTAAGAAAAGTTGGACAGCCTTGTTGTGTTGAGTGGAACTCATCATTATGCGACGCAACTCAGTCTGCTGTGCGAGACAAATCTTTCGATAAGATTCCACTGATTCCATTTTGAGTTCCTTTGAATTAATGTACTTCATACTGGGTTGAGCGCCTAACGGTTTGCGTTAGTGGTTTGCGGGCGGGCTAGGAAAATGTTCGAGAGCAGAAAAAAACTTGAAGCCAGAAAAATGCTTGTAAATCGCGCAGACTCCCGCAAATCCACTGCACGCTTTGTTAGGCGCAGTTTATATGGGAAGTCGCTCAATGCAAGCACAGGTTGCTGGCACTGGAGGAGCGACTCGACTTAGAAATTCTACTGATTGAATTTCTATAATATGCCATCCTTTATCAACTGTAAAGCGTTCTTGTATTTCATCTGCCTTAATCTGACGAGGTACATTTGGCACTGGAAATTCGATTGCAAACTCGTGCAAATAATAGCGACCATTAGGAAGTAATGTTGATGCAACTTCATCAATCAATTGGTTACATTGGTCAGAGTTAAATAAATGATAAAAGCCAGAATCTACAATAGCCCCAAACTTTTTTTGAAGGAGTGAAGGTTTCAAAGCGTCTGCTACTTGGAAATTCAATAATTTTGCTGTTTCAAGAGGCAGAGAGCCAATTTTACTTTGAGCATGTGAAATTGCGGATTCTACAAAATCAATCCCGACAACTTGATGTCCGAGCTGCGCCAAATAGATTGCGAGGTCGCCAGAACCACAGCCAACATCTAAAACTGGATTTGTGGGTGGGTATTTTTCAAGAAGCGCAGCCATTGCGGCTTGAGGTGCGCCAATATCCCAAGGCGGAACATCCTTGTACACGGAATTAAAAAAAGTAAGTGGGTCAGAACCAAATCTACTCAAAATAAATTTCCTTGTATGTTTTCGCGAAGCGCCCAACGGTTTGGCTCAGCGGCGGGCAGTGGGTGGGGCTTGTGGGGCCGAGCAACTCAATTATCGCGCAGAATCCCCAGCGTCAGGTGCATGCTTTGTTAGGCGCGGTTGACCTTGAAGACTCACTAACTGAAAAAAGACACTGCCGCCAACATGACAAAATCTTGACATACAACTTAATCTTTAGCAATGACCAAAAGACACAACCTGCCAAAGCAATTGCTTGTACACGATGTCAGTCAGGTTGAAGTGATTGTTAGAAGTCTTCTTTATTCGCAAATAGCCTTTCATAGCCATCATAAGCAGTAAGTTCTATAAGTTCATATAATATTAGATTGTTTTTTACTAATGGCAATTCATTTATTATTCCTCGAACTCTTTCTTCACTCTCCTCTTCTAATATTAATACTGCATCTCGTTTTGCAACTGTGAACCATATATTGCGAATTATATTATTTTTCTGAAGATTCCATACAATTTGAGCTTCCTCCCGAAGTATGGAGTCGCGGTGTTTCCAATTTACACCTGGATTATCTTTTGTAACTATTAGGAAAATCATAAATTTCATTCTCCTCGATTTAAAATAATAATTCTGTTTTAATAAGCATGCGAATTATTAGAAATCTTTTCTTCTATATTTTTCCTCTCTGAAGCGCCTAACGGTTTGCGTTCGCGAAGCATGGCGCTGGGGCGGGCGTGGATGGCGCCTTGGCGCCAAAGCCCGCTCCAGTGTTGGGCGGCATTTTCGTGATTGGGTGATCTGTGATTCCAGAGCAATCACGATCTAAACAGAAAGGCTGTAGCCAGGTCGGCGATGAAATGGACTCCAATTAATGGGATGAGGCGTCGTCGCCACAGCACAAACACAATTGGAAAACTGCTTATTGCGGCTGTTGCTGCAAGCACACGTGAGATAAGATATTTCTCGTCGAGGATAAACGGCATGGCAAGGTGCTGAATGCCCCAGAAAAATATTACAACCAGAACCGCTATCCATGTCTTTCCAGACAAAACTTCCAGGCGTGGGAGCAAATATCCCAAGTAGACAAGTTCTTCAGTAACTACCCAAATGATTGGCCAAACGAGTAGGCTATATAACTCACCGAGAGGGGGAAGATTTACAACGGCAATCATGGGAGGAAGGGCAGTCCCGTAAAAGGCCTGAGTGATTACGCTCGCCAGTATGGATGTAGGCGCAACTGCAAGCAAGTAGGCCGGTGTCCAGGCAAGTTGCTTGAGGATATCTTTTCCTTTGGCTCCAATCAAGTCAATGATCTTCATGCCTTCACGGCGGGTCAACAAAACAAGTGCGAACAAACAAAGTATGTCTGTAATTGTGCTGTAAACAGGCCACCATGCAGTTGCGTCTTGCCATGCGTTAGTAGATCCCCCGAATGCAAACAAGCCAGCTGTAAGAGATTGGGAAAGGAAGGCGAATATTAGACGGGCAGGCAGGAAAAGAATCACAGGCCACCACGATAGACCAGATAGAGAGTAAAGGGTTTTTATTGATGCGGTCGTGTTCTTGTCAATGGTTTGAGTCTCTGACATGATTACACCTTTATCTTATATCTTGGCGCAGCCGCCCAACGGTTTGCGTTAGCAGCGGCTGGCGAGAAAACTGCTTGAGAGCAGTATATGCCCGAAGCCAGAAAAAATGCTTGTAAATCGCGCAGACTCCCACAAATCCACTGCACGCTGTGTTGGCACGCTTTTTGTTAAACGTGACTTGGGGTTCGGTCTGATACCTTGACTTCGCGTTTGATTCGGGCGCTCAATTGTTTTTCCGCCACTTCCAAGTCATATCGAACCTGTAACCGAAGCCACACCCCTGCACTCGTACTAAAATAACGAGCCAGCCTCATGGCAGTATCTACAGTGATGGCGCGTTGACCATTAACAATTTGGCTAATACGAATCGGTGTAACGCCAATATCATGAGCCAGACGATACTGACTCAAATTGAGCGGTTTCATAAAATCCTCAAGCAAAACTTCGCCAGGGTGAATAGGTGATAAATTATTGTCCATCATATTTTTTCTCATCCGTGATAATCCACAATTTCAACATTTTTTGCTTTGTTATCAGACCATTTGAAACAAATTCTCCATTGGTCATTAATGCGGATACTATGTTGCCCAGCCCTATCGCCTCTTAATTTTTCAAGCCTGTTTCCAGGTGGAGCAAGTAAATCTTGTAAATCTTCTGCGTCATCAAGATAAAGCAGTTTGCGACGAGCAGTGCGCTGAATATCTTTGGGCAATTTGGCCGAGGTTTTGCCGAGAAAGATTTTCTCTGTTTCATCGGAAGCGAAAGATTCAATCACAGGCCAATAGTATCACGAAGCGATAACGTTTTCAAGTGTTCAGGGATGCAAGGGGCGTGCCAACGATTTGCGCCATCGTCCCCGTAGGGGATACCTGCGCTGGGGCGGGGACGGCGAAGCCGTCCAGCCAAAAAAAAGATAAGGCATAGAAAACTGCTTGGGATGTGCGCAGAATCCCCAGCGTCAGGTGCACGCTTTGTTAGCCCGTTTTTGTTTAGGGACTGACCCATTCTAACTGGCAAGCGGTTTTAAGGGCAAAGTCGCTTGGTAAAACTTGAACATAATATTGTCCTGTTGCATTGTCATTGGCGAGGATGGAATCAAAACCACCTGATACGCTTGTGAGACGTTCCCAATAACACGAACTGGTAATGTCGGTTCCGCCTTGCCCTTTGTATGTTCCAGGCTGAATATCGCTTCCAACAAGATAAGTTCCCGCTGATATTACTTGTGGATATTCTCCTGTATGCGCTGGAATAGTGGGTAATCGAGATAATTGGCAATCTGTTTTTAATCCGTAGTCAGTGCTTTGTACTTCGATATAAAATTGACCAATGCTATTATCGTTGGCAAGAATGGACTCAAAGTTTCCTGTTAGGTCTTTCAGGCGTTCCCAATAACAGGAGCTAGTCAAGCCTTCCCCCGCAAAACCTTTGTAAATTCCTGCTTGAATATCAACATTGACAATATAGGTTCCAGGATTAATTAAATTCGGGTCGGGAGTGTTTGTAGGGATAGGAGTTTCTGTCGGTGCTGGTGTACTTGTTGGTTCTGGAGAATTCGTGGGCACTCCAGCGTTTGCTGTTTGATTTATTGACGCAAACGCAGTTTCGACTGCCACAGTTTGAAGTGTCGAAACATTTGCACTTTCAGGTGTTGGTGTTGATGGGCTTAAAAGTGCCATAGGAAAACTGCATAGACAGAGAAGTAAGAATATTCCCGAACAACCAATGAATACTTTACCGCCAAGTTTCTGCTTCGAGAACCAAGAAATAGCATTTTGAATTGTTTGCATAGTACATCTCCCTTTTTATTTTTTCTTGTGACCTTTGCTTAGCAAAGAACGGGCTAACGGCTCGCGTTACCGGCGGCTGGAGGGACGAGACTCGCCCACGAAACGGACAAAACCTGAGGTCACGAAAAAGCTCATTTGGCTGTGAGAATCCAGCCGTCCGCGTGCACGCTGTGTTAGGCGCTGTTACTATCGATGTCCCAATTTCTTGGATCAAGGTTTATGAAAACATTGTCACGGACCTGCTCTGGATTGAAATTGTTCAACAATTCTGGAGGCACTGGGAATATCCAGTGCGGTGCGCCTTCTTGCTCATCAAGAGGCTGATAGTAAAACACTGCTCGAAAAGCGAGAGACGTAGATGCACACCAGTATCTCAGGCAGTTGATTGCTGACCTGCTTGGCGTAAATGCCCAGTGTGTTGGGTAGATAAGCAAAAAAAGATCGTTTGCCATATTTTGGGCATAGCTTTTAGATTTCCTCGTGATTCCCTGATAGATTGTTTTCGAAAAATTGTAGACATTGTATTGAGCAGGGGCCTTATCATATGGCCCACTCAAAGGGGCAATTTCCATTAGTTCCAAAAAGGCAATTCCTCTCGGCGAATCTACGGTGAAATCAAAATCATTCTCATCATTTATTCGTGGATTGGAAAGGAAAAATCTTTCCCCCGCCTGTTTCAAGTGCGTATTCATGGAGGCCAAAAAACGATTGACAATAGTCTGCTCAACCTCCGCTTTTGAATTGGGGAGAGTGATAGGCATAAACGACCCTGAAACAGTTCCATCAGGGTTTATTTGAATACGGAATGCACCATTGGTGCCAGTAGGTTTTTTCATATTCAAAGCGCCTAACGGTGTGCGCCATCGTCCCCGTAGGGGATACCTGCGTGTGGGTGGGCGTGGACTCGGTGTGGGAGCGGGAAAAACTTGAAGCCAGAAAAAGGCTTGAAAAACGCGCAGACTCCCACTTGTCGGGTGCACGCTGTGTTGGGCGCACGCATGGAACAACACGCTGAACCTGCTACTCAATTTACTTTGCCCTGTTTCGAAACATTTCTATTTGAGAGTAATGCACCTTTTCATCTTTGAGTTCAGCTTGAAGCAGGCGAGCTATGGTAACTTTATAGCCCTTGTACCTCACTCCATAATCTTGTTCGAATTCTTCAGCTGGAATGGGCTGAATTAAGTCTATGAGTTTCTGGTGGGAAATCTGCATTGTCGACATAAGCTTTGCCAGGCTACCACGTTTGTACTTCGAAACCAGGAGAGCATTGTAAGTTTGCCAGTCACGATCTTTATATGAATAAAACTCTGGAAGTTTGCCTGCCCGGATGGCTTTCATTGCTTTACGATTTGCCTCAAGCCATCCTATCAAGTGGGCCATTAGATCTTTGATAGACCAAATACCCAAAAAGATTTGATTATGCTCAGTTGCTGAAAAAGACGAAGTTATATCAAGGATTTTTCTGCGTGTCTCGATCAGGTCCGCAATAAGCTCATCCTTCTTCCGTTGTGCTTTAATAACGGATGATGGTCTCTTTGAGTTCTTGGCAGCGATAGGTGTGTTTTTCATCTTATGCCATCTATCTCTTGTGCGCCTAACGGTTTGCGTCATCGTCCCCGTAGGGGATACCCGCGCTGGGGTGGGGACGGCGAAGCCGTCCAGCCAGAAAAATGCTGAGGCGTAGAAAAAGGCTTGGAATCGCGCCAGAATCCCCAGCGTCGAGTGCACGCATTGTTAGGCGGCTCTTGGTTTATTTTGGCTTTGCCTCTCTGAAATGATCAAGACCTTAACCGATAGAACCATGCTCTGCTAGCCAATTTTCGATGTCTGACAAGTGTTGTTGCTGATGTTCATAAGAGTCGTTGGCAATGCACTTCCACAATACCTGTTTGCGCTGCCAACGAGGTACTACGAACCAAGCTGTCAATTCGGCATTCGTGAGTTCATCGTCTGTAAGCAACTCTACGCACGCTTCTAGTTCATCCAATGTCTGACCGAAGGTTGTAACAACATCTGTTGCGCTTCGCTTTTTATTAGCTTCATAGACGACTCTGTTCCTAGCGTTGAGGTCGGGTTGGTCAAGCGTGTTATCTACATAGGTCCGACCGGCCTTGGCTTCTTTCAGCCATACAACGAGCGCGCGGTCGTAAGCTTCTAGATGCGCCACGATATCTTTTATTGAATAGAAACCTGATACTCCAGCTACAACCAAACGGTTTGTTCCTACTTCTGCCAAGAGTCTATCGAATTTAGCGCGTTCACCTTTGAGAATGGTAAGGAATTCACTCTTGTCCATGTCGATATTTCATAATAACAATTGTTCTGCACCTGCAATTGAGCCGCCTAACGGTTTGCGCCATCGTCCCCGTAGGGGATACCTGCGCTGGGGCGGGGACGGCGAAGCCGTCCAACTGGAAAAAGGTTGAGGCGTAGGAAACTGCTTGAGATTGCCGCAGAATCCCCAGCGTCAGGTGCACGCTTTGTTAGGCGCAATCTATTATCTTTGAAAAATCTTTTAAAGTAAAGGGATGAAACGTCAAAGATCTTATGACGCTTCATCCCTTTTTTTCGATTGCTATCGAACTTTACTTCATAGCAAATGGGTACGGATTATTTTTTACTCGCATAAAAGAAACTAACGCCACTTAGGCTTGATGTACTAACTAGCCGATAACCGACATTGTTGCAGTTACTTTCGGTTTTAGGATAACTAGTTCCTGGCATTAACGCGTAGTTGCTATTTGCGTCCTTGAAATAGATATCCCATTTTTTTGTTGATGAATTGTATTTTACATCTATGACAACACCGATATGCCCCGCGGTTGAATTGGATCCTAACACGCCAGGATTAATGATAAATCCAGCTCCAGCAAACTGACCAGCTCCAGTAAATGTTTTTGAAGGTGTCACATACCTAACATTATAGCCGTGAGTTGATAGCCAACTGGCGTACTTGTATGCAGAAAAATTTGCATCCCCTGTAGCTGGTAATCCTCTATTGTTTTGAAAAAACACTAGGCACGAACACCAACTAGCGGCGGCATTGGGAGCGGCGTTTGCCATAGGGATAGATACTGTGCTACCCAATAGTATGACAATCAAAAAAATCATGCTGAACTTAATAACAGTTTTAGTTTTCATTGGATATTTTCCTTTTACGCTTATGCAAATTGAACGGAACACTTCGTATACATTATTATATTTAACGTCGGGATTGTTGTCATGAAGGATTCCCTCTATTGTCACTTTCGTTCACGTTTTTAGATAATACTAGTCCAATTTGATAAGCATAGGCAGTAGCCTGTGACCTATTGGAGATATTTAATTTTTCATATATTTTATGAATGTGGTTTTCAACAGTCGATTCGGTAATTGACAACAAATGGGAAATAGATTTGTTGGTTAGCCCTTCTGCTATTAGTTTTAACACCTGTGTTTCTCGTTCGGTTAGTTCTTGAGTCAAAATAACCCTCTTTTCTCGATATGCGACTAACGGCTTGCGCCATCGTCCCCGTAGGGGATACCTGCGCTGGGGCGGGGACGGCGAAGCCGTCCAACTGGAAAAATGATAAGGCGTAGAAAAAGGCTTGGAATCGCGCCAGAATCCCCAGCGTCGGGTGCACGCTTTGTTAGCCTGCACGCTGTGTTGGGTGGCATTGAAATCAAGCTTTTCTATCGTCATCGGCTAGTGTAATTCTCCAATCGGCAGTTTCAGGCACATGAAGTGGGTTGAAATCTAAACCAGATGCACTATGCAGGTATTCTATGATTTCTTTTGTATCGTCAAAATACCGTTGTACATTTTCAATCGTAACCTGCTTCTGCCATTTTGCTTTGGGCAATTCTGGTTTGTCTCCGTCAGATAAAAACTGGATGCTTTCTTCGGCTAGATATTCTGTTCTATCATGTGCAAGAAAATCTCTAAGTTGAAAAATTGATTTGAACGACTGAAACGGTCGACATCCATAGTCAATAGGCTTTGCCAATTGCACTACAATTATTTCGAGCTTTTTTGCTGGACTTAAGTTTCTTTCAATTATTGACCAAAAAGGGATAACATTTGCTCCCAAATGATTGAGATAGGCTTCAATGGTAAACGCAGAGAATACGAGTGAAGCCATAAGGTTGTAGTAAGACCCTCTTTCACTTTCCTTGGCAGCTTCTAGCGCCTGCCATGATACCATGCGAAGATAACCAACCGTGTAAACTGTTTTTTGGGCAACAACAAACTTCTTTTTCTTTTCCACTGCTTTCACTCCCTTGTTTCAAATTCATCTTTTTGCCACCCAACGGTGTGCGTTACCCGCGGGTGGGCGGGACGAGATCACGCCATTTTGCCGGAGCCAACCCCAAGCCACGCGAACTGCTTGAAAACGCGCAGACTCCCACCCGTCGGGTGCACGCTGTGTGGGTGGCGTTACGGACTTTCAAACAGTTTTTTAGCTTCAAAGTGTTTTTCAATGTCTTTTCTTGCTTGAATAAACGGTTCAGGAAGTTGGTTCGCTTCATGAATATCAATACTCAATCGGCTGTATATGCTTGACAAAGATGGGAAATGCTTTTTGAAATCGTCATGAAGACTTGCTCCATATTTTTCAAAAAGTTCATCTGTGTTTTGCGACGTCTTATCGTTTGTGAAGTCGCGAACATACTGTTCAATAAAGGTTCTGAGAAGAAACTTGCCCGCGAGTATCTGTCCAGAATTGTAAGCAATTATTGCATCAGAGAAAAACTTTCTTTGGGGTTTTGGAATAAATTTTGGTATATCAACCTGTTCTATTGGAGTGCGCCCACTAAGGATTAATTTCATTTTTTCTCTGCGTATCATAAAAACTTCAGGAAAACTTTTGCAAGATTGACACTCAAAAGCGAGAGCAAATATTTGAACCTCGACTGGGTTTTCTATTTGGTTTATATCAATAAAATCTTTAGATAATTCAATCCCGTGTACATAGTTGTATGGCTGTAAACTTTTGCAAATTGGACAAAAAGTCTTGATTGTTGGAGGCGTAAAATCTATTGTTGCAATTGTTCTTTCGGGAGCATTGCTATTGTAAAAAGGCAGGCGACGCGCTTCAATTGGACTAGGTACACGCCAACCGAATTCTTGGGCTGAATTGTAATTAAGTTGGCATTCTTTGAGCACGTTTGGTTGGATGCTTTCAATGTTTTCTATTCGAGATACATTCTTGTAAATCACGTCAAATGGCGGGAAAGAAACAACCAAGTTTTGATACAGGTGCTTTTGCTCAAGCAATTCTTTGATGCCTGTGGCAATTGCATTGGAAAATCCAAATTCCATCAGATGAAAAAGATTTGGCAAAACTTTTGTCATAATAATTCCCTTTTATATTTGCAAGACAGCCACCCAACGGTGTGCGCCATCGTCCCCGTAGGGGATACCCGCGCTGGGGTGGGCGTGGACTCTGTTTGGGAGCAGAGAAAACTCGAAGCCAGAAAAATGCTTGTAAATTGCGCAGAATCCCCAGCGTCCAGTGCACGCTTTGTTGGGCGGCACTTACTTTCTGGGACTCTTTAATGCTTGTTCGATGTCCTTGACCCGATGGTAGGTAGAGTGACCGTCAAGATCGAAAGGCCATTCAGGTCGGTGCTCCTTCCCGCTAAACCATTCTTCGGGTGCCTCTTGCAATGCTACCAGTAGATCCTTCTGAACCTGCCTGTGCCAGGCCAAGACCTCCCGAGGGGAACGATCTCGCCAACGTATGTAGATGAGATGGTTGCCATCGTTTACATTTAGCCCTCGCTCCTCGATTGGTCGGCGTTGCTTTCTGACGGAGCGGGCCACATCGGCCTTCCAATGGGTAATATGGGCCAATGCATCCTTCACTGTCCAGGGATCTTTGGTTTCGGGTCGAGGCAGTAACCGTCTCCAATCCTGATTCGCAAGGCCTGCAACCAGATCATCTAGGAGCTCAAACTCCCGAATCGTACGTTTGATGACTTCAGAACGGGTGTGGCGCATATTGAAATCTCCTGCCAAGATCATACCTCAGCGTGTGCCGCCCAACGGTTTGCGTTACCTGCGTGTGGGCGGGCGTGGATTCTGTTTGGGAGCAGGAAAAACTCGAAGCGAGGAAAATGCTTGAAAATGCCGCAGAATCCCACACGTCAGGTGTTAGCATGAGCGCGCAATCCGAGAGGGGATGGGATTGCGGTCGGGCACGTTTTTGGATACATTCCGTTTGTTAGGTGAACGGGAACGCG
>Ga0172369_10007360_pt1 | contig 12789 bp, 7 predicted proteins | sample LakKiv25m_FD_114539 | JGI IMG/M metagenome (GOLD analysis project Ga0172369, IMG submission 114539) | Freshwater microbial communities from Kabuno Bay, South-Kivu, Congo - kab_022012_11.25m | ecosystem: Environmental > Aquatic > Freshwater > Lake | place: Democratic Republic of the Congo... | reverse complement strand
ATTGATTATATCGAAGTAGAATATGGGCGCGGCTTCCATGCGGTAGGCGATCAGCTTCTATTCAATGCCCCCGTTCTCAGTGGAGCAGCCTTGTACAAAATCGACGGCTTTTCGCGCGACGATATGGAGGTCTACGATATCTCCAATTATGCCGCAGTCAAGAAGATTGTCAACGCTGCAGCGGCTAACAGAGTGATCACCTTTGCAGATGACACAAATCTGATCTCTTCCAAACGATACTTGGCCGTCACCCCCGCTGCCTTCAAGGCCGTTACTTCTATTCAGAAGCATACAAATTCCAATTTGCGCCGAGCACGAACGGCTGATTATGTCATCATCACCCATGAGAATTTTTACCAGCAAGCCATGGCCCTGGAAAGCGTGCATGAGAACTGGAACAGCGACGACCGGCTGGAAACCGAGATTGTCAAAGTCAACGATGTAATGGACGAGTTCGGCTGGGGAATTGTCGATCCGTCCGCCATTCGGGATTTTTTGGTTTTCGCGCAAAACAATTGGGGCAACCCGCGTTATGTGCTGCTGGTGGGCGACGGCCATTACGATTATAAGAATCTGCGCGGGAGCGATGCGCCTAACTTTATTCCGCCGTGGGAGAGCAATGATCGCTATCTGAATGATACCCGTACGTCCGATGATTGGTTTACCTACACGCGCGGGCGTGCTTCGGGAATGCAAATGGCGATTGGCCGATTGCCGGTGCAGACGCCCGATGAAGCGGAAAATGTAGTCGAAAAGATCGTTCAATACGTGACCAAGCCCGACTATGGCGAATGGCGAAAGACCATCACCATTGTGGGCGATGATGAATTGGTCACCGGCGGGACAGGGAATCAAATCGAACATACCCAACAAGCGGAAGGATTGGCTGAGCAGCACGTTTCACCCTTGCTATACGTCAAGAAGATATACTTAATGGATTATCCTGCCGTGCGCACCGCCAGCGTCTCCGGGGTGACCAAGCCGGCGGCGACGGAGGCACTTCTGGATCAGATCAACCGCGGCACTTTGATCCTTAACTTTATCGGCCACGGCAATGACGAGCTGTGGACGCATGAGCGTGTTCTCAACGGCCCAACGGATTTTGAGCGCATCCAAAATTCCGATCGTTTCGCTCTGTGGATTGCCGCCACTTGCGAATTCGCCTTGTGGGATCATCCGGATAAACAAAGCTTGGCCGAGCGTATCTTAGCGGCGCGAGCACGGGGCGCGGTGGCCATGATCTCCTCGGCCCGATTGGCTTACTCTTCGCCCAATGCTTATTTTAATTATGCTCTCTATGATGAGCTGTTCTCAAATTACTCTACCACCGGCTTGACCGCCCGCATTGGCGATGCCAATATGCTGGCAAAAAGGCAAGGCGGGGAGTCGAGCAACAGCGAAAAATACAACGTATTCGGCGATCCGGCCATGCGATTGGGAGCGCCGCGCTATCGAGCCGTCATCGACAGCATCGAGCCGGACAGTATTCAAGCTCTGCGCAAGGTGAAAATCAGCGGTCACATCGAAAAGAGGCAAGTCCTATGGCCGGATTTCGAAGGTAAAGTTTTGCTGCGCGTGATTGATTCACGGAAGCAAAAGACCTACGAAACCGCGTATGGATCGACGGTCCAGTACATGCTGGAAGGAAACACTTTGTTCCGCGGCGTGGCCACAGCAACGGCAGGCCGATTCAGCGTGGAATTTATCGTGCCGAAAGATATTTCTTACGGCGGTGTGCAAGGCCGCGTGAGCGTCTACTTTTGGAATGACAAGGACGAAGGAACGGGCAATCGCGGGAATTTGGTCGTCGGAGGCACGGCGGTCAATTTGGTGGATCATGAAGGCCCCCAAATCCAAGTTGACTTTGGCCGGCCCAATTTTGCCCCAGGTGACTATACGTCTACCAATCCCGTTGTGAACATAGGGATTTCCGACTCGCTGAGCGGCGTCAACATTGCCGGCGATATCGGCCATCAAATCCTCATGGTCATGGACAAAAATGAAGCCGACGCCAAAGACATCACCGAGTTCTTTGAGTACGATCAGGGAAGTTATACCAAGGGATCTTTGAAATATCCCATGTATCAAATCAGCGAAGGTCCTCACGATTTGCAGATCAAAGCATGGGACAACTCGAACAATTCCTCGATGGTCGAAACCAGTTTCGTGGTGGTGGCGGATTCTCTTTTGCGCATTCGGAACGTGCTTAATTATCCCAATCCAATGACGGAAAGCACCGCGTTCAGCTTCGAGCTGAGCCAGAATGCGGAAGTGACTTTGAAAATCTATTCGGTGGGCGGCCGGTTGTTGCGAAAGTTCGATTTGACGCAAGGCGAGATTGGGTTCAATGTTTTCCCGGAGCGTTGGGACGGCACGGATCAAGACGGCGACAAATTGGCCAACGGCGTTTATCTATATCAAATCAAAGCCAAGGCCAACAACGGTGAAAAGAACGTCGAGGCCGAACAAATCGGCAAGCTGATCATTGCAAGATAATAGTCACTCGATTTTTCAACGAAACCCGTCACTTTCGGTTATGGACTCGGTCTGCGAAGGAATATAGCTAGCTCATCCTAACGCGCCTCAGCTGGCAAGAATCATTCGTCTCGTTGCATTGACATTTTCCCCGCCAAAAGCCGAGGATTTCTCCCGGCCTTGCCCAACCTGCGATTTCAAAAACCCCAAAATACTCTTGCGTATTAGCTTCCCAATTGACATATTCAGCCGCAAATTGATAAGAGCTGGCACAGTGGGATTTCTTTCAACTCTAACTATGGAGGCGACCCCTATGAAATCAGGAATGGCAGTGGCATGCGTTATTTTGCTTGGAGGTCTTATGGCTTCGGATCTTGTTGCTCAGAAAGGCGATTTTAGCGGTCTGGGAATGGGCATGGGAAATCTGTCGCGGCTTTCTCATGCCAAGACTCGCTCAATCAGCGCAGAGAACTTTACCGGCGAAAAGGGCAAAGCCGGCACGGCAACCGAAGGCACTGGTGCGAGCGCCGCTCGAGACTTGGGGCAAGGCTGGAAGATTTCCCCTTCGGTCCGCATCGAGGCCAAGCAGACGTTTGTGTTGGCGGAAATCCAAGGCCCCGGCGCCATTCAGCATATTTGGATGACCCCGACCGGTCAATGGCGCTATTCCATCATGCGCTTCTATTGGGACGGTGAAACCGATCCTTCTATCGAAGTTCCGGTGGGTGATTTCTTTGCCTGCGGTTGGGGAAGGTACGCACAGGTCAGCTCATTGCCCGTCTGCGTCAATCCCGGCAGCGCTTTCAATTGCTATTGGGAGATGCCGTTTCGCAAGTCCTGCAAGATCACCATGGAGAACCTAGATGAGGAGAAGATGACACTCTACTATCAAATCGACTACACGCTTACCGATGTGCCGGAGGACGCCGCTTATTTTCATGCCCAATTCCGGCGCTCTAATCCCCTGCCTTACAAGACTGACTATACCATCCTCGATGGGGTTAAGGGCTGGGGCCATTACGTCGGCACTTACATGGCATGGGGAGTCAACAACACCGGCTGGTGGGGCGAAGGCGAGATCAAGTTCTTTATGGACGGTGACAAGCAGTTCCCCACCATCTGCGGCACGGGAACGGAGGACTATTTCTGTGGTTCGTACAATTTCGAGAACAGAGAGACCAAGCAATATCAAGTCTTCAGCACACCCTATGTGGGACTGGCACAAGTGATCAAGCCGGATGGCGTTTATGATTCCCATCAGCGATTCGGCCTCTATCGCTGGCACATCATGGATCCCATTCGCTTTGAAAAGGATTTGAAGGTGACGATTCAGGCTTTGGGCTGGCACTCCGGCGGACGCTACCTGCCGCTACAGGACGACATCGCCTCGGTGGCGTTTTGGTACCAGACGGAACCGCATGCGGCCTTTCCCAAATTGCCGAATAGAGATTATTTGGAAGTCAGGTGATTGGGAGAGCAAAACAGCCGATTGAGTTGCCAACGGGGGCGACTGAGGAGAGAACAAGTTTTCTGAGATGAAAAGAAAAAGCCGGAGCAGATCCGGCTTTTTCGCTATAATGGCCTTAGGAGCGATAAACTGTTGTTCGATTTTTCTGAGGAGGCAGAAAAACTTTCAGCGGATGATCTCTGTTTCGGTTTCTTCGGCAACTTTGCTTGCAACTTCGTTCGGCTCGCTGCTAAAAGTGACGAATACGAGCAAAAGAACCATGCCGATGCTAACCGCCATATCGGCTATATTGAACACCGGCCAGCGATCCAGACTGTATCCGGGAAAATTCACGAACAAGAACTGAAAGGGGGGGATATTTATGTCAAAAAACTCAAAGTCGAAGAAATCGACCACTCGCCCGCGAATGATTCGGTCGCTTAGATTGCCGACGGCGCCGCCGAAAATGATGGCCAGGGCGAATCGAGCGACGAAATGTTCACTCTGCATTTTGAACAGGTAGACGAGTATGGCGACACTGGCGACAAGAGCAAAGACTGTGAAAAAGGTGTTATCAGCCACACGAATGCCAAAGGCCATGCCGGGATTTTCTATATATGTCAGACGAAAAAAATTGCCAAGCACGGGAATGGAGTCGTGGATACTCATGGTGCTTTTGACAATAAGCTTGGTGATTTGATCCAATATCAAAACGGCCAAAGATATCCATAGGATGCGGTATTGTCTCATGCGGTCAGGCTCGATAAAAATGTCATTCTATTAATCGCGGATCGAAAAAGGCGGTGAGGGAGAGCTACTTTTTGGCCAGCTCTTCCTTTGATTTACATTGAATGCACAGACGTGCGTGCGGAACTGCTTCCAGCCGCTCCGCATTAATTTCTTTGCCGCACTCTACGCAAATGCCATATTCGCAGCGATCAATCCTCTCAAGCGCCCGATCGAGATGGTACAGGTAATTTCCTTCGCGTGAGGCAAACAAATATTGCTGTTCGCGATCCATCGTGTCCGTACCCTGATCAGCCATGTGAAAAGAATAAGATGAATGCTCTCCACTTTCATCCTTGACGTTGGTATTGAGACCGCTCTCCTTGAGAAAATCGAGTTCCTTAATTAGGCTCTCGCGTCTCTCTATGATGAGCTTGCGAAAATGTTCAAGCTGCTGTTTGGTCATTAGTACCTCCAAAAGAATGCTGAGAATAGAAAACTTTTCTGGTCAGCAGTACCTTTATCAGACTAAACTCTATAGATGAATCTTGCAATCTTGTTTCAAGCTTTTATAATTCCCACCGCCACAATCTCGTCGCCAATCTTCCAATCCTCTGATAATCTTCCTCTACCTTACCCAGCGACAGCGATTCGCAAAGGGTCTCGTTTTTGATATAAGTCGCAAGGGCGAGATCGCTATTCCTGCTGAGCAAGCATTTTGCTTTCGCGCTCCTTTTTGCGTAAAGTTGCTCCGCTTATAAAGGCGACAACTATTGTGACAAGCGAGGCTCCAAAAATTGATGCACCAGCCCAGTCATGACCGTTGTCGATCAAAAAGGCAGAGACTGAAAGACCCAGAACGGTCACCGAGAATCCGGCAACGAGACCCCCAATAGATCGCCTGATATCCGCTTCGATTACTTTTGTTTCGAGGCTTTGTCGATGAGCGGATTGTTTTTCTGCCATCGATAGGATTCTCTCTGCTCCGCCTGGCACAGCCTCATTGTGCTTTAAAAGCTGTTCTGGGGGCGGAATTGGTCCCGAATGAAACCGGGCTGCACTAAGAACTTGAGATTGCAGTTGTGGCTTTCCTCCGATCGGAGGTGTCTGAGGCTAACTCCCTCTTTTGCTCATTTCCTGTCTTACTCGTTTCTTTTTTCTTCAAATTCATTTATTGCATAACAAAGGTCTTTTCCAACGAATCCCCAATCGTTTCTGATGGCGACTTCGTCCGCAAGCGATGGATTTGATAGCAAGTTATATTAATCAAGCGTATTAGGCCAATCAAAAATACTAATAAATCCGGCCAAGAATGAAGGCCTTGCATACAAAAAGCCAAAGTCCCCGTCAGTAGTAGCTTGCATAATCAATATACTCCAATCTTCCCTTTATATGGGGCCATCACTTTTCCTGCGCCTCATTCGCTAAACAGCCTGCTTCAAGCTTTCACAATCCCTACCACCACGATCTCGTCGCCAATCTTCCAATCCTTCTGATAATCTCCTTCCACTTTGCCTAGCGTCAGCGATTCGCAAAGGGTTTCGTTCTTGATATAAGTCGCCAGCTTGTTGATGGCACTGCCCATCTTTGGCGAAGCCTGAGCGAAAATGGATATGCGATCGGTGATTTCCAGACCGTGATCCTTGCGCATGTTTTGCACACGATTAACAAACTCGCGCGCCAAACCTTCGTAGAGCAACTCCTCTGTAATCTCAGTCTCGATGGCCACGGTCAGATCTCCTTCGGTATCCGCCACCAATCCGGGGCGATTCTCTGTGAGGAGATTGATGTCATCAACCGTAATTTTAACCTCGTGACCGTCGATGACCAACATCTTGCCGCTGTTGCGCAGCAGGTGTTCAATCTCTACTTCGCCGAAGGCGCGAATGGCTTCCGCTGCCTTGTTCACCGTTTTGCCGAACTTGGGTCCAAGATTCTTAAAGATCGGCTCTGCTTTGCGGATGAGCAATTCCTTTTCGTCTTCCACGAATCGGATGGCCTTGACGTTCAGCTCATCGAGGATGAGGTTTTCCATGCCTTGAATGAGCTGCTTGCGCTTGTCCGTCGGAGCGACGATGACGATATGTGACAGCGGTTGCCGCACTTTGATACCCGCCTCATTGCGCAGAGACCTTCCGAGGAAGACGATTCGGCGCACCAAGTCCATGCGAGTTTCCAGCAACTCGTCGGCAAAATCGATGGGCGCCTCTCCTAACATTGGATATCGGCTTAGATGAACGCTTTCCATTGCACTGTTATTCCGCTCCATGAGATTGCGATAGAGTTCTTCGGCAATGAATGGCGCAAACGGCGCCATCAGCTTGCTGACCGTCAAGAGACATTCGTAAAGCGTCTGAAAGGCTGACAGTTTGTCCTTGCCGGTCTCTGATTTCCAAAAACGACGGCGCGAACGGCGTACGTACCAATTCGACAGATCATCTGCGACATAGTTGGCAATGCCCCGCGCAGCCTTGGTCAAATCGTAGCGCTCCAGGCTCTCGGTCATTCTCTTCGTTAACGTGGTTAAAGACGAGACGATCCAGCGATCGATCTCCGGGCGGTCTTTGGTCGGAATGCGGTCTTGGTCGCGGTACTCGAATTTGTCGATGTTGGCATAGAGCGCAAAGAACGAATAGGTATTCAGCAGCGTGTTGAAGAACTTGCCATAGACCTCGGTGACACCTTCGGGATCGAATCGAGTCGGCAGCCAGGGTGGGCTGACGGTGAGCAGGTACCAGCGCAGTGCATCGGCGCCTTGGTGATTGATAAAGTCAAATGGATCGACGGCATTGCCCCGAGTTTTGGACATTTTCTGGTCGTCTTTGTCCAGAATGAGCTCGAGGGAGACGCAGGTTTTGTAGGCCGGCTTATCAAACAGGAAAGCGCCCAAGACGAGCAGAGAATAGAACCAGCCGCGTGTTTGATCGACGCCCTCGGAGATAAAATCCGCTGGGAAGCTCTTGGCAAACTTTTCTTGGTTTTCGAACGGATAGTGCCACTGGGCATAGGGCATGGCGCCGGAATCGAACCAGCAGTCGATGACCTCGGGTACGCGCACCATTTGGCTGCCGCACTTTTCGCAGGTTAGATAGATTTCGTCGATGTACGGCTTGTGCATGTCCAAATCAGCCGGCACGGACGGAGACTTGACTCTTAGCTCCTCCATGCCGCCGATGCAGTCTTGATGCTTGCACTTTTCGCATTGCCAGATTGGCAATGGCGTTCCCCAAAAACGATCGCGGGACAAAGCCCAATCGATGTTGTTTTCCAGCCATTCGCCAAACCGGCCCTCACCGACCTCACGTGGATGCCAGGAAATTTTGTTGTTGTTGGCAATGAGCTTGTCCTTGAAAGCTGTCGTTTTGATGTACCACGATTTGCGCGCATAGTACAGCAAGGGGGATTTGCAACGCCAGCAATGCGGATAGCTGTGCAGAATTTGTTCGGTGCGATAGAGAATGTTCCGCTTTTTCAAATCGGCGATGATGCTTTTGTCGGCATCTTTGACGAACTGTCCCGCCCAAGGCGTAACCTCGGGAGTGAACTTGCCGCTTTTGTCCACCGGCTGCACTACCGGCAAGTCGTATTTCAAGCCTAATTGATAATCATCCTCGCCAAATGCGGGAGCGATATGCACAATGCCGCTGCCGTCGGTGGTTGTGACGAAATCAGCTAAGGTCGCATAGAAGGCTCGCTTTTCCGGTTTGACGAACGAGTACAGCGGTTCGTATTCCTTGCCGGCTAAATCTTCACCCAGGCATTCCTGCAATACCTCGTACTCACCTTCCAACACGCCGAGACGTGCCTGAGCCAAGATGAGATTCTCATCGCGGTGGCGAACCTTGACGTATTGTACTTCGGGATGAAAGGCCAAGGCCACGTTGGAGATCAACGTCCAAGGGGTTGTCGTCCAAACTAAAAAGAATGTGTTTTCTTCGCCTTTGATTTTTACTTTGACATAAACCGACGGATCCTTGACTTCCTCGTACCCTTGCGACACCTCGTGACTGGATAGAGGGGTTTCACAGTGGGGACAATAAGGCAGGATTTTAAATCCTTGATAAACGAGCTGCTTTTTCCAGAATTCCTTAATGATCCACCAGACGGATTCCATGTATTCGTTGGTGTAGGTGATATAGGGGTGCTCAAGATCCACCCAGAAGCCGATGCGGCGCGTCAACTCGTCCCACTCTTGCTTGTAGGACCACACACTTTCTTTGCATTTGGCATTGAATTCAGCAATGCCGTATTCCAGCACCTGATCCTTGCCGTCCAATCCCAGGGCCTTTTCGACTTCGATCTCAACCGGCAGGCCGTGAGTATCCCAACCGGCTTTGCGCTCGACTCGAAAACCTTGCATGGTTTTCAGACGGCAGACCGCGTCCTTAACCGTGCGTGAAATGACATGATGGATTCCTGGTCGGCCGTTCGCAGTGGGTGGTCCTTCAAAAAATACGAACGGATTATGCTCTGCTCTTTCCTCGACGCTGCGCTGAAAAATACGTCGCTCTTCCCAAAATATGAGAATGGCTCGCTCGATTTCGGGCAGATTTAATTTTTCACCAAGCTGTTTGTACATTGTTTTCCGGTATTCTATGCAAATTTACTTCTTTCAAATCTCAGTTGTTCGAATATGAACTGTTAAGCGCCTCACTGGTGACTATTCAGCAAACAATTCGTGCCTTATTGATAGTGTTTAACAACACGTTTCGATGTTCTCAGACTCCTTCGACGCTTCCATCCATGAACTTCATCCTAATTCATATACCGTCAGTTTGGGATGTTCTTCAGTGTGATCAAGATAGTCTCGTAAGACGCTTTGAAAGGCATTTTCCAGCATTTTTGCCACTCGCTTTTCATAGGCAAAACTGAGATTTTGACCATAAAACCCGGTCTTCAAGTCAATAAAAATTGGGAGATATTCTTGATCGTTAATAATTCCGACAATATACCTTCCGACCGCCCGATAGACTCGAATTCGCAGCTTAACAACCTTGATCGTGAGATTCCCATATTTGATCGTTTTTAATGTGTTTTCCCCTTTTCTGAAGCCGATACGGAGAAACTCTTTAAGATTTGTTTGAATATCCTCCTCGGAAAAATGTCGTCTGACCTTTTTCAGATATTTCTGGAAACTGAGCGTCAACAACAGATGTTTCGCCATATCCACCGATTATTTGGTATACTTTGCCCGGTGTTTTTCTGCAATTTGATTAAGTAATCGCTGGACAGGTTCCGATTCAATCGCCGCGATGGCCTGTTTTTCAAAGATAAATTCTTCAACAACATCGTCAATGAGATCGTGGAGTCGGCCTGAATTGGCCAATAGAAATTGTGCGAATCGGTCCTGATCTTTTGGCGTTAATTCCATGGATGCTTTTGTCATCGCTTCTTGAAATAGCTTTGTCATAACACATTACCCTTTAAAATCACCTGTGTCTTCTTCTCAAGGTTCCACATCATATTCACCAGTTCTTCACCTGTTTTCATCTGTGTCGGCTATTGTTTTGAGTTTTTTAAGCGATGCTTGTCGGCCATGCCCAGCCGTTGACTCGTCGGGGTTAAAGGTACTTTCTCAAAATCAATCCAAGCTTATCAACCGTGCTTTTGGGCCACAGGGACTTTTCGGTAATGATCGCGTTCGCCAGTGCTTTGGCGCAGTCGCATTCCTGCTTTTCCGGCACTGAGCGTACGGCACGGCGGATCATCTCCCGCGCCGTAGCCACATTCTTGTTCAAATTCTCGATGACGACATCAATAGTGACCGTCATTCCCGTTTCCGCCTCGTACCAACAGTCATAGTCGGTCACCATGGCCATGGTCGCGTAACACATCTCAGCTTCGCGGGCCAGCTTGGCTTCACTCATTTGCGTCATACCGATCACGTCCATGCCCCATGCTTGAAAGGTTCGCGATTCCGCCAAGGTTGAAAAAGCCGGCCCCTCCATGTTGAGATAAGTCCCGCCCCACTTGACGCTGGCGCCAATCTCTTTCCCGGCGTCGAAGACGATCTTGGCCAAGTCATTGCAAACCGGATGAGCGAAGGGAATGTGGGCGACAATGCCGTTGCCAAAAAAAGTATTCGCCCGGCCTTGATTGGTGCGATCGAAAAACTGGTCTATAATCACCACATCCAAGGGCTTGAGCTCCGGCTTGAACGAGCCGACCGTGGAAACGGAAATGATCCAAGCCACGTCCAGTTTTTTCATGCCGTAAATGTTGGCGCGATAGTTCAGCTCGCTTGGAGAAATCCGATGCCCGCGTCCATGCCGCGGCAGAAAGACCACCTCGCGGCCTTCCAATCGTCCTAAGACGAACTCGTCGGAGGGATCACCGAAGGGCGTCTCTACTTTAACCTGTTCGACGTTCTCAAGGCCTTCAATTTGATATAGTCCCGATCCGCCAATAACTCCGATTCGTGGCATTGCTCGACGCTTCCTCATTTGCTATGGTAACTCGCCAATGATGCCTTTTGTCAGCTTTCGAAAGGCAGGGCCGACTTGATCCGCCACTTTGGAGACCTCTTCATGGCTTACCTGTGACATGGCTTCTGGCAAAGCCTGATCCGTAATGATGGAGATTCCTAATACTTTCATTTCGAGCTGGCGGGCAACCAGAACCTCCGGTATAACGGACATACCGATAGAATCTACGCCCAGAGTTTGCAACATTCGAATTTCCGCCGCGGTTTCGAAAGATGGGCCGCTGACCGCTGCATAAATGCAGTCAGCCACCGAAATGCCCAACCGATTGGCTATGCGGTGCGTCAACTCGATGAGCTGCCGGTCGTAGGGCTCGCTCATGTCCGGAAAGCGTTCCCCTAAGAACTCCTCGTAAGGACCAATGAGCGGATTGGCGCCCATCAAATTAATGTGGTCTTTAATCACCGCAATCGAGCCGGCGGTCAAATGCTCTCGAATGCCTCCGGCAGCATTGGTCACGATGAGGGTATGCACTCCTAATTGATGCATCACCCGCACCGGTAAGGTGATCGTGCGCATGGGGTAGCCTTCATAGTAATGAAAGCGACCCTGCATGGCAATCACCAGCTTGCGACTGAGCTTGCCAATGACCAATCGTGCAGCATGAAATTTAACGGTCGATTCCGGAAAATGCGGAATCTCACTATACGGTATGACAACCGGATCTTTAATATCATCGGCAAGCGGGCCCAAACCGGTTCCCAAGATCAAGCCGACGTTTGCTTCTCCTTCAAAGCGTGCAGAAAGGAAATTTGCCGCTTCTTGTATTTGCTTTTTCAAAATTATTGCTTTTTATTCTGGTCGATCTTGTTCTTCAACTCTTCAAGCTCGGCTTCTTGTTTTGCCCGATCGCGTTTGATCTGGTCGATTTCCTTTTGGATATTTTCGCGCCGTTGTTTTTCCGAAGCAGCCTCCACAGACGCCGCGCTTCCACGCGCAGCGAGAATCTCCTGAATAGCGTGCTGCCTGTCTTTTTTCCTGCCGGCTCTGGCAAAGAAGAAAGTCCCGACGGAGGTGCCGATAGCGGTACCCGCCACAATGATTGGATCATCGTTTTCCTTATCGCCGGCCCGCGAAATCATACTGCTGGCAAAAAAGCTCGCTCCCATGGACAAGAGCGCGCCACCAGCGGAATAGAGCCAGACATTTTTGTTCTTTCGCTTCTGAGAAATTTCTTCTTCCCTGACTACCCTGCCCGCTGGATCAAGTACCGGTTTTGGGCCACTCGCCTCAGCAATGTCGGAGCGTTGTAGGTTTGCTGAACGTCCTCCCTCATTTCTGATAACGAGTGCAAGGCTATCCGCCTTTGCGATCGTGCCGGAAACGTGACCTCCTTTTTTTGTCTTGATCTGAACAAATTGATCTTGAACCAGGTCTTCAGCCTTTAACTGAACATGATTGCTGCAGCCGGTTAGAGCAATCAAACAACCCAAAACAATCACCGCTACTCTCATCACAAACTCCCAACCACAATTAATTGTTATTACAAAAAACAAAATTCCCAAAACTCGCGGTTGTTCGACTTGCCTGTAAACTCCGATTGAATGTTTTCCAATGGCTGCTTATTCTGGAGCTTTGGATTAATTATTACGCTTTGCTTTCAATCCCTGGATTAGATAATAAACTGATCGGAAATGCGATTACCCAATTCGTCCTGAT
>Ga0172369_10007359_pt1 | contig 12790 bp, 10 predicted proteins | sample LakKiv25m_FD_114539 | JGI IMG/M metagenome (GOLD analysis project Ga0172369, IMG submission 114539) | Freshwater microbial communities from Kabuno Bay, South-Kivu, Congo - kab_022012_11.25m | ecosystem: Environmental > Aquatic > Freshwater > Lake | place: Democratic Republic of the Congo... | reverse complement strand
ATGACGCATGTTGGTACGGCTTTTATTATGCTGGCTTTTTTATTACTCTATCAAGCAACAGGCTCTTTGGATTTTGGTACTATTAAAGAACATATTGGTAATGCATCTTTACTGACAAAAAATTTGATTTTTATTTTTGCTTTAATAGGTTTTGGAACAAAAGCAGGTATTATTCCATTTCATATTTGGTTGCCAAGCGCGCACCCGGCCGCTCCAACACATGTGAGCGCCTTTATGTCGGGTGTTATGATTAAAACTGGAATTTACATGTTTATTAGAATTTTTGTGGAAGTGTTGGCTGGATCGGAATTGTGGTGGGGAGTAATAATTTTAGTTCTTGGAATTTTTTCTTCAGTCCTTGGTGTTTTATATGCTCTTACTGAGCATGATATGAAACGATTATTAGCATATCACAGTATTGAAAATATTGGCATTATTTTACTTGGTTTGGGAAGTGCGTTAATTTTTCTTGCCTTGAATTTGAACACATTAGCAACATTAAGTTTGGTAGCAGCACTTTTCCATACTCTAAATCATGCCACGTTTAAGGCTTTGCTGTTTATGGGCGCTGGTTCGATTATTACACAAACACACACACGCAATATAGAAGAATATGGCGGTTTAATGAAATTTATGCCACAAACTGCTTTTTATTTCTTGATTGGTTCTTTGGCAATTTCCGCTATGCCACCTTTTAATGGGTTTTTTAGTGAATGGTTGACTTATCAATCATTATTTAGTGGTATTCAAATTACAAATATTTTTACTAAAGGATTATTTGTTTTAGCTGCCGGTGCCTTGGCTTTAACCGGTGGTTTGGCGGCGGCGTGTTTTGTTAAAGCTTTTGGAATAACTTTCTTAGCTAGACCAAGAAGTAAAGAAGTTTTGCATGCTAAAGAATCATCTTTTTCATTGCGTTTTGGTATGGGGATATTAGCACTTACCACATTGATTTTGGGAATTTTTTCCGGTACTGTTTCAAAAATTATTTTTGGAGTTGTGAATAGTTTAAATGGTTTTCAACAAGGATCACAAATATTTTTTGCTGACGGAAAAACAGTTAAATTGCAAAATAGTTTTGCAGTCGTTTCTACGCCAATAATTTTTGTGGTGCTAGTAGTAGTTTTGTTGTTGGTATATGGAATAGTAGGGATGTTTACCAGAAACAGAAAGGTAAAAATTGGTTGTCCTTGGGATTGCGGCACAAAGTTGGAGTCGCGTATGGAAATTACGGCTACCGGCTTTTCTCGTTCCATCATCACTATTTTCAAAGGAGTTTTGAAGCCTAGTAAGCAATTGGAAGTTGAATATCGCGATGCAAATATACGTTACTTTGAAAAAAGCAGTACTGTTAAACTGGAAATCGCTGATGTGTACACTATGTATATTTATCAACCAATACAGAATCTTGTGGTGAAATTTTCCGGTTATACAAAAAATATTCAAGGTGGCAATTTGAATATTTATGCTGCATATATATTTTTTATTTTATTGATTTTATTGATTGCTTTTGTAAATTAGATTTATGTCTGTAATAATTATTTGGACAATTCAACTTATTTTAGTACCAGTGTTGTCACCGTTGTTTCTTGGTATCGTGCGTAAAATCAAAGCTCGTTTTCAAAATCGTGTGGGAGCAAGTATTTTTCGTCCCTATCGTGATCTGTGGAAACTCTTTCACAAAGATGAGGTGATTAGTGAAGACACATCATGGATTTTTAGATTTGCACCTTATTTAATTTTTACTATAACACTTATTTTGGGGGCGTGTATTCCTCTTTTTTCAACATTGTTTGCAAATAATGTGCTGAGCGATTTTTTAACAATTGTTTATTTGGTGGCATTGAGTACTTTTTTCTTAGCTTTAGTTGGTTTGGATGCTGGTAGTGCTTTTGGTGGGATTGGTTCTAGTAGAGAAATGACATTGGCAGCCTTAACAGAAGGTGGTTTTATTTTTCCTTTCTTGGTTTTGTCACTTTTGGCGCATTCTACAAATCTTTTTTCCATTACTAATGCAATTTCTTCTTTGCCAATTTTTGATTCCACTCCAATTATTTTAACCTTTGTTGCTTTTGTGATTGTTATGCTTAGTGAAACAGCACATTTTCCTTTTGATAATCCTGCCACACATCTTGAATTGACCATGGTACACGAAGCAATGATTTTGGAATATTCTGGTAAAAGACTGGCTTTGATTGAATGGGCGGCGGCTAATAAATTTTTGATCTTTTTAGCATTGGGAGCCAATATGTTTTTTCCATGGGGTCTTATCACACAGTCAAGTGTATGGGCAGTTGCCTTGGCATTATGTATATTTTGCGTAAAGACATTGCTTTTGGCGACATTTGTGGCTGTTTTGGAATCCAGCATAGCCAAGTTTCGTTTTTTTAGACTTCCCGATTTATTATTTGTGGCATTTATTTTAAGTGCCATGGCTTTGTTTATCATTTAATACAACGACAATGTTTACTCAATTACAAATTATTTTTTTATCTGGAGCAATAATTTTTTTAACGACTATTTTTATGCACTTGGTGCATAAAAACTCGTCTTTAGTTTCACTTTATCGTGTGCAGTCTTTTGTGATCAGTGCTTTAATTCTTGGTTCAGCAATTGAAATTTCTTCAATATTATTAATGTATGTGGCTATTTGGATGTTTGCTGTTAAGGTAATTGTCGCACCATATTTTTTTAACAAATCAATAAAACATTATCAGCTGAAATTTACTTCTAGTACATATTTGAATACTCCACTAACTGTGTTAGTAGCTGCGTTATTAACAGGATTTGCATATTCACATTATTTTGAGCCTTTGACAATCCTGGCAAAAGAAAATGGTAGTGGTTTGCTTTTGTCTGTGGCAACTATTTTAATTTCAATATTTTTAATTATCAACCGAAAAGGAACTTTGTCACAAATGGTTGGTATTTTGTCTTTGGAAAATGCAATTGTTTCCTTTGCTTTTTTGTCTGGATTAGAAGCGGCCCCAAGTATGCAATTAGGAATTACATTTGATATTTTGGTTTGGATTATTATTGCTTCGGTTTTTATCAATATGATTCAAAATAAAATTGGCACAGCAGATTCAACGTTATTGAATAATTTAAAGGAAGAATAAATGTATGGCTCTCATTATCATTATTGGTACACTTTTAATCGCTGTTATACTCTCTTTCTTAGTAAAAAAGGGGAGCGAACTTTTTTCAAAAATTGCTCTTACGGCTTCGGTCGTTGAATTATTAGCAACACTGTTCGTGTTTAATGATGTGGCTCATAATGGTTCTTATGTGCTCAATTCATATTTATCCGTGGATTATTTAGGTGCTATTGTTATGTTGATTGTGGCGGTAGTAGGATTATCTTCATCCTGGTATTCTGTGGGTTCTTTGAAAGTTGAAACAGAGCATGGCTATATTGGATTTCATCGGGTAAAACAATTTTTTGTTTTATTGCATCTTTTTATGCTCGCAATGTTTTTTGCGATTATAACCACTAATCCAATCTTGATGTGGATTTCCATTGAGGTTACAACTTTATCAACTGCTTTCTTGATTAGTTTTTATGGTAAGCCATCAGCGATTGAAGCCGCCTGGAAATATTTGATTATCAATTCACTTGGTTTGTTAATAGGTTTTTTGGGGACTTTACTTTTTTCTTATCTAGCTACAGACAAATTAAATTATGGCCTTTTAACTTGGGGGTGGATGGTGAACAATGTATCAGGTTTTGACCCGTTTATTGCAAAAGTTGCTTTTATTTTTGTTTTTATCGGTTATGGAACAAAAGTTGGATTTGTGCCAATGCATACATGGCGACCAGATGCGTACAGTAAGGCGCCGGTTCCTATCGTTACCCTGCTTTCAGGTTCTTTACTCAACGTTGCCTTTTTGGCAATATTACGTTTTAAAGTTGTAACTGATTTGGCAGTAGGTCCGGCTTTCTCTGGAAAGTTGCTTATCTTTTTTGGTTTAGTTTCTATTGTTGTTCCTGCATTCATTATGTTTACTCAAAAGAATTATAAAAGGCTTTTAGCATATTCAAGTATTGAACATGCTGGGATAATGGCGTTAGGTTTTGGTTTTGGTGGCATTGGCGCTTTTGCTGCCATATTACATATGCTTTACCATTCATTAGCAAAATCAATTTTATTTTTGTCCTCGGGTAATATTTTTCTAAAATATGGTTCAACAAAAATAGAAAAAATTACAGGTGTTTTAAAAACATTGCCGCGTACTGGTATTTTGTTTTTAATTGGTTTTATTATGATTACCGGTATGCCTCCGTTTGGCATATTTTTGACAGAATTTTCTATAATGATGAGTGGTATAAAATCTTATCCTTTAGTAGTGGCTATTGCCATTTTATCATTGGCATTAATTTTTGTTGGCTTTTTAAAACATGTTGTGGCAATGTTCTTTGGAGAACCACAAAAAGAAATTACTCCTGGGGAGGCGAATGCAAACACTTTTGTGCCGATTATTTTGCTTGTAGTTATGGTTGTGGTGTTGAGTTTTTATCTACCAAACATTTTAAAATCAATAATTACATCAGCAAGTTTAATGTATTAATATGAAACAACAAGTTATTGACTCTTATTTTCCTGGTAAGTACAAGACTGAAACTAAAAATGATATTACCTCGTTTGCTGTACCCGCTGAAGAAATTTTACATGTTTGCCAAGAGTTATATTTTACTCATAAGTTACAATTAAAAACTATTACTGCTCTTGATGAAAAGAGTACTAAGGGGCTCTATAAAATTTGTTATCTTTTTGGTGTACCTCAGGAAAATAGTTTTTTTATGCCTTATATTTTGGTTAAAGATAAAGAGGAATTTCCTTCTATCACCAAACAAATTCATGAAGCCTCTGCTTATGAAAGAAGAATTTTTTCATTTTTTGGCCTAGTACCTGTTGGACATCCTAATTTACGTAGGATACTACTCCATGAAAATTGGCCACAGACTAAATTCCCTTTGCGTAAAGATTTTGATTGGAATGATCGTCCGGCTGAAGTTAATGGAGAATATAAATTTAGTATGGTGCAAGGTGAGGGAGTTTATGAAATTCCTGTTGGTCCAGTTCACGCAGGTATTATCGAACCAGGTCATTTTCGGTTCAGCGTTGTTGGTGAGGAAATTCTTTTATTGGAAGCAAATTTGGGTTATAAACACAAAGGTGTAGAAAAATTGTTTGAAATTTTACCACTAGAAAAAAAACTTATACTCTCTGAAAGAGTTTCTGGTGATACTTCTTTTTCCCACTCGTTGGCTTTTTGTCAGGCTGTAGAGAATTTAGCTGGAATGATCGTTTCTGAAAAGGTAAAATATTTGCGGGTGATTTTTTCCGAATTGGAAAGACTGGCAAATCATTTTAATGATATTGGATTTATTTTGTCAGACACTGGTTTTAGTTTTGGTGGCAGTAATGGCATGAGACTCAAAGAAAAAATTATGCAGTGGAATGAAAGATTAACTGGTAGTCGTTTTTTACGTGGAGTGAATACCTTTGGTGGAATCAATAAAGATATTTCACCGGATGTACAGGAAGAATTTGTTAAAGACCTAAAGAAAATCAGAAATGATTTTAATGAGGTGGTAGAAATTGCAGGAGAGAAGATTTCTGTTTTGAATCGTTTGCAAGGAACTGGTACATTAGACTACCAAAAGGCATTTGATCACGGAGCATTAGGGGTAGCTGGTAGAGCTGTAGGGATTAAACATGACACACGCAGTGACTATCCATATGCAGCCTATCCTAAATTAAATTTCAAAATTGCTTTAGAAGAGAAAGGTGATGTCCATGCGCGCTATCAAGTACGCATTAAAGAAGCTTATATTGCAATTGATTTAATTGAACAAGCACTGCGTGACATGCCAAAGACAGGGGATTTGAAAATAGAAAATGCTATCTGTTTGGAAAAAAACAGTTCGGCGGTTGGTGTTACAGAAGGTTGGCGAGGAGAAGTGATTTATTTTGTAGTAACAGATGAAGAGGGAAAAATTTCTAGAGTGGATGTCCGTGATACATCATTTTTGAATTGGGCAACAGTGGGTCATGCTGGAAAAGGTAATATCATTCCCGATTTTCCATTGATCAATAAGAGTTTTAATCTGTCATATTCAGGCAATGATTTATAAAATGACAGTGGTATCATAATAAACTATGTCGCAAGATAGTTTAATTTCAGATCTTAATGATTTTCAAAAGCAGGCTGTTACATATGGTAATGGCCCTCTTTTAATTGTGGCAGGTGCTGGAACCGGAAAAACAACTGTAATTACACGCCGTGCTGCTTGGCTAATAGAACAAAAATTAGCTAAACCAGATGAAATATTAATTTTAACTTTTACAGATAAAGCAGCTGGTGAATTAGAAGAACGTATTGATAAATTATTACCTTATGGTTTTGTAGATTTATGGGTCAATACTTTTCATGCTTTTGGTGAAAAAATTTTAAAACAACATTATTTAGATATTGGTTTGCCAGGGGATTTTAAATTGTTAACTCAAACAGATGCCTGGTTGTTGGTTAGAGAAAATTTAGATAAATTTAATTTGGATTATTATAAACCACTAGGCAATCCAACAAAATTTATACACGCTTTAATTAAACATTTTTCCAGAGCTAAGGATGAATTAATTACTTCAAAGGATTATTTGGATTATGCTGAAGCCCAATTACTTAATAAGGATATTTCGCCAGAAAAAAATCTAGACATTTTAGATGAGGAAGTAAAAAGACTGACAGAAATTGCTGGAGCTTATCAAACGTATAATCAAATATTATTAGATAATAACGCCTTGGATTTTGGAGATTTGATAAACTATACATTAAAATTATTTAAAACACGTCCTAAAATATTGGATTTATTTAGGAAACAATTTAAATATATTTTAGTTGACGAATTTCAGGATACAAATTTAGCCCAATATGAATTAATCAAACTTTTGGCGACGCCAGAAAATAATTTAACAGTGGTTGGTGATGATGACCAATCTATTTATAAATTTCGCGGAGCTTCAATATCTAACATCTTACATTTTAAAAATGATTACCCAGAAGCTGCGCTATTAGCCTTAACTGAAAATTATCGTTCTAAGCAGGAAATTTTGGACAAATCATATTCATCAATTATTAATAATAATCCAGATCGCTTAGAAGCTAGATTAAACATTGATAAAAAACTTAAGGCCTTAAAAGATGGTGGTATAGTAGAGGAAATACATGCGTTAAATGGCGAGGACGAAGCTAAAAAAGTTATAAAAAAGATCATAGAACTCTATAATGAAAGTAAGACAAATAATAATGAATCCTGGAGTGATTTTGCAATTTTAATTCGTTCTCATAGTGAAGCCGAAGATTTTATTGGGGCACTAGAAAATCAAGGTTTGCCATACCAATTTATGGCTTCTACCGGCCTTTATCGCCAAGAAATTATATTGGATATTTTAGCTTATTTAAAATTACTAGATAATTATCATGAAAATAACGCTGTGTATCGGGTTTTAAATATGTCTTTATGGGGCTTGAATAATAACACTATTATTAAGGTTATTCATGAAGCAAAAAAGAAAAGTTTATCTATTTATGAAGTATTAAAAACTGCCGCAGCGCTTGGCCTAGATGAAAATGAAATTACAATCATTAACGCAATATTAGATTTAATAACTAAACATTCAAAATTAGCCAGTACTGAAACTGTTGACAGGATAATTTTTGCTTTTTTGGAAGACTCTGGTTATTTAAAAAAACTTTCTTCGCAAAATAGCGAGGGTGACGCAGAAACAATCAGACAAATTTCTCATCTTAAAGAATTTTTTAGCACGGTTACTAAGTTTGAACAAAGTCATGATGAAAAATTAATTAAGCATTACTTGGCATATTTAAACTATATTTTAGAATCAGGGGAGGAAGGTAGTTTGAAACAAATTTCTGAGGATTCAACTGAAGCTATTAAGATAATGACTGTGCATGCAGCTAAAGGATTAGAATTTAAATATGTTTTTGTGGTAAATATGGTGGAGCTAAAATTCCCAACACAAAAAAGGGGCGAAAGTATTGAATTGCCAAAAGAATTAATCAAGGAAATTTTGTCAGAAGGAGATATTCATTTACAAGAAGAACGCAGATTATTTTACGTAGCAATGACCAGAGCAAAAGAAGGCTTGTTTTTGTCTTACGCAGATTTTTATGGCAACGGAGTTAGAAAGCGAAAGCCCTCTAGATTCTTACAAGAAATAAATTTAGGAAAGATAATCGAAACAACTAAATCAGAAACAATTGAATTTTATAAACCAAGTCAAATAAACAAAGTTAATCAGTTAGAGCCAACATCACCTAAAGAATTTAGTTTTACTCAATTAAAAACATTTGAAACCTGCCCTTATCAGTATAGATTTGCTCATGTGTTGCAAATTCCAACCAAGGGTAATGCGACTTTTAGTTTTGGCAAAACAATGCATTTAACATTGCAAAAATTTTATGAGGAAGTTATAAAATTAAATTCAGTATCACAGGGTGAATTATTTGAGGGATCGGTGATTCAGAAGAAAAATTTACCATCATTAAAAGAATTACTAGAAATATATGATAATTGTTGGATTAATGAATGGTATGAAAATAAAAAACAAAAAGAGGAATATTATGAAAAAGGAAAAAAAATGCTGACTAGTTTTTATTCAACAGCGCAGGGTGTAGTTCCTAAATACTTAGAGATTGGTTTTCATCTTAAAATTGGAGATTATACGTTACGCGGACAGATTGATAGAATAGATTCAAATAACGATGGTACAGTTGAGCTAATTGATTATAAAACAGGTAAGCCTAAGTCAGATGAGGACTTGAGTTTAGAAAATAAAGAGCAGCTTTTAATATATCAATTAGCAGCAGTAGAATCTTTAAAAGAAATTCCTACAATATTAAGTTTTTATTATTTAGATAATAATAAAAAAATTTCATTTATTGGCACTCCAGCGGAATTGCAAAAAGTAAAAGATAAAATTGTGAAGAATATAGAAAATATTAAGAAAGCCGATTTTTCAGCAAAACCCTCCGAATTTAATTGCCGCAATTGTGATTTTAAAGATATTTGTGAATATGCTTCAACTTAATTCTTTTATTAATCAATCTTTGTTTAAGGCAAAAATATATGGCAAGGTTAGAATTGCTATGATTTTGAGTGTGGCGGAAAAAGAAATCAACGAGTTAATGCCCTGTGGCTATCACGGCCATTATAAGGTTCTTTTTATTAAAGATAAGATATTAACTTTAGCATGTCTAGATTTAAATGTTGGACAAGAGATTAAGGATCGAGAAAAGGATATTGTAAAAGCAGTGAACAATAAATTTGGACAAGAGGTTTTAGAATTTGTAAGCATAGTGCCAAAGTTTAGCTAATTTTAGCACAGATTTGACTAGAATTTAATTATAAGCTAAGATAAATTTACGATTATGACAATTTCTCGTTATCTTATTTTAATGATTATTGGTACATTACTAGCCTGGGTGGCCTGGTTTTTAGTTATGTTTAATATTGATCCCGCAGAAGCTAGTTTATTAAACTTTGTAATTTTTTACATAAGCTTATTTTTATCCATAGTTGGGACACTTTCAATAATAGGGTTTGCGTTTAGAGCTTTTCTTAATAAAACAAAAGAGCCGTATTTTAGACAGGTAAAGAAAGCTTTTCGTCATAGTTTATTATTTTCATTTTTGGTTATTATTTCACTAGTGTTACAGAGTCAACGAATGCTAAATTGGTGGAATTTACTTGTTTTATTTATGCTAGTTATTTTTTTTGAACTTTATTTTTTAACCGGTAAAACACAACAAGGAGTAAAGTAAAATATGTTAAAAAATATATTTAAGAGATTTTATCAGGATATTGGGATTGATTTAGGTACAGCTAATACCTTAGTTTATACACCAGAAAGAGGCATTATTATTAATGAGCCGTCTGTTATTGCAATCAATTTACGTACAGAACAAATTTTAGCAGTTGGTCATGAAGCAAAAATGATGCTTGGAAAAACTCCTCCATATATTGCAGTAACTAGGCCGCTAACTAACGGAATTATTTCTGATTTTGAAGTGACGGAAAAAATGCTAAAATATTTTATTTCAAAAATAAATGAGGATCGTTTTTTCTTTGCCCCGCGTCCTTCTGTAATAATTGGGGTACCCTTAGAAATAACAGAGGTAGAGAGAAAAGCTGTAGAAGATGCCATAATGTCTGCAGGAGCTCGTCGAGCAGTTTTAGTAGAAGAAGCCATGGCATCGGCCATTGGCGCTAAATTACCTGTTACAGAAGCAGTTGCTAGTATGATTGTGGACATTGGTGGTGGCACAACTGAAGTAGCGGTTATATCATTAAGTGGTATTGTTACCTCTAAATCATTAAAAATTGGTGGTGATGAATTAAGTAAAAATATAATTCAATATGCCAAAGAAAAATTTAATCTTTTAATTGGCGAAACACATGCTGAAGAGTTAAAAACTAAAATTGGTTCTGCTAGGGAACAAGAAGGCGGATTAGAGTATTTTATTCGTGGTAGAGATTTGCTAACTGGTTTGCCACGTGAAAATAGGATTAGTGATTGGGAAGTGCGGGAGGCCTTAATGCGTTCTATTTGGTTAATTGTTGATGCTGTAAAATCTGTCTTAGAAATTACACCACCAGAGTTGGTTGCAGATATTCACGAACGTGGAATTGTTTTAGCTGGCGGCGGTTCTCTTTTAAGAGGATTAGACATTGCGCTAGCTGAGGCTACTTTAATTCCCGTACGTTTGGCTGATGATCCATTAACATGTGTAGTACGTGGGACAGGCGCTTTAATAGAAAATTTAGAACTTTTAAATACAGTTGCTTTGCCTTCATCAAGAGATATTTAAAAATAGAAATTATGGCTTCAAGACGAGTAGTATATTTAACATTTATAATACTATTTTTTTTAATTTCCAGCCATTTTTTGGGTTGGATTAAATATCCTGAAATTTTTTTAAATAGAATTTCATTAAACGTTAGTGGTAGTGTGCGGAATTATAGCCAGGGTGTTGGTAATTTTTTTCAACGCTGGACAAGCACACGAGGAGTTTATGATGAAAATAATAAATTAAGGAATCAGATCGCAGATTTATTATTTAATCGATCGGAACTAGAACAACTAAAAGCGGAAAATGATTCACTTAGAGCACAATTAAATTTTGCTAAATCAAAAAATAAGTTTACGCTAGCTAACGTAACTGGAAAAGTAAATGAACTATCAAGTAATATAATAATTATTGATAAGGGGTCTAATTATAATATAAGAAATGGCAAACCTGTAGTAGCCAATGATGGAATTTTAATAGGAAAAATTATTAAGGTGGAAAATAATAGCTCTTTGGTTAGGCTATTATCTGATAGTCAGAACAAAATTGGGGGCACTGTTTTAAATAATGATAAGACAATAGGTGTTGTAAGTGGGGAATATAATTTGGGCTTGAAACTAACTATGATTCCTTTAACAGAAACAGTTAACCCTGGGGATTTGTTAATTACTTCTGGATTGGAAACTGATATTCCACGCGGATTATTGATTGGTCAAATTGAGAACGTTCAAAAAGAATTATATCAACCTTTTCAGCGCGCCGATATTAAACCCGCAATTGATTTTTCTAAAATTTCAATTGTCTCAGTTATTACAGAATAATATATGTTTTGGCGATTACTTTGGATATTCTTAGGTGGATTTTTATTGATTGCTCTGCAATATGGTTTTGTCTCTTTTTTAGTTTTCCCTTTTTCATCAATTAATATTATATATATTGTTTTGCTTTTTTCATATTTTCTGTCTGGTAAATTAGAAGATGTTTTTATGTTAGCCTTGTGGAGTGGATTCCTAAAAGAGTTTTTTAACCCAACTATTTTTGGATTGAGTTCGTCTGTATTATTACTTAGTTTATATTTTACCGCAAGATTTTTTGAATATTTTTTTACTAATCGCACATTGCCATCACTTTTGGCATTGAACCTATTTTTTTTAACATGTTTTCATATTTTATTCCTATTTATTAATGCGATCGCTTCTGTTAAATTTAACGTCGGCATAAATTTTGCTTTTAATGAATATTTTGTTTTTTTTATTGAAGAAATAATTGCAAGCACATTAGTATTATTATTTTTATTTTTTATAACTAATCATTTTACTAGAAAATTAAAAAATGTATTTTTGTTTAAATCAACATGAGAAGTATTTTTTATAAAAAAAATAAGCATAGTCAAAATAATCATTTTTTAGAGCTGGACAGTACATTAAGCGATGATTCTTTTGTAGGAGGTTATAAAAGACGCTGGGTTGAAAATGTTTGGCATACCGATGATGGTAATGTTGTAACACCCTTGAAAGAATTTTTAGGTGTATCTGTAAGTAATAAAATCCTAAAGATAACGTTGCTGACTGTTTTTTTAATAGTCATGTGTATAATTGCAAGATTGTTTTATTTACAAGTATGGAGAGGATCTTATTACTATCAACAAGCAGAAGAAAATAGGCTTCGTATTCAGCCAATTATAGCGGAGAGAGGAATTATTTTTGATAGGAATATGAATCAGTTAACTACTAATATTTCATCATTTAGTTTAGTTTTAATCCCTCGAGATTTACCAAAACAACCAGAGGAACTGACTGTGGTTCTAAATAGAATTTCTGAATTAAGCGGGGAAGATAATAATGAATTAAGAAAGAAAATTGAATATTGGAAGAATTCTAAATACCAATCAATTAATTTGGTTGAAAATCTAGACTAT
>Ga0172369_10007350_pt1 | contig 12797 bp, 11 predicted proteins | sample LakKiv25m_FD_114539 | JGI IMG/M metagenome (GOLD analysis project Ga0172369, IMG submission 114539) | Freshwater microbial communities from Kabuno Bay, South-Kivu, Congo - kab_022012_11.25m | ecosystem: Environmental > Aquatic > Freshwater > Lake | place: Democratic Republic of the Congo... | reverse complement strand
ATCGGCATAATCCCTCTCTTAATAAGCCTTGATGCCGAGGGCCCGCCTATTTCTGTCATATACACTATCTTGCAGTCTTTGAGCTTACTAACCTTTGCTTCCACCTTATAATCATGTATCTGCCCCATGCCTTTTGTTTTCTCTATTTCAGAATCCCTGCCGTCCGCAAACTTTCTCAGCCTGAGAAAGGCATAGCCCTCAGCGGTCAATTCATACACCGCGAACATTCCGGCCCTGCCGAAATGCTCATCCACCATCACGCCGTCTGTTGTTGCAAATGCTACTTTCATTGATGCACCTCCTTTAATAAATAAGCCGCTTCGTTAATCATGGTGAGCGTTCCCGTGTATCCGATAGTAACCCTGTTGTTATTTCCTAAAACCTTATAAACAGGAAACCCCATTTCATACAAAGGCGCTCCAAGCCTCTTTGCCGTATCTTCCGCGTGAGAGTTTGCTATAAGAAGATCGAATTCTCCGTCAATGGAGAAAAGGTCTCCGGTGTTTATATCAACAGATGCAGCATCAGCGCCCATATCATCAATCCACCCTGACATCTGGAGACAAAGGTCATGCTCAAGGGCAAGGCATATCCGCTTATTTCCATAATAAAAATGAGCATCCCTCATACCGTCAATCAATATCCTTCGCTGCCTCTCATACTTTGGCGTTATCTGCCGTCCGCTCAACATTGACAGCGTCTCCATAAACATATCTGTATCTTTTAACCCCGCGATGCTTTCAAATACCCTGTATTCTATGCCGCACTTTTCTTTCAGAAGCTTTGAGGCATTTTCCATGCTTGCGCCTATGGCAATAGTGAATTCGGATGCTGCCATGGCCTCTATCTCATCTATCCTTGTGCCGCCGGATGCAAGCGGAGAAAACCCCTGCCTGCTGCCATCAAGCGCGGAAAGGTCGGGAAGGATTATGGGCCTTAAGCCGAATGCTTCTATTATCTCTCTCAACTCTGTAAAATCGGCAGGGGCGAGATGCCCACCCGCAAGGACATTTATCTGTCCCTCAGTTGTTTTTTTGCTTGTCTTCTCAATAAGCCCCATTAATGCTTCCACTGCCTTTGCATATCCGCTTTCGAGCCCTCCGTTATAATCAGGAGTTTGAATATACAAAACCCTGCACCCTGCATCTTGCATTGTGTGGCTTTTTACTGCGTATGCCGTATCCTCACCTTTAACCTCCGACAGTCCTGATGTGAGCACCCCAATGACATCAGGATTATTTTTTTCTATAAAGCCCTTAACAACATTTGTTATTTTTTCCTCGCTTCCCATCACCACGTCTTCTGTAAAAAGTTTTGTTGACGCAAGCGCAATAGGCTCTCTGAAGTGTTTTGTCAAAAGCACCTTTCCCAAAAAGGTGCATCCCTGCGCGCCATGAATAATTGGCAGCGCATTGTGAATCCCCTGAAAGGCTATCGCAGCGCCAATGGCAGGCGAATGCTTGAGAGGATTAATGACAACATCTCTCTTTGATAAAGGGTTCAAGGTTTCGAGGGTTCGAGGGGTCAAGGATTTTTCTCCAGAGATTTTGCCTTGACACCTTAACGCCTTGACACCTTGACACCTGCCTCTTTCATAAAACCTCATCCCCTTGCTTATCTGTTCGGCTAAATTTATTAATCCATCGTATCCTGCATATGCAATATGCCGCTCCTGATTCACATCCACAAAGGGATAGCCCTCTTTTATCGCAAGATACTGGTTTCTTCCTCCTGCCACAAGAATATCAGCGTTTTTTTCCTTCAAAAGCCTGAGAAGATTTTTGGGAGCTGTATCTTCTACTAATGGCGCATTTTCTCCCAGCACCTCTTTCATCTTTTCTTCATCTTCAAAGGTGCTCTTCTTTGTGCCTATTGCAACAATCTCTATTCCCAGATCCATAAGAGCGGAGATGAAAGACCAGCTCTTCACGCCGCCTGTGTAAAGCACGGCCTTCTTGCCTTTGAGATGTTTGTATGCCTTCAATCTTTTTTCAAATCTTTTTTCTTCGCTATCAATAATTTCTTCAACTTTTTCTGTTAGCTGATGGCTGACATCTGACAGCTGACAGCTTATGGCTCTCATCGCCTTTGACATTTCGGTTTTTCCAAAGAATGAGACCTCGACATAAGGGATGTTGTATTCCCTTCCCATTCCCCTTGCAATGTTTATCAATGCGCGGCTGCACACAACCACATTCAGCCTTGCCCTGTGAGCGTATGTTATTTCTTCAAAAGTTGAATCGCCGGTAATTTTCGAAAGAATCCTTATTCCGGCTTTTTTAAGCACAGGTTCAACGAGCCACAGGTCGCCGGCAATGTTATATTCGCCTATAAGATTGATATAGGGGACTGTCCCTGATTTACGAACATAACCCCCTGTTTCCCCCTTAACAAAGGGGGACTTAAAGGGGGTTGTAGGCATTTCCCCTGTTCCTATCACATAATCGAGCAGCGCCTCACCCGCAATCCTGTTCCCTAAATTCTTTGGCCCCACAAAGCCCGGAGCATTTACCGGAATTACACGAATACCAATCTCTGCTTCTGCTTTTTTGCAGACGGCCTCGATGTCCTCGCCAATCAAACCGCTGACGCAGGTTGCATAAACAAATATAGCCTTTGGTTTTACAGAATTATATGTCCGGTGGATTGCTTTATATAATTTCTCTTCAGATCCATAAACAATATCCATCTCACTCATGTCTGTTGTGAAGCCCATCCTGTGAAGACTGCCCTTTGAAGACAGCGTTCCCCTTCCTTCCCATGAATTGCCGCAGCATGCAATAGGGCCGTGAACAATATGAGCAGCATCCGCAATGGGCTGAAGCACTATCATGGCGCCGTCAAAGGCGCACGACTCTCCACCCCGCGAACGGCAGATCTTTTCTTTCTTTTCCCGCTCGCATCCGTTCCCCATTAATTTATCTATGCCCGTTATCATTTAATCCTCTTTTAAGCCGTCATGCCCGAAGTTTTTAATCGGGCATCCAGTCTATTTTTTCTGGATTCCCGCTTTCGCGGGAATGACAACTTTTAATAATCATTTAAATTACCGCCATCTTTATCCCCGCAAAAGCAAGCATTATACCGAGTAACATCCGAAGCGCAGGATTATTGATTTTTGTCGCTCCAAGAGATGCCCCGATAAAGCCGCCTGCGAGAACCATGCTGCCCCAAACAAAAAGATTCTCCGGAACTGTTCCGCCTTTCTGCAAATGCCCAATCAATCCCGAAACAGAGTTCATCAGTATGAAGAAGGCCGCAAGCGCTGACGTCTGCCGCAAACCTGCCCATCGCATAATCACCAGCACCGGGCTCAAAAAAATGCCGCCGCCGACCCCGGTAAGGCCGGATACAAAGCCAATAAGTCCGCCGACCATTAGAGATATTGGAATGCCGGGCCTGCGTATTTCAGCGTCATCACTCCCCATTGCGCGATAGCGAAGTATGAGATACCCTGCTGAAAACCATAATGCTCCTCCGACCAATAACCTGTATACGTCGTGGTTAACGGTCAGCCCGCCGCCCAGAAACGCCAACGGCACAGACGTAATCGCAAAAGGCCAGAACAACCGCCACGAAAAAAGTCCGGCAGTATAAAACCGGTAACTTGCAGCCAGGGCAACAATAATATTTAATGCAAGCGCTGTCGGCTTCATTATATCCGGAGAAAACGACAGCAAGGCCATTGCTGCCAGATATCCCGACGCTCCTGCATGCCCCACCATGGAGTAAAGCACGGCGATAGAGAAGAAACATAGTCCTATAAATATCATCTCATTCATTTGATTATCCTTACCTAATCACGTCGAAGCTCGTTGTATTTATGGTTTTTCTGTCCATCTCATCCAAAACAGTGTTCACAATCCAGTTGAGCAGATTTATCGCTCCCTGATAGCCGATTATCGGATACCTGTGCAAATGGTGTCTGTCAAAAAGCGGAAACCCTATTCTTACGAGCGGCGTTCCTGTATCACGCCACAAGAATTTCGCATAGGAATTTCCGATTAACATATCCACGGGTTCTGTGAACATCAGAGACCTCAGATGCCACATGTCCCTGCCGGCATATACCTTTGCCTCTGACTCGAAGGGGCTTCCGGCCAGCATTTCGTTCATCTCTTCTTCAAACATTTTGTCGCCGTTGGTGCAAACTATGTGCACGGGCGTCCCGCCCATTTCTAGAATAAAACTGACTAGGCCCAGCAGGATGTCCGGATCTCCTACAAGGGCAACCCTCTTTCCATGGATATACGGGTGGGAATCAACCATGGCATCCACTGCCCTCCCTCTCTCATCCTCTATTTCCTGCGGAATTGCCTTGCCCGTTACCCTGCTTAGCTCTTCGAAAAACTTGTCTGTGTTCTTTATGCCGACCGGTGGAAGCACAAAGGCCTTCTGTCCCCACTCCTTTTGTATATAGTCCATTGTCTTTGCAGTCGAATATTTTTGGAGCGCAATAGTTGCCGCGCTGTTTATCGAATCCATCGCATCGGCCAGAGGAGTGCCTCCCGGATAAAGCTTGTATTCGCCTGTATTTGGAGAATCGAATATATCGCTCACATCAGCAAGTATTGTGTGTTTGACATCCATAATATTGAGCAGCCTCTTTAATTCCCTGTAATCACCGGTATAGGTATCGAATCCGGGAATAAAATTTATCTTCCCGTTAGGTTCTCCTTTTTTGCCGGAAGTGATTGATGAGAGTATCCCCCTCATCATGTTGTCATAGCCGTTTACGTATGAGCCTACAAAACTCGGTGTATGAGCAAAGGGCACAAGCAGTTCCTTTGGTATCAGGTCTTTTTCGCGTGCTGTCCTTATATATGCGTTCAGGTCGTCCCCGATTACCTCGGCCATGTAGGTCGTGCACACCGCAAGCATTTTGGGATTATAAAGTGTATATGCGTTTTCCAGGCCTTCAAGCATGTTGTTAAGTCCTCCGAAGACCGCAGCATCTTCTGTCATTGATGTGGAGATAGCGGCAAGGGGCTCTTTGAAATGCCTGCTAAGATGGCTTCTGAAATATGCAACACAGCCCTGCGCGCCCTGAACAAAAGGCATTGTTCCTTCAAAACCTGATGCGCAGAATATTGCGCCGAGGGGCTGACATGCCTTTGCAGGATTGATCTTGATATTCTTTCTCTTGAAGTTCAGCTCCTTATATTCTTCGGTCTTGGTCCATTCGGATATCTCCCTGACTTTTTCAGCAGGCTCCGGATTTTCGAATTCCCTTTTCTTTTCGAACTGCTCGATATATTCCTGTTCGTTAAAAAGCTCGTTGTGGTCTTTTATCTTCATTAATTTCATTTCTTCCTCCTTCTTACAAGTCCCCATGTCGGGCTGTTGACCGTCATGTCCATGTCTCTCGCAAATACGGGAAATCCGTCAAAGCCGTGATACGGGCCTGAATAATCCCATGAATGCATCTGTCTGAAAGGCACTCCCATCTTATGGTAGGAGTATTTTTCCTTTATGCCCGAGCCGACCATATCCGGCTTCAGCCTTCTTGTAAACTCTTCCAACTCATAGAGCGTTGCATCGTCCATTATTACAGCGCCTTCCTTCATATCAGGATATGTTCTCTTGTAATCATCGCTGTGCCCGAACTCATATCCTGAGGCAATGACCTCCATGCCGAGGTCTTCATAGGCCCCGATAGTGTGCCTCGGCCTCAGGCCGCCCACATAGAGCATCACTTTCTTGCCCTCAAGCCTTGGCTTGAACCTTTCTATTATTGAATCCATCATAGGTTTATATTTCTCTATCATCTTTTCAGCATTCTCTTTAATGGTGTCATCAAAGTGCGAGGCTATTTTTCTAAGACTCTGGTATATCTTTGTCGGTCCGAAAAAGTTGAATTCAAGCCAGGGGATGCCGAACTCTTCCTCCATATGCCTGCAAATGTAGTTCATGGAGCGATAACAATGTATGAGATTTAGCTTTGCCTTGGTTGCAATGCCGAGTTCGTTCACCGATGCGTCTCCTGTCCACTGGGCAATGACCCTCAGCCCCAGCTCTTCAAGCATCTTCCTTGAAGCCCAAGCGTCGCCTCCGATGTTGTAATCGCCGATTAGGGTTACGTCGTACGGCGTAGTCTTTTCAAGCTGTCCCTTGCCAAGGATATAATCCCTGATGGTGTCATTCGCTATGTGGTGACCAAGGGATTGGCTGACGCCTCTGAACCCTTCGCACCTTACAGGCACAATCGGAATGCTAAACTCCTTTGCTACCCTTTTTGATACCGCCTCTATGTCGTCGCCTATAAGGCCGACAGGGCATTCAGAGAGAATGCCGATACCTTTTGCAAGAGGGAACAATTCTTTCAGCTCATGCAGGGCGGCATCCAGCCCTTTATCTCCGCCGTAAACAATATCTTTTTCCTGGAAGTCGGTAGTGATATGCATGGTGCCGAATGTGTCCACGCCGGTATGGCCGTTGTAATAGTTCCTCCTCGACCACCAGCTATATTGGCCGCACCCTATTGGCCCGTGGCTGACTGTTATCTGGTCTTTCACGGGGCCCCACACAACGCCCTTTGCTCCTGCATACGCGCAACCTCTGACCGTCATGACACCCGGTCTCGATTTTATATTTGACTTTACCTGACAGGTGCTGCACTGGCCTGTAGGATCATTAGCTGCAAGATGCTTGGCCCTATCCTTCTTAGCCTTTTCAGGGTAAGCGGACAGAACCTCTTCTATCATTTGCTGAGTATCTTTAATAGCTGTGCTCATTATTCCTCCTTTTATATTTGGGGTTAGAGGTTGGGGATTGGGGGTTAGTAAAATACACTAATCCCTAAATCCTAATCCCTAATCCCTGCCTTTTTTATGCTGCTGCTTGCTCGCTCTCCATTATCCCGAAATCCATAAGCAGTTGTTCCAGTTCATCCATGGAAATGGGAGTGGGAATTACCAGATCCCTGTTGTCCGCGATTTTTTTTGCGAGTGTCCTGTATTCATCGGCCTGAGGGTGTTCAGGAGAGTATTCGATGACCGTCATCCTCCTCAGTTCGGCCCTCTGCACCTGATTGTCCCTCGGCACAAAATGTATCATCTTTGTATTAAGTTTTTTCGCAAGCTCTGAGATTAATTCAAATTCCTTATCCGTCTTTCTGCTGTTGCATATAAGCCCGCCGAGCCTGACTCCTCCGCTGTGCGCATATTTGAGAATGCCGCGCGAGATATTATTTGCCGCATACATAGCCATCATCTCGCCTGAGGTCACTATATAAATCTCCTTTGCCTTGCCCTCTCTCATCGGCATGGCAAAGCCGCCGCAGACAACATCGCCTAAGACGTCGTAAAAAACAAAATCGGTATCTGCATCGTAGGCGCCGTTTTCTTCAAGGAAGTTTATGGCGGTGATAACACCCCGGCCCGCACAGCCAACTCCCGGCTCAGGGCCGCCGGACTCGGCGCACCTGATGTTGTTAAAGCCGGTCAGAAGCACTTCATTAACTTCAAGGTCTTCCACTGTGCCGCGTTCCCTCGCAAGGTCCATCACAGTTGTCTGCGCCTTTGCATGAAGTATAAGCCTTGTTGCGTCCGCCTTCGGATCGCAGCCCACTATCATGCATTTGTATCCGGCCTGCGAAAGGCCCGCGACCGTATTTTGTGTTGTGGTTGATTTTCCTATGCCGCCTTTTCCGTAAACTGCTATCTGTCTCATGCAAATCCTCCTGTTGGATATTTTCTTGTTAATACTACTTGAATATATAAATAGCAATCCGCATGCCAAATCAAAACGCATTGAATTTCAAGGAGAAATGAAAAATCCAATAAATTACAACTAGAACATTTTTGTAGTCATAAGACATTTTTGTTAATAAATGAATAAAAAAAGGGAACAGCGCAGAATCAATCCTTGAAAGTGAATAAACGGCCGGAAAATAAAAGACGATTTTAGCAGGAAATTAAAGTGCCCCCTGCAGGAATCGAACCTGCGGCACCAGGTTTAGGAAACCTGTGCTCTATCCTACTGAGCTAAGGGGGCGTTGTAAGCGAATAGTTGTTAGTGCAATTGGTGTAAATGCTATGGTAACATTTCTGTTTATTTCCAGTCCAGTTATGAGGCTCAATTTTCTCCTTCCATCAGCGCCTGAACAGGCTTTAAACCATAGGGGCTTCCCTGCTCTATTGCAGTGAGGACTGTCCCTCCGCCTGTGAAAAAATAATACTGCGTATCATCAAGAACAGAGAGATAAAGCCCCGGGCATAGGTTTTTAAATTCCTGAAGAGTATCGCCGCCGCCGTACATCTTGAGCGCAGTCCTGTTATGGTCAATCGTGCTGTCCAATGCAGCGGAGCCGGCAGTAAAATGAGGCGTGAACCCCATCACAGCATTTACGAATATAGTCTTTGCATTAGAAATGCTTTCATAAACGAATTTATCTTCAAACGACCTTGGGTCAATATCCAGAATATAGCTATATTTTTTCCCATGCTTGAAATCTCTTGTCGAGATTGTCCTGTATCTGCCTTCCGCCCGGCCTTCAATGGTGTCTGATTCTACAATATAAGGAAGCTCCACAATTTTCTGGTTCACCTTATCTTTTTCCACAAGGTCTTTTGCTGCTGTAATATCGCTTTCCAGTACCCCTGCTATGTTTATACTGTATTTTGCGCATAGGTATGTGTTGTAGATAACCCCTCCCAGTATCAGCTTATCAACCTTATCGTATATCGCATACAGAGGCTTTATCTTCGTGTCGTATTTAGCTCCGGCAACAACCGCAATAAAAGGCCTTTCAGGATTGATGACAGAGTGAAGGCTTATTATCTCCTGCTGCATAAGAAACCCTGCGTAAGAAGGAAGAAGCCTCGCGATATCACGGGTGGAGGCATGGGGCTGCCATGAGCCGAATGCGTCATTTATAAATATATTGGCAAGCCCTGCGAGCTGACGGGCAAAGTCATCCCTTGCTTCTCCTTCTGCCTCTTCTCCCTGAAACCAGCGGGTATTGGGAAGATATATCCCTCCGATCTTTCTTTCTCTGAGGGCGCGTATGGCAATGTTTATTGACGTATCGATGCCTGTAATCCCAAGCTTAGGGTCAATGCTGAATTTAGGTATATGAAATTTTGTATGCAGTTTATGTTCAAGATATTCGACTATGGGTTCAACCGACTCGCCATTTCTGCACTTTATGTCCCCTGTTTTTTTCTCACGGGGCCTTCCAATGTGGGTCATAAGTATCGGCCTGCCGCCTCGCTCGACTATGTTGTAGAGGGTGCCGAATGTCCTGTCAATCCTGAAGGGGTCCTTAATCTCGTTGTCTTTTACAACATTATGGTCGAACCTCACCAGCACAACCTTGTTGTTAAGGTCTGCGTCTTGAATCAGGCGGAGCCTTGGATCCAAGCCCTCTTTTAGCGTTTTCAGCATCCTTTAAAATTCAAAAAAGCCTTATTTTCCTGAGTGTCTCCTCGGCCGGAAACCGGCCTGAGCCGGCAATACACGGCAATAATATGATATACTATCCTATGTCGTGTGTGAAGATAGGATGTAGTGGTTTTTTGTATGATGATTGGAAAGGCACTTTTTATCCTGATGGACTTTCAAGAAGGCAGTGGCTTGAATACTACTGCAAGAAATTCTCTACTGTTGAACTAAACATCACCTTTTTCAGGATACCCGAAAAAGAGACCTTTTCAAGATGGCATAGCGAAACCCCTGACAATTTTATGGTCTCGTTAAAGGGGAGCAGGTTCGTAACCCACGTCAAAAAATTAAAATCCCCTGTTGAGCCTTTAGATGTATTTTTTTCCCGCGCAAACGCATTGAGAGAAAAACTCGGCGTCATCCTCTGGCAATTTCCGCCTGAGTTCAAGTCAGACATCGGAAAACTTAAAGAATTTGTCGAAGCGCTTATTACGTATAAGGCAAAAAATACCTTTGAGTTCAGGGATAAGAGCTGGATGAACAAAAAAGTCCTCTCTCTGCTCGAGAAAAACAATATAGGCATCTGCATGGCTGACTGGCCTGATTTTCTAAACGACCTGCCGGCTACTGCCGATTTTGTATATATAAGGAGGCACGGCGGTGATGTAAAGTGCGCTCCGTGTTATACGCCCTTACAGCTTAGGGCCGACGCAAAAGTGATAAACAAATTCGTAAAAGAAGGCAGAGACGTCTTTATGTATTTCAATAATAATGCTCTCGGCCACGCTCCCATAAACGCAGCCGCGCTAAAAAATATTCTGAAAAAGTGAAGCCGGGCCTCAGGCAATGCTTAGAGAACTCAGGATAAAAAATCTTGCCATAATCGACAACCTTTCCATCAGATTCGAAAAAGGCCTTAATGTCTTAACAGGCGAAACAGGCGCCGGCAAATCAATCATTGTGGATGCCCTCGGGCTTGCGCTTGGAGAGCGTGCGCAGACCGACATGATAAAGACAGGCAAAGACGATGCCTCGGTTGAGGCGTTCTTTGAGGTGTCAGGCCATCCCTTGCTTGAACAGATGGGGATAACCTCTGAAGACGACGGGATCATACTCAGGCGGAATATCTCATCCGCAGGCAAAAGCAGGGCCTACATAAACGATAGTATTGTGAACATTCAAAGCCTTTCAACAATAGGCAGGTCATTTGTTGATATACACGGGCAGCATGAACACCAGAGCCTCCTCTCCGCCGAGAACCAGAGAGTCCTGCTCGACTTCTACGGCAAGCTTCAGGATAAAAAGACAGAGGTGGAGGGCTTGTTTCACGAGGCGCAGTCCCTGACAAAAAAATTAGCTGAACTTAAGGCGAATGTAAAGGAAAGGGCGCACAGGATAGACCTCCTGAAATTTCAGGTGAATGAAATAGACTCTGCGTCGCTGAAACCTGCAGAAAAAGAAACCCTGGAGGAAGAAAGGCTTATCCTTGCCAACCTGGCCAGATTAACCGAGCTTACAAAAACTGCTTACGATATGCTTTATGAGGCAGACGGCGCATGCATAGAGAAACTCTCTTCTGTCAATTCCAAACTAAAGGAAATGTCTTCGATGGATGCGAGTATTAATGAAACCCTGAGCCTTCTTGAATCAGCAATTCCGCTGCTTGAGGATGCCGCTGTTTCATTAAGGGATTATAAAGAGAAGTACGACCTTGACCCCCGCAGGCTTGAAGATATAGAAGAGAGGCTTGAAAACATAAAAAAACTTGAGAAAAAATACGGCGAGAACATAGACGCAATACTAAGGTACAGGGAAGAAGCCGGAAAAGAGCTGGAATCTCTCGGGCAGGCTGACGAAAATGCCGATATAATAGAGAAACAACTTAAAGAAAAAGAAGAAAGGCTTTTTGCAACAGCATCTCTGCTTTCCGAAAAAAGGAAAAAAACAGCGGCAGAGATAGGCAAGGCTGTTGAAAAGATTTTGAAGGATCTCGCATTCGAAAAGGCAGAGTTCAAGGTGGATGTAAGGCTATCCCCCATGTCTTCAAGCGGGATGGACTCTGTTGAGTTTTTATTTTCGGCAAACCGGGGCGAACAGCCAAAACCGCTTACAAGGGTTGCGTCAGGAGGAGAACTTTCAAGGGTTATGCTGGCGCTTAAAACCATCCTCGCTGATGTTGATAAAATCCCCGTTCTCATATTCGATGAGGTTGACGCAGGCATAGGCGGCAGAACTGCCGACAGTGTCGGAATTAAATTGAAAAACCTTGCAAGGACACATCAGGTTATATGCATCACGCATCTTCCGCAGATAGCTTCAGCAGCGGATTTTCATCTGATGACTGAAAAACTTCAGAAAAAAGACGGCGTTTATGTAAAAATAAAGGAGCTGTCCGAAGGTGAACGGAAATCTGAGATAGCGAGGATGCTGAGCGGCAAGGTAACAGATGTGTCTCTCAGGCATGCAGGAGAATTGCTTGATCGTAGATCCGATGAGGTGAAAAGGAACGTATGAAAGGCAACATTGCAATAAATAAAGAGTTATGCAAAGGGTGCAAATACTGTGTTACGGCATGCCCCAAGGGAGTGATAATAATAGAGGAACAGTTTAACAAGATGGGTTATTTCCCAGCGTGTCCGCAGCATATGGACAAATGCACGGGCTGCGCATTCTGTGCCCAAATGTGCCCTGAACTTGCGATTGAGGTCTGGTCCGAAAATAATAAAAGAAAAAAAGCTTGATTTTATTTAATGGATTAATATAATTTCAAATTAGCTGACAGCTATCGGCTGACGGCTTAAAGTTGAATATTGGAGGTTTTATGACAAGGTCGGTTCTCATAGATAAGGTAGCTGAAAAAGTTGAAGGGCTTACAAGAAAGCAGACAGAGATAGTTCTTGAAACAGTGTTTGACAGCATAAAAGAAGCCCTGCAAAAAGGAGAAAAGATAGAGATAAGGGGTTTCGGTAATTTCAGGCTTAAGACAAGAAATCCGAGAAAGGCAAGGAATCCGAAGACAGGCGAAAGCGTTGATGTCCCTGCCAAGAAAGTCCTCCATTTTAAAGTAGGGAAAGAGCTCAGGGAGCTTCTTAACGCAAAATAAAAACTCGCCCGTCTGATCTTTACCCCGGCAGAAAGTCTTTGCTTTCCAACGGGATTAACCTGTTAGTGAGTTTCGTGTCCGGGATGTCCGGGATGCGGTATAATGGGTTCAGTTTTTTTGTCTTTCTCCTCAGGCTCTGCCTTATACTCTGTGGGAGCGCACCCGGTTAAAATAACGAGAAGAATCATCATCAGCAACAGGAACCCTGCTATCTTTTTCATATCGCTGCTCCTTATTAAGATAAATTTTAACAGCCTTTACTGCTTCTGCTTAAAATTATAAGGCAAAGCCGCCAAGTTGTATAGGGTAT